>JAESGU010000138.1_pt1 | contig 33822 bp, 27 predicted proteins | sample 9266271 | NCBI WGS metagenome assembly JAESGU01 (sample SAMN15740544, study PRJNA653495) | algae metagenome | isolation source: Scytonematopsis contorta HA4267-MV1 and co-occurring heterotrophs from mud... | place: USA: Palolo Valley Trail, Honolulu, Hawaii | collected 2009-07-25
TCCAATTGTAAGGTAAAAAAAAATGCTAATATATCTGGCATGGGCTTTCTGTGGATGCACGAGTTGTGGTTGTGGTAACAACAACTCTACTACAGAAAGCCTTCTTTATTTTTGGCGAAGGTATTGAGAAAACGAAAAAATTTTATGTCCTCATTGCAAGCGCACAGCGACGAACGGAATAAAATGCAAAGGAATTTGTGTAGCTGACAATGACTATTGAGGTTACAACTATATTTAGCATCCTTTGTTTGGGCTGCGTAAAAACTAAAAAGTAGAAAGTAAAAAATATATATAAACGATGTTAGTCACAAAACAGCCTGTTCTCAGACGTTTTTGGTATCCGGTGATTGAGATGAAGCAATTACACCAAAGCCCAAAATCCTTTGAACTATTAGGGGAACCTATAGTTTTATGGCTGAAACGAGATGGACAACCAGTAGCAGTGCAAGACCGATGTTGTCATCGTTCGGCAAAACTGTCTGGGGGAAAAATTATTGATGATAATATCAGATGTCCGTATCATGGCTGGACGTTTAACGATTGTGGGAAATGCGTCCACGTACCGCAGCTAGGAGATAACCCCATTCCCTCGTCCTACCAAGTTCCAGGCTATAAATGTATTGAGCGATACGGTTATGCTTGGGTTTGTTTGGGAGAACCTTTAGTAGATATTCCCCAAATTCCCGAAGCTAGTGACCCAGATTTCCGTATGATTCATGAATTTAACGAACCTTGGAAAGTTGCTGGACTGAGGGTAATGGAAAATGAATTAGATTTAGCACACCCAACATTTGTTCATACTACTACTTTTGGTAGTGGTGACCATCCAATTCCTGATGTGATGGAAGTCAACGAAACAGAATGGGGATTAGTTTTAGAAGCAACTTTAGGGGTTGTGAATCCACCTTTGCAGCAGCAAAACTTAAAGATGGAAAACGACAAAACGACTCGTCTTCTAACAATGGACTGGTTTATGCCATTTACTTGTAAGCTAAGAATTGCATATCCTAATGGTTTAATTCAAATTATTGTCAACACCACAACTCCAATAAATGATTCAACTTCGCAGATAGTACAATTTTGCTTGCGTAACGACACAGAAGCAGATGTCCCAGCTAAAGACGTTATCGCATTTGACCGAGCAGTAACGTTAGAAGATAAAGCAATTTTGGAAACAACAGATTATGATGTACCCCTCAATTTAAGTTTGGAACAACATATGATGACTGATAAACCAGGAATGTTAATGCGTCGTAAACTGGCTACTCTTTTAAAAGAACATGGAGAAGTTGAGCAAACAAAAGGTTCGTAGTTGGACTTTAGCCTCAAATTTATCAGCTAATAATTTTTTAATTTACCCATTTGTTTCAATGTAACTATTGTGGGGTGGGCATCCTTGCCCGCCCGCTGATAATCTTTTAACTTAGCTTATTCTTCTATTTATAAGTTTATATTATTGTTTTGATAACAAGAAAAATTGTAATTGACCGAATATAGCGTTCCTAAATTAGTTATATTACAGTTGAGTTGCAGCATAATGTACAAAAATAGTAGTTGCATCAACAAAAGTAATCGGGGAAGAACATGACTTCAAGTTTAGAAAGTTATCAAACAGCTTACAGCGAAGCATCCAAAGCTTTGAACAGTGGCAACCCGAAACAAGCTTTCAATGTATTACAAGGAATTCTCGGTTATCCTGGACATCCGGTACTATCAGAACATTGGCAAGAGGCATTTGGATTATTCAAAGAAGTCAGTAGAGCTTTCGCAGACGAAGATTTTTGCTCGAAAGTACAAAAAGTCACGGAAAAATCTGATGACACAGGTGCTCTCTATGAGTTAGGCTATGATTTGGTAGAGTCTTCTGTATGTGGAATTGCTGCGACAGTTCTCAATCGTGCAAATTATATTCAACCAGGTAATCCCGCATTTGTCTCGGAGTTAGTTTGTGCGTTAGAAAAAATAGGTTTACACGCAGAAGCATGTAGAGTATTGCATGAAGCTCCTAATTTGTTAGCTGCAAATTTTACTTGTCGTTATTTGTTAGCATTTAACAGCATCATGGTAGGCAATTTAGCAGAAGCAAAGCAAATTTTGCCTTCTCTACAACAAAGCCAAGATGCCAAAGAAATTTCAATGGCTGAAACTATTGCTGGGATGTTACAGCGTGCTGACGCATTACAATCAGTTTCGCCATTAGATACAAAAGATTTACGCGGCTGGCATTATGTTTTGAACAATGCTTTATTATTGCACGTTTCTCTTAATAATTTGAATCAGGGAATGAACGGACGCTATGGTTGGATTCAAGATTCTTACTTATTTATTCGTGAGGGAATAGAGCGACTAATTAAAGTTTTAAATGCTTGGGAATTTCCTATTTCTAAAGTAATTATTTTACCAGAGGTCAATAGTTCTATTTTGGGTCGTGCGGTAGCACAAATATTATCTTGTCCAATGGAAATATGGAGCGAAGAAAATAGTCAGTCTCCTGGTTTAATAGTTGCTTATGATTTGTCTAAACTGGAAACAGGTTTATTAGAAAAACTTCAGAAGCGTCATCCTGAACAAGTTCTTTGGAGTCACGCTAGTTGTTGGACAACAGAAATACCTGTTGCCGCTGACTTAATAACCTATTTATATCAGTTTAATATTTTACCTTGGGAACGTGGTCTAGGAGAGGAACAACTTAATGATTCACCTCAAGAAACTATCGAACAATTATCAGAAATGATTGTTGCTCAAGTGGTTTATTGTGAAGATTTAAATAATTTAAACGAATTGCTTTCTATTGCCACAGCCATAAAAAACTTCCGCAGCCAAGATGATAGTTTCCAACTTACTCAAAGTAATTATAGGCTCAAACAATTAGTTGGTTCCCCTGTTAGTAGCAAAGTTTTTTAGAGGGTGTTTATAATAAAGTATTAAGTGTCATACATACCACACGCGAGCCAGTCAGTCAGCCAGCCAGTCAGTCAGCCAGTCAGCCAGTCAGCCAGCCAGCCAGCCAGTCAGCCAGCCAGTCAGCCAGTCAGCCAGCCAGTCAGCCAACCAGTCAGTCAGCCAGTTAGCCAGTTAGCCAGTCAGCCAGCCAGTCAGCCAGCCAGCCAACCAGCCAACCAGCCACTCAGTCAGCCAGCCAGTCAGCCAACCAGCCAGTTAGCCAGCCAGCCAGCCAGCCAACCAGCCAACCAGCCAGCCAGCCAACCAGCCAGCCAGCCAGCCAGTGACTAAAGTCACTGTCTAAAAGCTAAAGTCCTCTAAAGAGGACTAGGAAGAAATAAGATTTTTGGGAATATTTTAAATTCTGTAAAGTATTTGTTTTTCATCTATTACTTAGTCCTCTTTTAGAGGACTTCAGCTTTTAGACAGTGACTTTAGTCACTGGCTGGCTTATGGTGTGGATAATGCTTAATATTCTGTTTATAAACATCCTTTTAGATACGTAAACTATTATGTAGTGCAGGTAAGATAGAAGCATATAAAATGCCCATACTACGGTTAATCAAATGACAGATATGTTAGCTGATTTGATGTAACCTAATGGTTGGATAAGCTCTATCCAGAGAAAGTTTTGCCTTTAAAGCAAGGTGAAGTACAAATAGAATGCTATCAGAAATGAAAATGGTATTCTATGAAACTGAATTATTTGACAAAACAACTTCCTAATTTTAAGCGTTGGATTGCTACAACATTATTATGTGTGTCAGCAATGACATTTGTTTGGCAAGGTGCATTTTTCTCAAACACAGCAGCAATGGCTTTATCACAATCTAGCTTAATTGCCGAAGTAGACGCAGGCTCTAAGATTCAAGGAAAAGCTAGTGAAGATGCTGGACGAGCTAAAAATTTCATCCGAGATACGGCAGACAAGGTTAAGGAAACAGCAAATAAAAACGCTGACCGAGTTGACCGAGCAACAGATGACAATGGTAGTTTTGTTGAGCGTAAAGCTCGTAGAGATGCAGCTCGAATTCAGCAAAGAGCTAACGAGGATTCAGCTCGGACTCAAAAGGCTGTAGACAAAACTAAGAATGCTGTTGAACGGACTGTTGATAACATCAAGGATGCTTTTAACTAAACGCATCCCAACATAATCTCTTGTGGGGTGGGCATCCTTGCCCGCCCTCTTGCACTTTATGAACTTGAAATTTGCTGTATTTTAATTTGCTATATTTTAATTTGCTGTATTTCGTAGATGAGCAGACCTTGGCAAACCTTTCCGGAATCGATTAACTTAGAGCGGTAGAAATCAGTACATTTTTGCTGAACCGTTTGGAAAGTTCATGCTACTTACAATTACAACTACATATCAACCAGCCACAGAGCTAGGCTACCTGTTACACAAACACCCAGACAAGTGCCAATCTTTTGCTCTTTCCTTTGGGCAAGCCCATGTATTTTACCCAGAAGCTGACAACCAAAAATGTACAGCCGCATTACTATTGGATGTTAATCCAATAAAATTGGTGCGAGGAAAGGGCACAACACTACAACAATATGTAAGTGACCGTCCTTACGTTGCGTCTTCTTTTTTGAGCGTTGCTATATCCCAAGTATTTAGTACAGCCTTAGGTGGACGCTCTAAAGACAGACCAGAACTAGCCCAAACCCCAATTCCTCTGACCGCAAAATTATCTGTATTACCCTGTCGTGGTGGTGAAGCTGTTCTGCGAGAGTTATTTGAACCTTTAGGCTATAAAGTAATTACCCAAAGACACCACCTGGATGAAGAATTCCCTGAATGGGGAGAAAGTAGATATTTTACAGTTGAGTTACAGCATACCGTCACATTAAGTGATTTACTCAGCCATCTTTATGTTTTGATACCAGTATTAGACGACGATAAACATTACTGGGTAGGGGATGAAGAAATAGAAAAACTGTTGCGTCATGGAGAAGGTTGGCTAGCCAATCATCCAGCAAAGGAACAGATTACCAAGCGTTACCTAAAACGTCAACAACGCTTAACTAGATTAGCATTAGCACAATTAACAGAAGAAGAAGAAGACCCCGACATCACAGAAGAAAGTCACGATAAAGAAGAAGCAATAGTCGAAAAACCGTTAAGCCTTAACAAGCAACGCTTAAATGCAGTAGTTACAGTCTTAAAAAATAACTACGCAAAACGAATAATTGACTTAGGTTGCGGTCAAGGTAACTTACTCAAAATGTTGCTCAAAGACAGTTTTTTTGAGAAAGTAACAGGAGTAGACGCATCTTACCGCTGCTTAGAAATAACTCAAGAAAGACTAGACAGACTACGTTTACCTCGTAACCAATGGGAACGCCTGCAACTAATTCAAGGAGCATTAACTTACCAAGATAAACGTTTTAAAGGTTATGATGCAGCTGCGGTAATCGAGGTTATTGAACATCTCGATTTATATCGTTTAAACTCCTTTGAAAGAGTATTATTTGAATTTGCCAAACCGCAAACAGTAGTAGTAACAACACCAAATATCGAATATAACGTTAAATTTGAAACTCTCCCCGCAGGAAAATTACGCCATAGAGACCATCGCTTTGAATGGACAAGACAAGAATTTCAAAACTGGGCAAATACCGTAGCAGAAAAATTTAATTACAAAGTGGAATATCAACCCATCGGAGAAGAAGACACAGAAGTAGGCTCCCCAACGCAAATGGCAATATTTAGGGGAGTAGGGAGTGGGGAGTAGGGAGTGGGGAATGGGGAATGGGGTTTCCTTCTTTCTTCTTCCTTCGTGTCCTTCGTGTCCTTCGTGGTTATGGAAGCAATAATTTTTATTGGTATACAGGGAGCAGGTAAATCCACATTTTATAGAGAGTACTTCCTAAATACCCATATTCGTATTAACTTAGATATGTTGAAAACCCGTCACCGCGAAAGTATTTTTTTCCGAGCTTGCTTGGAAGCAAAACAACCTTTCGTAGTGGACAACACCAATCCTACAATAGAAGAACGTAGCCGTTATATTACAGCCGCAAAAGAAAATAAATTTCGTGTTATTGCTTATTATTTTGATTCTCCTTTGTCAGAATGTAAGCGTAGGAATAATCAACGTTCTCCCAAGCAAATTATTCCCAATTCTGGAATTTATGCAACTCACAAAAAGTTAGTTATACCCATATGGTCAGAAGGGTTTAATGCAATCTACTCCGTCAAAACTGAATTAAATTACTCATTCAAAGTCGAGGAATGGCAGCGTGAAATTTGAAGAATTAGATAATAGAATGCGGGTTTTTGAAACAGCACACGACCATTGTGTATTACCCGGATTATATATAATCGCGAGGTTAGATGGACGCAGCTTTACTCGTCTGACAAAAGATGTTCATAAATTTGAAGCACCCTTTGACGAGCGCTTTCGGGATATGATGCTGACAACTGTCGAGCATTTAATGAATTGCGGTATTGATATTATTTATGGATATACCCAAAGCGACGAAATTTCTTTACTTTTTGCACTAGATGAAAGTTCATTTAACCGAAAAACAAGGAAACTAAATTCAGTTTTATCAGGTGAAGCTAGCGCAAAATTTTCTTTGTTATTAGGTGATATAGCATGTTTTGATTGCAGAATTTCTCAACTTCCTAATACAACAGAAGTAGCAAATTATTTCCGCTGGAGAAGTGAAGACGCTCATAGGAACTCCCTTAACTCTTACTGTTATTGGTACTTACGTAAAGATGGACATACTGCAACCAAAGCAACTAGCATAATGAAAGGTTTATCTGTCGCTGACAAAAATGAATTATTGTTTCAACGTGGGATAATTTATAACCACCTTCCTAACTGGCAAAAACGCGGTTCAGGATTATATTGGGAAGAATATGAAAAAATGGGATTTAACCCCCAAACAAATGAGACAGTTTCGGCTATCAGACGAAGAATTAAACGAGAGTTAGATTTACCTATGAAGGAAGAATATAATCAGTTTATTGAGATATTTCTAACTTATAGCAATTAAGAGACCTAACCCCCCTACCCCCCACAGACCGATGAGGGAAGGGGGGAATAAGAAAAAAAAGCCTCTCTTTGTTTCGGGGAGAGGTTTCGAGAGGGGTTCTACCAATTACCAATTACCAATTACCAATTACCAATTACCAATTACCAATTACCAATTACCAATTACTAATTACCAATTACCAATTACCAATTACCAATTACCAATTACTCATTATGAAACTAACTATTCCCGAACTATCTTTAATTGTTCTTATCGGTGCTTCCGGTTCTGGTAAGTCTACATTTGCTCGTAAGCATTTTCAAGAGTTTGAAGTAATTTCTTCTGATTTTTGTCGCGGTTTAGTTTCCGATGATGAAAATAGTCAAGCTGCTTCTCATGATGCTTTTGAAGTTTTATATTATATTGCAGCAAAACGCTTGGCTGGAGGTAAACTCACAGTAATTGATGCTACTAATGTACAACCGGAAGACCGTAAAGGATTATTAGCCCTCGCTAAACAATATCATTTTTTTCCAGTAGCAATCGCGCTTAATTTACCTGAAGAAGTCTGTCACGAACGCAATAAACAGCGACCTAATAGACAATTTGGACTCCATGTAGTACGTCGTCATACCCAATCGCTCCATCGTAGTTTGCGGGGTTTAGAAAAAGAAGGTTTTCGTTATGTTTATGTGCTAAATTCTTTGGCTGAAGTTGAATCTGTTGAACTTGAACGTCAACCTTTGTGGAATAATCGCAAATACGAATGTGGTCCTTTTGATATTATTGGGGATATTCACGGTTGTTGTGATGAACTAGAAAAACTTTTAGAAAAGTTAGGTTACCAAATCTCACAAACTCCCCATTCCCCACTCCCCATTCCCGAATCTCCAACATATTTCCATCCGGAAGGACGCAAGGCTGTCTTTTTAGGTGATTTAGTTGATAGGGGCCCTCGTATCCTGGATACTATAAACCTTGTACGCAATATGCTTGCTACAGGTAATGCTATTTGTGTTCCAGGTAATCATGAAAATAAACTGTTGCGGAAACTCAAGGGTAAAAATGTTAGAGTTAATCATGGTTTGGAGCAAAGCTTAGCGGAAATAGAGGCTTTACCAGATGATATACGCGAACCCTATGTTAAGGAGTTGAAAGTATTTTTGGATTCCCTAATAAGTCACTACCTTCTTGATGGTGGACGTTTGGTAGTTGCACACGCAGGGATGAAACAGGAAATGCAAGGACGGGGTTCTGGTGCGGTACGGGAGTTTGCTTTGTATGGCGAAAGTACCGGGGAAATTGATGAGTTTGGTTTACCTATTCGCTACGATTGGGCTGGGGAATACCGAGGTGAAGCGATGGTTGTTTATGGACATACACCTGTCCCTCATGCAGAATGGCTGAATAATACTATTGATATTGATACTGGTTGCGTGTTTGGTGGTAAGTTAACTGCGTTGCGTTACCCGGAAGCGGAGTTGGTTTCTGTAAAGGCTGCAAAAGTTTACTGCGAACCTGTGAGACCTATAGGAGGAATAGGAAGTTCTCTGACCGCACAGCAACAGTTGGATGAAGTGTTATCTGTTGATGATGTTTTGGGTAAACGGATTATTAATACTGTTTTGCAAAATAATATTACTATTCGCGAAGAAAATGCAATTGCGGCTTTGGAAATAATGAGTCGTTTTGCTGCGAATCCCAAATGGTTAATTTATCTCCCACCCACTATGTCCCCAGTCGCAACCTCGGAATTACCGGGATATTTGGAGCATCCCCAAGAGGCTTTTGCTTACTACCAAAATGCAGGAATTACGGAAGTCGTATGCGAAGAAAAGCACATGGGTTCGCGAGCGGTGGTGGTTATTTGTCGAGATGAAGAGGCTGTCAAAAAACGTTTTGGTATTGTTAATGAAGGTATTGGTATTTGCTATACCCGCACGGGAAGAAAGTTTTTTGATAATTCAGAATTAGAAGCAGAGCTTTTAGGACGGTTAAATGCAGCACTTACCCGAAGTGACTTTTGGGATAAATTTAATACCGATTGGGTTTGTTTAGATTGCGAACTTATGCCTTGGTCTGCAAAAGCGCAGGGTTTATTACAGGAACAGTATGCACCTGTGGGAGTTGCATCACGTTTGGCTCTTGGGGATGCGGTTTCATTGTTAGAAAAAGCACAACAACGAGGTGTCGATTTAGGTAGTAGCCTGAGTCACTTCCAAACAAGGGCTGATATGGCAGAAAAATATGTTACTGCTTATAGGCGCTATTGTTGGAATGTGAGTAATATTTCTGACATTAAGCTTGCACCTTTCCACATCCTGGCAACGGAGGGGGTTGTGCATGTGGATAAAGATAATCGCTGGCATATGGAACAAGCTGCTTTATTGCGTGAAGCTGAGCCAGAGTTGTTAATGGCAACTCAGTATAGGGTGATTGATTTAACTGACCCTAGCAGTAAAGCGGAAGGAGTTCATTGGTGGGAGGAATTGACTAGGGCTGGTGGTGAAGGTATGGTTGTTAAACCTATGCAATTTATTGTCAGAGGAAATCGGGCTTTAGTTCAACCTGCTGTGAAATGTCGCGGACAGGAATATTTGCGAATTATATACGGGCCGGAATATTCTAGTCGTGAGAATTTGCAGCGCTTACGTCAACGGGGTTTATCTCTGAAACGTTCTTTAGCAATGCGGGAGTTTGCTTTGGGGGTGGAAGGTTTGGAGAGGTTTGTGGCTAAAGCTCCTTTGCGTCGGGTGCATGAGTGTGTTTTTGGAATTTTGGCACTGGAGAGCGAACCTGTTGACCCACGGCTTTAATCCATAAAAAAAATGTAGAGACGTTACATGTAACGTCTCTACAAAGGTTGTTGAAAACGCATAATTAATTTCTGGGTTTATTCATATCAAATCCGTTTGTATTAGAATTATTTCTTCCTTTGCGTCTTTGCGGCTTTGCGTGAGGCACATCTTAAAGCATAATTTACACAAGGGAAAAACTTGCCTATTGATAGAAGATAATCTAGCTGTAGCATAGATACTCTTGAATAGTAGAAAATACATTTCCTGATAAAATCCCTAAAACTAATGGAAAATACATTTGTTGATAAAGTCTTTCGTGACAGTAATGGTGAAATTGTTATAGCTCAGCCACCAAATCTACCCATTATTGTCTGGGGTGTAACAAGCTTACTGAAACTAGTTTTTACAAGCGGTGAAGTCAGTACGGTTTTAGACGCAGTGGCTTTTGGTTCTTTGTTTACTTGGGCTTGGGAGGAATTATTTCAAGGTGTTAATTATTTTCGTAGAGCGCTGGGTTTCGTGGTGTTGCTTGGGGTGATTGCGTCGAGAATTCTGGTTGTAACACTCTAAAATATCATTTACTAACCGCCAAGGAGCCAAGGTAGCCAAGGAAAAAAAAAGCCGAAAGAGTAGAGATTGTTATGAGTTTTTGTAAATTATGTTAATTGAAACTCAACAAAGGGGGTGTTTACTAAGCCTGTCCAAATATTTTTTATTTCTTGATATTTTTTTCGCTCTTGAGAATAAACTTTGACTTTATTCAGCTTATTGATGTAGTTAAGTTGAAGTTTATAGAATTGTGACTTAATCAGTTCAAAAGTATATATTTCACCGTTTTCGGAATCAAAGGATAATTGAAATAGGTTATTCTTTAGTTCTTTTATAACGGTTTTTGGGAAAAACATTATGTCTTCTCCAGACATAGCTAATATAATATCTGACTCTTCAGCTTGTCTGGAGCAATCACAATTGTAGCTTTTTGAAACTAGTTGACCGTCTGCTGCTATGATTTCTGGAATTACTGTCGCATAGAAACTAAAGTATATAGGTTTTGGGGTATTATTAGAAATACAAATTCCTGCTAAATCCAGTTCTATATCATTTTTAGTTTCTTTTGAGGATATATTTAAATTTTGCTCTGGCAAAAAAGTTTCAAAGCTAATACCATTTACTTCAACATAATTACTATCGTCTGAATCATTTAATATCATATTTTTTAGCTTAAAAAGTAATAAATCTCTACTGGTTAATCCCAAATATAGAGACCTTACATGTAAGGCCTCTACGTTCGTTTTAATGATTGTAGTCTAAAAATTATCTCCTTTTATTTTATGTTTTCCCTTAGTCTTTAATTTCAGTTTTGATGCGAAGTTGTGAATTTGCTAATATATTTAGTATGTAAATTAGCATTTATTATGACTGCAGAGCAAATACTCAAAGCTTCATAAATACGATGCTCGATAAATATTTTAGCCAGCAACTCACGAAAATGGGCAACTCTGATTTTGATGAATTTTCCACTAGTAATTCCTTAGTTACAACGGTACATAATGCTGTCAAAGGGAGAACTAGGTACAAGGTAAGCGGACTTCATTCTTCCCAAGCTTTTAAACTCTACCTTGAAGCTAAGTTGTCAAAGCTGGATGGAATCAAGGAGGTTCATGCAAATACTTATACGGGAAACGTCCTCGTTTTCTTCCACCCTCAACTTAATTCGAGTGCGATCGCCGAGCTTATCCAAGAAATTGTTTTAAATTACAGGGGCAAAACTAGCTTTTATCCAACAATACAGGCTCAACCAGCAACACAGCTAGAATTAAAACAATCGAATAGTACTATAGTCCTAGCTTCGGGAGCTATTTGCGCTCTCAGTCTTTGTGCTGGAATGCTTCATTTGTATGGTTTAGATGAGGGTATTTTGCTGGGAATCCAGAAATTACATACACCACTTCTCGACAGCATCGTACTTTCTACAACTTTACTTGGCGAGCCAGCAGTTTTATTGTTAATTTGCTTAGCTTTAAGATATAGCCCTATTTACCGTAACCGTCGTCGGGAAGCTGATACCCTGGCAATAACTACAATCGGAGCAGCAGGTATAAATTGTATACTAAAATTAATATTTGCTAGGGCACGTCCAGTGTTATGGGACAGGATTATTCATGTTGGTCACCACAGTTTTCCTAGTGGGCACTCGATGGTTTCAATGGCGACTTATGGTTTTATTGGATACAGTTTAGCAAAACAATTTCCTCAACATAACAAACAGATTGTTGCTCTAACTGGGACTTTAATTTTGGCCATAGGTTTTAGTCGGCTTTATTTGGGAGTACATTGGCCTACGGATGTGGCTGTTGGTTATGCAGCAGGTTTATTGTGGTTGATTGCTTGCGTTCAAAGAAATGAACAAAATATTATCGAAATGGCCACCTGATTGTAAAGACCGAATTAATTCGGTTTCTACAGAAATGGTAATTATATAATTGGTCAAAAATACCCCGAAAGCCTAGAACGCTTAGATGTTCAGCTGCGTTGGTTCCGTTCTCGTGAAAATAATTAACGTTTATACTGGAATAACTTATATTTTCTTTTTTCTCACTTTCTGTGTCCTTGGTGCCTCAGTGTTTTTTTTATCCAGATATAAATTACCAAATGGAATTATTCACCGTCCATGAACCAACGACTAGACCGATACCACTAATTGCAAACCTTCCTCATAGTGGTTTATACATCCCCCAACAAATAGCAGCACAATTAAGCGAAGCATATCTACCAAATCAAGATTGGCATCTTAACAAACTCTATGATTTTCTTCCACAACTAGGAATCACAGTTTTACAAGCAAACTATAGTCGGTATGTAGTAGATTTAAATCGAGCAATTCAAGAACCAATCGCAGGTAATTTTTGGTCATGTGCTATACCTTTAGAGACAGCATTTGGGCAAACAATTTATAAAATTAATCCTAGTCAAGACCAACTACAAGGACGTATCTCTAAATTTTATTCCAGTTACCACGATAAATTGGAAGAATTGTTAAAAGAAAAAGTAGCAGAATTCGGTAAAGTATATTTACTTGATTTACATAGTTTTGGCGGATTAATTGACGACCAAATTTGTTTAGGAAATCTCAACGGAAAAAGCTGTTCAGAATTTTTAATTTCCACTGTAGAAGAATGTTTTACAAATAAAGGTTTACAAGTTGTGAATAACAAAATATTCACAGGTGGATTTATCACTAAAAATTACAGTCAAATACCTGGAGTAGAAGCTCTACAAATTGAAGTTAGATATAACGTTTATCTTGATTTACAACAATTAGATAAACAGCGACATCCAGATTGGAATGTACCTGAGTTTTATCAAGCTAAAAATATATTCAAGGAAATTTTTAATTGTCTGGTTGAAAAATTAGAGATTTCCCAATAAAAGGAGATATTTAAATGAAGAGACGAAAGTTTATTACAACAGCGGTAACATCAGCAGTTTGTACAGGTATAACATCATTTGCTGTATATAAATATTTAAATCATTCAAATAGCAGTTTATCTGCAGAAAATATAGGAACTATTTCATCTAAATATGCGGATGTTGACAAGTTATTAAAACGGAATCAAAATATCAGCCTCAAACAATCTGCTCGTCTTGTCAAAAAATTTTATGGTACAGCCATATCAGAAACAGCGCTTGAGAAAGATAAAGCTTATAGTAATCTTGTGAAACGTGAATGCTCTATTGGAGTTACAGAGGGTGCATTGAAATGGATTGTCGTGGAACCATTGCCAGGAAAATTCAATTTTGCACCAGCAGATAAGACAATAAATTTTTGCGCTAACAATAATATAAAATTACGAGGGCATACGCTTGTATGGCACATGGCTAGACCTGACTGGTTAGCTTATCCACCACCACTAGCTGATATCCAGCGTCACTTTGATGCAGTAATGGGACGTTATCGTAATAATAAAACATTATATTCATGGGATATTATCAACGAAGTTGTTGCAGATAAAGCAGAAGATGCAGAAGACCAAGTTTACGGATTGCGTAAAGGGGTAAAAGCTGAATATGTCCGTGATGTTTTTCAGATAGCAAAATCCATTGATAATACTAAAGAATTTGTCATCAATGACTTTGGGTGTGAAGATACAGGTTGGAAACAAGAAAAATTTTTGAAACTTATCAAATATCTGAAAAACAGTGGCGCCAAACTGGATGCAGTTGGATTGCAATCACATTTATGGTTTTCGACAAGATACAGTTGGAATGAGAAAGGATTTAAAAATTTTATTGCACAACTCAAGGATATAGGGGTTAAGCCTATTATTACCGAACTTGATATTATTATTGACGAACCTCTACCAAGTACGATATTAGAATTAGATAAAATGGTAGCTAATAGCTATAAGAGATATTTAGATGCATGTTTTGAATCTGGAATCGATACAATTATTACCTGGGGATTGACTGATAAATATTCCTGGTTAAGACATCCTGATTATATGCCCAAAAAGTTAGCGAAACAAATCGATTTTATTAGACCATTGCCATACGATGTTAATTTACGACCAAAGTTAGCTAGAAATGCGATATTACAATCTTTCGTAAACAGTTAAACATATTTGTTGGCTAATACTAGGTTTGTAGTTGGGCTTTAGCCCTTTCTTTTATATGTAGTTAAGAGCGCTGAAGCGCAACTACGAACCTTTAAGTCCAATTTGCTCATTTTTGATACATAATTTAATATAAGCTGCTATCATCGTAACAAAACTTATGTATTTAACATACTTAGACAGTAACAGTTGGCTGCTGGAAATCGGCGAAAAGCGGGTACTAATTGACCCCTGGTTGGTAGGTGCATTAACTTTTGGTAATATGGATTGGCTATTTAAAAGCTCCCGACCCCAAGAGCGTGCAATACCGGAAAATATTGACTTGATTGTGCTGTCTCAGGGTTTAGAAGACCACGCACATCCACCAACATTAAAGCAGCTTGACCGCAATATACCAGTTGTTGCTTCTGCGAATGCAGCTAAGGTGGTACAGGAGTTGGGCTACACTTCCATAACTCCGCTGGCTCATGGTGCAACCTTTACTTTGAATAATACCGTAGAAATCAAAGCCACTCCTGGTTCACCTATTGGTCCTACTTTAGTAGAAAACGGTTATATTTTTAAAGAATTGGAAACAGGTTTTAGTGTTTATTACGAACCTCACGGGTATCATTCCCCATCCCTAAAGGATTTTGCACCAATAGATGTGATTATTACCCCGATAATTGACTTAGGATTACCTTTGCTTGGACCGATTATCAAAGGTAGCCAAAATGCTTTGGAAGCAGCTAAATGGTTGCAACCTCAATTAATGCTACCCACAGCAGCAGGAGGGGATGTAAATTTTGAGGGGTTATTGGTTTCTTTCCTAAAGACTGAAGGTAGTGTTGAAGACTTTCGTTTATTAATAGAGAAAAATAATCTTTCCGTGCGAGTAATGGAGCCGAAATCGTGGGAACGTTTTGATTTGCAATTAGAAAAACGAGCAGCTTTAGTATAAAAAATAAGAAGGAAATAGAAGAATACTTCAACTTTATTTCTTCTCTTTCCTTCCTTCTTTTTTATTCTTTACTCAAGCAGAAACCCTAAGAAGATGTTTGAAAAGTATAAAACAATATAATACAGTAAACCGAAATAAGTTGCGAACAAATTCCTCCTCTTCTTATCTTAGTGTTCTTCGCCCCTACCCTGCGGGAAAACCTCCGGTTTACGTGGTTCGTGAAATTTATACTTTTCAAACATCATCTAACTAATATTTCTTATTCTTTATTTGTCGGGTCTGTCAACTGCTCTTATGCGAAGAATCTCTAAATCAGAGTTCGCTCCTTGTCGCGAAATAGTTTTGGCTTTTACTTTATCAAAACCATCAAGAGAATAATAGGTATCAGCTGTAGGGTCTTCACCAACAGCAAGAGCAACTACTGTACCCTTTAGTCTAGAAGTTCCGTTCTTTTTAGTTCTGAGATTAAGGTCTGTGTCAGTCGCAGCTAAAGAATTACTTCCCTTAGCAGATGCACTGCCTCCTATTGAAGCACTAACCCCACCTAAAATTAACTCACTTTCGTGAATATTTTCTAAATAGGAGAAATCGAGCAAATCATTTATTTGCATCATAAGTCTTTTCGCAATTTACTAAAGTTTACACTTTGAGTTGCCATAGGCTAGGTGCCATAGACAAATATCCACATCAGCACAATGCCAATCTACAGTCATATTCTCATCATTTGTTGATAGCAACTGACTTGAAATCGGTGGTTACTTACATTATGAATATATTTGGATACTACTCGAACAACTCTATAACTACTGTAAAACAATTTTCTCCATGAGCGATTAATAAATTAATATCATTTTGTAAACTTATTGTAAAATATTATTTTGTAAAATCATTAAACTTTAAGCTATTAAAGTAATTGATACCAGATTCTTTAAGAGGATATTTAATTAGTATAAAAAAGAACATTTGAATACATGCGAAACTACACAAATGTAGAGACGTTACATGTAACGTCTCCACTCCAAATTTTTACGCACTGGTTGCTTGGTCGGAACTATTTAAATCAGAATTACTCAAAGCGGAGCGTGCATTTAGTGACAGCATTACTCGTGAAACACCGCTGAAGATAACGCTTACACCTACTAATGTACCGATAACCCAAGGGGTGTTGAAAGGCCATTGGAACCCAATCATTGCACCTAATAGTAAGGTAACAATACCATTACCTAATGCCCAAGTCCAATTCTGTTGCGGACGTAAGCGGAAAGCCAGAATTAGCTCGAATATACCTTCTGTAAACAAGAAACTAGCAACTAGCAAAGTCAATGTGACAGCACTTGTCAATGGATTGTAAAGCAACATAAAACCGGTTGCTATGTAGAGAATACCCAATAAAAGTTTCCAAACAAAGCCACCTTGAGAACGAGTATCAAAGGCATAGAACAATTTAGCAAAGCCAGCAGATGCTAAAATGACGGCTAACCAAGTCACAGCAAAAACAGTTGAAATTGCAGGCTGAGCAACTGCTATGATTCCTAAAATAATCAGCAAAGCACCGACTATCAACGAAGTATTCACATTTTTCTTGATGTCGTCTTGTTTGATGTCGTTAGACACATTGGTTGTCATATAAATTTTTCCTTATGTCTGAAATTTAGCTACAGAATCAGCCTAAGGAAATTTCCGGGAATTTACTTTCACCCTAAGATAGAGACAGAGGTAGTAATTTTCGTTCAATAGTCAAGTTCCTGAGGCTACACTTGGCAATTTGCAAAGCTTTTACACTACTAGAATAATATTTTACTTTCAAAGGGTACTCAACTCAGTAATAACCCTACATTACATACCAAAATGCAAAATTTACGATATTATCAATAAAAATCAAGGTGCAATAATTTTATTTTTCATTATAAAAAAATAAAATACTCTGATAGTAAAATAAATAAACCGATTTTTGGGCATTAGACAAGGTAACTATCAAAAATGTTCCAGAAAAGGGTGCTGCAAAATACTACCGAACACAAGATTATATTTGAACAGGTGCAATCAGGCATTTATACTTTTGTATTTATTTTTCCCAACATAAACTAATGGTGAACGTAGGCTATCACACAGCTAGATTACAAGGTCGATTTCTTAGTGTCTGTTATCAAAAAGCACTTCCCTGGATAGTCAATTTTCCTATCCAGCAAAATCAAAGAATTGACATTGATGTTTATTCTTTCTCTTGCGAACGCGATTTAGCTACTCAAGTAGCAAATATTAGAACTTTTATACGTCATGTCGGCATTCCAGATAAATTTATTGTTATATCTGACGGTACTTATACAGTAGAATCTCGTGAACTGTTATGTAAAATCAACCCTTGTGTTGAAGTTATAGAATGGAAAGATTTAGTCAAAGAAGGTATTCCCGAATTCATTCTTCACCATGCGTTAGAGCATCCTCATCGTGCAACAAAGGCAATGTGGAGAAGAATGGCTGTATTCAATTCACTTTCTATTGAAAAACCTACACTCTATACCGACGCAGATATTTTGTTCTTCCCAGGTGCTTCAAATATCATTAACTTATGTCAACAAGATAATACTCTTGCTTGGTATTTACCAGACTGTAAATTTTCACTTGATGACCGAATTCTTTTAGAAGAGAAAGAAAAACTCAATCCAGTCAATGCAGGCTTTTTCTTGCTCAAAAAGCAGTTAGATTGGGAAAAACCACTCAAACGTGTTGCTGAACTGATTGATTCACCAGTATTTTTTACAGACCAAACAGTAGTTCATTTAGCAATGCATGATGCAGACGCAAAACCTTTAAACGAACAACTATTTGTTTTACGTCTCAGTGACCAGTTTCTCTTTCAAGATACTTATTCTAAAAAGCACATTGCTATGAGGCATTATGTCAGTGATATTAGACATAAATTTTGGTTCTATACTGGTATTTAATTAGGAAGAAGGAACCCCACCCCCAACCCCCTCCCCGTGTGCCTACCGTATATACACAAGAGATACCCCTGAACTAAAGTTCGGGGGTTTAGTAAATTATATTTTTAAGTATAATACTGAACATTCGGTATACAGTTCTTATCAGAACAAACGAAAATGGCTAGAGTTAAAACTAGCAGCAGCTATATTGTTGACAACAACCAAGGTCTGGTTCCTAACTTTATCAACAATCAAAGTATTATTACCCTGCTGAGTAAACGACAACAAATCAAACTTCAAACCAGCAGCACAACCAATCACATCTTCCCCAATTTGAAAATCCTCAATAGTGTCTACCCCGTGACCTCGAACAATAACAAAAGCATCTTTACCAGAACCACCATTCAAAATATCATTTCCTAAACCAGACCAAATTTCATCATCCCCATCACCTCCCCAAATTGAATCATTTCCTTCATCACCGTAAGCTTTATCATTTCCACGATTACCGTAAATCAAATCATTACCTGCACCACCAGCTAAAGTGTCATTCATGCTAAAATTCACACCATAAGCAGGTATCACTTCCAAATCGCCATAAAGTGTATCGTCACCATTACTGCCAAAAATGCGGTCATCTCCCAATCCACCATGAATGATATCGCTATTATCTAATCCATTAATGCGGTCAACACCATCAGTTCCTATTAAAGTATCTAATAAAGGAGTACCATTAATATAGTTAATTCCTTTGCTGTTAACAGTGATAGTAAAAGTTTGAAACTCTGAAGTATCTATACCAGAATTTAAAGTACCACCATCATCTTGAACTTTTACTCTGATTGTAGCAGTAGCACTGTCAGTAATTGTATTAATGGGTGTATATATCAAATCACCTGTTTTTGTAATTATTGGTGTACCTTGCAAAATTCCTGAGTTGTTAATCACTTCAACGTGATATCTTTGAACGCTTTGTGTTAACTCGTTTGCAGCACCAGGATTAAATCCACTCACCCAGCCACTAATAGTTTGTTGACCTATTCCTGCTTTCACACTTTGATTTCCACCAATGGTAAAAGTGGGAGCATCATTGACTGGATTAACGTTAATATTCAAATTTTTAGTTGTTGTTCCAGCGACTGTTTTGTCATCCACTGTTATTGTTAATATATCAGTACCGTTAAAGTTTAGGTCGTTTTGATAAATTAAACTATTGCTAGTACTTAAAGTTTTATTAATTTCAGCAATAGTACCAGTTAGGTTGACTGATGCTGTAGAGTTATTACTGATATTATTAACCAATACTCCACCTGTCACTCCTGAATTAATAGTTAACTTACCATTAGTTACAGATAAGCTGACGTTTACATTATTTGTTTCTACATCTAAATCGCTAATAAAAATATTTGATATTGCTAAATAATTATCTTCATTAACTATAATAGATGGGAAAGTAGTATTAGTAGTAACAGCAACTTTTGCTAAATTAATATTGGCACGAGCAGAAGTAGTATTATCACCAAATCGAATCAAATTACTTTGCTGGTAAGGACTGGGAATAATCTTATCGAATGCTGTGTAATCTCTTAATCTACCACTTAAAATAGCATTACTATTGGCAAACAGTGTATATGTATTACCTTGCACTGCTAAGTCATAATTTATCAGACTAGATGTTGTATTATAATTAGCAAATTCTCCTTGAGTAAAAAGAGTGCGGAAGTCATTACGAGGAATATCATCTGCTGGTTCTAGATATGCAAATTCTTGAGTTGTACCATCTTCTTGTGCCCAAATACGGTCAGTCCAAAAACCAAGTTCAATCGCTTTTTTGTTATCACTACTAACTACTATCAAGCTAAATCCCGCTCGGTCATCTTTTCCATCGTTATTTTTATTGGCGTTAAGTGCCCGCAATTCTGCTAAAATTTGGGCTGTGAAACTAACTATATAACCTGTAGTATTATTTAGGGTAGCATTGATATTAGAAAAACTTGCATTTAAGCTGTTATTAGCTATGGTATTGAGATTAGTGACATTATTAATAGCCGTCGGGGTAACACCTCTACTACCGGAATAACTCCATCCCTGAGCTTGGGGGAGAGTATTTAAAGAGCCATCATAAAGAATGATATTATTGCCAATCATCGGCTTATCATTCACACCATTTACTATAATATTCTTAGTAACAGTATTACTCTTAACTCCTTTTCCATCTGTTAATATTATTTCTAATGTGCGAGAACTGGTATCTAGTAAATTATGTGATGTATTTGAATAATTTATATTACGTAAAAGAGCTTGTATTGCATTGATACTAACGTTATTTGCGCCAAAAGTTATTTCCAGAGCTTCACCGTTAATTCCACCTTTAAAAGTCCCTATACGTTGTTTACCAAAATTGATAATGCGACCATCAATATTTATCTGCTCTAAGCCATTACCCTCGTTTCTAATATTTAAGTAATCTCCTATTCTTGCTCCGGATTTCATTGTGATTTTTAGATTTCCTGTACCAAATTCAAATGAATCTGGGTCGGTTAAAGTAGAAGTATTATCAATAATTATGGGTTCTGCATTTTCAGTATAAGAAATATTTATCGGAGATAAAGTAATTACAGGAGGGGTGTTTATTCCAAAATAATTCGTGTAACGAACAGTATAAACATCATAATCATTAATACCATTAACGAAAAAATCACCTGTAGCTAAAATTTTACCGTCTGGTAATAGGATGACATCATTCAAACGATTTGAAACACCAGCAGTATTTACTACTCGACCATTAATACCAAAAGACGAGTCCCGACTTCCATCGTTATTATATCTAACTAAAGCAAAATTAGAATTATTAGCAGAACCACCAACTATAATTTTACCGTCAGGTTGCAGAATAATACCAGCAGTATTATCTTCACCAGAGGACATATCTGTAATAACTTTACCGCTAATACCAAAAGAATTATCAATACTACCATTAATGTTGTAGCGAACTAGCGCAAAATCATTACTAACTATAGAATCACTAAGAGCAGCAGTACCCGCGACAACTATCTTACCATCTGTTTGGATGACAAGACTGGAAGCACTATCATTTTTACCCGCAATATCAGTTGTAACTTTACCCCCAATACCAAATGTTGCATCCAAACTACCATTACTCTCGTAGCGTGCTATCGCAAAATCACCATTAGCACTTCCCACAACAACAATTTTTCCGTCGGATTGCAAAATAAGCTTAGAAGCAGAATCATCACCAATAATATCAGTCGTGATTTTTCCACCTATACCAAAAGAATTATCAAGGCTACCGTTATTGTTGTAGCGTACTAAAGCAAAATCTCCGTTAGCATTTCCCGCTACAAGAATCTTACCATCCGATAACAAAAGAATATCATTACCAATATCATCCACACCACTCAAGTCAGTTGTAATTTTTCCTCCGATACCGAAGGAAGAATCAAGACTACCATTGCTTTGATAGCGAGCTAATGCAAAATCATACTTGCTGAATGTATTTCTTGCTCTGCCAGCAATAATAATTTTTCCATCCGGTTGTAAGGCAACCCCGTAACCCGTATCAATACCCCTAGCAAAATCGGTGGTTACTTTACCCTCGTTACCAAAAGATAAATCCAGACTACCACTGTAGTTGTAACGCAATAAAGCAAAATCGCTGTTATTTGGGCTATTAAAAGCATTACCCGCTATTATTATTTTGCCATCAGGTTGGAAAACAAGAGCATGACCAGCATCAAGACGATTATCAAAATTCGTGTAAACACTACCAACAGAACCAAAAGAATTATCCTTATCTCCGTCAGGAAAAATAGCAGCGTAGTTAGAAATTACATCACGGGAAAAAGGATTGTCTGTTTCGATAGAACCCGTAGCAACTTCCAATACCCAATCCCCACCCAAAGCAGCGCTTCCGGTAAAATCATCCGACGCAGCCACATCCGCACCTGTCAGTTGACTTAAGTTCTGTACAAAGTTTACACCAATTTCTCCTTTGGCTATGTCGCAACCGTACAGTAAAATATCAGCATCTTCTGTTAAGGCTGTTTTCCACTGCTGTAAGTAACTCGCATAATCTTTTAAATTTTGGTAATTTAAATTATTTGCTCCCAGTCGCAAACTACCACTGCTACCGTGAGAAACAATATGAACTGACTGATATTTCCCATCCTTTAAATTTTCTGTAATTTGCGCTATTGCATCTCGTTTAGGGTCAATAATTACAACTTCTGTATCTGGGTGGATAGCGGATACCAAACTTGTATATTCTTGAATATTTGCATCGATAAAAACAATATTACTTTTTTTGTTTAATTTTTTGGGAGTGATTTTATTTTCTTCGTCTGGGTCAATTAGGCTATTAGTATTTTTCTTTAAAAGTAATTTCATTTTTAAAATTATTTTTATTTTTTAAAATGTTATATAATCACAAAATCAATTATCACTGATTCCAAGACACCAAACATCAGTAGTTATACCTTTTGTATATTTATACTTTTATCGCAAAAAATAAACATTGATAAAATTAACAGTTTTTTATTAAATAATAAAATATATTAAAATCACGGATAGATTGTAAAAATTTATCTTCAGCTTCATGTTTTTATAAAACTGACTTTTCTAAAATATAGAGCTTAGTAGAGTTTACAAACTATTTATAATTGCTGTTTGCGACCGTAATTATTCGTAATACTGATGTATTAAAGCAAAGTCATAGGTAATTATATATATGAAAATATTCCATTTTTTCTAAGCCTTTAGATAGATGAAACAACCAGACTCCAGCATGTATTACTATTATGTCTAATCTGAAACTCAACCAAGGAGATGAGTTTTAAGGTTCAGTAGACCAATTTTGCTATATTGATAACTGCAATATTGATAACTGCAAAAATGGTTTGTGTGGATTACAGATAAGAAAAGGAAAAATGTATTTATATTTTTTCTCGTAATCTCTAAATGAAGTCTTAGATTTCATAATCCCTTTGCTGCTGAACCATTAAAAGCCCATGAAAATCGCACAAGTAGCTCCCTTATGGGAACGAGTTCCACCCGTGACTTACGGCGGTATAGAATTGGTAGTAAGTCGCTTAACAGATGAACTCGTACGTCGAGGCCATGATGTAACATTGTTCGCATCTGGTGATTCTGAAACTTTGGCTCAATTGGACGCGGCAAATCCTCATGCATTACGCCTAGATAGCCACATCAAAGAAGGCATAATGTATGAATTATTACAAAGTAGCCATATTTATAAAAGAGCCTCAGAATTTGACATCATTCATTCTCATCTTGGAGTATGGGCATTACCTTTAGCAAGTTTGGTATCAACCCCAACTGTTCATACCCTTCATGGTATATTCACTGATGATAACAGTAAGCTATTTTCTCTCCACGCTTCGCAATCCTACGTCAGTATTAGCAATGCACAACGTAAATTAGACCTCAATTATGTTAGCACTGTTTACAATGGTTTAATTTTGGAGGAATATCCCTTTTTTGAAACACCAGAACAACCTCCATATTTGGCATTTTTAGGACGTTTCTCCGCAGAAAAAGGACCACAACACGCGATAGCCATTGCGAAAAAAACGGGTTTACGCTTAAAAATGGCAGGTAAAGTAGATACAGTAGATTCTAAGTTTTTTGAAAAAGAGATAGCTCCTCATATCGATGGAGAACAAATTGAATTTTTAGGTGAAGTCAACCACTCACAAAAGATTCAATTGTTGGGGAATGCTGCTATCACTCTTTTCCCTATAACTTGGAGCGAGCCATTTGGTTTGGTAATGATAGAATCAATGGCAACAGGTACACCTGTAATTGGCATAAATATGGGTTCCGTTTCGGAAGTAGTAGCCCATAATAAAACAGGTATGGTGTGCGAAAGTTATGAACAAATGGCAGATGTGATTCCTGATGTTTTGAAACTAAATCGTGAAGATTGTCGAAAACACGTACAAGATAATTTTACAGTTACCCAAATGGCAAATGGGTATGAAGCGGTTTATGAACAAATCATTAGGGAACGCAATCAAAAACATTGGTTCATTCCAGCGCTGAGAGCTTCTTTGGGGTCGATAACTTCTCTCAGATTTTAAGGACACTGACCTAACCCCCCTACCCCCCTTCCCTACGAGGGAAGGGGGGAAATAAAAGACGATATTTTGTTTTTGGGAATAACTCGACGCTTAGTTAAAAATTAACGTAGGATGGGTTAAGTGCATTTGTAACAATTAGTTGGAGACTTATTAAATTGAATGAAGCGTCGTAACCCATCACTTCTATAGACCTAATATTTACTTTATAAACCACCTTTAAATATAGAGTAATTTAATATGCATCGCGTCGGTAAACAATTGTATTAACCATTACTTGATTGTTAATATCATCAATCAGATAAATAACTCGGTAATCACCAATACGGTAGCGGTAATAACCAGCCAAATCACCTTTGAGTGCTTTTATATTAGGATGATAGCTAGGATTTTGTTCAAGTTGCTCCAAACATTTTGCTATTTTCTTTGCTAGCGCTTGATTGGCTGAAGCATAAACATCCTGTGCTTCGTCAGATAAAACGACTTCATACATCGGTACGGATACTTCTCCAATTAGTAACACGACCTGCGGCTATGTCTTTTTTTGAACGCTCGAATGATTCAATAAATCCAGGTATATCAAGTAATTCCTGGGTTGCGTCTTGACTCTCCTTGTCTGCAAGATATGCTATAAATTCAGCAACGAGACCAAGGCGTTCTGATGATAATGTGTCTAAGTTTTGATTAATTTGCTGACGAATTTCGGTGGGATTCATAATATTAATTTCGCATTACTATTTGAACACATTTAAACAGAAGTATCTCCTTATTGTATCAAAGTTGATTCAACACTCATTTAATGAGATTAAATTTGTAGAGACTAAACATGTTTAGTCTCCACGTTTACATTTAGGTTAAATTTACGCTTTCATTTCGGTTTTCACGGTTGCATATCCCCAGTCCAACCAAGGAAGAAGCGCTTCAATATCAGAAGTTTCCACAGTTGCTCCACCCCAAATCCGTAATCCTGGGGGTGCAGAACGATAGGATGCGATATCGAAAGCGACTTCTTGTTTTTCCAATAATTTCGCTAATTTCTTCGCACATTCGGCTTGTTTTTCCGCACTCAACTCAACAAACCAATCATCAACAATCTTTAAACAAATCGATGTACATGAACGAGTCTCAGCTTTTTCTGCTAAAAAAGCAGCCCAATTACTAGATTCTACCCATTTGCTAATTGCTGCAAGATTAGCTTGGCTACGCTTAACTAATCCAGCAAGTCCACCAATACTTTCCGCCCATGTTAACCCATCAAGAGCATCTTCTACACATAACATTGATGGTGTATTGATAGTATCTCCCTTAAAAATACCTTCAATCAACTTGCCTTTTTGCGACATTCTAAATAACTTTGGTATCGGCCAAGCTGGTTGATAGGTTTCCAAACGTTCGACAGCACGGGGTGATAGTATAACTACACCATGCTGTGCTTCTCCTCCCAATACTTTTTGCCAGGAGTAAGTTACCACATCTAATTTGTCCCAAGGCATTTCCATCGCAAAAACTGCGGATGTTGCGTCACAAATAGTTAGTCCTTGACGGTCAGATTTTATCCAATCACCATTAGGAACCCTCGCTCCGGAGGTTGTACCGTTCCACAAAAATACTACGTCTTTATTAAAATCTACTTCGTTGAAATCAGGTAAACTACCGTAGGGTGCTTTCAAAATACGAGCATCAGGCAACTTTAACTCGTCTACAACATCTTTTACCCATTCTTGACCAAAGCTTTCCCAAGCCAAAATATCAAGAGGAAGTTTCCCAAGTAGCGACCACATAGCCATTTCTACTGCACCAGTGTCGGAAGCAGGAACAATACCAAGACGATAATCTGCTGGTAAACCAAGGATTTTTTTGGATAAATCAATTACTCCTGCTAATTTGGCTTTACCTGCTTCCGAACGATGGGAACGTCCCACACAAGCGTTTTGCAGATTTGTCACAGACCAACCTGGTCTTTTTGCACAGGGTCCTGATGAAAAATGCGGAACACGGGGTTTGCTGCTGGGGGGGGTTAGATTCTCTGACATGGCTGCGCTTGTGTGGTCTCAAAAGTAAAGTTAATCATGTTTATAGTATCTGCTTTTGCCTTTACTATCCAAGACCCAATTTATAGGTATTTTTCCCGCGTGTAGTATTATCAGGTTGTTAGACTGTTGATTGTTCTGGCACACAATCTGCTGTATTTTGATGCACGGAACAATATGTTAATCTTCCTTGTTCTATGATTTTTTTCGTAAGAGAAGCGGTTACTAGTTTAAATGTTTCCACATCTGAACGAGTTTTAATCAGAACATCAGCATCAATCATTAAATCATCTAATGCGTTTAACCCCCTCACTCCCCACTCGATACGGTCAAACCCCGGAATCCCGTCAGGCACAATGACGCATAAGTCTATATCGCTATATTTATTTGGTGTTCCCCAGGCATAAGAACCAAAAAGAATTATTTCTTCGGGGTTTAACTCCGCGACTAATCTACGGGTAACTTCTGCGATTAAAGAGTTGGTAATGGATATCATATATCATCACTGGCTTGTTATTAATATTTTAACAATCAAAACCTAAGTGAGGTATGACACCCACACTCTACTTCGGTTGATTGGTACGCACCTCAATATCTTCCAATGTTTGTAGCAAAAGACGCTTTGCTTGCAATTGCCAACCCAACTTCTGAATTTTAATAGCAGCAGCAGTACCACCAACAGCAGCCAAAAAACCAATGGGTTGATTTAGCGAAACCCCCAACAACAAGCCTAATCCGCTAATTCCCCAAAAGGGTAAAGCAACCGCTTGACGCTGGTCTTCGATAATTTTATTTATTCCACCTGATGGCAAAAGTGTCAACAACGCCTCTTTAACTTGTCGCTGCTGTCCCACTGCAACAGATAAACCAATTTTCCGTCGTAATTTTTCAATTTTACGAGCATCGGTACTATATTCAACAAGTTCATCCTCAGCCATTTTAATTAGGCGTTCTAACTGTTCCATTATCTACCTTAAATCCCCTGTATAAGAAAACCAACAATATATAAATATTGCCACATGTAGAGACGCGATTAATCGCGTCTCTACAAATCGCGTCTCTACGTTCTCATTTACCTACCACAAGAGTTATAACAGAAAAAATATTGCTGACTTGTATTTTTTAAAATACGTAATACTACTTATGAAAATTGCTCATCTGGGATATCTACTAAAAAAACTAGTCACAAAAAAATTTTGGCAACGCATTGCTTTAAGCAGTCTAGTAGCCTTATTAACCCTACTGCTCGGAAACAATACCTTTCCTCTATGGACACAACAATCCAAAGCAGCAGCCATAACACCAAAAGCACCAGAAAAATCGCTTCCAAATATACCCCCAGACCTTCAACAATTAGTGCAAGTAGGAAAACAGCACTATCGAGATGGACAATTTGCTCAAGCAATTGAAATTTGGCAACAACCACTGCAACAATTTAAGCAACGTGGAGATTCTCTCAATCAAGCTGCAGTGCTAAGCAATTTGACATTAGCATATCAACAACTAAGTCAATATTCAGAAGCGTCAAAAGCTATTTACCAAAGTTTAAATTTATTAAATCAATTCAACTCCCCACAAAGTCAAAATTTAAAAGCCCAAGCATTAAACATTCAGGGTGGACTATTATTATCGCAAGGAAAAGCCGAACAAGCTCTAAAAAGTTGGCAAGATGCAACGGAAACTTATAAAAAGATAGGAGATAATGCAGGAATTACTCGAACTTTACTAAACCAAACTCAAGCTTTGCGAACATTAGGATTATATCCTCGTGCAAAAGTAACTTTAGAGCAAGTTTTGCAAAGTTTACAAAATCAACCCGACTCAGCAATCAAAGCAGCAAGTCTAGTCAACTTGGGTGATACACTCCGGATGATGGGTAAATTAGAACAATCCCAAGAAGTTTTACAGCAAAGCTTAGCAATAGCACAAAAATTAAATTCTTCAAGCGATATATCTTTAGCTTTACTTAGTTTGGGAAATACCGCTTACTCACAAAAAGAAACTGAGCAAGCTATAAACTACTATCAACAAAGCATAAATGAATCAATCTCAGCTACTAAACTACAAGCACAATTAAATTTATTGCGCTTATTAATAGAAATCGATAACACCTCAGAAGCAGAAAAACTAATCTCGCAAATTAAGCCACAATTAGATAATCTTTCTCCTAGCAGAGCTTCAGTATATGCACAGGTTAATTTTGTAAAAAGCGTATCAAAAGCTAAAAATAAACAGCAAGAAATAGGAGGTAAAATAAATAATAAAATATTAGCGGAAATTTTAGGAAAAGCAGCCCAACAAGCAGAAATTATAGAAGATAATAGAGCTGAGTCTTACGCTTTAGGTTATCTTGGAGAACTCTATGAAAAAAATCAGCAATGGAAAGAAGCTCAAACATTAACAGAAAAAGCTTTGGTCTTAGCACAAACTAGTAATTCTTCAGATATTGCTTATCGATGGCAATGGCAACTAGGAAGAATTTTTAAAGCGAATGATAATTTAGAAGCTGCATCATCAGCATATACAGAAGCTGTGAAAACTTTAAGTTATATTCGTAATGACCTCGTTGCTAGCAGTATTGATGTACAATTTTCTTTTCGCGAAAGTGTGGAGCCGGTTTATCGAGAATTCGTTGGTTTATTATTGCAAGCAAAAGGTAAACAAACATCCCAAAGTAATTTGATAAAGGCTCGCAAAGTCATAGAATCTCTACAAATAGCAGAACTCGATAACTACTTCCGTGAAGCTTGTTTAAGTGCTAGTCCACAACCAATTGATAAAATCGACCCCCATGCAGCTGTCATTTATCCTATTATTTTAGAAGACCGTTTAGAGATAGTCCTTTCTTTACCAAATCAACCCATAAGCCATTATGCTAAAAATATAGAAAAAATCGAGCTAGAAAAAAATTTTGAACAAATGCGACGCTCATTAAGAAGAACATCTTTAGAAAAAGAGCGTCTTTTAGCTGCTAAAAAAGTTTATGATTTACTTGTCCAACCAGTAGAAAAAGAACTAATTAGTCACAAAATTCAAACCATTGCATTTATTCTTGATGGTGGAATGAAAAATTTACCAATGGCTGCACTTTATGACGGTCAACGGTATTTAATAGAAAAATACAACGTTGCTATCACTCCAGGACTGGAATTACTCGCTCCTCAACCGTTAGCAAATAAGCAATTAAAAATTTTAGTTGGGGGTTTAAGCGAATCCAGACAAGGCTTTTCTGCGTTACCTGGTGTCGAGTCGGAAGTCCAACAAATTAAATTAGAAATTCCCGGTCAATTACTTTTAAATCAAGGCTTCACTAGCAAAGCGATTCAAAAACAAATTAGCACTAGTCCGTTCCCCATAGTACATTTAGCTACCCACGGACAATTTAGTTCTAATGCTGATGATACTTTTGTTCTCACTTGGGATAGCCGTCTGGATGTAAAAGACTTAGGCGAATTATTACAAAACCGCGAGCAAGACACACCTAAACCTATTGAGTTGCTGGTTTTGAGCGCTTGTCAAACCGCTGAAGGTGATAAACGCGCTGCTTTAGGACTCGCTGGAGTTGCGGTACGCTCTGGGGCACGTAGTACAATTGCTACACTTTGGTCTGTTGAAGATAAATCAACTTCTAAATTTATGGCAGAGTTTTACGAACAATTGGCTAAACCTGGAGTGACTAAAGCACAAGCTCTCCGTTTAGCTCAACAAACATTGATGCAGCAAAATGAATTTAAGCATCCTTTTTATTGGGCACCTTTTGTCTTGGTTGGTAATTGGCTGTAGTCAAGAGACCTAACCCCCCTACCCCTCTTCCCTGGGAGGGAAGGGGGGAAATAACCCTAGAAAAACAATTTGACAGGTAGCAAGCAAGATGCTTCCACTACTAGTATTTATCGATACAACAAAGCCCGCAACAAAGAAAGTAATTGTTCATTATCCACTAATTTAGGATTAAAGGTAAGAATTCTAACTTTGTTCCCAATTGAATCTTTATCTTCTAGAAATATTTTATCCATATTAAATAAATAATTACTGATAAAATAATAAATAGGGAACGATTAAGTTCCCTATTATCATCAATAAAGAAGGAGGTATTTAACCTGACAAATAGAAATGGAAACGGTCATCGAGGTTTTTGGAATCCAGTTAAAGTCTTTATCCGAACTTTTCTGAAACTTTGGGAGAAGCAAGATAAAGTTTCTGGAGAAACATTCCTTGTAGACTCGGAAATTGTCAAATACGACTTAGATGATGTGGCAGACAATCCACCAAACAAGTCGGATAACGACAACAATTAACTAAGCCGATAGCTCCGTTCCTTGCCCGAATGGGGCTATCTTCCTTTATTATACATTTTTTAATTATGACAAATTCAAACACTACAATTATACGTCCTGTTTACTACCGAATAGTTGAACGTCGCGGCAACGGTTGGGCTTTTAAAGAAGGTGAGCCGTTTATTAATTGGTTTAATGCCCCCAGCCTTTCTCAAGAAGATTTATTTGCACTTTTTGGCACATCGATGAGCAAAGTAGCTGTCGAACTTTTTCGTATAAATGGCGGCAAGCAGGGATATTACGTAGCTGACATTTTGGGTAAACTTTATTACTACTGCGGTGCGGAGTGGGAAGATGTAAAAACAAAGCTAAAAGAATTGGGCATAGGCAGACCAGACCCGTTCTAAAATCGCTTGCAATTGGTATAGGAGTGTCACATTCATCCACTCCCCCCACTCCCCATTCCCCATTCCCCATTCCCATTACCTATACAACCAAACCCGCAACAAAGAAAGTAATTGCTCATTATCCACAGGTTTAGTAATATAATCAGACGCACCAGCCTCAATACATTTTTCCCTATCACCTTGCATAGCCTTAGCAGTTAAAGCGATAATTGGTAGCGAACTAAATTGTTGTCCTTGGCGAATACGACGAGTAGTTTCATAACCATCCATTTCCGGCATCATTACATCCATCAAAACAAGATTAATGTCGGGATTTGCTTGCAAAGCTTCAATCCCATCGCTACCATTTTCTGCAAACAAAACTTGTATTTGATAGCTTTCTAATAAACTAGTGAGAGCAAATATATTTCTCACATCATCATCGATAATTAAAACTTTTTTTCCAGCAAGCACAGGGTCTGTTTGACGTAAATCTTCTAATATTTGACGTTTGGGTTGGGGTAAATTAGCTTGTACTCGATGTAAAAATAAAGCAGTTTCATCCAGCAAACGTTCCGGAGAGCGAACATCTTTGATAATTATTGTTTCTGCTAATCGTCGCAGTTGGGTTTCTTCTTGTCGAGAAAGGTCTTTACCTGTGTAAACAATAATAGGTATTTTAACAAGATTAGGATTTTGTTTAATTTCCTCTATTAATTCAAATCCTTTCATGTCCGGTAAACCCAAGTCTAGTACGATACAATCAAACTGTTTTGATTGCAACATACTTAAAGCCTCTTGACCAGAACCGGCAGAATAAGTTTGAACATCACCTTCCCCAATTAATTCTATAATACTTTGAGCTTGCGTAATATCGTCTTCTATCACTAATAAATTTTTGACCTTCCGCTCAATAAAGCCTTTAATATCTGTCAAAGTTTCAGTTAAAGCATCTTTGGAAATGGGCTTTTGTAAATAAGCAAAGGCTCCTAATTGTAAACCTCTTTGACGTCGGTCATCAACAGAAAATATATGCACTGGAATGTGACGAGTATTAGGGTCACGTTTGAGACGGTCTAATACTGTCCATCCATCCATTTCTGGCATTTGAATATCTAAAGTAATTGCATTTGGTTGATAGCGCTGTGCCAATTCTAAACCCTGTTTTCCGCGCAAAGAAACAATACCTCTAAAGCCTTGCTGACGTGCCATTTCTAACAGTATGCGGGCAAATTTATCATCATCTTCAATAATTAATAAAATTGGCTCCCCAGGTTGAATTACTTCTCGGTCGTCTGGGATTTCTTGGGGAACTTGGAGTGGGGAGTGGGGAGTGGGGAGTGGGGAGGGGGGGAGGGGGGGAGGGGGGGATGAAGAGGATGAGAGGGATGAGGAGTAGGGTAGATATAGTGTAAAGATACTTCCTTGTCCTGCTTGACTAGTTAGTTCAATTTTTCCACCCAAAAGTTGCGCTAATTCCCGACTAATAGATAAACCTAAACCTGTTCCACCATATTTACGACTTGTGGAACCGTCTGCTTGCTGGAATGCTTCAAAAATAATTTGTTGTTTTTCGGTTGCTATTCCTATACCTGTATCGCTAACAGCAAAGCTTATCATATTCTCTGGTGTAATACCTATTTGTAGGCTCACACCTCCTCTTTCCGTAAACTTAAAGGCATTAGCGAGTAAATTATTTAAAATTTGTTGTAAACGTTTTGCATCTGTGGTGATTGCTGGGGGTAATTTTTCATCGATTTGAATAGTAAAATTTATATTTTTATTTTTAGCTATCTGACTAAAGTTTCTGTCAAAATAACTATATAAATCTACAAATAATATTTGGTCAATATCTACTGCAAGCGTTCCCGATTCAATTTTTGCTAAGTCTAAAATGTCGTTGATTAACAATAGTAAATCAGTCCCGGAAGAATGAATCGTACGACTATACTCTATTTGCTTTTCCGTTAAGTTAGCTTCAGGATTATCTGATAATAATTTTGCTAAAATCAACAAACTATTAAGAGGTGTCCGCAATTCGTGGGACATGTTGGCTAAAAATTCTGATTTGTATTTAGATGCTTGGGCTAATTGTGCTGCTTTTTCTTCTAAGTTTTGTCTTGATTTTTCTATTTCTTGATTTTTGTTTTCGACTTCTCGGTGACGAGTTTCTAATAATTCAGCTTTTTCTTCTAGTTCTTCATTTAGCTGTTGCAATTCTTCATTTGACTGCTTTAGCTCTTCTTGTTGCTGCTTCAAACGCTTTTGTGATTCTTCTAGAGATTCATTACTTTGAGTTAGTTCTACTTGCCGACTTTGTAATTCTTCGGCTAATGTTTGCGAATCTTTTAGTAGTTTTTGAGTTAATATATTAGAGGAAATTGAATTTAAAATAATACCTATCGTTTCGCAGACTTTTTCTAAGAAGTTTAAGTGTAACTCACTAAAATTGGCAAACGAAGCTAATTCAATTACTCCTGTTACCTGTTTCTCATACAGTATTGGCAACACTACTATATTTACTGGTGATGCTTCCCCTAAACCAGAACTAATACGAATATAATCGTTTGGGACTTGTGTTAGCAAAATTCTTTCTTTCTCAAAAGCGCACTGTCCTACCAACCCTTCTCCTAAACGAAATTGATTCGCTAAGTTTTTTCGTTGTTGGTATGCATAACTACTAAGTAAGTCGGCGCGAAAAAACCAAACTATGTAAAGATAAATAAATACGTAGAATGTATCTGCCGAGGTGACTGAAATATGGGCGCTCGTTTAAGGGTATTTCTCACTCCTGAGCAAGACAAA
>JAESGU010000139.1_pt1 | contig 33730 bp, 31 predicted proteins | sample 9266271 | NCBI WGS metagenome assembly JAESGU01 (sample SAMN15740544, study PRJNA653495) | algae metagenome | isolation source: Scytonematopsis contorta HA4267-MV1 and co-occurring heterotrophs from mud... | place: USA: Palolo Valley Trail, Honolulu, Hawaii | collected 2009-07-25
TTTTTTCCCAATCCGAGTTGGGAATCTCAATTCCGTAAAAGATGCACAGAGTATCCATGCCTCTCAATCTACCACCAATTTGTACCTATTAGATGCGGTAACCAAAAAAATCCTGTGAACGGTTACAAGAGATTGTAGGGGATTTATTGATAATTTAGTTAAATTTTGGAGTACTACAGGGGAAGAAGTTTGTTTGTTATTGCATGTAGAAATTGAGTTCCAAAGGGGTAAATATCTTCCTAAAAGAATTCTTGACTATAATATTAGAGCTTTTAATCGGTTTGATTTGCCTGCTATTAACTTGGTTATTTTGTGTGATGATGCTCGTAAATGGCGACCAAGAAGGTACAGACATGATTTTTTGGGTACTCGATTAGAGCTTGAGTTTGGAAGTGTAAAAATTTCTCATTACCAAAAGCAATTGGCTGAGTTGGAAGCTAGCGATAATTTTTTTGCTTTGCTGGTTTTGGCATATTTGAAAACTCAGGAGACAAGTGAGCAATTGGAGGAAAGGAAGGTCTGGAAATTAAGTTTAATTCGCAGGCTTTATGATTTGGGTTTGCAGGAACAGGATTTCCGTATTTTATATCGATTTATTGATTGGGTAATGGTTTTGCCGAATGCTTTGGATGATGAGTTTTTGCAAGAATTTAGGCAGTTTGAGCGGGAACGGAGTGTCGCTTCTTCTATATAAATGAATTAAGTAAGGGGGTGCTTGCGTTGTGTCAAAAGCGAGCAAGATACTCGCACTACGTTAAGAGGGAAAATATTTTTTCAACATTGAAATGCTTCTAATTAGATTGCGACCTTGCTCAAAAAAAGGTTGAATTTATCGCTATCCATTAAGCCATTTTCTGATAGTATTCGGCGTACAGCAACTAAATGTACTATTCGTACGTAGGCTTGTTGCTCGTAATCAGGTAAAACAATTAATGTGCCTGATGATGGGTACTCATACACTTTCTGTGAGCCAGTTGTTTGTACTGCTGCAAATCCTATATCTAAGAGCAATTGCTCTAGTTCTGCAAACTGAACTTCTCTAACCATTATGACGAATTACTCCTTGTAATTGGTTGAGAACATCATTCTTAAATTTAGCAAATATTTTGATTGCTTGTCGATTTAATGTACTGTACTTGGATAAGTGAACAGTTACACTTTCACCAACTTTGGATAAGTCAAACCTTGAGCATTATAAGTAAAGATTAATAAATCATAACCATAATCATACTCAATGCGTTCTACAGAGTAACCACACAGTAACACATATTTTTCAACATAATTAACACTTAAATCAGCTATGATATACTCCCTTGCTCGCTTCTTTCTTGGCATTTACTAAGTCTTTTTACTTTTGATGTAGTAAATAATATCAAAATTATATTGATTTAGGTTTGGAAGCAGGAATATCAGCACCATCTTTATGTTTTTCCTGGTCTTAGTCTCCTTTCGGAGAGTTTAGGTTTAGAAACATAGCTTGATTTATTTTATCTTTTAGTGTGTTTGCGTTTCAGTCTCCTTACGGAGAATTAGGTATAAGAAACTAAAAAAGATATTGTGGGTATCAAATCAGGGTTAGGGTTTCAGTCTCCTTACGGAGAATTAGGTATAAGAAACCAATAAATAAATTGAAGCGCTACAGGCTAGCAATGGCAGCGTTTCAGTCTCCTTACGGAGAATTAGGTATAAGAAACCTATTGCTTCCGCTTTTCTCAAAAACTTCTATGAGTTTCAGTCTCCTTACGGAGAATTAGGTATAAGAAACTGTAAAAGCGGAGTCAAAAAGCGGAGTCAAGTCGTGTTTCAGTCTCCTTACGGAGAATTAGGTATAAGAAACATTCTGCTGAGAAATAAGCTATAAATCCCGCTTAGCGTTTCAGTCTCCTTACGGAGAATTAGGTATAAGAAACTCCTCGGCAGTCATCTTATATACCTTGTTGTATTGTACAGTTTCAGTCTCCTTACGGAGAATTAGGTATAAGAAACGTTGCTTTGTATTCTCGGCAACCAAGAACTCTAAAAGTTTCAGTCTCCTTACGGAGAATTAGGTATAAGAAACCTCACCCTGATAATCGGGTAATCACTGAGCAAGAGTATTGTTTCAGTCTCCTTACGGAGAATTAGGTATAAGAAACCCCGTTAAACACTTTTCTACAGTATTTCGTAGTTAAGTTTCAGTCTCCTTACGGAGAATTAGGTATAAGAAACTTTATGGGGTATGTGAGAGTGGTTTAACAAAATAAAGGTTTCAGTCTCCTTACGGAGAATTAGGTATAAGAAACAATAACTTTTCTCTTGTCGCTGGATTCGGAAAACATTGTTTCAGTCTCCTTACGGAGAATTAGGTATAAGAAACCCCTGCAATTCAAGGGCTTCAAGATATAAATATGTAGTTTCAGTCTCCTTACGGAGAATTAGGTATAAGAAACACTCTTCTACCCAACGGTTTCCTTTTGAGGTAAGCTCAGGTTTCAGTCTCCTTACGGAGAATTAGGTATAAGAAACATACTGCCTTTGCTCCAAGTGGCTTCCATGTATGAAGTTTCAGTCTCCTTACGGAGAATTAGGTATAAGAAACTCCCCGCAAAGCATCCCTTCCACTCTGGCCTTCTTTTTCGTTTCAGTCTCCTTACGGAGAATTAGGTATAAGAAACCCCTCCGGCTGAAACTGTTATGGAGAGGTCTTCCTGGATAGGGTTTTCGTGAACCTCAAAAAAGAGTCCATTTCAGCCGCCTTTGTTGCGACTATTTCTCACCTATCTCAAGCTGCGAAACGTTGAAACTATTTACTTGTCAAGGTTCTGGCGTTTTTCGTGAACCCCCCTAGGTTTTCGACCTCGCTTAGGTTCACGAAAAATCTTATCTTTGAATATTATATTATGATGCTATCACATTGACGAGGTTTTTCAGAGCCATAAGTGATGGTACGCTTAACAGAGCCTGCGTCTAAAACGTAAATTTTGACTGAATCCTCTTCTGGCTTAATCAATTTCTCTATTTTAATTTGCAATTTTGTGAACTGTACCACAGAAAGAAAGCATTCAAACACACTGTATTGTGCCCATTTGCCATAGCCAGAAAGCATCTTATGTAGTCGGGTACGTCGTTTGTTTGCCTCTTTATTATCAGGTAAATCGTAAATAACCAGATAAAACAACGTGTTGCTCATAAATATAGATATTTGCTAAATTTACATCCTCAGAACCCAATAACAAGCTGAAATCTACTTATTTTTAGTAGCCCCCTCCCCGCGTGCGGGGAGGGGGTTGGGGGTGGGGTTTCTTATATTGGCACGAGAAAGATGTTGGTTATTCTCTTGTACTTATCGCAAAACAAGCGGTTTATAAGCCAAACCTTCTTGTAAAAATCGACTTAAAAGTCTCGCTTGCAATTCAACTGCACGTCGATAAGTACAGGGATAATCAAAGACAGGGTGATTAAAATCATTATTCATTTTCCGTTCAAAAGCTTGAAGAAACTTTTTGCGTCCATCATCAGATAATCTATAAGCACCTAGAGTTTCAGTAAAATCATCAGGTTGAATCACACGATTATTTAAAACAGAAAACACCAAGCTATCGGCAACTAATGCGCGTAGCTCCTCCATTAAATCGAGAACCATCGAAGGTTGTCCGTGGTGAACTTCATGTAAGTAACCTATGTATGGGTCTAAACCCACAATATGGACACCTGCTGTTACTTGTACACGCAGCAATCCATAAGCAAAACTCAAAAGTGAATTTACTGGGTCAGTTGGTGGACGACGATTACGTCCGGAGAATGACCAAGGTTCTTTTAGGGAGCTATCCCAATAACTAAAATATTCACGTGCAGCTACACCTTCGATACCGCGAACTTGGTCTATAGTTTGTTGCTCATGAACAAGCTTTTTGTATTTTTTAAGCGAGTTTTCACCAACTTTTTGTCTATACAAAATTGTGTATTGATTTTGAATTTTTGCCGCAACGATTGCTTTAACTAAATCTAATCTTCGTTGAGTATCATGATAAACAGCATACTGCGCTAAACGTAACTGACCATTACGTGAATAACCCGGTAAAGCCGAACCAAGATATTTACCATAACTAGAAAGATAGTGAACAGGCATCCCCAATTCTAAAGCATAAGTAAGCGCTTCTCCAGTAACTTGAGGGTTACCCATTAATACGACTTGCTCCACAGTTTGTGCTGGAACAGATTGTTTTTTCCAACTACCATCTTCTTGTTTAATAGAAACCGTAAATGCTTCATATGCTTTACTGAGTACAGCTTCTTTTTGAATGACGTAAAGGACAGACATAATTTCAAACTCCAAATTGATATGATTAATAGCCAATAGCTAAGAAAACTTAAAAAATCTCACATCTTGTGGGGTGGGCATCCCTGCCCGCCCTTCTCTAAAAATGCACTTTTAGCCCATTTGCACAAGAAAAAATGAGATTTATTTTATTTGCTAGTCCTTAATTAAAAATTAGCCAAGCGTTGTTAAATGCTTAACTTCGTAAGGTAAACAAATCCCTATCAAACTACATGCTTGGCATTTTTTTGAATTATCTATTGGTCGAGGAATTTTTCCAGTAGCAGTAATTTTTGCAGAATGAATCGCACTCTCAGTCATCTCGCGTAATTGTGGAGTAAATTCAACTCGTTGCCGACGACGGTTAGCATGATAGAATATTTCTCCAAAAGCAATACTGTATCCAGTGCGTTCTTCCAAACATATAGCAGCAGCACAAAGTTGAAAATGGTCATTGAGGTGACGTGCCATTTTTCCTTTTTTGTATTCCACAGGAATCAGTAGACCATTTTCAGCTTCAACAGCATCAATAATACCACTAACACCTAATCTTTCACTCCATACCCACTGTTGTTGGTAAATAGTTTTGTTACCTTCTTGAACAACTTTTTCTTCATTAATATTGCTGTGAATATGACGACCTAAAATGATATGCTCGTTATCTTGCATTTCACCAAGTTCATATTCTAAATAGAAGCGTCGTGGACAATATTCCCAAGCATTCAGATATGCCAAAGGTAGATAATTTTCCATCATTTTTGATTTCCTATTATTGCGAAGAGGAACGCTTTTGTCATTGCGAGGAGGAACGCTTTTGTCATTGCGAGGAGGAACGCTTTTGTCATTGCGAGGAGGAACGCAATGACAGATAATACAGTGCGTCTGATGGATATTCGCAATGACAGTATATTTCTGACTTGTGTATACACGGGAACTCCCTCATCTCCCTACTCCCTACTCCCTACTCCCCACTCCCCAATTCTCACCTCACCCATTCCCATAGCTGTCTTACGTCCGACTCCAGCAAATATAGCGAAGTGGGCTAAGGTGGTAGAAATTTGTGCTTGAGATTCAGGGAAATGATAGCGTACCCATCCGACAGAGCCTATTTCCCAATCGGCTTTTAGTTTAGTGGTTTTAGTTTTTAAGTCGAAAGCAGATGTAATTCCTTCCCATTCCATCGTGGGAAATTCTAATTCTGGTCGTGAAAAAATATTCCAACGACGTAATAGTCCACCAAAAACTAAGCTTGGTAAAGGGAATGGTTGAGTTACTTTATTTTGCCTAAAGCTAGTTAAGGAAAGAAATTCCAACACAATAGAAGTTTCGGGAGGAATTTGTGATAATTGTTCAAAGCTTGAACTTTGTAAAATCTCCACTCTGCTTCCCAATTTGCAAGGTATACCAGCGATTAAAATTTCTCTGGAAATTTCTGAGGCTAAACCACAAAGCAAAGGAGCGAGTAAATATTTTTGTAGTAATCCAATTTTCAGGTAAACTTTATTTCCAGATTTGCAATGATTCAAAGACAGAGTTATAGGTGAAACATTTTGTCCATGAATTTTTTCAGATAAATTGGGATTCCCTAGATGTAACCAATGATAGCATAAAGCGTGAATAGCTAATCCCAATGATTGAGGTAATTTACGAGAAGGATATATGGGAATTTGCAAGATATGAAGTGGTGATTTATCAACTTCGATACCAGTTACTTCATATATATTATCTTGCCATTCGACTAATATCAATTTGCTGAGATTGCAGCAAATTTCCTGCAATATTTTGGGATAATATTCTGGTGAATCTATGGCAATAAATAATTTTGTTAAATTGATATTATTTCCCAAAGTAACTACAGACAATGAAATCCCTAAATCAGGTAACCATTGAAATAATGGCATAGCAGAAGTAGCATTGGAAGGTTTTAAAACTAAAATCAATCCTGCAAAATCAGTTTGAAATGCTATTTCTGGTGATTGTAAATCAGATTTTGTGGTAGAGGTCATAACGTGTACTTGTGGCAATCAGTTTTAGAGGTAAAAATCCTGGTTTAATTACTCGGTCTTTTTCTAGTGCTGCTTTTTGGGTAGAAAAAGGATTGATTTTACTAAAAGTTGTTTTTTCACCCAAATCATCCATCGGTTGAATTGTAAAACCTAAATCAGGTTCCGATAGAAATAGTGCATTTGCTGTTTCTTCTGTTTGGTCGGGGAGATATTGAAAAAAACAGCCGCGTTTACCAAAATAATTAATTTGTGAAAACAAAAATTCTAATTCTTTAGATTTATCGGTTTCCCCGCAACAAATTTTTAACAAACCTTCTTGAAATACCCATTCCCGAAAAACGAATCCATCTTGCATTGCTACAGTTGTTCTATTTTTATCAACTTTGTCTGTTGTTTGGTCGTAATATCTAAGCTTGTAACCATTGCGATTAACGACTAATCTTTCTGGGGGTGAAACATAAATTTGTAAATCGCGAATCCAGGCAAATTCATTTTTTATCCACACATCAAAATCACTTTCGTGTGTATTCCCCTGGTTTTCTAGTAGCACCTTTAAAAGCGCCATTTTAATAGAATATGGTGTGGGAACAAAATTTGAGCGTGCAGCCATACTCGTTGCATCGGAACGTTTGAGCGAGAATAAGCTAACTGGTTGATAACTAACGGTTAACCAAGATTTGCTGGTAGTTGACTGTTGACGGTTGACGGTTGACGGTTGACTGTTCACTGTTAAAAAGCATTCCAATTAACTAAAATATTTGTGAATTCGTCTTTTCAGCTATTTCACATTTAAGTTGCATATATTCGGGCGGTTCGGGATGCCCACCCCACAGGAGATGTAGATTATATTTTGCAAGTCCCTTATTCAATTGCTTCAGCCTGATTGCTATCCCAAGGCTGTGATTGTGCAATCAAGCTTTGAATTTGTGTAGCAAACTCCGCCATAGTTTCAAAAGGTAATAAACGAACTGTCCCATCCCCATTTAATTGATTTAAAGTATTCGCGATGCTTTCAATTTGACGTTGGTAGCTTTCTTCCAATGGGCTAATCATTGGTGCTGGACAGCGACGAGTGGTAACAGTAATTACCCCTTCAAAATGGTCTGGGTGTGGTAAATTTGTGTTGCGTTTTGCCCCATTGGGTTGTAGATAAGTATAAAGAATACTTTTTAGCAAAGCATCAAGTCTTTTTTTGCGTTCGCTAGTATCAATCGCGTAGCTAAAATTATGAGGGTTATAGCCTATACGAAAAGCTTCTATATTTAAAACTGTAGCATATAATCCAGAGCTAATTTGTACATTATATGGTGTGGGGTTATCAGTTCCATATTTTGCGTGAAAATAGCTTTGGGTTTTCACAAAACTGGGTACTCCAACCAGCGCTCCAAATTCTATTACTGATTCTCGTTTGAGGGTTTGTCCTTTTTTCTCTGTGACCATAAAGCCTTCTAAGTCACTAATGGTACAGCGTTGAATTACCTTTGCAGTTTTTGTTGTTAAATCTGTGTCTTTGTCACTAAAAATTTTGATATTTTTGTCAATATCATATCCAATACGGTCAGGATTAAATTGCTTCCCTCCTTCAGATAAGCTCAATCCGGATTCAATTGCAATTCTATGTAGGTGCTCTGCTTGGATATGCTTTAACATGTCTCCGGAAACACCATTGACGAATTTAGGCTCTGGGTCACCTTTTTCTACAATATAATAGCGACGGGTTAGAGATTGATTTCCTTCGTTACCTTCGTTGTTTAAAGCATGAAGCTGTAGAGCAGCTAAACCACTGATTGAAGCAGAGTAAATGGGGAAAGTTTTGTTAGTCATGATAATTAAATAAATTATGAAGAATGAGTTATCAAAGTGGAGAGGTAATTATTCATCGGAATCATCGGAATCATCGGAATCATCGGAATCATCAGTAGCTATATTCTCCTCAACTGTCCCTTCGGGTAGATTTTCTGTTGTTTTTTTCCAATTAGCATAGCCATAAGCAATCAAAAGATTAGCAACTAAAGTATGGTCAAAATCGTTGATTAATTCGATTAAACGGTCTAAATCTTGTTGAGTAATCCAAACACGCATTAAGGGTTTACCATCTAGTTTTTCTGCGAGTCGCATGTTTTCGTGTTCGTATTTTGCGATAAACTCGGTAATTGCACAAACAAAATCTTTTTTAGAACCTGACTGGCTAAATAATTGTTGTGCTAGACCATAATTTCGTTGCCAATCAAGTTCTTTTGTTCCATCTTTGGTACGTACTTTTCCAGCGTAAACTGTTGCTTGGTTTATAGATTTTGCTATTCTGCGGAAGCTAGGGTCGTTGGTAATTTTAGTGTAATCATCATTTTTTTTGGTCATAATATCTAAACCTGATATTGTAAATAATCGCGGTGCTTTTGATTTGGAGTCAGCTAGTTTTTTGACTATGTAATCGGCATAGCTGATTTGAAAACGAAAAAAATTTTGTAAATTGATACCTGTAATAAAGTCTCGGTAGGTGGCAAGCAATACGCTATGATTCTCTTTATCTTCTGCTGAGAGGGAAGTAATTACAGATAAATGTTCTTTTAATACATTTTGGTAATCGAGTAGTTCTTGGTAGTTATCGGGAACAATCCAACTTGGAAGTCCTAAGGAAAATAACTCTTTGACTCCGTAAACTTGACCTTTTGAAACAAAATGTGTTCCACGAAAACCATCAACAAATTCATGGATTGGTTTCCCCCAAAAATTAAAGGGGTTTTCTGGTTTTCCTCTGGCTTTGGCTTCGTTATTTTCTAGTATTTGCTGGCAAGATTTAAGGATTAATTCGATATCAAAGCGTGCAACTCCGTGACCTCCACTAGGAGGATTAAATCTTCTGAGTATATTCAAAACTTCTCGATATTTATCTAAACTAATATCTTTGGGTACGAGCGCTACTGCTCTCCAATCGTAAACTCTGTCAGTAATTTTAATTTTTTCGGAAATCCCGAATTCAAAAAATCCATTTGCTATTAACCATAAGCTCAGCCAATCTGTTTTTTGTGGGTCGGTTTTATTGCTATCGGCTTTAACTCGACTCACTCCTTGTACTGCTGTTGGTAAATATATTTTAACTGCGTTTGCTAAGTTTGGTAAGTCTTTTTTTGTTTGTTGTTTAAATTTTTGTTTAAATTGATTTGCAACAGTATTTAATACTTTATTAAATTCAAATTGATTTTCTTGGCTGAATGCTTCTAGTAATGAACTAATAAAAATACCGTAGTAGTTTCTCAGGTTCCAACATTCTAACCACAAACTATTGTGATTGCGGTCGTGACGCATGGAAACTAGAATCGCACCATTTTGTGTTCTTGCATCCGGGGGTGGTGGTGATTCTTCTGTTCGTTCTGCTTTACTTCCGTTTTGATAACGATATTCGCGGTATAGCTTGCGCTTTTCTCGTTCTTTGACTACATCAAAGTAGCTGGTTTCTTCTGGAATGTTTTTCCATTCGGTTTTTTGACCTCGTACTGGTGGAGATGGGTTGGTGTATTTGAGTTGGGAAATTGCTAGAATGTCAATTGGGGTCGCGAATTGGATACGGTAGCGTTTACCTTCGTCTACAAGTTGCATTTCTGTATTCTGCTGTGTACGTCGAAGGGAGTCTTCGGCTATCTGTGCTAGTGCTAGCAGAGCAAAGATGTCTGTGTAGTCGTTGGATTGTTTGGGGAGGAATAGCGCTTTTATCATTTGTGCTTTTTTTATTTGGCTAAGGCTATTCTACATGCCGTTGGAAGAGGGGTATTCCAGTAGAGACGCGATTAATCGCGCCTCTACGTACGAATCTTCAAAATTTAAGCAGTATTGCAATGAGGACTCGTTTAATATCGTTACTTGTATCTCCTGATATCTTGCATCTCTAAAAATTAATGTCATAATCATAACTATATTTGTTTAAGTACAGTAGCCCTTTCCACGACTGCCAGGGAATAAATTCCCTGTCTAAAAGCTAAAGTCCTCTAAAGAGGACTAGAAACAGAGTTTTGCTATGCGTGTCATTTTTAAAACAATCAAAATTTTTAATTAGTTATTTATAGGTAAGGTGCAAGATATTAGCCTCCGACGGTCGCGTTTGCCGCAACCGTAAAATATGGGACAAGCACATTTTTTTGTAACCCTTGCTATATATGGATTATGGAATGTGCTGGTTAGGAGTCTCTGGATTATATGTTTCAGTTATACGAGGATTGGCTGGATGGTATACAAAAACCCTTAGCATTAAGCCAAGGGTTTTCGCGATTTGAACTATGTTTACTATCGGCACTTATTTTGGATAAATCTACCTCAAAGAGCTTTTCTAAGGCGTAGTTTATTCAAAAATATAAAAATAATAGGGTTTCATTAAATATATTTAATGTTGTAAACAGTTTCTTGTAGAACTAGTTTTCCTCCTTTGTGAACACGCAAAGATTTTGTATTTAAGTTTAGTGTATATGTATAATTATTATTTACAGCTGAATAAGAACCTTTTTGAGAACGCGAAAGTGGTAGGAAAATATAACCATTACCTTTTTTTGCAGAACCTACATAATATAAAGCTTTATTTTCACCTTTACCTTGGCAGATATTCACATAAAAGCCTTTTGTCTCGGCAGCAATGGTTGCTTTGGTGGGAGTGCTTTCTTCTCCACTGGGACAGAAGTTTTTGTAAGACAAGTTCTGTTTATTATTTGCGAATGCGGATGCACCAATTGTGGAAGTTGCAACTAAAGTAATTGCAGCCAAGGAAGCAGCGATAAGTCCGCGTTTCATACGATTTATTCTCTCGATTTATTTACTACTATTTACCTCTTACATAAAACTGTGCGCGGTTCCTGAATAAGATAAAAAAAAGTACCCTTGAGGGTAACCTGATAAAGTATTGCTAAGAGTTCTGAAGGTTCTTCAGATGATTTATATCTCTATATTAAAGTCACTTTTTGTTAGGAGATGTTTAAAAAAATATTTATCAAAAATCAAAAGAAATTGTACAAAGTTAATGGCATATGTGAGAATAATAAACATTACCAAAAGCTTCGCTAAAAGTTTAGTCTCCTCGCGGAGAATTTGGGTTTAGAAACACCAAAGCCTGCATCAAATTTAGCAAAGCCTTGTTTCAGTCTCCTCGCGGAGAATTTGGGTTTAGAAACTTTTATTTTTACTATGATGGAACCAGGCTAAGGGTTGTTTCAGTCTCCTCGCGGAGAATTTTGGTTTAGAAACAGGTGTATCAGCCCGCATTAAAGTCGGAACTAACGAGTTTCAGTCTCCTCGCGGAGAATTTTGGTTTAGAAACTTCCAACCTATGTATAGGGTTATGCCTAATAAATTCTTGTTTCAGTCTCCTCGCGGAGAATTTTGGTTTAGAAACCCACCCACTTATTATATGCTGCAGGGATTAATCGAGTTTCAGTCTCCTCGCGGAGAATTTTGGTTTAGAAACACCTATACCAAGAAGGTTGCCTAGGAATGTATAAGGGTTTCAGTCTCCTCGCGGAGAATTTTGGTTTAGAAACTTTTCGAGGCGTAGCGCATGTCAAATATCGCCTCTTTAAGCTGTTTCAGTCTCCTCGCGGAGAATTTTGGTTTAGAAACCTTTGAGGGTGCGCGACATTTTTGGTCCAGACGGAAATCTTGTTTCAGTCTCCTCGCGGAGAATTTTGGTTTAGAAACAAAATTCTTTATTGACACATGGATTTATTAAGTCAAGTTTCAGTCTCCTCGCGGAGAATTTTGGTTTAGAAACAAGTATGAAGATAATGATTTGACCGAAAACCAAGAAGTTTCAGTCTCCTCGCGGAGAATTTTGGTTTAGAAACTGCCCTAATACTGGCTCTCATTATGACGAACACGGTGTTTCAGTCTCCTCGCGGAGAATTTTGGTTTAGAAACTCTAGAGCCTGCTATGACTATAGGAGACGTTATGGTATGTTTCAGTCTCCTCGCGGAGAATTTTGGTTTAGAAACCGCGTGTAGATTTATCTAGTTTTGCATTATAAAAAGTTTCAGTCTCCTCGCGGAGAATTTTGGTTTAGAAACAACGAGGAGTTATGCATTATGGGGTGTATGAAAGCGGATTCGTTTCAGTCTCCTCGCGGAGAATTTTGGTTTAGAAACCGGTTAGCTTGGATGTTGTAAATACAGGATATCATGTTTCAGTCTCCTCGCGGAGAATTTTGGTTTAGAAACGTAACTATGTTAGGAGACCGCATTAAGCACATCCTACTGTTTCAGTCTCCTCGCGGAGAATTTTGGTTTAGAAACCTACTCTCCTCAGGCACATGCTTAAACTGACTTATGTTTCAGTCTCCTCGCGGAGAATTTTGGTTTAGAAACTCCACCGACTGTAGCCAAAGCCCCATTTGTTGAGGAGTTTCAGTCTCCTCGCGGAGAATTTTGGTTTAGAAACTCGAGACAAGTTTACCTCCATCATCCTCCCAATGAAAGTTTCAGTCTCCTCGCGGAGAATTTTGGTTTAGAAACCACGACAACAAAAGTACGAGGATAAGTTCCTTAAAATGTTTCAGTCTCCTCGCGGAGAATTTTGGTTTAGAAACTCATATTTAGTAGACGGTGGAAGTAACGGGTACTCGTTTCAGTCTCCTCGCGGAGAATTTTGGTTTAGAAACTTTTCAACAGATGCAAACTCGTTAATCAAATCGATGTTTCAGTCTCCTCGCGGAGAATTTTGGTTTAGAAACATCAAGAATTGATGCGATTGCCCAAAAAAGACTTTGGGGTTTCAGTCTCCTCGCGGAGAATTTTGGTTTAGAAACTTTGATAAAAGCGATGCGGAAGCCGCCAGCAAGGCTGGTTTCAGTCTCCTCGCGGAGAATTTTGGTTTAGAAACTGCCACCGTTATAAGCGTTGTTGGTTGTTATGTTGTTTCAGTCTCCTCGCGGAGAATTTTGGTTTAGAAACCTAGAATACCAGGACGATATAAAGCTAATATTAGTTTCAGTCTCCTCGCGGAGAATTTTGGTTTAGAAACTTCTTATAAGTTTCTTTTTTAAAAGTTTGTGAGGGGTTTCAGTCTCCTCGCGGAGAATTTTGGTTTAGAAACCAATCTATTAATCATCTTCTCGTTAAACACTTTTTGTTTCAGTCTCCTCGCGGAGAATTTTGGTTTAGAAACCATAAGACATGAGTTGTTAGTTTTTACAGATTTAAATGTTTCAGTCTCCTCGCGGAGAATTTTGGTTTAGAAACTTTTGACTCAGCTTTTTCAGGCTCTTGTGAAGAGTTTCAGTCTCCTCGCGGAGAATTTTGGTTTAGAAACAACATTGCGCCTGGACGTTTTGTTAATATCTGGAAGTTTCAGTCTCCTCGCGGAGAATTTTGGTTTAGAAACTTGCTGTTTAGGGTTTGTAAAAAAACAAAAACAGTTGTCGTGTTTCAGTCTCCTCGCGGAGAATTTTGGTTTAGAAACTTTTATTGCCGTTGTGCATACAAACAGGAATTCTAATGTTTCAGTCTCCTCGCGGAGAATTTTGGTTTAGAAACGACTGGAGGATGGGGATGTTCAGGAGCCGGAGGCGAAGTTTCAGTCTCCTCGCGGAGAATTTTGGTTTAGAAACATCGTGGAACAAAGCTGTTATTGCTGCTACTTCGCGTTTCAGTCTCCTCGCGGAGAATTTTGGTTTAGAAACCATTGAAACTACTGAAATTAATGAAAAGCCTCATGGTTTCAGTCTCCTCGCGGAGAATTTTGGTTTAGAAACAATCAGCACTAGAGACAAAGAAGATATCCTGGATAAGTTTCAGTCTCCTCGCGGAGAATTTTGGTTTAGAAACTTGCTTGATTTGCTGTGCTAGCATTGTTTTAGATATGTTTCAGTCTCCTCGCGGAGAATTTTGGTTTAGAAACTTTATTGACACGGCAATAGTACGTCCAATCAAGAATGTTTCAGTCTCCTCGCGGAGAATTTTGGTTTAGAAACCAGCGCGGGCTGCCGGAAATATCACCCTCAAGAGTTTCAGTCTCCTCGCGGAGAATTTTGGTTTAGAAACTGGGAAAGTCTAGGATTGGAAACATCTATATTGAAAGTTTCAGTCTCCTCGCGGAGAATTTTGGTTTAGAAACCAAAACATCCGAACAAAACCATGTTAACAGAAAATGTTTCAGTCTCCTCGCGGAGAATTTTGGTTTAGAAACCAAAGTAGAGCTATTCAAGCTATCGAGGCTCAAGGTTTCAGTCTCCTCGCGGAGAATTTTGGTTTAGAAACCTCAGCTATCTTGTAAGCTTCGAACCTAATATCTAGAGTTTCAGTCTCCTCGCGGAGAATTTTGGTTTAGAAACCATTGGTCGTTCGAGCAAGTCGGAGATAATAGATTGTTTCAGTCTCCTCGCGGAGAATTTTGGTTTAGAAACCGTTAAGTTTATTTGGCTCTATTGTGATGCAAGTTTGGTTTCAGTCTCCTCGCGGAGAATTTTGGTTTAGAAACTAAGTTGGGGTCGAAGCAGCGGTATCCGTCTTTCTGTTTCAGTCTCCTCGCGGAGAATTTTGGTTTAGAAACCTCCCATACCACCACAGATTAGCATTCCGAGATAGTGTTTCAGTCTCCTCGCGGAGAATTTTGGTTTAGAAACAACCGTTAGACGAAGAGTTATAGTTCGCAATCTACCGTTGTTTCAGTCTCCTCGCGGAGAATTTTGGTTTAGAAACTCTAATGTTTTGTTAGATTTTTCGTTAGTGATTCCGATGTTTCAGTCTCCTCGCGGAGAATTTTGGTTTAGAAACTACCTTTAACTACGTAGACCTATTTTTTGATAGATTTTGTAGTGTTTCAGTCTCCTCGCGGAGAATTTTGGTTTAGAAACCAAAACGGAACACACACAGGAGAAAAGAAATGATTGTTTCAGTCTCCTCGCGGAGAATTTTGGTTTAGAAACTTTTTTACTTAGATAAATATGGGGGTCGTCTGTTAGTTTCAGTCTCCTCGCGGAGAATTTTGGTTTAGAAACAAACGATTATTGCCATTACTAGTTCTTCGGAATAATGTTTCAGTCTCCTCGCGGAGAATTTTGGTTTAGAAACTTCCTTTATCTGTGATGGAGTTGAGACGATGTGTTGTTTCAGTCTCCTCGCGGAGAATTTTGGTTTAGAAACCCCTGCATCATACGGCATCCCCGATTTTATAAACGTGTTTCAGTCTCCTCGCGGAGAATTTTGGTTTAGAAACGAGCCTTCCCATAAATCGTTGTCCTTGATAGTCCCGTTTCAGTCTCCTCGCGGAGAATTTTGGTTTAGAAACACCCTTTCCAACGATTATGCAGTAGCTAGCGATGAAGCGTTTCAGTCTCCTCGCGGAGAATTTTGGTTTAGAAACTATACTTTAGGGAACCATTGATAAGTTCCAAGGAAGTTTCAGTCTCCTCGCGGAGAATTTTGGTTTAGAAACATCTGTGACCGTCCGTAGTAGCAAGCGTTAATGTAGTTTCAGTCTCCTCGCGGAGAATTTTGGTTTAGAAACCTTTAGGTGGCGGTGGTACAGTAACAAGTGTTGGTCTGTTTCAGTCTCCTCGCGGAGAATTTTGGTTTAGAAACGAAGTGAACCAAACCATAGACAATATCCTTGATGGTTTCAGTCTCCTCGCGGAGAATTTTGGTTTAGAAACTAGGAATGTATCCCACGACGATGATTCGTGGCGTATTGTTTCAGTCTCCTCGCGGAGAATTTTGGTTTAGAAACCTCACGAAACTTTTTTGAAAAACCTTGAAAACTAGTTTCAGTCTCCTCGCGGAGAATTTTGGTTTAGAAACAATAACTACAGGATGCTCGTGCCAAAATGGCGCGTTTCAGTCTCCTCGCGGAGAATTTTGGTTTAGAAACCAAAAGCCCATTTTATGCTCGCTTTATTAGAAGATTGTTTCAGTCTCCTCGCGGAGAATTTTGGTTTAGAAACGAACTTTGGTATATCTCATGCCAGTTGCTATAAGTGTTTCAGTCTCCTCGCGGAGAATTTTGGTTTAGAAACCCTTTTCCTTTCCGGAAAGTAATTAATTCGATTCGTTTCAGTCTCCTCGCGGAGAATTTTGGTTTAGAAACGGTGAACAAGTTTTAAATTTGCAGGAAGCTTCACTTGTTTCAGTCTCCTCGCGGAGAATTTTGGTTTAGAAACTTGGGTTATCCAAATAAAGCGCTTTATTTATAAATGTTTCAGTCTCCTCGCGGAGAATTTTGGTTTAGAAACTTGCGTACCCTGTGTCTGTTGCAATCGAATACATTAAAGTTTCAGTCTCCTCGCGGAGAATTTTGGTTTAGAAACTAATTATCATCTGTTGGCTAGCCTTGAGGCGACCGCGTTTCAGTCTCCTCGCGGAGAATTTTGGTTTAGAAACTAGGTGCAGACACAAAAGACTTTTGAACAATTTGCAAGTTTCAGTCTCCTCGCGGAGAATTTTGGTTTAGAAACATTAGTTGCTTCCATCCAAGCATAAATTTTGATTTCGTTTCAGTCTCCTCGCGGAGAATTTTGGTTTAGAAACTATCTTCATTCAACTTGATAGAAATATTTTCGCCATGTTTCAGTCTCCTCGCGGAGAATTTTGGTTTAGAAACTCAAAACTTTATGTAGCCGTTGGGAGTGGAGTAACAGGTTTCAGTCTCCTCGCGGAGAATTTTGGTTTAGAAACCAAGAAGGCGCGGTTATGGCAATAGAACAATTAATTGTTTCAGTCTCCTCGCGGAGAATTTTGGTTTAGAAACCAGATGTATCGCGGTAAGACTGGCTTTTTTCTAAAGTGTTTCAGTCTCCTCGCGGAGAATTTTGGTTTAGAAACTATGCCAGCCACGTCTATTGCTCCAGATGGAGCATGTTTCAGTCTCCTCGCGGAGAATTTTGGTTTAGAAACATGCCGACGAAAACTTTAAGACTAATCCAGGTAGTGTTTCAGTCTCCTCGCGGAGAATTTTGGTTTAGAAACCAGTTTGTAATAGCTCTCCTTGTTTAGCTTCAAGTTTCAGTCTCCTCGCGGAGAATTTTGGTTTAGAAACATACTGGGTAGAGAAAAGCCCCAAACTGATTAACCGGTTTCAGTCTCCTCGCGGAGAATTTTGGTTTAGAAACTCCCCATACCATCTATCCATATTTGCAGGATGAGAGATGTTTCAGTCTCCTCGCGGAGAATTTTGGTTTAGAAACATTAAATCGTTAATTGAAGGATTTGAATCTCAAAAGTTTCAGTCTCCTCGCGGAGAATTTTGGTTTAGAAACCATCTCAGGAGCAAGGGCTTCAGATATACAGGTGTGTTTCAGTCTCCTCGCGGAGAATTTTGGTTTAGAAACGCGACTTGGAGGGTTTCGGGGCGCACAGCTGAAATGTTTCAGTCTCCTCGCGGAGAATTTTGGTTTAGAAACCCCAACCGCTGCTACCCGTATTCAGTTTTCCATAGAGTTTCAGTCTCCTCGCGGAGAATTTTGGTTTAGAAACCCATCACACAATTTAATGATATGAGTTGGTGCATTGTTTCAGTCTCCTCGCGGAGAATTTTGGTTTAGAAACAGAAAACCAGAGTCTCACAATATTCCATATATGTCGGTTTCAGTCTCCTCGCGGAGAATTTTGGTTTAGAAACGAACGCAACGGCTGACGGCAAACAGTTTGATTTAACCTGTTTCAGTCTCCTCGCGGAGAATTTTGGTTTAGAAACATGTCGAAAAAGAATGGTTAATGGAACTTATGCGTGTTTCAGTCTCCTCGCGGAGAATTTTGGTTTAGAAACTCATCAATAATATTAAAACAGCGACAACCTGTTACTGTTTCAGTCTCCTCGCGGAGAATTTTGGTTTAGAAACTATTTAATCATGCTGCGTATACATGGGTCAAAGATTCGTTTCAGTCTCCTCGCGGAGAATTTTGGTTTAGAAACAATCTTGAGATTTGACTTGACTTGGCTTAAAATAAAGGTTTCAGTCTCCTCGCGGAGAATTTTGGTTTAGAAACTCCAAGCTATTTCAAACTGATTTCTGAAGACGATATTAACGAAGTTTCAGTCTCCTCGCGGAGAATTTTGGTTTAGAAACTTAATGCGTCTTAGTACCGCTGAGGGGGTTGGAGGGGATGTTTCAGTCTCCTCGCGGAGAATTTTGGTTTAGAAACTGTTAAAGTGCTAGTACGTCCCACTGCACAGCTTCTAGTTTCAGTCTCCTCGCGGAGAATTTTGGTTTAGAAACTTCGCATAGGTCTCCAAGGCAGCTACTAAATTTTTGTTTCAGTCTCCTCGCGGAGAATTTTGGTTTAGAAACTACCGCATCTTTAAAATTATCTGCTCCTGTATCTTTTATTGGTTTCAGTCTCCTCGCGGAGAATTTTGGTTTAGAAACATTATTTTCTATGTCTGTAGCCAATTGATTTGTTGTTTCAGTCTCCTCGCGGAGAATTTTGGTTTAGAAACCCCTCCGGCTGAAACTGTTACGGAGAGGGCTTCCAGGATAGGGTTTTCGTGAACCTCAAAAAAGAGTTCATTTCAGCCGCGCTTATTGCAACAACTTCTCATCTATCCCAATCAATCAAACGTCTAAACTATTTAGCTGTCAAGGTTCTGGCGTTTTTCGTGAACCCCCCTAGGTTTTAGCCCTCGCTTAGGTTCACGAAAAATCTTACTTCTTGCTCTTATATTACCATGTTATCAACCTGAAGAGATTTTTTAGACTGACAAGTAATAAGTGGTCACAGTAGCTAGCAACTTTTGGTATTTGGAAAGTCTAAAAGTTTACAAATTAACTCTCTCCAAACCTCTCCCCATAACCGCAAGCAGACACTAACAAACTCATAAAAACAAACATGGATAGCCCCTTTTACCCCCCCCTTCCTAGGCTACCGTTTACACACAAGTTGAATTACCTGTCATTGCGTTAGCGCTTCGCTCCACTGCGTTAACACGGAGTGTTCCCGTTCTTCGGGAATGGAGGAACGACGAAGCAATCCCAACAACTCCGAACCTCACTAAGAGGCTGTTTATAAAATATATTATTAGTCCTCTTTGAGAGGACTTTAGCTTTTAGACAGCGATTTTAATCGCTGGCTTGTGATACGAATTAAACTTTATATTTTATTTATAAACACCCTTTAAGTATTTATATGTAATATTTATCGTGGAAGACAAAGATAAAAGGGGATTGCTTCGTCGTTCCTCCTCGCAATGACGGTTTACTTTGAATCCCTAACGCATAGCCCTATCAAACAACATCAATAAGTTGTTGGATTTAAGGGGTGTGGTACAGGCTCTCCGGGACATCGGTGTGTAATTAGTCCATCTTCCGTAATCACAAGCGGACAAAATTTATCTTTAGGTAAAGCAATCCATCCTGGTTGAGGTTTACCACCTTTAGTTTTACCTCCACCAATTACATGAGACAAGTTTTGCTGACAATTTTCTTCTGCTAAATACGATAGGTTACGAATTTCCATTGCTAACACTTCCGGTAAGTTTTTATGCTTCACTGAAAATGGTGATATATTCTTGCCGAAAAATCATGCCAAAATGGCAGCAATCATATTTACTACGACTTTATAAAAAGCTATAATATTGCCCCAATTATTAATCAATTATTAAGTCCCAAAATACTCGTTTGCCAAAATATGCGGTCGCAATTTCTTGACTGCTTTTAAATTTACGCGACCGCATAAAAAATGAGGATAAAATTCTTTAGTTTTGAGTTCGAAAACGAGCTAGCAATTCTTCACGAGATAATTGCAGCAACAGAGGAGTATATTCTTCAATAGGTAGGGTTAGCACCGAGGGAATTATTTGAACTAATTGTTTGTCAAGTTCTCCAAAACGGGCTTTAAGCACATTTTCTATTGAAAGACGTTGTCCTTGTTCCATCCCTCGACGTTCGGTTTCCTGTTTCCACTCTTCGTATGCTTGTGACAGTATCATAGCCAGTTCCTCATCTTGGGTATCAACTTCTCCAGTTACATCTATACTAACCTTCCAAATTGATAATAATTCTAAGGTTATAGAGCGCCGATTATCATCTAGTGGAAGAGCTAAAATTTCTGACACTGGGCTATGAATTGGATAATTCTGAAAAGCTAGATTATCATCTAGTGGAAGAGCTAAAATTTCTGACACTGCTTGTTGTTGAACTTCTTTTTTGCCAAAAATCCTAAACAAAAGGGTTTCTGGGGTGGCTGGTAACTTATCGGCAGCTATAACTGCGGTTCTCAGACCATCGACAAAAAAATATATACCATCCAACCAATCTGAACGTAAACTACCACCAAACTTATTAAGAATATTTTTGGAAACTGTAGGAGCAATAATCCACAGTTCAGGAAGTTCATCTTCACGTAAAAGTCGATTTTCCCGATTCGCTTGACGTTGAAAATTAGCTCTTACGAAAAGCCACTTTTGTAAGCAACTGCAAACTTCATCCAAAGTTGGTGCTTTTCGGTATGGCTCTAGCAAGCATGGCTTTGCAGCTATCCTACTCAATAAGCCCAATTCTTCTGGGTTTATATTTGGTTGAGGAAAAGGGACAAAGAGAATATCAATAAATCGAGATTCACCGGGGACTTCAAAACTAGTTCTGACATTTCCTAAAGGAGTTAGAAATGCTTCAAAAAACTGTTTTGAAAATTGGTCAAAGGGATTTTTTGTCATTTGCTTCCCTGTCATTTGCTTCCCTGTCTATCTGTGATTATGATAGCAGCAATAAAATTCAAAATATAGTACTTTTATTTAAATTTTATTAGTTATTCTTCAAACATATCTGGTTAATTTAGTCAATTTAGTCTGTATCAAAAAAAAGAAAATCGAGATGTTTTTTGATGTATATAATTTAACGACAGCGCACTAAATTAATTCCCTGACTGAGGCATTTTCTATCAAAATTTGTCAGGTAGTATGTTGTTTTATGGAAATTTAGAATTAGATGTGTAGCTTGTATATCTAGCTTTAAGCTTGAGTGCATTATGGACAAGTCGTCAGTGCCCCGGGGCATTGGTCATAGGGTGCTAACCATCCTTATATTATTGATGCTATCAAATTGACGAAATTTTTTAACCTCTGTGGTTAAATGCAGAAGCTGTAAATATTTCGTGGGATTCAAAGTTTTTGAGATTGCTTCGTCGTTCCTCCTCGCAATGACAGAAGCAATGACAGAACGTCAAAAATCGTAGCCCCCTCCCCGCCTGCGGGGAGGGGGTTGGGGGTGGGGTTTTCTGGGGTTTTCGACTATATAAGCTGAACCGAGCGCATATCAGACAAGCGTAAAGCACGAACCACCAGCGAATAAAGTTGTAGATACTTTATTTGCTGAGGTGTAAACTTATCGAGTGTAAATTCCGCAACAGCATAGCTAGTCTGACTCAAATTCCCCAACTCAGGAATAGGTAATATACCCGGAAAAAATTTCATCAGACAACGCCAACTATCAGCAATAGCCCTACTAGCTTCCGAATGTAGCTCAATTTTTCCGATTTTCCCAATATCCTTAGTCCCCCATCCTTTAGCAAAAGCCGAGTGATGTCTCCCAGCAGCCATCATCACAGAATATGCGATACCAAAAATTTGCTGTGAGTCAGCATAGAAATATTCTTGCAAAAGCGGAGCTAAAGTTTGTTGCAAAATATAATTAGCTAAAAAAGCACTTTCAACAGCATGATTTGGGCGCTTATATTTTTTTTCATAATCTAGCAAAGCTTTTCTTTGTACCCTATCTTCAGGATTAAAATCCGTATGTGCCAGTAAATATCCTTGAGGATTTCTACCACCAAAATCGCGATAAGCAATTTCCTGCCATCCTCTCATAACAGACTGCCATTTTGTTTGTAACTTACCTAAATCGTGCGTAAAAACAGCCAATAACACAAGATATTCAAACAGAGCTTTTGCTTCCCTCTCAGAAACATTTGGAAAAAATTTACTTTGAATAAAACGCCCACCAGCATCTAAAATTTCGTTTTTAATACTCGCGAATTTAACTTCCTCTATCTTACCGTTAATCAAAACTTTTGTGACAAAAACTTCTCTCCAGCACTTCCACATTAAAACTAAATGTCCCAGATAATTATCCATATGATATGTATATTCACTGGGCAATAACTTCTGCGGCTTATCTGGGGAATAAAATCCGTTTCCTTCGATATCTATACCAATTCTTAAACCAATATGTTCGTCATAATATAGATACTTTGGATTTACCAATATCCTAAAACTATAAACTAAATCCTTGTGAGAAATAATCGGAACAGTCACAGGTTGAGTATAACTTTCAGACCTCTTCCCTTTAGGATTCTCAATTCGCTTAAACAACCAATCTATTTCATATTCTAAACTGCGGTACTTTTGCCAAATACCACATAAAGTTGGTGTGGGGATAGAAAAAGCAATTAACTTTTTCGGGTCAATAGGCTGCTCATCAAAAAAAATAGGCTCTTCCCAGACAAAAATATTTCGGCTATCAACAAATCTAATTAAATCATCTGTGACCGAAGCATCCCCATAAAAAATAGCTTGATTAAATTGCTTATCAAATTCTCCTTGATTATTTTCCCGACGTTGTGCTTGCAAAAGAGTTTCATCTTGATGAACTTGATTAATCCATTTTTCCTCAATTCTAAAAGTGACAGTATCTGAAGAATTCCAAACTTCTAAAACTTGCCAAGTCAATTCACAAATTTTATCATCATAAGGCAAAAATGTACGTTTCTTTGTTGCTGGCTTTTGACTAATATTACCTTCAGATATTGCCTCTTCTACTTCTAAATCATCATTATCTAAATCTCGATTATCGTCAAATACCTCAATACCGCGATATACAAAAACCACTCCAAACTCACCCTCAAATCTAGCACAACGTCCAGCACGTTGTAGCAAAGAACTCATAGGACAAAGCATTGTATGCATGACCTCACAAGTAATATTCAAACCCACTTCTATAACTTGCGTGGCAATCAAAATATCACAAATACCATCATCTATCCAATTTTTCTTAAACCTTTCTTGGAGATATTTTTCTTTTTTCGCACGATGTTCCGGTAAAAAACGACTGTGAAGTAAGGTAATATTTAACTGATTGCCTTCATTTAAATCATCTAAATCCCTGTACAATCCCTGTGCCTTAGCAACAGTATTACAAATAATAATCACCCGCTGACGTTGATTTTGCTGAATATCATCCCAAACAATTTGTGCAGTCAAAGGATTATTTTCAGCATAAAAATATCGCTGATGTTGGCTTTCAATTTTGCTTAAATCTATATCAGAAACTTGAATAAAAGAGGTTTGGCTAAAAGATAGCTGCTCATCACCGATTTTTGTAATATATCCCACTAACTCATCAGTTAATGTTGCAGTCATCAACAAAAATGGCGAAATACCTTTAACTTCTTGCAATAATCTGAGAACAGTCGTAAAAGAACGTTGAGGGTCAAGTAAATGCAATTCATCAAACACTAAATATGAAGCAAAAATCATACCAGCATTCACATTCGCTGACCCCCGACCCACAGAATAAGGAATATTCAAAAAACTACTGAGGAGTTGGTCGATAGTACAGAAAATTATATCACCTTCAAATCTAGGGTCTTCCGGGTTTTCTCCTGTTTGTAATGTCACAACTAAAGGACGCGAAGGTTGGTGAATAGCCTCCCAGTGACGCACTAATTTTTCTGTACGCTGACGTAAACTATTTGCTAGGGTTCGTAAGGGGACTACATAGATAAGCTTATTGGGAAAATCTAAATTGAGGGCTTTGGCAAAAAGAAAAGGTGCTATCGCTGTTTCGGTTTTTCCTGAACCTGTGGGTGCCCGAAGAACTGTGTCTCCACGGTTGAGGATGCGGGTGATAGTTTCCTGTTGAAAATTACGTGGGGGAAAGCTGGTCAAGGTTTGGAAGAACTGGGAAATATTCATGTTTAATATATTAAGGACGGGCTGGAAGCCCATCCCACAATTGAAACTATTTATTAAAGATGATGTGACCTTGTTTTTCAAACATTCAAAATCTCATTTAGCAATACATCAGGAATTTTCATAGACTTCTGCCATTTTCCTGCAATTATTTCCAAATAAGGTTGAGTACGCAATACTTTCAAATTTTCTTCTAAAACACTGTGAATTACAGCTAAAGGTTTTAACTTTTCCTCACACAGGTTATGCCACTGTTGTATTGCTGTTGAGCATTTACTAATGATAATATAATGACTACATTCGTCAATTACTGCTTTTTTAACAGCCTCCGCTTGACCACCTACATCAACTAATACTAAATCAACTACTTTCCTCAGATTCTTTACGGCTTTAGCATGGTAAGCAAAATATTCTGGCATTAACTTATCAGCATTAGGATAGTCACATATTTTGTGTTTACTTTCGTTTTTCAGTCGGCTTGCTAAGAGTGAATCTGGATTTTCTAAGGTATGATTTCCCTCACCATCCCAGTTAGCTCGATGTAAAAAGATACTCCTATCAGGTTTTAAGTCCGGTAAATTCCTTCGTAGTTCATATGACAAAGTACTCTTACCACTATTCGGAGGGCCACAAATCAGGATAGCCACTCCAGGAGTTTTATTTGTGTTAACTGGAATTAAATCCCCTGGTTGAAATTGTGAAATATTACTGCTAATAACTACTGCTGCTTTTAAAGGAGCATTAAAACAAGCAAGCAAAGGAGCATTATGAAACCGTGAAACAAGATAATTATAAAGCCAATTCGGAGCCATACCGAAAAGAATAATTTCCCGCTGTAAATCTAGTTCTGGAGGTATTTCTAACATCAACATTTCCGAAACATCAATCAATTCTCTTGGTTCAACTAAGTTAATTGATAGAGTCTGATATTTGCATCCGTCTGACTCTAATTCAAAAACTTCTAACTGAACTTTGGATTTTGTCGCTACAGAAATCATTGGTAGACCCTCTGAATTTAGGTTAAGAGTATTTGTTGGTGGGGTTAAGGTTTTGGTAAACCCAACATTTTCTCGTATTTAGTTATTAGAATTAGTTACCAGAAATATCCCATCAGGTAAATCAAGCGTGAAAATTTCGCTAATAGCAACATCATGAGTGTGGGTTTCCACCACAACCCCTCCCAAGAAGCGAGTGTCGTAGCAACCTACCCAAGCAGCAGAATAGGACTCATGCACTAAATAACCGTATAGCCAAATAGGCGCTTTTCCTTCAATAATCACACCTTTGGTAAAATCTATACCTGACGGCAATTTCAACCCCTTAATATCATCTGGGGCAATAATGCCGTTGTCTGTTGTAATTTGAATGTGCAGGTGATTATATTCCAAACCCGAATGTGTTATGTGTGGGATGACCTGTAACTCAATATTGCTCATAAATATTTAGGTTAATTCAGCCTGAAGCTACTTTAGCACAAGGTCGGAAGTGGGGTATTCCAAATTAATGCATACTGTAAATAGTAGAAAAATTTATTGTCTTTAGAACTTAGTGCCTATGTCAGAACCTATTTTTCAACATCCCCCCGATATTGAAGTGCTTCAATGGTTAGCTCAAAATTCTCTCCAACAAAATCTATTACGAGCAATTCGCTTGTGGGTGTGGCTGCGTTCTTTGTACGGAGATGAAACAAATAGAGTACAATTACCTGATGCATGGACTTTTGCTGACTGGCAAGAAGCTTTTTTCTCTAATACCCATCCCAAAGGTGAAAAAGCACCACACTTGCATGACCAAAATTGTCCCTGTAGCAAAACTACTGCTGAGTGGCTTTTTGAGTCGGGAACGGGAATTAATGAAACTGAATGGAAGCAATCACTTACTTCATATTATTTTGCTAAATCCACCAATAAAAATAATTCTCATAATTTCAATAACTTAAAACAGAAGACAGAATTATTATTCATCGATACTAATGATAAAGGGAGAAAAAAAACTTTAGATGATATTTTACAGCGTCGCTTATTTGCTGTAACTCGTCGTTCTCTACAAGAAGACCTGTATATACTTAAAAATATGGGTTGGGTTAAATTTAATGATAAAACTTATCAGATAGTTGATGAATTTCCTAAATTTAATTATGCTGTTAACTCTAAAGTAACAAAAAAGATTAATTTACAAGACTTGACTTTTTCCAATGTTGGACTAGAAACAGCAATAGATATTTTTTCTCAACCTTTAGGGGGTTTTCGACGTTTTTTTATAGAAGTAGACTATATTATTCCAGACAATAGAGAAGATGTGGATGATTGTCTCAACTTTTTAAAAGAAGTTTGGGCAACTGTTCCTATTCCACCAGTGAAATTCATTTATAAAAGTGCTAAGCTAGGACGTTCTATTGAGCGTATTGTTTATCCTGTTTGTATTTTTTACGCAAGGAGAGCTATATATTTATCAGCTTTTGGTCAAACTCCTAGTGACCAAGGTGAGTGGTATAACTACCGTCTTGATAGAATTCAGAATGTACAGCAGCTAGAATGGACTGATTCAAATATTCCGGAAGTTCTTTTAAAAGAGTATCCTGATAAATTGAAAACACCTGAATATATACGAGAGGAAATATCAGATGTTTGGGGTTACGATTTTTATGAAAAACGTAGATTATTAGTATTACGTTTTGAACGCGATTTTCACGACCTTTATGTTGAAGGCACTTTTCGTCATGAAAATTTTCAAAAAATTAGTTATAAAACAGTTAAGGAAATTATAAATAAACAGCCTAGTTTGGAAAAGGAGGCTTTGATACAAGTTCTGGAGAAACGCTCGCCAAATGATGCTTATTACAAAGTTTTTTATAGAGATAAAGATGTTAATATCATACATCGCTTGCGCTCTTGGCGACCGAATGGTGAAGTTTTACTTCCTTGGGATTTAAGGAGAAAGTTTGCTCAAGAAGCTTTACAAGAAGTTCAACTCTATCAAGATTAAGTTTTAGTGACCTTACGGAGAAATAAGTGTCAGAGGGTGTTTATTAAATATAATATTAAGCCCCGAAATATAGATAGCCAGGGAATAAATTCCCTGTCTAAAAGCTGAAGTCCTCTTAAGAGGACTAAAATAATACATTAAAAACAGGTATTCCTGGAAAATTAGAATGTTGCCAAAAATTTTATTATCAGTCCTCTTACAGAGGACTTTAGCTTTTAGACAGGGAATTTATTCCCTGGCTTGTGGTATCAATGAAGCGTTAGAAACTTTGAACGACCGCTTCATGAATTTATCGAGCCAACCATGTTTCAGTCTCCTTACGGAGAATTAAGTGTTAGAAACTTTTAGTGTAAACTGTCTGTACTCATATGTATAATAGACGTTTCAGTCTCCTTACGGAGAATTAGGTGTTAGAAACTCTGTGTCTGTAACTCCAAATATTCCCGTAGATATGTTTCAGTCTCCTTACGGAGAATTAGGTGTTAGAAACCTTGATGAACTCCGTGAGACTGGTGACGATGTGGCAAGTTTCAGTCTCCTTACGGAGAATTAGGTGTTAGAAACATTTCAAGACCCTGAATGCATTAATCAAAATATGTTTCAGTCTCCTTACGGAGAATTAGGTGTTAGAAACAGAAGCAATTTCAATTCTTGCAAAGAATGCTATGTGTTTCAGTCTCCTTACGGAGAATTAGGTGTTAGAAACGAGCGATCGCGCTTCCTCAAGGGTTTTAACCCCTATGTTTCAGTCTCCTTACGGAGAATTAGGTGTTAGAAACCCTTCCCGCTGAAACTATTACGGAGAGGGCTTCCTGGATAGGTTTTCGTGAGCCTCAAAAAAGAGTTCATTTCAGCCGCGCTTATTGCAACAACTTCTCACCTATCCCAATCTACAAAACGTCGAAATTATTTGGCTGTCAAGGTTCTGAAGTTTTTCGGGAACCCCCCTAGGTTTTCGACCTCGCTTAGGTTCACGAAAAATCTTATTTGTAACTGTTATATTATGATGTTACCACATTGACTACCAACATTAATATAATTAAGCTGTTAAAATTTCCTCAAACTCTTCCAACGCTTGAACAGTTCCCACGACCCAAGAGCGTTCAACAACTTGGGGAATTATCCGCTTAATATCAACATCTGGAAAAGTGGGACTGATGTCAGAATTTACATACTTTCCATTGCTCAGCAAATAAATTATTAAACTCCCACTGTCATAAACCCAAACTTCTGGAACACCAATTCCTTCGTAAGCATCAATAGTTGTTTTTGATGTAACATCAGTCTCAATCGCTAAATCTGGAGGAGGGTCGTTTGCTTGTAATCGACGACGACCAATCATAATTTGATAATTTTTTATATAAAAACAAACATCAGGTTCAACTCCAGCTATTCCTTCTCGCTTGAAAGTAGTTGAACCAAAAGGCTCGTATTTTCTTTTAGATGCTTTGAGTAAAATTTTAACAATATCTGAAATTATATCTTTTGGCTTCTCGTGTTCAGGTAACGGAACCATAATTTCTAAAGTACCTTGACTGTAAGCGACTCTAGCGCTACGTTTTTCTCCTAATTCCTGTAAAATCGCTTCAAATTCTTGCCAACTCATATCTGGAATAGTGATTGCGCTTCCAGGAGCAAGTTTTATATGACTTATTGGCTTAAGGACGGGGATGTAAGAAGCATTCATTGCAATTTTGAGTTTTTTTTGAATTAATTTGACCCACTGTTACTCGAATTGAGTGGGAACAATTTCCTCGTCAGGGAAATAAGCCACAGTTTTAGGTTCCTATCTGTTAATTACTCAAATTGAGCAACAACTTCTTGGTTGGGAAAATTGGCTACTAACTTTAAATTTCCACCTAAAGCTTTGATATACTGGGAAAGAACAGAAACTGAAATATCATCTAGGTTTTCCCACTCAGATAAATCGATATCCTCGTCTGTATAGCCTAAAGATTTTTTTCGTTCTACGAGAGCAAGATGGAGTAACTCCAGTTGAACCTGAGTTTCTATTTTTGCCCTTTTCTCCGGTGTCATTTGTTGTAGTAAATTTTTAAAAGGTTTAGTTTTTGGCATATTAATTATTTTTTACTTTCTTTTTACTATTTGCTTTTATAATTAAGCCCATAGTTTTTAAACTATATTATACAGTACAAAACTTGGTAATTTCATTACAATTTTTATATAATTTTGCCCTGTGCCTTTTGTATTGTGTTTCCGATTTTACTAGTATATACAAGGGCTAAGTTCTTAAAGTAATAATTTAAGTAGTCTTTATATAAGACCTTCGTCGCCAAGCTCTTTCAATAGTTCTTCGTACAGCTTGTCAGCTTTTGGTATATTTTCTTCATACCAAAGGTCATTTCCACCCTTGTTTCCTCCTAAAAGCAGTACTGCCACTCTGCGGGGGTCGAAAGCATACAAAATTCGATATGGTTCCCCCTTAATTTGTATCCTAAGTTCTCGCATATGTCCGTAACGAGAACTGCAGTGGCGTTTTGCTGTACAGTCTGTTGCAGTTCCTGAATTGTGGTGGCGTTTTGTTGTACGGTTTGCTGTAGTTCCAGTCTTGCTTGTTGTTCAGTGGTCTGTGTGAGGGCAATTTGTTCAAGCATCCGCTCTACGTTTTGCTGTACAGTTTGTTGCAGTCCCTGAATTGCGGTAGCGTTTTGTTGTACGGTTTGCTGCTAAAACATGATTTTAATGTAGAGACGCGATTTATCGCGTCTATTTCCTGATTTACGGCTTGGGTCAAAATTATAGGTAAAGGAGAAAAGTTAATGACAGAATCAAGTCCTGATAGATTAGACCGAATTGAAGCGACCTTGGAGCGAGTCTCGCAGCAGATGGAGCATGAAATTGTTTTGAGCAAAGAACTGCGTCAGTCTACAGTAGAACTGCGACAAAAAACAGTGGTATTGAACGATGCAGTTAACGTTTTGATGACTTCTATGACATTTTTAACTGTTGTGACTACCAATTTTACTAACACGGTCGCACAACACCAAGAACAAATACAGGCTTTAACAGTCGAAACCAGAGATATCCGTAGCGACATGAGAGAAATACAAGCAGAAACCAGAGCCATCCGTAGCGACATGATGGAAATGCAAGCAGAAAACCGTCGCATTCTCGACATAATAGAGAGACGTTTTGATGGTTCAAACTGAAGCTTTAAAATTATAAATTTTTATTTTCTGTAGGTAAAATCCGTTGTCCTGCCCTAGTCGTCCTGTCCTAAATGTAGAGACGCGATTTATCGCGTCTCTACAAGGGTTTACCAAATATTTTAGTCCCCTCACGGGGAAGTAGTGAACTCCAAATTAACGGTTGTATCACTATATAGAAATCTGTTTCAATTCCCTTTAGTTAAGGGCTTTTCTTTATGTCATCCGATTTATAGTACCAGGCTTCTATCTTTCAATCTATATACTTAACGCTCTTAATACTTCCATCTTCTTTAAGAGCCGTAATCTTCACTTTCACCTTTTGCCCCTCAGCCAAAGAAGCTGACTTTTTAGGCTCTTTTTCCGTAAATTTAACACTCTTTAGTATTTGGTAAGTCACCTTAATTCCTTTCACCCCAAGCACAATAGCATCTAAAACTTGGTTAATGTCAAACTTTTGAGACTGTAAAGCCTTCGTAATTTCCGCTTGTCGTTGAGAAATCCTCTCCTCTTCGGCATTTAAAGTTAGTTGTGTAGAAGAAGCAGAACCAGCTAAAAAAGGAATTTCCTCAATTGGGCTAACCTTGTAATATCGCATCAAACGCACAGCCCATCCCAAAATTTTCAACATAGTTTCAGAGTTTGCTTTTTCCTCCCGCAAAAACTTATTACAAGCACTTTCAATACTGCGGTAATAGTCAGTAGTCCGACCACTATGTCCAATTTGTCTGCCATTAGTGGTAAGAGTTTTCAGGTACTTAAAAAATTTAACACCCGCATTTGGCTGGTGAGAAATACTACGCAAATAAGCAATGGCTTTACCCAATTCGTTAACATCAGTTTCATCTTGAGCTAGAGTAATCGCTAAATTATGTACAATTTGCGATTCCCTTTCCGTCAAATCATCAGTAGTTAACATTAATACATTCCCTCCGGTGGTTCACGGTCTGTTGGGTAGCGTAAAACTTCGGCTAGTTCTTGGAGTTGAGTTGCTTGAACTAGTTTTGAGTGTGCCGCTTGTATTTGGGTTTGCATAAACTTTTGTAACGCATCTCCAGTCAAAAGATTATTATCATCTGGAGTGTACTCACCGTAACGCGATCGCAAATCACGAAAATTCTGCAAAACCCTAGCTTGTGAGACTTCCACAGTCATAGTCCCCATCCCAATAGGTTTTCCACCACCCACCTTTAAAGCAATAGGACATTTAGGGTCTTGTCCTAACACAATAAATAGAGTTCCCAGTTCTTCGGGTTTTAAATTTTTGAATTGCAACTGGGTTGTAAAAGTATAAGCACGTGCAGCTTGTTGAACAGCAATACCTTGATTTTGTCCTTTCTCAATTGCATTAACTGTGTGGTAATAAAACTTACGTCCACTCACTTTACCTCGTGCGTCAAAATAAGCACTTCCAGGTTCAGGACGCGGACGATATAACGATGGCATAAATCCTGTACTAAAACCAACACTTTGGCATTTTGCGTCATTAAATTCAATTAACCCCTGCCAATCTAAAGCTCCGAAAACTCTACTTGCAGGACACAATTTTTGTTTGTCTCGACATGGCAAACGTTCCTGTGGTATTTCGCGTGATTTGCCCACCGCAAGCGTGCTATTAGTTACTGCCTCATAAACCGAACGAATACAACCCTTCAAGGAACTACCCTGAATTAAAAGGTTATTTTCTACACCTTGCACCATTGTTTTAACCAAAGAAACGCGGCTGCCAATATCTTCTCCTAAAGCAACGATACCTGTAGAAACATGTAGAGAAGTTTGAACTGTAAGTGTTAAAAACAGTGTTCCATGCAAGCGATTTTTATCAAATTTATCATGTCCAGCAGGATGTTCCAGAGAGGGACGTTCCCGTGGGAAAGAAACAAATTGATATGGTTTAACCGGAGAAGTACCATCCGAATCATTTCGTAATGGACGTTGAGGAGGTGCAGGTTTGCGGGGTTTAGGCTTTGGAATTTGGGTCATTTTTCGTTAATTGCGAGTGCGACAAAATGAACAGTAGCGGTAGCAGAATCTTTAAAATATCGCTGTTTTATAGAAATATCTTCTCGTTTAATTGGTTGATTATTTTTCCCTTTAAAAATAAATCCCCTAGGATACCTAGCTTCATCGAGTTCGTGCCAATATGCATTATGGTCGCAAATTAGCCAAGAAATTTCTCGACTATTATCAACTAATTTCTCAAACCCATCTAACTTAAATTCTTGTTTGCTAAGCAGCAGAACCTCATAGCCTGTCTTATATTTTTTCCACCGCAACTCGCAGATAGCATTAAACATCTGCCCTTCAATTTCCCCCCTATCAACAGGAAATTCCATGCAAACCCCGCTAACCCCATAAGAATAACGCAAAAAGTAATAGCTTTCGGAGTTTAGTAATTTATCAATTAATGTTTTGATTTCCTGGGAAGATACTAATTGCTTGTGGTACACATACCCAGTTAAAGAATTTTCTTTCATGCAGTTAAAACTCCACTCCAAGAACGAACAGAACGTTCAAACAAATCTTTGACCCCAGATTCAGTATTTCCAGACCATGTAAGCTGAACCCCAAAACCTAAATCCATTTCATCTGCACGCACTGGGGAATCTTGCTTGTCTGGTTTAGGAAATCCATATTTTTTTGCTTCATCTGCCGATAAAAACTCACCTGCTCCAAGCAGAAAAGTCCAATCCCATTCTCCAGCATGTCCTAACTGACGAATTTTTTTGCCTTCGTTATCCAGCGTGCATCCAGGATATTGCACAACAGCACTATTATATTCAACCCGAACAGTACCCAAACCACGAGATTTTCCGAACCCTAACCCAAACCAGCCATCATTTAAATCTCGCAACACTAACCCAATTAAACCAAGTTGTGCCAAAGTAAAATTCTTCAGGTGGATTTTGGTTCTAAATTCTCCCGCAGTACAAACTTGGTAGTTGAAAAGTCCTCCAGGTATAACTGAACCAAATACCCGGTCAATTGCCACACCATTGCGTTCTTCCAGTCTTAGTTGTTTAGTCTCAACAGGATGTGCGTCCTCAATGCGAACACGGCTAGCAATCGATGTATTTCCAAACATTTGGTCAGTAAAGGAAGATTTTTTATATCTATTGAAACCGTCTAAATTTTTATCCAAATAATCCCCTTTCAAAGGGTCATTTGCCCATAGATTCTTGTTATTACTTGTGTCATTATTGGGATTAGTATCGCTTCCCACAGTGCGAACAATACGTTCAGCATGAGCGCGAATAGCACCTTTAAGACTGCTACCAGGGAGATACAGCACTTCCGGCTGTTATGAGGTACACTAAGGATACAAATATTATCTTCTTATGAAAGCATATTCAATAGACCTACGAGAAAAAATAGTTTTAGCACATATTCAGGAGAAAATATCAAT
>JAESGU010000140.1_pt1 | contig 32433 bp, 26 predicted proteins | sample 9266271 | NCBI WGS metagenome assembly JAESGU01 (sample SAMN15740544, study PRJNA653495) | algae metagenome | isolation source: Scytonematopsis contorta HA4267-MV1 and co-occurring heterotrophs from mud... | place: USA: Palolo Valley Trail, Honolulu, Hawaii | collected 2009-07-25
TTTGACGCGCCTCATTTTTGGCTAAATCTTTATCAACATTAAGGAAATAATCACCGCTATCGGGTTCAATAACGACATACCAACCAGGATGATTTTTACTTAAATCAGGACAAATATTATCATAAATTTGACGAGAACGGGCAATATATCCTGGGTTAGCTAGTTTAGGTGACAGTTGGTTTGTATACTGCCTAATTCCACTAAAAGGGCTTGTTTTCTTCGTCCGTAACTGATGCTGGGGTTCGTTGTGGTCGCTTGCATTATTCGCTGTCTTGGACGGTGTTGTAAGGTCTGCAACATCTTCGGTTGATTGGCGCTCTGGGTAAGTATTGCTCATGGTTTGTACTAATAAAAAGTTGCGCTTATCTTTAGTTTACAGGGTGATATAATCCCGTTTGTTGATTAAACTCCCACCCAATTCCAGAAGTATCTTTACGCTTAGACCAAGCAATAAAAAGAGGTGGTGGTAGATTACTTTTTTCTTTGCGGATAGTTTCTACACTTACACCAAGCCTAGAAGATAAACTGTCTTCTGTTAATGGCTGTAGCTTAACAGCTTGACCCTGGTAAGGATTGTTGCGATAAAAGTTACTTCGTTTTGGTTGACTATTTAAATTATTTTGAATGTTGATAATTGCCTCAGCGAATTTGGTAATCATTGGGGTAATGCTTTCAACTTTTTCTTCTAAATCAGCGATGCGTTTGTTGTCTGATTTTGTATTGCTGGAGTCCCCCAACAACTGCGACTCTAAATTATCAAGTCTTTCACAAATTGTAGATAAAGATTGACTTGTGGTATTTCGTCTGGTGTTCCAGTCCAAAGCTAATATTAATTCGTCCAATCCTTGAAGTAGTTCATAAGTATGCCCCTGTCGATGTAAACGAGATAATTCCCTAACTGCGGAAATTAAGGGAGTGGGGACGCGAATCATCTGGCTCGTGGGTTTATTTTCGTCGATTGTTTCAGACATAGTGATATCGCGGTTGATAGCGTCGGCTATTGATATCAAGTAGATGGCAATGCTATCAGAATATCAGGAATTGGTCGTGTCATGGTTCGTTGGAACTATTAGCGCGTCCAATTTTACCCAAAACAATTGATTTTGACGCGATTACAACTGGTCAAATTAATGGTACGCGTGGGGTGTAAAATAAATATCGAAAAGAAATGTTTTCGATAATTTATGTCGCTACCATTGGATGGTTCTCTAACACGGGCAAATCCCTTTGCCATCGCAGTCGAACGCGACTTGTTGCAGGAGTTGTTGGTGGGTAAGCGCAACAAAAGCACCCGTCATGAGTACGCTAAAGATTTAAAAAATTTCTTTATGATGGTGTGTGGTCAGGAGCCAACACAGTCGTTAGTAGCGCAATTCCTACAAATGGACAGGTTTTCGGCGGTAACGCTGGTGCTACGTTACAAGTCGCAGTTGGTCGATAAAGATTTGAAGGAAGCGACTGTCAACAGGCGGCTGGCAGCGATTAAGGCGCTGGTTACTTATGCTTATAAGGTAGGTAAGTGTGACTGGACTTTGGCTGATATTAAATGCGAGAAGGTTAAACCCTATAGGGATACGACGGGAATTAGCCCCGAAGCGTTTAAAAAAATGTTAGCGGTGCCAAATAGAGAAATCCTAAAAGGCAAGCGGGATTATGCTTTGTTGCGGCTGTTGTGGGCGAACGCGTTGAGAAGAGAGGAAGTATCCCGCTGTAATATTGAAGATTTGGACTTGGAAGCGGGAACTCTGGCTATCTTGGGAAAGGGTAGGGGTACGCAAAAGGAGAATATCGATTTACACCATAGAACTTGTGCGGCACTCCAAGATTGGTTGTTAGCCCGTAAAGAGTTGGATATTAAGCAACCGTTGTTTATTTCTTTGCGACCTCACTACGGGCATAGGCTGACAGGTGATGGGATACGCAAAATTGTTGTGAAAATTGCGAATGTTGCTGGTATATCCAAAATCATTAGTCCGCACAAAATTAGGCATTCGTCGGTGACGGCAGCGTTGGATGCTAGCGATGGTGATGTACGTAGCGTGCAAAAGTTGAGCCGACATGCTTCTTTGAATACTTTGATGATTTATGACGACAACCGCGCTAAGGCGCAGGGGAAAATTACGGCTTTATTGGAAGATTTGGTCTAAAGACATTTATATGGAGCTTTTTAGCAATGTTTTATCTGGGAGATACCGTTATATTGAGGCTGAAACTCATTAAGCCCTACTTTCGCTGCTCTTGGAGAGATGTTTAAGCAGGCTACCAAATCGGCTCTCTGATTCGCGTTCCCTTGGCTACCTGAATTACCCTGACCTTTCTGGGTCATGGGTCGGGAAACTCTTCATCTGGGAACGGAGAGCAGATACCCTGTTACAAGTTTTTTAGCTTATTTAATCAACGTTAAAAGGCAATGGCAAGACCCCCTTTTTGCGGTAATCTTCCTGCAAGCGGTCTACTGGTACAACACCATTCTTCATGTAAAGTAAGTACTCATCTAATGTATTGGAATGAAGTGAGAAAACTAACGCTTTACCAATAGCAACTCGATCATCAATCTGCATAAAGTCTAATTTGTCTTTACCCAATGATTTTTTGGCCCATTTAATTGGTTGAGTGCCCGCAACTGTAAGCTCACCTAAAGTTCTCCAAAAACCCTGAAAATTCAAGTCGTCATTGATATCTTTTATCGCTTGAGCAGATATTTTTCCAGTTTTTTCCTTCAGATAGGATTGAATAATTCCCTGCTCCATTTCCACCATATTAAGGTCAAATTTCATTGCTGATATAGCTTCGGTTGAGTTAGTATCTCTAGGGTCAGTTGGCTTCCCGGAGCTACTCATAAGTTTTTTGATTACTTTCATATTTGATTCAAATAATATCTTATTGATTTCCGTGAGAATTTGAATCGCTTCCTTGGAGTGAATTGACCAACCTATAGGATTTTTCTTTTCAATACTTCCCACACCAAAGGGATTAGTTACTTTTGCGGCCCCACCGAAAAATCTGACTTTTTTTGGTATAATTCCTTCTAGTCCTAAAGCATCTATTACATTGTAATAAATACTTCTCTCTGAAATGCTTGTATATTCATCCGAAAAATTATTTTTGGTGTTGTAGATAGCAGACCGAACAAAAGTATTTTTTGTTCTTGGCAGATTTCCTATCTCACTCCGCCATGATATCATATCTTGTATGTACCAATCTTTCTCAGTGCGTGTTTGTCCTGGAAAAATTGATTTTTTGTTGATTTGCCCTTGTTCACCCCCCTGCTGCACCACATGAGTCAACTCATGCGCCATCAACTCATTATTCCCCGGTGACTTCCCTGCTCCAAAGTAAACATCGCTACCGTGAGTAAAAGCCTGCGCTCCTAACTCCTGATTCATCTGTACTGCTTCATTGCCAGTATGCACTCGCACGGAGCTAAAATCAGCACCAAAGCGTGGTTCCATGAAGCCTCGCACTTCATCAGATAACGGACTTCCCCCACCTTTACTACTATTTAATTGACTCTCAATATTGCCCCCAGCCTGAAAACTACCATCTGTAGCGCGTTGTAGCTCAGGCTTAGTTTGCACTGACTCTTCTTCTGGCAAACTCTCTCTTTGGATAGATGCAGATATGGGTTTAGTTTGTAGTTCTTCCTCTTCTGGCATAGCCTCCCGTTGAATTGTGGCATTACTCAGAGGTTTAGTTTGCACTTCCTCTTCTTCGGGCATAGCTTCACGCTGCACTAATGGAGTTATACCAGTAGCCAAAGGCTTGGTCTGCACTTCTTCTTCCGTTTGTTCTGTTGCTATCTCTCTTTGTACTGCGGAATCTGGCATAGACATAACTTGACTTGCCATTGTGTCGGCTTCCTGTTCGTATTTATCACCGGGTGCGCCAACTGTTAATTTTGGTTGCACGGGAGAAGGTTTGTCAGGATATGTCAAAAGATTAAGTAAGTTAAACCCGTGCCCTTTGGCTATTCCGATTGCTGGTTTATCCTCTGTGGTTTCTGGCTTGCTCCAGCCTCGTTTTTTAGGGAACATACTTTTTTCTGTGGATGGAGCGTTCCAAGAATTTTTTTTCTGTGCCCTTGACTCCCATGCCATTTTTCTTTCTCCCTGGTGATAGAGATTCTCAGTATTTTCCCTGTTATTCTACGCTATCGTCTCAAAACAGAACATAAAACATTATTAATTCATGATTAATGCTGTAGGGAAGCTTGTATAATTTTTCAAAGCAAGCACGCAAGTAGTTCGCATTACTAATACGGGCCGCTGTGTAGTTAGGTTATATAACCCGGAATATCGAACTACAAATTACTCATGTTTGAACTGGTCGTTCTTGTTGATAGTGCTGAGTATTTTTTAGCAAAATGCTGGCGTAATAAATCATGGACAAAGCGATAGCTACCACCGACTCGTTGTAAAAATAGGCGATTGGTAGCGTAGTCTAGAAATTTGGCGTAGTTCCAAGGAATATAGCCATTAAACCAGAGAATTATATGGAGAATGTAATGTTTAATTGCTGGTGTCCCACTTCTAAAAACCGCGACGAGTATTCCAAAACATGCTGCGAATAAACTAATAGCTAAACATTGATTAATATCAATAGCTTGCTTTTTGATAATTATGTAATTCAAAAAAAGAAATATTACACTTAGTAAACTGGTTCCAGTTGATATAATAATAGTATTGATAGATGACTGATGAATGCCTTGATTCGGTCTATTTTTATATTCAATTTTAAGACCTTTAATTCCGAAAAATACTCCCAAAAAAACTCCTGCGAAAGTTGACAAATAAATCAACCAATCGAAAAGTGAAATTACTTGATTGACAAATTTATTAAGTGTCAATATTTGCCAAATAAGACTTCCGAAAATCAATACTAAATAAACTCCAAAAATGAATCCCTTGAAAAACTTATTGGGAGAAAACATAAAAGATTCAACCGCTATAATTTCGTCTCCTATCAATCCTAAAATTAATCCAAAAACTAGTCCAAAAATTATTCCGACAACCAATCCATATATCAAGTCAGGTAAAAAAATATCAAAAAAGAAATAAAAATTTTCTTTCCCAAACATTACCACAAACGTTTCACTAATAAAGCGCGAACTTTCCTTATATATCGAGAATATTAACCAGTAAAGCAAAACACTTACCGAAGGTTTATAATAGTTGTTGATTAATTTAATGATTAACAGTAAAACAAGCAACATAAATATATAAACCAGTAGAAAAATTAGTGAAATAATTAATGAAATAATAGGCTTAAAAACTAGCGCATTAATTAAACCTATAATCATTCCGGAAATCATTCCAATAATTAACCAGCGTATGATTTCTTTGAAAAACTTTGGACGATTAATTAAATTAAACTTATCTTCAATGTATTTCTCTATACGCTCGCCAATTAGCCCATTAAACAAACCAATAATTAACCCAATGATTGACCCAATAGTTAGCCCATTAACCAAGCGGATAATAAACTTATGAATAGAATATACATCATTTTGAGCAACAATTAGCGTCATAATAAGCCCAAAAGTTAACCCAGAAATAATTACCCATGTTATCAAATTATAGACAACTATCTGAATTTTATTTTTTAACCAATAAGGCTGCATTTGCTCAATATAGAAAACCGTTATTTTCTCCTCGTCTAAACGCCGCGCTAACCAAATTAACCAACGCAAAGTCTTTGGTGATTCTGGTCGTTTACCCTTGTATTGGCGCTTAAGCATCCGACGAACATAAGCATCAAATAAATAATCAAGTCTTTCTTGAGAATCAGTTATATTTCGCCAAGCTTCTACTGACATCTCCTGAGCAGAAAGGACAATTACATTTAGTAAGAATGGTGTTCTCGCTAATTGATTTAAATCCTCATCTTGACTAATACTAGAATAAAGTTGTAAATTACCCGTAGATTCTAAATATTGGCAAACTTGCTCCGAAGTAAAGGGAGATAATTCTAGAGAATTATTGAGTTGTAATAAAGTTTGATAGCGCTGATACTCTTCGATACGGCTACAAATCACCAAAGGGTTAGCCCAAGAATCAAGAAAATCATTAATTCTATTAACACATAACTCCTGACGCTCTGCGGCTAACTCATCTAAACCATCTAAAAGTGGTAAAATATCTTGATTATCTACCCATTGTTTACCAATATCCTTTCGCACCCCATATTTTTCTTTGAGTTGTTCGACTAACCAATCTTTAATTCCTTGCTTGTCGTTTTTCCAAGAGGGTAAGGAAAACAAGACGGGGACGGGGTATGTGGGGTTATTAAGAGCGCGTTTGACCAATTTATCAGCTAGTTGGAGCAGCATAGTTGTCTTCCCCGCTCCAGGTTGTCCTAAAATCAATAATCTTCCAGCAATTTCTGGTTGGTCAAAGACTGTGATAATTTCTGTATCATGTAAGGTAACTTTAGGTTGAGAGCCTACTTTTACGTCTATTTGCCAAGGACATTCAACCTGGGATGGGTTTTGCTCGGTGTCGAGAACAATGTAAACTCGGTTGTGGAGAGAGCTGCTGATGCGACTTTCTACTTCTGCGCTGACTTGTTGTAATAGTAAAAGTTGAAAGCGGTTTCTAGAATTTTGCGGTTGGTTATTATCCTTTTGTCCGAAAAAATAATTAAATATATCGCCACCTATGCGCTGTGCGTTGACGTTCTCAGCATTAATAAACCCACCCCCAAATTGGGCGTTGCGTAGGTCATTATTAGAGACTTTTTTCTCGTCGTCTGAGTCTGACATAGGTTATATTAGCGTTGTTTGTTTTCTCGTCGTCTGAGTCTGACATAGGTTATATTAGCGTTGTTTGTTTTCTGATTACTACTTCTCCTTGATTACAGGAGTCAAATGTTCCGAAATACCGTCAAGCTGAATAACATTACATCCAAGCTTATAAGCAAAATCTACAGATTCTCCAGCACCCAAAGCACTATAAAAACCCGTCGCAAATTTAATCGCTGCTTTATCACCAATTTGCTTATTCATTCCAATAACATAAGGAATATATTTAACAATAGCTTCAGCTTGAACTTCGGAGTAACAAGCATTGAGGACAACACATTCGATACTGCTAGAGAATAACTGGAAAAGTTGAGCAAGTGCATAGTTATCGACTAATTTCAACATTCCGGTGTCATCCTCCAAAGCTAAACCGTCCGACCCGTCACCATGACCGGAGAAATGGACAATTTGTGGTTTAAAATCTAGTAATGCTTGGTAAACATCTTGAACGCGCACAGCCCAGCGTTGTTTTAAATCAAATAGTTCGCGCTTTTTGGCTCGTTGTAGTCCTGCGTCTATTTCTCGCACCTCTTCATCTAACCGCAAATTCGAGGTGTTTTTTGGATTTGCAGCTAAAATCAAAATTGTTTTGGTCGCAGAATTGTTAACTTCTGCTGGTTGGTGAGGGTTGTTGGTGATGTTACCACCTATCTGATGAGCGTTAACAGTTTCGGCGTTAACTAAACCACCACCAAATTGAGCGCCTTGTAGGTTAAAATTAGCTTCTCTTTTACTTTCTGACATAGATTTACTCTCCGACGTAGCTTTAACATCAATAATATTTTGAATTGGTCGAGCAGCTAATATTTGAATTGTTTCGATTAATTTTGTATTATTTTGGCGATATTCAATGATTTGACTTTGGAAATTTTCTATTTGTCCATCTTTAATTTGTAACTGTGCGCGATACTGCGATTCCAGTATCTTTAATTTTGCTTCATATAATTCTTTTGTCTCCTTCTCTACCTCAGCTTTATCGGTTTCTGGTGGTACTTCTAACCTAATTACAAACGCATTACCGCTTTTCTTTTCTATTGCTTGAACTGATAAATTTTCTTCACCATATTTAGCCCTTAGTTCCTGGAAGGACAGAAAAAAGGCTTTCCAATCAATACCGTCAGCAAATATTAAGTCTACTGTCTCTAAAACTTTTTGAAATAACTTTGTAAATTCTCCTGGTGCAAAATTACCGCTACTGGGACGGCGTTCTTGTTGATTTTGTTTAAGATATATATAGTCGCAAATTACGTTATCAAGATTTGTGGTGCTGTTAATATTCCAGTCTTCAATGCAAGCACCTGTGAGGATTGCGCTAGTAAAATCAGTTCCGTCTAGTTGTGTTAGTGCAAGTTTTGCTCTAGATAAGTCAGCATCTTGTAAATTAGCTTCGCTGAGGTTAGTGCCAATAAAGCTTGCGTCTGTTAAATTTGCTCCTTGTAAATTAACACCCCGAATGTCTTTATAGCCGAAGTTTTTATCTGCTCCTATACCTGTAACTAAAACTTCCCTTAATTCAGTTTGTTGTAAGTAAGTTGAACCAAGACGAGCGCAATTTAGTTCCTGAGTTTGGTTAAAACAGGCACGAGCTAGATTTGCTTCCCTTAAATCCGTACTTTTAAGAAAAGCTTCTGTAAAGTTAGCATCAGTTAAATTAGCATTGCGGAAGCTTGTACCACCACAAGCAGCAAAAGAAACGCTGATTTCTCTAATTAACGCATATCTTGCATCTCCTGACTGCATACGCGAGCTAATACAATCACTTAATAAGAATAAAGTTGAGGCTGAGGCTAAGGTGAAATTTCCGCTTCCTACTCCACCTAAAATTACGGCGAAAGTTATTGCAAAAGCTTGGGCTACGGTTGCGGCTACGGTTGCAGCTCTATTTTCTCCTACAACGAATGCAATACCCAGAGCGAAAGCATAAACCCCTGCTCCAGTTCCGGCTCCGATAAAGGCGAAAATTGAGGCTATAATCAGGGTTCCAGCAAAGTTTGAGGAGTATGCTTTGGCTAAGACTAAAGCTAAAGCTCCTAAACAGGTATAAGTGAAGACGAGAATGAAATTAGGGTTAGACCTTAGACGAATTATGAATATGGCTGAACTTGTAATTGTCATTAAGCTATACAGACCAGCCGCTTGATTTCCTACACCCGAAGAAAATATTTGTAAAACCAAATAGCTAGTAAAAGCCGAAAAACATCCTGATAATCCCGTCAAAAGACACGAAACCAGTATAAGAAATACTGCCCACCGCTTTCGCAACCCGGCTTGAACGTGGCTAAAATTAGCTCCCACAAGGATTGCATCAGTAAAATTAGCCCCTCGTATATCCGCACTACTAAAGTTAGCACCCGTCAGGTCTTGACCTTTAAACGAGCGACCGCGCAGTTTTTGGCCGGAGGAGTAGTCTGCTGGCATAACTTTACAGGCTAATTAGAGTAATATTGATACTCAAATACACTTAGATTATGAGGTATTCCGGCGAAAACTGCGAAAATCTACTTAAGTAGTCATTGTTTTATGTGACTTTTAAATGCTGTGGTGGTCGTGTATCGCCTATGTAACGCCGCTTGCTCAAATAAAAATATCACCAATTCAGATTTAGTTTTAAAGCTGGTTGTGCTTCCGACACCTATCCTTCCCCTTATTTACCAAATAAATATGGAGCCTGGGGATTTAAAAATTCTAAGATTGCAACCCGCAAAGGTAGTTCGTCGGTTCTACACCTAACAGTAGGACTCATACACCCAAAATGTGATTATTACATTAAGCCAAAAATCAATATTACAAACATGAAAGTTATTGAAGTGTAAAAATTAAGTTATTTAAATTCATGTTGACAATTAGCCATCAATACCCATGTGTGTCTCCGCGTCAGCTGGGCAACTAGTCTGCTAAACATTGGGACTGGAAACCCTTGATACAAAAGGGTTTGAATTTAAGAAATAAGAAACGAAATAAATTTTCTTCTTAATTGAACTTTTTGCTTAATATTTCTTGATTTTTGTTTGACTTTTAACTTTAATTATGAGAATATAATGCGTTATGCTGAAAATGGGTGGTTTTGATTGACCCTCAAAGTTCCAGGCTTTCTTGGGATGAATGCCAGAATCGAGCAACACTTATTAGCTTCTTATCCTCCTCGACTCGATACACAATGCGGTATGGCTTGAGAATAACTTGCCGAATCGATGGGTCGTTGAATTCCGGCACCATTTGACCAAAGAATGGAAACCGTCCTAGTTCCTTGGTTTTGTTGAGTAGATTTTGCCCTACTGATGAGGCGGCTTCTGGATTGTTTAATGCGATGTACCTCACAATCGCTTCCAAATCTCCAACCGCTTTTGGAGATAATATTACGTTGTAGTCCATTCTGCCATCATTTGCTCTACGGACTCAACAGATATGCCTTGTCCCTGGTCGATAGAATCTAAACCTTCTTTAACAGCTGCGATAAACTCAATCTCGCGCAGTATTTCGCGCAAAGATACGGTCTGAGGTAAACGCTTTACAAGTTCAAGCACTGCTTCTTTGTCACTCATTGCAAATCACAGCTTGTGGTTGGTGGACATCAATATTATACTCCAATGTTACGAGAAACGCGCTTGACTATTCAGAAACCTGGATACCCAGATTTTTGATTTTCAACAATGCCGCTTTTTCACCTTCTTCCTTAGCTAGTTTAATAAATGCACCAGCTATTTCTTCAAGTAAATCGCTTCTATCCATGTATACCCCCTCATCTTCCAGGTTCATCAGCACGCGATTAATATCCCTGCTCAACTTTTTGGGAATACGGAACGTGGTTTGTGTGTAGTCAGGGTTTTCACGTTTTGCCAGCTTCTCGCTTGGTTGTGTGGGTTGTTGGATTGCTGGGTATCCAGCTACTTGACTACCAAGCTGATTATCTGAATTACTGATTTCTTTTGTTGCTTGCATGGGTTGTTGAGTATCCAGATGTGTAGATGGTAGATTGACGGATTGGTCTACTAACGGCTTGTTGGGCAGATGTTCGGGTTGTTGGGTATCCAAATGTGTGGCTGTGGTGTTTACTGATTCTGTTACATCATCCTGTAAAGCTGTTTGGGTGGCTGAGTTTGTCTCTGTTTGTAATTGCGAGGATGATTGGGTATCCGGGTATTCATTACCATTTGCTGTAATTTGGGTATGAATCTGTGTAGATGGTTGGGTATCCAGTTGTGTGGATTGTTGTTTATTTCCCGATAGAATGGCTTCCTGCTGGGCTTTATTCGCAGATGGTCGCTTCCTCCCATGCCTGGATTTACCATCAGAGCTTGATGCTGATTTTTTCGCGCTTGTGGTCGTAGGCTGTGTGGATGGTTGGGTATTCGCGTCCCCAGAAAAATTATCAAATGTGCTAGCTGCTGATGAAGACTCTGGGTTTTCAAGAGTGCTTGTGGTATCTGGTTGTGTAGATGGTTGGGTATCCGGCTGTGTGGTTTGATTGTCCTCTGCTGATGAATCTGGCTGGTTATCTGGATACCCGGATGATTGGGTATTTTCTTGTGCAACCCCCAATACTTCGGTAAACCTGCTCACCCGTTTGTTTTTAGCGCTTGCACTACTTCTTTTTTTAGTTCTGTCCAATCCCGCCATGCTGTTTTTCCTCCTCTTACTTTATGCAGTGGTACGCCTTGAATTACCGCGTCTTTATATGCTTTATAAAATCGAATCTTTTGGCTCAATACTGGGTAGCCTTGTGATTGCAGTGCGGACATTGCCTCAGCACCATCCTTTTGCGGTGGTGGTGGAACCATCGTTAGCAACACCCGCCAGTTAGTATCCGGTGGTAGGGATTTAGCCACAAGTGCCATTGCTTCCATAGCCAGTAGGTCTGGTGGTGTTGGCACAATTAACAAATCACACCCCCTCGCTAGTTCTTCTACTTCTACATCATTGGGACGAGCAGGAGTATCAAAAATGATGTACTCAAACTTTTGCGCTCGCATTAGTTTTGCTGCTTCTTTTTCTCCACATACCTGAAATGGTAATCCCCCAGGACGTGCCCAAGTTGTTGCAGAACGGTTGGGGTCAGCGTCTATTACGAGAGTTGCACCGTCTGAACAAAATAGCGATGCAAGGCAGATGGCGGAAGTGGTTTTGGAAACCCCGCCTTTGAATGAGGTGAGAGAGATTATTGGCATAACCCTCCAATTGAGATGAAAATATCATACCGTTATGTGGGTATTTATAAATACGGGTTTATGGAAGATTAGATATTTAAATGTATATAAATCTGGGTAATTAAGTTTCTGGATACCCAGGTATCGGTTTTCTGGTTTAGGTTTGGGGGAAACGGGCTTTTTTAAGTTAAACTACAAAGCAAGTCAATACTGCTCGGTTAAGCCTTTTTTAGGCATTATAAACAACGATATTTCAAGGGTTTTAGCCTACTTTATTTCCTTAACCGAGCAGTATTGCAAAGCAAGTGACAAGTGAGGAGTAATTATGAGTACAACAAACATTCAATCATCTCCTATTCAAAGAGAACTTTCAATTAGAAGCGAAAGTATACAACGAATTTATAATTTTTATGTAAATAATGTATTTTATGCTAACAGAAGATATCAAAGAAAATTAGTTTGGACTATAGAAGAGAAAAGAGCATTTATAGATTCAATTTTACAAGGATTTCCAGTTCCTATTATCTTATTGGCGGAAACAGAAAAAGATAAAAAATCTGTCTTTGAAATTATAGATGGGATGCAAAGATTAAATGCTATCACGTCCTTTATTGAAGGAGAATTTGATATTGAAGGCAAATATTTTGATTTACAAACAATGGTAGAATCAAAATCTAGGTTAGATCAGGGCAAATTAGTACAAATAAATCCTGTTCTCGAAAGAAAATATTGTGAAATAATAGGCAGTTATATTCTTCCACTTTCCGTTTATTCCTTTGATGATAATGATAAAGTTGACGAGATATTCAGAAGAATCAACTCTAACGGTAAACATTTATCAAAACAAGAATTACGTTCAGCAGGAGCAACTTCTAAATTTGCTAATTTAGTTAGAGTCATTTCAAGCGAAATAAGATCGGACGCATCAGCTTCAGACATTGTTCTTCTTAATGAGATGAAAAAAATTAGTATTACCAATAAACAACTTGATTATGGTATCAAAATCGATGATATTTTTTGGGTAAAAAATAAAATTTTAACAAAACAAATGCTGAGGCAATCAGAAGATGAGCAAATTGTTGCTAACATCATTGCATATATTATACTATACCCGAAAATTGATAAAAGTAGTGCTTCTCTCTTAGACGAATATTATGGTTTTAAAAACGGTGATAATCAGGAGAAAATAGAAAGTTTATTAGTGTTAAAGCAACCCGAATTTATTAAAAAACAGTTTATAATTATTTATAATCATATTCGTGAAATTCTAAAAGAATCTAACAAAAATTTTTGCGATTTGATAAGTTTAAATAATCTCAATTATATGCCACGTCCTTTTCAAATAATATTTTTAAGTTTTTACGATTTAGTATTTAATGAACAAATGGAAATAGCTAATTATGATGGATTAGTAAAATCTTTAAAGAATATTAATAATGATATAAATACTACTAGCGGACCGACATGGAGCTATCAAAATAAAAGGCGTAATATAGACAAGGTTAAAGGAATCATTAGAAAGTTTTTTAAAAAAAGAGATAATAACGATCCTGCTAAAGATTCATGGTTAACAGAATTTGAAACTTTACTAACTCAATCGAAAACAGAACAAACTTTATATGACTTTAAACAAGGTTTTACACAACTAAATCAAAGAGGAGAATTTGATCGAGAAAATTTTAGTAAAATAATTCAAACTTTAACTGCAATGGCAAATCATTCTCCTAATGCAATTGGTTATGTTTGTATTGGAGTAGCAGATAATGATCGAACAGCACAAAGGATAAAAGAAATATATAATATTGACCCCGTGAATTATAAAAATTTCAAGATAACAGGAATAGAACATGAAGCAAATAGATTACAGGGAAATCTTGATAGTTTTTATCGCTGGATAATTCAACAAATTAAATTAGAACCTATTCCTCAAACAGCTAAAGATACCATAGGTAGAGAAATTAAAATAATTAATTATTATGATAAATGTGTAGTTATCTTTTGCTTAAAAGCTGAAGAACCCATTCCATACGATGGAAAATTCTATCAGCGTATAGGTTCAAATATTGATGAAATTAAACTTGAAGAATATGCAGAACTTTTTAAACGTTTCTCTAAAAAAACCTAAATGTAGCGAACTACAAACAAGCCAATTTTGAAGCCACATTAACTACAAATAAAGGGGGTCTCAAAACCACAAATCTTTGACAATCTTTGAAACATAGATATAGCAAGGGTTACCAGCCGTTTAGTTGCCAGTGGGGTGCAGTGGCTCAAACAAGCAACCTGCTGTTTTCGTTTGCGAACTTGTTGACGGGGAATATGTAAAGAGAATATTCCGAGGCAATGACTTAATCGTTTCCCCCACCTTCCCCCAACTCAACCTTACCGCACAGCAGATTTTTGAAGAGGCTTTGCCCTTGTAAAGCCGAAATCACCTGTTGATAACCCCGACTCTCGTGCAACTAGAACATAAATACTGATGGACAATGCTTCAAACTTTTACACGCTTGGGTGGGATAATTTTATTGATATCCCCAAGTCTTAAGCAACTATTTTTAGCAAAACATATCATCATTTCACAATTCGTGTGCTCAGTCAAACGAAAATAAAGAATTATTAAGTCAAAACTTCAATTAAGAAGAAAATCTCTCTTGTTTCTTATTTATTAAATTAAAACCCTTTTATATCAAGGGTTTTAGATACAATTAAAGATTTGTTTGATTTTTACTTTGTTCAACCAGCTAAAGCCCAGCAATTGAAGGATGCATTTAATGAAAAGATGAAAGCAGCGGGTAAACCACCTATGAAATGAGGCAGGTGCTTGTAGCTAAACACCACTTTAGATGTATTCAACACATTACCACGCAGCAAGTCCCCTGGTTACTTTTCCCCTTCAACTGTGTGGTTAAAATTTACATCCAGTTCTTCTGGCATAACCCTCCAATTGAGATGAAAATATCATACCGAAGAACTGGGTATTTATAAATACGGGTTTATGGACGATTGAATATTTGAGTGTATATAAATCTGGGTAATTAAGTTTCTGGATACCCAGGTATCGGTAGCGGCGTATGCTCACAAGTACAAGGCATTTGCGATTGAAGCTATTGATTATGTGCGCGAGTGGATAGTCGAAGTGCTATTCACACTTACTAAACCATCCGCCTTTCTTACATTGATAAATCCTGTCGTTGAGTGATTTGTTTTGGCTTTTTAATTCAGCATTTTCAGCTTGAATTGCGGACAATTTGTTGCGCTCCTGTTGGAATTTTTTGAAGCTTTCTGCTTCCTGTTTGAGTGTTTGATTTTCAGCTTTCAATGCTTGGTTTTCTTGCTGGAGTTGGTTATTTTCAGCGACTACCTGTTCAACCTTTTGTTCGTTGGTGACTTTGCGGCTGACTATTCCCCATATCGAACTGCCAATCCAGCCAACGACGAGTAAACAGATGGTGCCGCCTATTATGTAGATTATTAGCCTGGTATATAGTTCAATTTGTTTTTGCTCCTCCACTATTCTTTGTTGTTTGGCAGCAATCTCTGCCTGAATATTCTTTACTTCCGTTGCAATCATTTCTTTGATAGCGTCAATGCTTAATAATTTCGTTTTTGCTAACCCATTAATAAAAGCATTTAAGAATTTGTAATACTCTTCCCAAGTTTCCTTGCCACTACCGATTTCTATAGACTTCCCGATATTTTGCAACGAGTTGATAATTTCGATACATTGGAATTGTTGTGACGCATTCCTATAAGGCGTATCATTATAATAAATACTTATTGGTTTTAAAATCGCTTGATAGCGAATAGCCAAGTTGATAACTGCTTGATTAATTGTCGATGGTGAGATGCTGCTGAATTGTGCGTCCATATGGTACATGTGTTTTGATATTGCGGCGCGAAATATTATAAAACACACTGCCACCTGTGATAAATATACCAATCGTCGTATTTTACAGCCAACTAAACAGTTTAATGTGATTTATATAACCTTGAGCATTCCTGAAAAAAGGTATAATAAGTCACTATTTTAAAAGAGAATTACTGTATGTCTGAACCTGTCAGAAATAAAGAAGAATTTGATAATTGGATTAAAAGCATTGTTCTCGATTTGAAATTAGAAGACTTCTCTTTTGAGAATTTTACTAAATTACACTGGAAGAAGCTCTGGACAGCCTACGATAAGTATCAAGCACAAATCCCACAAACTAAGATAGGGGAAATGGATTTACTTAAAAACAGTTTCTATGACGAGATTAAGGCTGTTGTCCTTGATGCTCATAACATGGATGAATCCGATTACTTACAGTCAGAGCTTATGGATAATTACCTTAACAGTAGCAGTTACAATTAAAGATTTGACTATATAAGGTATCGTACCAAGATGGAATGGCACTAAGAAGGGGTAAAAGTACCAGCCCTGTCATGAGCCGCCATATATCTTCTAAAAATCTTACAGAGTAAGGGTTGCAGAAATAAAATTGCAGTAGCTAAAAGTGAAATTTGAGCTAGAAGAAAATTTTGCTCTCCAGTATTGTACAGCTATAGTTTCAGACTTCGTGTGGCGGCTCATATCAGCTTGGCTACTTTTCCCCTATTTCTACACTGTTTGGGGAACTGACAGACGGATGGAAAACAGCTTTTCTCACCCTTATTTTATCTAATTGGTTATGTTTTGATATTCCACGTCAAAATCAAGGTCAAAATCAAGGTCAAAATTATGGTCAAAATCAAGGGCTACAGTAAGTCAAAATTGATGTCACTCTTAATTCAATAAAGAAGTCATTTTTTCCCTTGTTTCATTTGTCTGTGACTAGATTTTTGATTTGCTTTTTGACCAAGTGATGTGCTACCCTTTTCAACTTTTTGATTAAATCCCGATTTCTCCTGAAAAATTGATTGGTTGACCATTAAAGTGATTGTGTATCTTTCTATATCCTCAATTAGGTCAAGCAACCAGCGCTCGTCGATAATCAATCTTCAAAATTAATCGGCTTCCCGTTAAAATGCCCGTAAATAGTCTCCGGGCGTAGCCAATTAGGAATAGTAACCTCTAGGTCTTGAATAACTTTACCCTTCTCGTTTACCAAACCGTTTAGGGTAGCGTTAGAAAGTGGTGTTTTCGCGTCCGCAGAATATCTTTCAATCTGGATTGTTTGGTTAACCTTAGCCTTATGAGTACCCTTTGCATCTCCGGTTGCTGTAGCTGTAAAGTAATGCGCGATAAATACCCAATACTCAGCAGCTTTTCTAATATCTGAAAGAGAGTGCTTAACAAATCTCCCAGATGAGTCTTTACACAGTTCTGCATCTGAAAGATTTGTATATTCGTCAACCAGAGATTGAGTAGGAGTGTCATCCTCTGACCTTATAGCCCATCTTGAAATGATGCTTGTAAATGACTCATTAATGCTTTCATAATCGTTATTGGCGCCAATTACCGCAGTTCTGTTATCTCCCAACTCCATTAAATATTTCCATGCCTTAGTGCAGTTTTTTTGAGCATGAGCATCAATTATTTCTATCAACTCCCAACCTAATATATAGTGCCGTAACAGGATGATTGACGCGGCTAGGGTTGATTTACCAGCTCCTTGACCACCAATAATCCACAATGGTTTTTGAATACTGAGAATTTTGTACAGCCACCCGTCCGAGTGTTCTTTTAAAGCATTTACGAGTTGGTTGATTAACTCCTTGTTTTTAGAATCAGCAGTTGTGTTATTACCCGAAGAGCTACCTTTATTCAAAACTTTATTCATTTCCTTATCTGCCTTAGCAGCGTCTCTCAGGTTCTCAGATTTTGATTTAGTAAACTGAGATTTAGAAGCTGCGATTTCTGACAGCGCCAAATCAAACTTAGCTTCATCAACGGCATTAGAACGCTTTAAAACTTGTTGTAGGTGGGTTAATTCCCCCTCCCCTCTAAGCTTATTTATTTCAAGAGCTATTTCTCGTTCGGATTGAAATTCTTGTTTCTTGAATATTACTTTACGCTCGTTAAAGCCATGCACCCAATCCTCATATACTTGAGTTTTAAAAGCTTCCAAATTAGAAGAGTAAGAATTTTGTAGTGCCGATGCTTTTAATCCTTGATTGTACCGTGCGTAAATAATTAATCCCAACACAGCTAGCGAGTACTTTGGAATATTTGGATTTGAAGCAGGAATGTTTCTTACAACGGCTGATTTTTTTATTATGTCTATCCATTCCCGCTTAAATTCCGAGCTATTCCCTTCCCCGTACAGTGACAAATCATATAATTGTTTCAGCACAACTAAATCGATATCTGACTCACAGCCAGGAACAGACTTTTCTGAAGGAGCGAAACAGATTTGATAACGCTCGAATTGTGTACCGAGGTGGGAAGCTAAATGAAAAAATCCTGCCAGTGTCAAAGCTATTACCGTGCCGTGTTTGTGCAAAAACTTTTTCATTTATCCAGTACCTAGTTTCGCTTTGGGACAAAATAATAAGCCGCAATCATCAAGAGAAAACTAATAAGTAAACCCATACTTTGAGGTATGGCAATAGGGCTTTTATCCCCCTCAAATTCTTTTCTCTGTGTTTCAATAACTTCATAGGTTCGCTCGGTTGCGGATTTTAAACTGTAGTAATTATTCAATACGCCATAGACTAAGAATCCCGCCCCCCCAATCTTGACGATAACTGAAAAAGGTTTGTGCATATTGTCAATTTCCGGTTCCCCATTGTGATAATTTATTCTGAATCCATCTAAGTCCCTGGTAGCTGGAATCATCGCGATTGTAAACACACTGACTGCGGTCAAAGTCGGGTTAAATGTTATTCCTATGAGTGCTTTTCCAACAAAATAAGCTGCTGCAACATAAGAATAATTTGTAAGCCTTTCAGCAATAAGCGCTTCCTTCCTAATTTCCGCTTTGTAATTCGCTTTGAATTCCTCTATCTGCTCCTTAACGGACAAGGGATATTCGGTGTCACCTGACTTGTTCTCTTGCTGGGAAAATGAAAACGCCATAATCATCCATTTATTAACTAAACACAAACCCCAACTTAGCCAAGATACGAGTTACCGGATTACTAGCCTCTGCGACATAATCCTTATAGTTAATGCGCTCTAATTCTGAATCGCTACCGTGTTCAAGAATATGTTTCATTCTTGCTTTTTTGTAATCTGAATCAGTTTTTAATTGCTTGAGGTAGGGGCGGTTTACCAATTTAATTAATTTATCTTTTGCATCAACAGAGTATTCAGCATTTACTATCTCAGCCTGCATCGAGATAAATTCCATTTCAGAGTTGTGCTTGGTATTTTGCAACAACCTAGCAGCTAATAATTCGGCATTTATCTCTGTAATTCCGTTGTTATAGTTTCCCTCAGTCAAAACCGTTGCGGCTTGTGCTTCGGATACCTTTAACCCGTACTTACTACCTGCCTCAATAACGTCAGCAATCTTCTCGTTATAGGTTCCCTGAGCGTTAATAATATCAATCCACTGTTGGGCTATTTGGGGGAGAAATTCGTTTATAAATTGGGCATCTTTATGGGTATCCCGCAAGTCCTTAAGTTCTTGTTCATCTCCCTGCACCTGCTTATTTAAACTATCGATGGAGAAACCTAAATCGTTTTTTAACCGATTCAATACGTTGTTTCCTCTGCCGCTTACGAAGTCTTTTATCCTCATCTCTCTTCCTCTCGTATGAGTCGTTATATTGCTTTACTTTATCGAGTGTATTACCGGGACAAACTAGATAAAACCTACTATCGTCCGGGTGCTGTTGATAGTTACAATCCCGTTTATCAATGTTGGGATAAAGTGCTAAAAGCTGCTCCCTTCGGTTGCGATGTTCGTTAATGGTTAAGGCTACTGGTGCTAAAATAGAAACTAGGATTATTCCCCAACCAATTGGGCGAATATCCCATTTATCAACTTTGTAATGATAATAGATTCCTAGTCCTCCAACCACACCTCTGAGTTTAGGGTTTGGCTCTTCTTTTGCATCTTTTAACGATTGTGACTTTGCGGCTTTTGATATTTGAGCGTATTTGCTCGAAATCCCCCTTTACTTCACTAAAACCTTGTGATAATTTACCATCCAAGCGTGCGTGCCTCGTTGCTATGTGCTGCCTAAGTTCCGAGATAGAATCATCAATTGTTTGTGTTTCTTGATAGTCGAATTCCTCATCAATAAAGGCTTTTATAGCACTAATTACCTCCGAGACAAATGATTTATAATCATCAAATACATCCGGTATCTTTTCACATAATTCAATAGTTTCCGCTTCTGATAACTGAATATCTAACACCAACGATTGTGCCGCAACTAATTCCTGCTTTTCCCCCTCACTTACCACTATCCCGGATTCTGATTCCTGCCCAGGTGAGGGTAATTTTTCTAAGATTATTTCTGTACCCATTTCTTGCTCAGGTTCCGGTACAATTGTCATGTCAGTCTCCGGTTTAGTTTGCAATTCAGTCTCTAATTTAGTCGCAGGTTCTTGGTGAGCGTTTTCTACGAACTGGGGAGTTAGTACGTTAACAGGTTCGCAATCAGGGAGAAGTTTAGAGCTTTCTACTGAGTTGCTAAACTTCAAAGTCAACTTGTTAATTACTGACACAAATATATCATCAGTTAAGGTTTCATTGCTGTAACCAAGTAATTCTAATTCTTCCTTGATTACAGGTCTGCCAAGCTTGATTTTTTTACCTGCCAAGTTTGATTGAATCCGCTTAATATAATCTGTCATTTTTCCTACCGAGTTAACTTGCTTTAACTATGGATTGGGTCACAGTGTTTATTTCTCTCCGGAGTTTGTAGGTGTGTGCCGCGAGAATAACTGGGTATAATTCCTTAAGTTCGTACACACGAGTTTTACGGAAACCGTTAAGCGGCTTAAACCATTTTGTAAGCGTGTTGGGATGAATTGTAATGTTATGCTCCTCAAACAATTCCAGTAGTTCCTTCCCGCTTATTTCCGAGTTCTGGTTCGCAATTAATTGATTTGCTTCCCGGACAGAATTCACAATCGGTACAAGCCTCAAGTCACATTTTGGTAATTGTTTCTTTATCCCTGCTAACCAAATTACGTTCTGCTTCGTGTGAGGAAAGTCTTCACCGAAAACTGTCTTTAACCGATACCAACTTGCGTCACTGATTCGCTTTCCTAATTCCTCCTCAAATATCTCCCTGGCTTCTTTTAAAGTTATTTTTCTCATCTCAATCCCCCTAATTTTGGGTATTTGAAACAACTTGAAGCAAATGGCAGCACCCGTAACAATACTGTTTTTGTAAATCACGCTTGCAAACTGGCATTTTTCTGTTAGTGATTTCTGCTGCCTGTGAAAAACACATTTCTTTACAAACTCCAGCAATGATTCATTGATTTTGTCTGTTGCAGCCGATGAAATAAAAATTTGCAACCGATTATTAATGAAGAGCTAAATCGCTGCATTCCTTGTGCTGTTCGGATGCTGCAATTTTCACGGGTTTGATTTTGATTTTTTCCCCGCGCTTTTTCGGTTTCTTTTGAATTTGCCTCCTTTTGGCTTAGTTCCGCTGTGCGTAAAGCACGAGTGCCGTTTGATGTAAGCATTCCTGACTTCAACTCAACCTAAAACTATAATAGTCGAAAGTGCAGCACTTCGTCCCACTGTACATCAGAAATTTGATAAAATACTCCATAAGCTGCACTATTAAAAAGGAGTTTTGTAAAAATGCAGATTCAGATGCCGTCAAGGTGGCGCGTTACCGCGAATATAGATGAAGAGTTGCTGAAAAAACTTGAAGCCTGGGCTTCTGAAGAAAATAGAAGCATCAGCAGTTTGGTGGCGACAATTTTAAAAGAAGCGGCTAAGTCTCACTCGGAAGGCGTTTATCTACATTCACAAAGCTTTCCTAACTCAAAATCGGAAAAGAAGTAGAGCCGCTTTCTGGTTGATTTCTTCTGGCTCAATGCCAAATTGTCAGTTGATTTTTTATAAGGACTGGAAGTCATGAGCAGCCTGGATTATAACGTAAATAATTATTGATAATTTCTTTTTAGGTTGCAATTGATGTTGAGCTTATGATGTGCGACTTACTTATAGCTCTTGAGCACGTTCAACTTTAGACCCAGATTGTCTACCGGAAGAATTTACAAAAATTTAAAATTATTTTTTTTGGTAAAAAATAACACTGTTAAATGCTGATAATCAGTATTATCCCTTGAAAAATGGATATATCTGTTGTTATGGACAAGCCCGTTTATACACTACTGAGGTGCTTAATCGCAATTTGGTTTTATTTTGAGGTTTGCTTCTTCGGTCAGTATGATCAATCCTAATAAAAGCCTCTAGTTAGCTGATAACTATCTAGAGGCAATTCAAAAAAACAATGTATTTAATTACAATTTTATGCTTAGTAAGCTTTCTGGGGAGAACTTGAATCCCCATAACGAGAATTTTGCCACTTCTTTTGATTTAAGTCAATCGAGAAATCTTCCGTTACCCGATGACCATCCCACTTGGGATACGGTACGGTATCTGCACCCCCTAGTTGCTATGGTGTTTGGAGACCGCGCAGCTTATATCCTCTGCCAAATCCATTATTGGTTGACGGAAACCAATAGTGGACGAGAATATTATGGTTTTCAGTGGATTTATAACACTTACGAAAAGTGGTATGAACAATTTCCCTGGTTATCCGAGAGTACGATAGCCAAACTCATAAGATATCTAGAAAAAAAAGGGGTTTTGGTTAGTAATAACTTTAACCGTTCTTCCTATTTGCGTACTAAATGGTACACCATCGACTACTACGAGTTGGCGATACAAACTGGTTGGAACCCACTTGGACTTGACCCCACTAAAGATTATCCTCGCCCTCCCTCCGGACAAGATGAGAGGGAATATAATGATGCCTTCCAACAAGCAATTGACCAGGGTACAGATGAACTACCAAGTTTTGATGTGTGGAAGAATGGCTTGAAACCCTTACAAAAAGCCAATGTTGCAAAATCACACGATGGATACGAGAATATTTGCCCACTCCATCGCGCAGAAACGCCATACTCATCTATGTACAAATCAATCTCTATCTCTACCAAATCCAGCCCGGACTTAGAGAGAGAGATGGATAAGACAGTCGAAATCCCACAAGACTGGCAACTAGAAGACCCGTGGGACTCTCCAGTTGAGGAACAGTCAAATCAAGAGGCAGTTACATATAGGGATGTAACAGCTACAAACTCCATACATAAAGTAACAAGCAAGTCATACCCTTCACAAGGTGGGACAAAGACAACTAGAGAGGAGGTTATAAATACTAATGGTTGTTCGACCGAACCTGAGTCTTGTAACTCGGACAAATCTTCCGCCCGCTCGCGTACTACAAAATCTACAAGTACTACAAGAGATCCCCTCCATACTACGAGTACAACAAGCACTACAAAAACCCCACCGCATACTACAAGCACAACAAGCGCTACAAAGCCCAGCCTGCGTGCTACAGGTACAACAGATGTTACAGGGGCAACTCCAGAAAATAAAAATGTGGTGTATCTTGATAAGCCTCGATTACCTAATTATACGTGTGAAGACCGCCCGCTTTATATTTGGGAAGACGCGCTTAACTATCCCAATGAAAAATTTTTAAGTTGGCGGTATGTAACGCACTACAAGCCTCAAGGGGGTAAATGGGAGTCTGGTGGCAGGAGTTATGCTCGCAAAGAGTTTTACAATGACCCTGCTGGTGCGGACGTGATTTACCAGGAGTTTTTGTTATATTTCAACCAGGTTGCTAATGTCGCTCACCAACAGCAAAATCAAGAAATGCAGGCGGTTTTACCTGCTTGTTTAGCGAAACTTCCTGAAGTCACCCAGGAAAATAAGGAACAGGTCGCAATAAATATAGCTACTGTGGCAGCTCGTGGGGCTGGTGTGGCCTTACCTAATAATTATGCTCCTGGTAGCAGGCAGCATATGAGTATTGAGTCCGCTGCCGGTGGGAAAGATATTAAACCGCTTCCAGAATTAGAAAAGCCTGCTCTGCCTGGTGATGCACCTCGTCATTGGCGTGATACTTTATCTGAGTCTGAGAAATTTGAAAATGATTTTGCATTAAATTGCACCAAATGGAAGTTGCCTGCTTCCCGTGAGAAAGCTCTTGAGTGGGCTTTAAAACACAGCGATAAAGTCCGAGTAACCGAACACGGGCTTTCAAAAATTCTACCGACTTTGACGTCTGAACCAATACCAAATAAACAGCAAGTTGAAGATGAACAAGTAGAAGAAGAAGAAACAAACGATATTCCAGAAATTACAGAATCATTTTTGGTACAGGGTAACCTGAACATGACCCGTAAGTTGTTACGCTCAGGTTCATTAGAAGTGCTAGCAGCATTTATTTTGGATTGGGATGAAGAACTTTTCTGTAAAATATCATCTCTTCTTACGGACTCAGAAAAGAAGCAAGTAGCAGCTCTTTATAAGGGTAATTCCAGCCCCCTGTTCAATGCAGCTACAGCGCCAAATGGGCTAAATAATCAACTAAATACCCCCTATAATGTTAAGCCAGATGTAAAAGAGTCTGGAGATGCGCTCGATTTTGATGTGGAGGTTGATATTGAAGTAATTCGTAGTTTTCTTAAGTCCGAAGATTACCAATCTCTACTTCATTTTTGCACCAATGATTTAAGTCCTTATGAATTAGAAAAAATCCTGAAACATCTTCATGCATGGGAATTAGAGCTTATATCAATTCAGATTGCTCTGATTTATTGGCAAAATGGAGATTCATATAATTTGGAGAATTGGGTATATAATGATTCGCCAATTCTACTTGTTATTGATGAGAACGGGAAACCTTATAAATATCCCGACTAATCTTTTGTTTTGTCCGTCTTGAGATTATCAAGCTATTAAAGGATGAGCAACAAACGACTGAGTTTGAATTGGGTGTGGTGACTCCTGGCAGATGGTCGCGGATTTTCTGGGTACTTACTCAAGAGTTGAAAGACAAATTGGGTGGGCACTACTCCCCGTCGCGGTTCAGGGGAGGTTAGCGGGTTTGCGGCTTAAAAATTAACCAGTTTTTAAGCCAAAAATATATTTAAGCCAGTATTTTGGGTCGTTGTAGAACATACCCAACTTGTTGTGCTTCTCTATCGGGCTGCGGTTACTACCCTAAAAAATAAACATAATGGGATAGTAAACTTTTCGGGAGCATCCCAATTTTGTAGCCTCTAACGACCCGGAATCAGATGCCTATAATTGGCGGGGTAGGATAACGCGAATGCATCCAGAAAATCCAGAATTGTGTTATGTGAATTATCCAGAACTCGCGCAGTTAAAAATTAGAGGGAGGACAGAAATTAGCTGTGGGGTTGACAGTTTTTGAAACTTATAATAGGGTAAAAAGTAGAAGAAGAACAAAAAATTGTAAAGGTATTCAAATCGGATTTCATACATCCGATTTGAGTTTAAACACAAAGGTATATCAAAAGTAAAAAGAGTTTACTCCCTGCGTTTAGCCCTAATAATAAGCAGTGTAAGTCGTCCTTAAAAATCGAACTATGTAATGAAATGTAAAATGTAAGAATACCCTATAAATAGGTTACTCCACAGTTTTTACAAAACTTAGATACATTGGTTTTAATGTGCCGACCTACTTAATTGTCAAATGATTTGAAGCCACGAAAAATAATTTAAGTTGTGTGGTTCTTTACGCAATTACTTTTTAATAAGACGACCTCCTTTGCACTTGTGATATGCTCTTATAGATGATATTCACGAAATAAGGAAAAGTATTTGAGTTATGTTTTTGCACAGAATGTGAGCTATTGAATAGCGGGTTCTAGTTTAATCCTGTAATCAGGAGCCAGTTTATTTCTGTATTTCCATAGCGCTTCTAGAACTTGTTTTCCATGTTCAGTGAGTTTATAATATCTGCGACGTGCCCCTGCACGTTCCTCAAGTTCTTCTGGTTTTTCATCTCCCCAACGGGAATTTATATACCTTTTTTCAGAAGACTCCATACGTCGAAGTGTTGGGTACAAACTATTGGGACCGATTTTGCGAAGCCCATTACTAGCTTTCTCAATTGTTTTTATGATTTCTAGACCATAAACCTCTTTGTTTGGATATAGTACAGAAAGGATGTCTTCTTCAACTGCGGACAGAATCGGTAATTTTTCATCCATTATGATTCCCTCTAATGCTTTTACATTTCGCTGAAAATGTGCCGAATCTGTTGTCACAGCTTTTTCGTACATATCTCTACTACCTCGTATCTTCATATGTTTTATATGCTTTGCCTTAACTAGAAAACATCAGTAGTCGCACTTAAAATATTCCTCTTAGTTTTGGAATAACTGAGAAATGAGTGCTGATTTTTGTTGTCAGGTTCTAATTGGTAGACAAGTGCGAATGACATATAAAGAGGGCCCTCTCTATTGATTCACTTCTTTTTTAGTTTTTCCTAATTTGTGCCTGCCCTTTTTTCTCAGAGACAAACTGGAACTTTGTCTCAGATTTTTCTCAGAGACAAACTGGAACTTTGTCTCAGAAAGAAAATAAATAAATGTCTTGTTGGATAAAATTATTATCCAACCCGCTTAGTTCTTCGCTCCCGTCTTGATGCGAAGACGCGAGTTTTTTTGTGTGAGTTTTTTGTGTGAGTTTTTTAGCTGCATCCCTAATAAATAAAACGTAATACTTTACATCGCAAAGTGGTAAAACACATTACTTCGTAAAGCGTTGTTTGTCCACCCGTAAAGCTCCTTGAACTTCTAGGTTAACTTTATTGTTCATGTAATACACTACAAGTATAACGCGAAAACAGATATTGTCAACTTTGTAATATATATTTTGTACTCTGTGTCATGATTGTACAGTTATTGTTTATACTATAATAGTCGATATTGTTTTTCGGATGACATTTTGCTTATGGGTAACCGCTCGCTCAGGTAAAAGCCTGATGATAAGGTCTAAGGTCTAATCAAAGTGGTAACTGGTATCTCACTGTATACGTTTTGTACTCTGTGTCAATATTGTACAGTGATTTTATATACTATAATGGATGAGTACTTTTATCGGAGTCAATTTATGAATGGACGCCCGCTCGGACAAAGCCCTGATGATGCAGATAACGAGTCCGCTCAAAGCAGCAATTGGTATATGCTGCCTGGAAATGATGAAAATGATGAGGAGATATTAGGTGATTTGCAAGAGTTGCAAAACAAGGGTGAAGCCAAGAACCCTATTCAATCTGCTGAGTGGAAAGTAGCCAATAAATTGACCAAAGTCAAAACTACGCACCTCAAAATCATGGGTGCTACTCCCTCTGATGAGTCAAAGGGCGAAAATACGAAGGCTTATGAAAAAAACCTGCTGACAAGGTTAAAGGTTAGCTTTTATGGCGTATTTGGGGTGGGTGCGGTTGGAATTGCCGTATTTTGTACAGGTGTTGGGTATACGATTGCGGGAAACCCAACTGTTGGTGGGGGTCTTATGGCAGGAGCTTCTGGACTTGGTTTTGTTGCTACCCTTTGCAATGATGCGTACAAACGTACGAGCGACTCAGCAGATAAGCATTTTGGCGGAAACACGGATAGCAAAGACGGAAAAGACAAGGGTGCAGGGACTAACGAATAGAATCGTTTGAGGCTCTTTTAGGGACTCTTTTTTAAGCATCTACCAATATTTTTTACATCTATAGGACTTCTATTTCAGGTTGAGACCCCATGAGGCTGTATACTCGGAAATAAAGGCTGGAAACGGCTACCCTGTTTGAGTTTGATAATTTGCTACTTTATTATACGCAACATCATTGTAGGTAACGAAAAATCAAGCATATGAGCGGCCTGGTTTCCGTTCTCGTCCATATTTGGGGTTGAGCCTCCATGAGGCTGCACATTCGGAGGTAAAGCCTGGGAACCCCCTTTGACTGAGCCGATTTGATAATTTGGGGCAAATATTGTGACGTTGTCACCAGAGGTAAACCTTTATCGTGAGCGTGGAGCGGAATGATAATATTGCTTCTAACAAACCGAGAAAGCGTGAAACCTTTGGTATGGAAGGTTTATCGTTTTAATCCCTCAGAGTGAAAGTAGGATATTTACCGTTACTATCTCAAAAATTCTGATTTTTGAGATAGTAACTGCTGACCAGCTGGAGAAAATCACAATTCGAGTCCCGAATCGCGTGAGCGTTTTGGCTGCTGTTCTTGTTTAGCTCGGTTACTATCCAACAGCTGCTGCAACTGGTGGAATATCTTGAGGTCTTCCAGGTTCAGCCCAATTCCTCGTGGCTGCTGGTCTTCTGACAGCGGGATTTGTGCAATTTCTTCTCCCGATTTACGTTTGATTTTAATTGTGGAATCTGACAATTCTAGGTCAAAAGTACTGCCCCTCAAAACTCGGTCTGGTTTTTGCTTCTCCCAGAACATACGTACTGTGTGGGCAATTACTTCCGCGTATTGCTGCTGTTGGTTGTCCACCATTTGGTCTGGTGGTTTGGGTGTTGGGAGTGGCTCTAGGTCAGCGCAATTGCTTTCATCTGTATATGAATGCGGCTCATATGTTTGAGAATTGAACCCTTTATTATTAACATTTTGGGTGAAATTATCTTTACGAGTTGTGGGGTAGGGAGTGAGCGGTTGTTCTAAATTAAGAGCGGGTTGTACAGTTGGGGTTATTTCTAAATTATTTACAGCTAATTCGCCATTTGAATTGCTCTCCGAGTCTGAACTGTTAGAAGTGGATGAAACATTTTGGATATTTCCAGCTCTTTTGTTGGAGATTAACAATTCTATCTGCTCTTTGTGGGTAGGTTTATGCACCACACCAAATTTTGATTGAATTCCTTGATGAGTATAATCGCTTCCCAATTGTCTGCCTTTAAAAACTTTATTGTTGTATTCATAGCTAATACCTTGCAGCTTACCAGTTCGGGTAATCCTGCACTGGACACCCACATTTTTAGATAATAAAGAGCTAATAAAATCTGGCATTTCTGGTTTATCTGCTGCTGCTTCTTTAATTGCATCCTGAATAAATTTGGTTTCTTCTTCCCTGGAGGGTGGTCCCTTTTTCTCGGATATCTCCCAGCTATGCGGTTGAGTTATAAGACCGTATTTTAGTTCTACTTTTCTACAAGCTTTTTGGATATTAATGTAATCTAGATAATCCTTTTTACACTTACCATTAAAATCAACCCGGTTAACTATCAAATGTAGGTGTGGTCTAATCTCTGGAGCATCTTTGTGTAATGCATCAGTGTGTAATGCTAATAAATATTGATGCTTATAATCATCAAATCCTAATTCCATCCGTATATCAGAAGCAATATCAATATATTCTTCTGTGCTAAGGGGTCTATCATTTGGGTGTGGATTTATTGATAAGTGGAATACAGGTTTTTGTGTGCGCTTGTTTTTATTACTAAAATATTCAAACTCGTTAGCGAGTTGTGCTGGGGTTTGACCTGCCATATTAGTATCTAATACTTTGGCTCCATCTTTAAACCCTACATACTTAATAGTTGAGTAAGGGGAATTGCTTTTATTTATATTACCAATCATCGTTACCCGTATGGGATAATCCCAATAATTGTAATTGTACCTCTTTGATTTGGGACTGCAATTCTTTAATTAAAGCAGTAGGATTATCTGTAATTGGTAGCCCAATTTTTACCGCTTCATTGATTCTGCGGGTAATTTGGTTTAAGTTAGTCCCTATTTTATTCAATTCAATGTAAGTTTCTTCGTTAATTGGGGGTGCTGGTAAGTTGACATATATTTTGCTTTTTTCCACACAATCACGAATAAATGGTGTGAGTGATTTATAATTAGCGTCAGTTGCTCGTTGCTGCCAGTCTAACTTCTGTTCGCTGGTCAAAGGTAGGAGAATTTTGGTGTCTTTCTTAGGTTTGGGAGTAGACTTTAATTTCCTAATTGTTTTTTTGGGTGTAGATTTGGGTTTAGCCATGTTTATCTGTGAATTTGGAGAATTGGGGGGGTAATCCAAAAGGGGGGCACACCCCCCTTTGGCAAGTTATGTCAGGGCGACAATTTATAATACACACGAGTAATATATATACCCTGACATAACTTGCGTCTGAGGAAAATACCTAAAAGACACGACTATCCCTGACTGTGGGGGGTTGTGCTGTGTGTGTTGCCATATTTCTGTGTGTCCGGGAATAATACTGGGACTGTCCCCAACGAGCGTTTGTAAAATATTGGTGGTGGGGGTATTTTGGCTTGGTTGCTGTTTTTGTGGTGTTGTTTGGTCGCTTTTTGGAATACTCATAACTTCGTGTGAAGATAAAGTTTTATTTTAGTGGCGGTTTTTTTGTTATATTGGAGTTTAATAGACCAATAATTTAAATTTTAAACAATATTTGTGGGTGTTATTTAGTATATTTTATTATGAAATTATTGGGTAGTGACTATCTTTAATGTTTTTGATTGTTCCACATAAGCTTATATGGAAATATATAACTTGATTCAGGTTTTGATAAGTTGATGAGCGGTTTTAATCTGCAGGTTGATGATACTTGATTCAGGTTTAAAGCACTGTTGGTAAATGTTTCAGGGATTTATCCACATAAGCTTATATACAGACTTGCATAAATTATATTATATAAGTTGATTCAGCTTTTATACAATTTGGTTGCTTATATTTGATTCACCTTTTTGCAATTTGGTTGGTGATATTTGATTCGGGTTTTGGCTGCTGGCTGTTTAAAGTGGATATTGATTGCTGCTTATATTTAATATTTACTACTAATGGTAGAGTTAACTTTGGTTAAAAGTAAGCTAGCTAATAAGATTGTTTGTTTACTTTGCATTTATTAGTAATAGTAAATAGTTTTGAGGAGAGAAAATATTTACAGTATCTTTACGGTCGAACTTTGCACGAAATAGTTGATTCAGGTTATAACAGACATATAGTCAAGTAGTTATAAATATGCTAGTTCCACACAATAAACCTAAGGGTGGGAGAAATAAAGCTGCCAAATTCCCCACTATGATGTGGCGTATTCCTATTGGTCTAAAGCCTGCTATTGAGGATTTAGCTGCACTTTACCGTAGTGAGAATTGGGATGGTCATCTTGCTAATTTGAATTATGGTTTAATTACTGGGATTGAGATTACTAATGTTTCTGCTACTGTTTTAAATTTGGTTAATTATATTAAGAAACAACCAAATTGGTTAGAGGAGGTTGCACCTAATATTAAGTCCGATTTTGTTAGGGAAGTTGGGTCTGTGTTGGGGGATAAACCCGATTCAGGTAATGATATTGTGGTGAGTCTCCAGGATGAATTGAGGCAGAAAGATTTAGAAATAGCTCAACTAAAACAGCAACTTAGTAATAGTAATAAGCAATTTAAGGTTGTTATTGATGAGTCGGGTATTGATAAACTAAGGTCTGTTGTTGGTGATAAGGAATCTGAAGTTAATCAATTAAAAACGGATAATTCCAGACTGGTTGAGTTAAATAAACAGTTGGATTCAACTGTATCTAATCTGGAGAATGATTTAGGTACATTAAAGCGTAAACATACAGAATTTCAGAAAAATTATGCTGCTTTAAAAGCAGATAAGTATTGGTTAGATAAAATGTACTCAATCCTTAAACAAAGCCTGGAATTGCAATCACAAAGGGGTGCTACTATCCAGAGAAGTATTGAGTTCGCTATGAAAATAGCTCCTGGATATCACACCCAACAAAGTGTTGATAGGGGATTTGAAATACTCAAGCAATCTTTCCTTGTAAAAAATGATAGAAGTAGGGTTAGAAAATTAAATGATAAAGCTTTTTCTGTATTGATGGTTGACCCTAAAAAGTATCGAGCTTTTAAAAATGCAGCTAATATTCCTGATGTCAATGGTACGACCGATACTACAACTAGTATTACTTAATGTGACAAGCTGGAGTCGGGGATATCCCAAACCATCGCTCGTTTTTTTTTATCCTAATGTGAGCAAACTTTCAGGAAAATCAACTACCAATCGGCGCGTAAAAAGCCAGGGTAAACCTAAAAGAACTTCGGCAATTTCTTCCCCAGCAATCACAGGAACGCGCTTTCTCTTGGCCGTCTAAACTAACAGTTCCAGCATAAATATTGAATTGTGCTTGGACACGTGCAGTAAGCCTAGTTTCTTCATTATCAATAAGTTGCCAACCCAAACTTTCTGCCGGAGTGGGTGTTGATGGCCAGCCAGTCACTAAAACCAGTGTCCAGCAGGGCATCAACAGTTATGATAAAACCGTCAGATGCCACGAGGCCAATTTCAAAAAATAGTTCATTATTACTGCTAAACTTACCTTCAATCAATTGCTTTTACTACACGGATGATGTAATTAATTTAAAAGCACATGCGGAACCGCTTTGGATGTTTTTGACGCGCCTCATTTTTGGCTAAATCTTTATCAACATTAAGGAAATAATCACCGCTATCGGGTTCAATAACGACATACCAACCAGGATGATTTTTACTTAAATCAGGACAAATATTATCATAAA
>JAESGU010000141.1_pt1 | contig 31515 bp, 27 predicted proteins | sample 9266271 | NCBI WGS metagenome assembly JAESGU01 (sample SAMN15740544, study PRJNA653495) | algae metagenome | isolation source: Scytonematopsis contorta HA4267-MV1 and co-occurring heterotrophs from mud... | place: USA: Palolo Valley Trail, Honolulu, Hawaii | collected 2009-07-25
TCCCTTCGTACCAGTGAACAACACGTCCCCCACTTTTCCAATTGTTTTTGATAATGCGGGGCTTTTCTCCTTCGGGACGCATTGCCATAAAGAAATCTATCGTTATATCGTCCATATGGGCGTCAGCAATTACTACCAGCTTCGCGTTATACACGATATATTCCAGTACCTCTAATATCTGTCCTCGGTACTCCTTACAGGTTTTACTGTGCAATAGGTGCGTCAAGTACTGGCAAGCCTCGTCAATAAATACACAATCGTATTCCAGGTACGTGGTATTTAGTTTGTACAAGCTATCAATGGTGATGCTCAAAGCCTCAACTTTGGCTAAATCGCCAGACTTTAATGCAGAATACATGGATGTTTCCAGGCGATTTGCTAGGTTTTTGAGCAAATTAACCCGGTGTCCGTTGTTGAGGAACTGTTTACCTGGATTCACAAGACGCCACAGCCGCATCAACTCGGTCTTGGCCGTGCCCATATCGCTATACAGTACTACCGTCCCAGCAGTTGGAAGCACAAAACAGGGGATGGGAATTGGTTTCTCGGATGGTTGAGTCTCCCTGTAATTGAGGTCTGGGTTTTCTTCAAGTTCACCCGCAAGCGACACGTCCAATGTCCGGGACTTCTTATGGTTTTTTGAGTGTGGGATATAGAAAAATTCCCCTCCTGGTCTTCTTACAATATCCTTTAACTCCTCTTTATCAAGGTCAGGTTCCTCCCCATCAATGTTTTTAACCCCAAAAGCTTGGGTTAAGTACTTGACTTCGACCGTGATATATGCAGAGTATCTCTTGCTTAAGCCTCGGTAGCTGATGTAGAAGGAATCCTGGTAATCTTTAAGGCTTTTAGCACTGTCGATGACAGACGCAAGCAGTACATGCGCTTCTTCCCCACGAGCAACAACAAAATCATCTACACCTTTCTCTGGCCCTGGTAGCACCGCGACGGAGCAGCTACAACCAGCAGCTTCAATTGCCTTACCAGTACGAACGGTCGCTTGAAAGACTGACCATCTGGTTTTAATTATTCTTTCGTAATCAAACAGGATGATAAACTCGCGTCCCGGTTGTGCTAAAGGCAGCAAGTCGGGATGCAAGCGTTCGTCAAAGTCTTTTTTACCAATACGTCCGCCCCAAATACCAGGAATAGCGATAGCAACGTACCCTTGGCTTAGCAAACAAGCGGCTTTTTTCTCCCCCTCGCACAGGATTATGGGGATTTCTGGGTGGAGAATTACCCATATCCAAAATTCTGCTGTCAGGTGCTGTCTGTCTTTCAAACGCGACATTAAGGGGGAATGATAGCGCTTGATGTTGTACTTTTTACAGATTTCATCCCATACAGCTTCGGTGACTTCAAAATAAGCTACCCGGTTGGGCGTTTTGGGTGGTGATTCGTATTTGACGGGTTTACCCTTGTCGTTAATCCGGGGATAAGTGGGCTTAAATCGCCCCCACAACATCGGTTGCCAGTTGTTTTGGGGGTCAAGCCCAGAAATCCATAATCCGCCCTTTGAAGCGTGTGAATACTGTTTTAAAAAGCCATCTGTTACCCTACCTGCGTTTTTGCGGGGGATTTGGTCAGAGAAGAACAAATACTCGTAAACGGTCTCACCTTCTATGTGGAGAAAGTTACGCTCGATTATTTCAGGGTGGATGGCGCTGTTTACCGCTAGTTCCTGGTACTCGGCTTCTGTCAGGTAGTTGGGGTAAAGTCTTGGGAAATTGTCGTTCATCGTCCCTCACCCCAGAGATGGAACGCAAGATTGGGTGCGGCAACGTGACCCAAGATAGTCCTAGGTAAAAAGTCCAGTGATGAAAGCATTGTCGTAATGTACGCAGCATTGCCAATAATGCCAGAACTGCGAAAACAGCATTGGAAAACTGCTCTAAATACTCTAATACTCCGGGCTGTTTTAAGAGGCTGAAACCCTTATGTAATAAGGATAAAAAAAAAAGATTATCCTGGGATACGGGGATTTTCATCCGGGGATACGGGGATTTTCATCCGGGGATACGGATGCTTTTGTTTTAAGGCTCAAAGCTATATAGAGCAATACTTTGAAACCTATTTTTTGAACTTTTTTTTTTAAAACAAAACTAAAACAGAAAACATCTGACCACAGGTGATAATTGGGCTGGTCGTTGGCAAATCTCAAGCATCAACATTCAAGCTGACCTACTCAGCAGTAAGGATTTTTAAAAAAGATTGTCCGGGGATACGGGTGTTTTTGTTTTAAATCTCAAACCTTTGCTGGACAACGTTTTGAAGCAAATTTTGAGGGGATTTGTTTTAGAACAAGGCTCAAACACAAAAACAACCGATTACAGGTGATAATCGGCGCTCTAGTTGAAAGATATTAAATTGCAATACTCAATCTTGGATATCCAGAAGCGTTCGGATTTGGACTGCTAGCTCTGGATTGGCGGTGCGCTCACCCCGTTCAATCAAGGAGACGAGGTTTTGGGATACGCTGAGAAAACCAGCTAATTTAGCTTGCGTCCACCCTTTGGCAATACGCGCTTCTCTGACCTGGCTGCTAGTCACGCGGGTGTTAATAGGCGGCTTCGCCTTAGCAGACGACCGTAGTGGTTCTTTTTTGGCTTTTGCCTTTGTCTTGGATGCTATAAGCTCAGGGATAGGGGCTGGGGGTTTGATGATTAACCTTGCATCCAGCAATTTCGCCAGGTAGCCTTTAGGTTTCTTATCCTTGGAGTCCGGCTTTAACCAGTCCGGGTAGGTTTCTGGGTCAAACACAACCTGCCAGCCCAACTCAAGCAGTAGTTTCATTGCACTATCCCAGCGCTGCTTTAGGTCATAAGCTCTGCGGAAGTCTAACCGGGCTTGTTCTATTACTGTTTTAGGGTACGCAGTATCCAACAAATCAATTACCCTATACTTTCCATCAAGGCGAACCCGACTATCCAATGTCAAAAATATAGCCAACCTTAGCGCAAGCTCATCGTGGTAAGGGTCAATTTTCAAAACTTGCTGGGCTAAATAGCCAAACTGATACAAAGCTTCCCGCGATTTCGCTCCAGCTCGGTTTAAGAAATCTTGAGTCCACAATCCTGGCTGTACTGAGATGTAAACTTCATCAGGATTATCTATTTTCCCTTCAGAATTAAGTTGACCACTTACTTTAATTTGGACATTCCACATTCTCCCTATAGGAACGCTACCTATTATTTCTCCTTTTTTATTTCTCCCCTCTACCCAAACAGTTTTAACTAACAGACAATCAAGAGCAAAGGCTGTACTAGCAATCTCTAGCAGCTTTTCTGGTTTTGGTTTTTCGTGGTTTTTATCCCAACCAAATTCTTGGATGATATCGCTTGCTTTCAGGTAAAAAACACTTCGCCAAGGGGTCTCCTGGTTCATAGTATGAGCAGCGAAAATCAGGTGTAGCTTGGCAGTTGTAAAGCCAAATTTATCAATAATTTGTTGAGCTTCATTCCAGGGAAGCATGGTAATATCACCTGGACTAGAAATATAATGCTCAATATAATTATTAGGGTTGCCTTTGGCTCGATGCTGTAAACGAGCTAATCCCTGAGCATCTGGTTCCCAAAAATCTTTCCTCGTACAAGCTTCCATACTGGAAAACATTAAGGCACTGGAGGCAACAGAAACTACAGGTTTCAATTGTGATTCTGCAACTGGTATAGCTTCATCAAGTGTATTACCCCGTACGCTTGACAATTGTGTATTGTTTTTAAATTCTGTTGTAAAACTTTCTACTATTTTGGCGGCAACTTCTTCCACATAGGCTTCATCTAAAGCCCTTTCTGGCTGTTCGCTCGTCTCTTGTATTATCTTGATAGCCGCCTTGATTGCTATCTTCCTAATGCCATCTGAAAAGCCACTTCTTAATGCTGTCACTAGCTGTTCCTTATCAAGAAGCAAGTTAGGGTCTGCTTTTGTAACTAGGTTACTAAGGTTGATTATACCAGAGTTTTTAGAGTGATGGCTACTCTTATTTATTTTGCGCTTATTGTTAGAATTTGTGCCCTCTGACATAATGTTCCAAAAAACAAATAGGGTGACAAAGTTATATATAAATCTCGGTATTCATTTTGTGAAAAAACACAATAATTTACTGAATGTAAATTTAGTAAATTTCAGGTGGATTTATTTGTAATTATTTAGCGTTTGCTATATTCACGTTTTTACTCTTTTTGTAGATTTTGCTTGCGTTCAATCAAGGCTTTTTTAACAATCGCAAAGATTAACTGTGGTACGCTCCTAAATTCGGAATCAGCCCACTGTTGCAATTCCTTATAATCTTTTAAGTCAAAAGTAACTGTGGCTCTAGGTTTTCCGTATGGTACGTCAGAACCATTTAGCGGTGGCTCAAAGTGACTTATCAGAGCTGCTTCTATTTCAGTAAGAAGGTGATGTTCGCCACATTCTAACCACGCAATTCTCACTAATTCGTTTAATTCTTTAAGTTGCCCCCATCTATGATGAGCCAGCCAACGGTCATGCAAATTAGCCGTCTGCCCGATGTACAAAACATTGTTATTTGCTACAACAAAGTAAACGGCAGGACAGTAGGGCAAGTGAGAACGTTCATTTAGTGGCAACGATGGAAGCGTAAGCGGGTCAATATCAGTAATAATCATTTTTCCTCCTTGCTCTTAATTTGCGAGGAGGATGCCTCTTTCCACTCAAAATATTCTCTTAGCAAATTTTCTAAGCCTTGGCTGTTATCCACACCATTTTCCACGCAATAAATTTTGAATTTTTTAAGCAGGTCTTTTGGTAATAACCCCCTTAGCAAGCCATAGTTAGGGTCTTTTTTTTTGTCGGTCACAGTGGCAATGTGCTGATGTCGCAACTTCTGTTCCATTATTTCATGTCCTCTCCATAAAAAATTTTTGTAGCTACGTCGCGACATCGCTACTTATTGATATACTACAACCATAAGCCCAAAAACGTCCAAGAATTTTACGCTGTCTAACCAACAGCAATTTTGGGACAGATTCGTATTGTCAGCCTATGACTAAAAATCTCAACTCATTTAAGCCAGTTCACTCCAAAACCACTTTCCAAAAAGCATCAAAAACCGTAATCCAGCACTTTCACGTTTTGGGGTCGCAACCGCCAAAATCCCTATGCAACTAGTCCAGAACACCCAATAAGAGGGGGTAAAGACGCAACTGGTGCATCGCTACCCCCCACTGGCAGTAAATCCCCAAACCCCCACGGTAAAACCAGTTGCAATTGTAAGAGTGCAAACTTTGGCAGTCAGCACCTTGATTTCAGCCTCTCAAACTGTCATCTCTATGCAGGTTGCACGGGATGCAAATAGCACCCGTATTAATTTCTCGTCGGTTGCGCTGCATCGCAATACTGAAGTGTGCGTAGTAATGGTAGTGCTTTATAGCGTCAGTAACTATCACCAAATATGAAAAACAAACACGCTAAAACTTACTTTGAACTTCACTATTGTTCGTCAATTAGTGACAGGAGTTGGTACAGAATAAAGCGTGCTTTACGGGAATCAGGGTTGGAAATTAACAGAGAAAATCTCCAATTAATTGCTGATTTAAAGCGTCGAAGTGAATACACCAAACTGTCTTTAAACCAGCTAATCTACTGTCACCAACAAGCGCAAAAACTAGCCCAAAAGCGCGTATTAATTAAAGGAGATTTAGTCTACAAAGAACTCCAAAAGCTGAGCAACAATAAAGCACATCGCACAACTATTATCAGATGGTTCCAATCAGTAAGCAAAAAAGATGGAAAGTATTTTGATAAAAACAGGGACTATCAAGCCTCAGAATTAGTACCAGTATTTGCGTCCGCTTATTTGTACGTCCAAAAGAAACTCGCACCAAAATTACCATTATTCAATTAGGAGGAAATAAGTATGATGACACGTAGCGATATAGAGAATATTCGTAAAGCTGTAAAACAAGAAGGGGATTATAAACCAACAGCAGAAGAAATCAGAGAAGCGATTTTAAAAATATGTCCTGACGAGTCAAACATCATCCAACACAAAATGGAAATTGTGCAGGAGGTAATCAAAATGCAATCTGCCAAAAATGAAACAGTTTCTATTAATACAGAAGAAGATATTGGGGATACTCCTGAAACAGAAATACAAGCAACAAGTTCAGATGACCAATTCTCGGAAATCCAACCAACGGAAGAACCACAAGCACCAGCAGAAAAAGTAGACCATCTCGCACTACTTGATGAATCCCAAAAAACCACCACAATCACCACCACACCACACGGTGAAATAGTCCAAAAAGCCTTCTCCCAGCTAGGTTTTACAGCCACAGAAAAAGAAATATTTGAAATAATCAAAGCCTTTGAATCCACTCAAAAAGTGGGGGATGAATTTTTCGACCAGGTGTTACCTCTGGTGAAGGAGTGGATACGCAAGAAAACAGAAAAACAGGTGCAGAAATATGAACAAGCTTACGAAGAAATTGCAGGTGACGTATGTGAATCTCTCCAAGAAATTGCTGAAGCCAAAGGTAAGTGTGACACTAATTTATTTATATTTAGACAGACTTTTGGCTCATCTGGAGAAAACTTTCAAGACGATACCAGAAAAAGTGCCACAAACATCGAAGAATTCCTTGCAAACTGGTAGCGAATTAACCAACAGGCTATCTAATTTAGACTTAGAAAAAATCAAAAACGGTTTGATTTATGGACTAATAGCATTTCCGTTAATATTCTTCACGGTCATATTCGTAACCCATGCAACCATTCGAGAACCAGAAAGAATTACCCCAAGTGAAGGTCAAATTATCCAAATCAGGGGACATCAACTTTGAAGGGGAATTAAATTCTTCAAGCCAAAAACTACTGGAACAATGTCTAGAACAAGCAGAATACTACCGTCAAAAATCATCAGAAATAGAAGCCAAAGGGTTAAACATAAAAAGCCAGGTTGACTCGATACTAATAGTATTTATTGCTTGTTTGTTAGCACTAGGAAGTTTTGGCTGTTACATCGTAGTTTCCATCTCATCCAATTGGTTAAAAGAGGTAAGGGAAAATGTTCGGAAGTAACCCACTAGGAATTAATAATACTTCGGGAGTGACAGACCAGAATTCTGTACTTAAATCTGGCTATGACCCTACTGTAGTCAAAGGAGCATCGGGTTTAAGGAAAGATTTTGTAGAAGCATTGGAACTTAACCCAAAAGAAGTTACAGAAGAAAAAATACTAGCAGCAGCTAAGAAAGGTGGACAACTTAAAGGACTAAACGAAACGGTTAAACGCTGGTCAAAAGAGAAACTAAACGTAGGAAGACAAGCTCTCAATTTATATGGAACTGTCTTGAGTCATACCAACCAATCTGTTGGGTTAGAAGTCCAATGGGAACGCACAACTCAACGAAATTTAGAATCACTATCAACCAAACTTTTGGACATGGGTATTACTCAAAACCAACACCAAGGGTTTGCAACTTACTGTGACAAAGCAGACAAACTTCTCAAGTTTTAAACCAACAAAAGAGACTTGGTTGCTAATAGCTAAGTCTCTTTATCCACGGAGGAATAATGATTTATAAAATCTCGATTCAATATACAGTTTATTGTGGATTAAGTTTTCTAACTTGCATCGCTACAGTATTCCCAATTACGCGATTAGGAATATCTTTTATTATTGGTGGATGGGTAGCTTGGTTAATAGCTGACACGGGAATAAATTACGCCAGAATCGAGAAAGAGCGACTGGAGAAAGACAAGAAAGCTTTGCTGTGGGCTGTGTTGTGGAACCTCCCACACTTTATTCTTACTATTTTGGCAATAACAATTGGATTTTATTTAGGTATCAGCTAATGGTAAATATTAAACCATTCGAGTCAGAAACAGCCTCACTAGAACAAGAAGTTTGGCAGAAAAGATTAATACATCTGGGGGTAAGTCTAACCGCAATAACCTTACCTCTAACAGCAGTCATTGTACCCAACCAAGCAGTAGAAGCCAAACTATGGCAATTGGCATTAGGAACATTGTTTGGTGGAGCATCTGCTTATATTGCCCAGAATAGAATTGATATAGAAAATAGATATGAAACTTTTCTAAACTTGAGGAAGGAAGCAACCAAAGAAGCAATTAAAAAAGAGTTCGGGTTTAATTTAGCTCTTCAACAAATTGATGCAGAATTAAAGCTAGCAGATGTTATTAACAGACTTAAAGATAACGCGAAACTTAGATATTTAGATATCTTCCAACTACATGGATTATTAAATCTCAATCCACAAGAACAACCCCAAAATTTAATCCTGGAAGGAACACCATCCGTTGAAACATTAGAACCACCCAAATTAACAAGTGATATCCAGTGGCTAATAGAATTAGTGTCCCAACTCGTACTCAGACCGCTGGATAAAAGAAAACACCACAATTTTATTATTCACGGTGGCTCCCAATCAGGTAAATCCACACTGGTGAGTGCAATCATTCTACTAGCAGCACATCTTCTGGGTAAAACAGGTAGCAAGGTAAAAATCAACCTAATTGACCCCAAATATCCAGAATCAAATTGGGCTTTTGAACCCAACTATAAGGATTATTCGGAAGTATTACCAGGATTACAAACTAGCTTCCAAGAATTAGAGAAGATACGCAAAGAAGCCAAAAAACTAGGTAAAAGTGTTAGTAATAAATATGGTTTTACTTTTACCTTAATTGACGAGCAAGATAACATTTATGGTGGTGGAGATGGATATCCAGACAAAATATCTAAACCAGAAGTAGATAAAATAATCAACCTAGAATCAGCACTAATTAAAGAGGGTGCTGCTTACAACTTTTGCACAATTGTAATTGGTCAATCTCCCCTTAATCAAGATACAGGGTTTAATAGACAGATTTACAAAAATGCTACCCATATTGTGTTGGGAGACGCAGCATTAAGTTGGATTAAAGATAATTCCTTCCCTTATAAAAAGTCTGTGGATGAGTTAGAAACATTGTGCTACAGACACCTCAATGATGGGGAAAGATTTGCGTTAGTAATTCCTAAAGGGGGATTACCTTATATTACTGGACTATCCACAGAAATTAAAAAACTAGTAGTCTATGGATTTAATCAAACAGTTGAAGGGGAAGAATCAGCACCAAGTCAACAGTCAAATCAACAGACCCAAAATCAACATCCCAATGACCATGATTCTGACGAGTGGTCACATCAAAATGAACATCAAAATCAACCACAATTTAACCCATTAAATAAAATTAGGGAGTGGTGCTGGCTTTGTCGAGATAAGTTTGGAAGTTTCCCAAACAGTGAGGAAATAGCAGAAGCCTGGAGAAGATTAACTGGACAGCAATTAACAGCATCCGGTTTAAAAGTACTGATTGAAAAACTGGATTTAAATTCAGAAGACTAAAGGGTAAATTAATCAAATTCTCACTAAAAAGCCTGGTTGAAATTTATCAACCAGGCTTTTATCAATTCATATAATTAGCAATTTCTCACAGTTCTTAAAGCCCACACTGTTAACCTACCGTTCATGGTAATGGGATGATTTGATACACAATCACTTTTATGGTCAACCAATCGATTTTTCAGGATAAATCGGGATTTAATAAAACAGTTGAAGAGGGTAGCACATCACTTGGTCAAAAAGCAAATCAAAAATCAAGTCACAGACAAATGAAACAAGGGTAAAAATGACATCAAAATTGAGTTAAGAGTGACATTAATTTTGACTTACTGTAGCCCTTGATTTTGACCATGATTTTAACCATAATTTTGACAAGCGGGGCATTTATTCAGCTTTTAATCGATTTTTAGGGATTAAAACCCCGGTGTTGTACCGAGGTTTTTAGCTTAACTGTTATTGAGGTTGAGCTGCTTGAGAAGAAAGCGGAAATAGCCGCAACCGAAAATTCTCACATGCACATTTAAGAACTCACAAAGCGCAATTTCTGATACACAAGATTGCGCTTTGCGCTTCCCCGACTCCAAATTGTGACAAGAACGTAAGTTAATCAAAAATAAAATACATTTACGCACAGTGATAAAATAGATTTAAATAATTATTTACTTTTTATAAAATCAAAACTCAAGACAATGACAGCACGACAACCGAGATATAGCTTTGAAGAGTTCGCAAAACGTGGTGACGAAATTTACGAGACTAATATTAGACCACAAGTTGAAGCTTCTAACCGAGGTAAAATTGTTGCAATTGATATTGATACAGGTGCTTGGGAAATGGATACTAGTGAAATTATTGCTTCAAACCGTCTTAAGACTCGATACCCAGATGCACAAATTTGGTTTGTGCGGATAGGCTCTCGATACATTCGCCACTTTGGTCTAAGTCGTACCCGTAATTCACTATGATTATTGGACGTGTAAATGCTGAGTATGAAGCTACCATTCGTTTAAGCGTTTATGGTGTAGACGGTCAAATTCATGAGCAAACAGCCATTATCGACACAGGATTTAATGGTTGGTTATCTTTACCAGCTAATTTGATTAGTACACTAGAATTACAGTGGGATGGACGAGGAAGAGCAACTCTTGGGGATGGTAGTGAATGCCTTTTTAACATTTACTCAGCCACAGTCGTTTGGGGTGAACAAACTATAACAATTCAAATTGATGAGGCTGAGTCAGAACTTGGACTTTGGACAAAAAGTTAACCCTATGAGTCAAAATATTAATTTTATTAACGCTCATATTGACAAATTGGTTATATTACCCATGTGCCTCAACTAGTTCCCGCGCAAGTAACCTGCGTAGTCGTACCCTTGGAAACCCTTAATATAAAAGGGTTTTAATTTAAGAAATAAGAAACAAGAGAAAATTTCTTCTTAATTGAAGTTTTGACTTAATAATTCTTTATTTTCGTTTGACTGAGCACACGAATTGTGAGATGATAATATGTTTTGCTAAAAATAGTTGCTTCAGGCTTGGGGATATCAATAAAATTATCCCACCCAAGCGTGTAAAAGTTTGAAGCATTGCTTATTAGTATCTCTGTTCTAGTCGCGCGAGAGTCGGGGTTATCGACAGGTGATTTCGGCTTTACAAGGGCAAAGCTGAATCAAAAATCTGCTGTGCGGTAAGGTTGAGTTGGGGGAAGGTGGGGGAAACGATTAAGTCATTGCCTCGGAATATTTTCTTTACATATTCCCCGTCAACAAGTTCACAAACGAAAACAGCAGGTTGCTTGGGGTTCCCTATAAAATCCCGTCCCCCCAACGCAGCGTAATCAACAATCCAGTACTCAGGAATACCTATAATTTCATAGTCTGCAAGCTTTTTATAGTAATCATCGCGCCAGTTAGTACTGACGACCTCAATCACAAAGGGTACAGAAGCACCATCGGTTACGGTTGATTCCTTTTTCCATAAAGGTTCATTTACAAGATTGTCACGGTTTATTAACAAAACGTCGGGAGAGTAGCCCGATGCATTTTCTGGTGGCTTGATTAACGCAGTTTTGGGGATGATGTAGGGAAGATTTAATTTGTCAAATTCTACAGTCACTTTACGAGCCAAAAAACCCGTAACTTCCTCATGTCCCCCTACTGGCTGCGACATATCAACAATCACGGAATCATGTAATTCGTAACGCACACCTTCGGGACGCCACGCGGTAAATTCTTCAAAGGTTACTAGTTTGGGTAGGGCAATTGTCATAGTTACAACCTCCACATATATTTTATTTGACAAAACCATCCCTGAAAATCAGTTCCCGATAAATTATGTTCATGAAGCCACTTGTTGTTTAATTAATACCAACAATAAGGCGATATAGAAGAAGAGTGCAAATTATTTGACTCATCAAAGCGGTTGGTATTATTCCCCTCATTTTATCGCTGGCGATTATGCCAGCGAAAGCTATTTTATCCGTATAAGCAAGGGGGTACAAGTTTAAATAAGACATAGCTGTTTAAGTAACAACTTTCTACGATTTCTGGCTCTTAACCACTGTCAGCCTATATGAACAACAAGTCGGAGTTAGCTTTTCAAACCATTTCTTTTTCGTTTTGGACACCTTACAAGACCACCAACGAAACTTGAATTACTTTCGAGTAACGCACAAACCCAACGCTACACCAATATAACCCCAACGGTAATTCGAGTAACATTGAGACGTGAAACCTTTACATAGCAAGGGCTACAGCGACTTAAATACAGAAACAAATATATAACGCGCTCTCAAGTGTAAGAATTACCCCCCTAAAACCTACAGATTGCACTCAATTAAGAATTTTCCTTTTTTCACGCAACTTGGGTGTCAAGCAAGTGACACCACCTTCAACTGAGTAGAACCAACCAGTACATTCCGGTCAAACCAGAAGGTGGGTAAGTTATCTTTATATGTGTTGTTTGATGCGAGGGTTAAGTTATGGATGGAGAAGAATTGAGAAGAAGGTATGCTGCTGGGGAAAGAGAGTTCACGGATGTTGACGACTTGTTTTCCTCCCGTTTGGACGGAGTTAATTTGAGAGACATTAGCTTGATTGGAGCTGACTTGAGTTGTATTAGCTTGATAGATGCTGACTTGGGCGGTGTTAACTTCAGTGGTGCCAACTTGTATCGGGCTGAGTTGAGAGGAGCAAACCTGAGATATGCCAACTTGAGCGGTACTAACTTGAGCGAAGCCAACATTATGGATAGCTGTTTGGTGGGGGCTAACATGGAAAATGCTATTTTGACTCGTGCTAACCTGAGTTGCGCTTGTTTGTATCAAGCCAATTTGATTAATTGTGACCTGAGCTATGCCGACCTTACTTTCACCATTCTCCACAACGCCACTATAAATAACGCCAACTTGACTGGGGCTGACCTCCGTGGTGCTGCAATGAGCCAAACTGGTCTCTTCGGGGCTAATTTGACCGGGTGTAACTTCAGAAAAGCCCGTATGTACGATGTTAGATTTGATGATGCCATTTTTTGTAATACCACGATGCCCGATGGAAGTATCAGGGATGGGAAGTGCGAAAGTTGACGAATTTACAGAGGAGGTCGTACTTGCCTGCTGCTGCAAATAGCCAACCTGACTTCCTTCCCCTGATAACGAATTATCAATTACGAATTATTTTGACCCATGACCAGTTATTGTTAATTGTAATGGGGCAGGTAAACAAAACTCACTTATGAGCCGAATCATCGCAGTTTTTAACCAGGCGGGAGGTGTTGCCAAAACCACCCTTACTCAGAACCTGGGCTACCACCTAGCGCAGTTGGGACATCGTGTCCTGCTCATTGACATAGACCCCCAAGCCAGTTTAACTATATTTATGGGCTTGGTTCCGAGAGAATTAGAGCAAACTGTCCGCAATGCCATTGTGGAGGAACAACCCCTGCCTATTGTTGGGAAAATTCATGGTATGGATTTAGCCCCTGCCAACATTTCTCTCAGCACGGCAGAAATGCAATTGGTTAGTGCTGTGATGCGGGATTTCCGCCTCAAAGAAGCTATCGAACCAGTTGAAGAAAATTATGATTTTATATTAATAGATTGCCCTCCCAGCTTGGGGCTGCTTTCTTACCTCTCGCTTGTAGCTGCCACCCATGTTCTTGTGCCCCTGGAAACCCATTTCAAAGCTTTTGAGGGCACAGGGGAACTGTTAAAAACGGTGGCTACAGTACGCAACAAACCCAACCGTAAACTGCAAATAGCTGGGTTTGTACCTACAAAATATGATGCCCGCAACTCCCAGGACACTCGTACTTTAGCAGCCATCACGGAACAACTAGCAGGCGCAGGAACAATATACACCCCCATTCCCCGCTCTACTGCTTTTGTTGATGCATCAGAAGAGCGAATGCCCCTTGCTGTTTACGACCCAAAGCACCCATCCGTTGAAATCCTCAAAAAAATAGCCGAACTTCTAGAATCCTTACCATGAGACGCACTAAAGCCAGCCAACCCCTTAAAAGCAAAATTGAAGTACCTTGGGACACTACAGGTAAACTAAATGCCGATTCACAAGTGTCCATCCCATTAGACCAGATTTCTCTGCCACCAACACAACCGCGCCGTTATTTTGACTCTGAAGCATTAAAGCAGTTAACCGAATCCATAAAACAGCATGGTATTTTGCAACCCCTGTTGGTACGTCTTGTTGATAAAGATAAACACGAATTAGTAGCAGGTGAGCGCCGCTACCGTGCTGCATTAGAAATTGGATTAAAAGAAGTCCCCGTCGTTATCAGAGAACTAGACGACAACGCAGCTTTTCAACTGGCACTGATAGAAAACTTACTGAGAGAAGACCTTAACCCAGTCGAGGAAACCGAAGGTATCCTCCAACTGCTGGCTCTCAAACTAGGTCGAAATATTGAAGAAATTCCGCCATTACTGCGGCGTCTGCAGCACTCACGTAAAGAAGCTGCAAAATCTTCCAATAACGTTATTGGAAAAAAAGAATTGGACTCATCAGATGCGGACAATGAAGTTAGCTTAGAGTCTGATAATAACGATGTTGAGTCAAATGTTTTAGACTCGTCATCAACTGACAATAACGTTATTGTCAAGGGAGACGAAAAACCATCTTCAGACACTCAAGTAAACCCAGACCTGAAAATTGTTGAAGAAGTGTTTTCTGGCTTAGGGTTGATGACTTGGGAATCGTTTGCTAATAACCGCTTGCCGTTGTTAAACCTTCCATCAGATATTCTTGAGGCACTACGCAAAGGCTCACTTGAGTACACCAAAGCCAAAGCCATCGCAACTATTCAGGATAAGGATGAACGCGCTGCCTTTTTAGAACGAGCTATTGCCCAAAACTTGTCTTTAAGCGAAATCAAGCAATATATCAGCGAGAATAAAACCTCAGACTCTACCCAAAAGACCTTATCTTTCGATTACAAAGAGCGTTTTACTGTGGCAACTACCAAACTAAGAAAATCGCGTATTTGGTCAGACCCTCAGAAGCGCAAACAGGTAGAAAAATTGCTCTCTCAACTGGAAGCACTAACGGAATAAAGATAAGCGGACTCTATTATGATGCTCTTAATAGCTAAAAATGTTGCGCTCGGATAAAGCGTCATAATAGAGGGATAAGAGCAAACCAACATGCAGAAAAATTATGAACATCCAACTCAAGCCCGAAGAAGAGCAATTTATTCAAACACAAATTGCCAGAGGTAAATATGAAAATCCGGAAGCAGTTATTAGTAAAGCATTGAAACTATTAGTCGAGTGGGAAGAAGGCTATCAAAATTGGGTTGAAGAAACCCGTCAAAAAGTGGAAGTCGCTGCTGAGCAGTTAGATAGAGGTGAAGGAATTGACGGGGAAATTGTAGTTGAGCGACTGCGGGAGAAACTGCGTAAAGCTAGAGAGAGCCAAGGATGAAACAACACATTATCTCCCCAGAGGCAAGTCAAGATTTAGAGGAAATTATTGATTACTTTACGAATCGTAATATTGATGCTGGGGAGCGTTTTATTGATGAGTTTAATAAAAAGTGTCGGTCGGAATGCTAACTTCCCTAACATGGGACGCAGTTATGGCGAGATTAAGGATTATTTGCGGGGTGTACCTTTAAATGGCTACATTATTCTTTACCGAGTTACAGATGGCGGAATTGAAATTTTACGTGTAGGAACGCAGTTATAGAGATGAGCGAATCTTTATTTACTCCGGATGACGATTAAGCAGGGAGAGATTTCTTTACAGCTGTGTTATAAAAGTCGAGAAGGTTTTTGAGTACACACTATAAATGTTTGATAAGCAAAATAATACAAACATAAGTCCTACAGATGAATGGGAATGTACATATACCTTTATCTGTGAAGACACTCTCAATGTCTATGGCGTTGCAATTACACCTGACGGGAAAACCCTTATTAGTGCCAATAACGATAAAATTTTAATTCATGATTTGAATGCAGGAAAAGTTTGTAATACTCTTTTAGGTCATTCAGACCAAATTATTTCAATTGATATTAGTCCAGATGGTAAAGTTATTGCCAGTGGTGGGAGAGATAAAGCTGTAAAATTATGGGACTTAAATACTGGAGAACTCATAAAATCATTAGCCTTCCGTGCTGACCCCATTCACTCTGTTGCGTTTAGCCCTGATGGGAAAATACTCGCTACTGGTGGTAGTACCAAATACAAAAATAAAGGTCAAGAAGATAAAACAACTACGATATATTTATGGAATACTCATAATGGCGAACTAATTGACACTCTTAGTGGGCATACTTTAAGGATTAATCACCTTATATTCTCACCAGATAGTCGTATTCTAGTTAGTGCAAGTAATGATTCGGCAGTAAAAGTATGGAATTTGCTTTCCTCACAGTTGCTTTATACTCTTCCAGAAGAGTCAGGTTTAATTAATTCTATTGCAATTAGTCCAGATGGTCATTTTCTATTTTGTTTGGGATTAAATGGGATTTCTATTTGGAATTTGTCTACAGGAGAGTTAACTCAAGAGCTATCGGGGAAAATAGACTATCCTGGTAATTTACTAATTCATCCAAATGGAGAAATACTATTAGCCGAAATACATGGGGGCATTAAAGCCTGGAATTTAGAAACTAAAAAAGAAATTTTCTCTTTTAATTTTTACTATCCAAATACTGATATTTTTGGTTGGGTTACTGCAATTAATCTTAGTAGAAATGGTGAAAAATTTGTTGGGTGTGCCTCTTTTGCGAAGGGAGCAATACTAAAAGTTTGGAAAACATCTAATTGTCCCTTGGATGTTTTAGAAATTCAAAAAGCAGAAATGCATTTAGAGAAAGAAGATTATTTTAAAATAGAAACCATAGAAGACGCTAGAGAACGTAGTTATACATCTATTGTTCGGCGAAGAGGACAAAAAGCTTTTCGTGAAAAACTGCTTGCTGCCTACAATAACCAATGCGCTATAACTGATTGTGATGCAGAACAGGCGTTAGAAGCTGCTCATATTTATCCTTATAAAGGAGATGACACTAATCAAATTTGGAATGGGTTAATTCTCCGTTCTGATATTCATACCCTATTTGACCTTTATCTTCTGACAATTGACCCAGAAAAGAAGACAGTTTGTCTTGCTCCAGAGCTACAAAACACAAACTATAGGGAGCTTGATTGTAAAAAAATTAGGCTTCCAAATGACCCTCAATTACACCCTCACAAAGAAGCTTTAAAGTGGCATTATAAGCAATGTAAGTGGACAAATTGTTAATAAACTCCTAAGAAACACATCCCCGGAGCAGTAGATTTGGTAGGGACTATCCGATTTAAATTGGGTGTCGAGTAAAATTGAAACCAAAAACCGAGTTGAGATGTATTACATAAATACTACAGAAGTTTTTTAGGTGCTGCTCGCGTTCGCGGAGCGTGGCGTGAGCCATAGCTTGCCTGAAGGCATAACCCTTGATTTGTCGTCGAGGAGCTACTATAACCCTCAATGAAATCCTTCCTTATGCAATAAGGCTTTGAGGCGATTACTCGGTTTTCTGTTCCAATGATGCTCGATGCCCTTTCAAGGTGTTGTATGATGGGCTGGCAAGTAGTACTTTAGTTCTATATGTCGAGGCTGAAAACTCCCACTCTTTATCTGGGATAATTTATTGGTATCCCCTTGGTCAAACCACCAACATAGACGCAAAACATATCATAATCTCATAAAAATCGCAACAAAGTCAAATAAATATCAAGTTTTATTAAGCAAAAATTTCAATTAAGAAAAAATTTTCGATTGTTTCTTAATTCTTAAATAAAAACTCTTTCATATCAAGGGTTTCCAGCACTGCGACTTGGCAGCGATGTTGCACGGTTTTGGTTTTTTGGTAATGGGCATTAGTGGCTGATTGTCAATAATTACTTAATAATAATTCACAAACTTAAATTTTGTACTTCATTAAGTTTCATTGAGCAGTCTTATGTTTATATTTATAGACATAGTTATATTAAAAATTTACTCTTTAATAAAATTTTCACTTTGACTAATTACCATTAAATTGTGAAACTTCTCTTTAGGATTTTGCATACTCCCCAAAAGGCAATAACATTATTAATCATCTGTACCGTGCATCACTTCCTCTAATTGCAAAAAATGTACTACTCCTGATTTGTCACCAGCAACAATTGTCATGCCATCCGATGCAACAGCACAAGAGAATATTTCACTATCAGCGGTAAATTTAGCAATTACTTTTCTATTTTCTAAATTCCATACTTGGATAATTTTATCACTCGAATAGGAAATTACATGCTTGTTATCAGGCATAGTAACTACTCCATGTATAGTGTCGCTATGACCTATAAAAGTACCAATTTCCGACGCAGTAATAGCACCTATCTCATATTTCAATTCCCAAATTTTGAGCGTTTTGTCCCTAGATGCGGAGACCACGTACTTGCCATCAGGTGTAACAGAAACTCCAACAACTTCGTCACTATGACCAATAAGAGTGATTAGTTCTGTTGCAGTTTTAAGTTCCCAAATTTTGAGCGTTTTGTCCCAAGAAGCAGAAACTACATAATTACCATCAGAGGTAACTGTAACTCCCACAATCCAGTCTTTGTGGCTTTTTGGAAAATCGATAAATCTATCATTTTGTAAATCAAAAAGAACCAAATAGCTATTATAAGCTACAATAACATTATTATCAGCAGTTACAGCAACAGCATTATATTGCAGACGTTTATTAATATCATCGATTTGACGATGACGGTATCCCATCATTATATAATCCAAGAATATATTTTCTTTTATATCCAAATCCCACACGCAAAAATCATGTGAATTGCAATAAATAACGTATTTATTGTTGGGGGTGACTGCAATAGTAATGTAAGCTACTAATTCCCTGTAACCTGGGTCTATATCTATTCTATCCCCATGATAATAATCGTCTTTTATAGTATATACGACTTGTCTTGTTTGTAAATCCCAAATTTTTATAGTTATGTCACTTGAAGCAGTTGCAACATATTTGTTATCGGGAGTAATTGCGATAGCATTAACACTATAAGAATGTTTATCTTGCAAATAGTTTAACTGTTCAGTTTGTTGCAAGTCCCAAACTTTTAAAGTTCCTACTTCACATGTAGAAATAATATATTTGTTATTAGGAGAGACAGTAATAAAATTGGGATTATCATGAAAAATTTTTACTATTTTTCCACTTTGTAAATCCCAAACTTCAGTATACTGATTCCTTGAAATAACGAATTTGCTATCATGAGTAATTGCAACAACATGAAACTTATAATCATCTGTTAAGGTTTGGATAATTTCTCCTTTTTCAAAATCCCAAACCTTCGCCGTGGTTTCACCTGAAGTAGTAACTAGATATTTTCCGTCATTAGTGCAAGCAAAGCTATCGATAGGCTGACCATGACCTATCAGAGTTTTAACAACATCCCCTGTTTCCCAATCCCAAGCTTTTAAAGTTCCATCATTTAAAGTAAAAATAGCATATTTACCATTTGGACTAAATCCACTCACTTTTCCAAATCCACTAGGACTGTCTAAGGTACGAATCAATTCCCCGGTGTTTAAGTCCCAAATATTTATATGTTCGTAATCGTATGAATATGAAATAATGTATTTATCATCACAGGTAACTAAAAATTCTGAGGAGTAAAAATCATCATCAGATATCTTGTATATTAATTGTCCATTTTCTAGATTCCAAAGTTCTATCTCATCTGAATTAATAATTATATATTTACCATCGAGAGTAACAGCAATTCCTTTTATCCACCCGCCAGAGTCATTATTTATAGTATAGAGTAGTTGTCCGCTTTGTAAATCGCAAACTTTCACTTCTAATACTGCTGAAAAATCCCTGTTATTTCTATCATAGAGATAATTAGGAGCATAAATTACATGCTTACTATCTTGAGTGACTGCTATTATATAATAACTTTCATGGCACCATCCATTATCATAACCATCATCATATTTATCATATTCTAAAATTCTTATTAAACAATCAGAGCAATTAATTAAACTAGCTGAAAGCGGACGTAAACGAATTTCCTGATTTCGCAATGTTTGTTGCAATAAAAATTGAACATCTGAGTTGCCAACACACTGTAAACGTCCCCATAGCTGTCCTATTAATTGATTATCATCTTTTGCTAAAACATGCGCTGATCTTACCAGCGCCCCTTTTACTAAATATAGTTCGTTATCTCCAGTTAAAAAATCATAATCTGCTATTAAAGCATTAAAATTAGTTTTTTTTAACTTCGCTTTCAACCATCGAAAATCAAACAACAATTGCCGCAATTCTGCTACTCGTTCTGCTTGAAATAAATGATAAGCTAAATATTGAAAAATATAGCCGTCATTGTCTAAAGTATGCCAGCCATCGGGATATTTTTCGCTATAAGCATTTAACAGTTGATTATGCAGAGACTTCACACCTAACAGATCTAAGCTTTTGCGTACATAGTCAACCTGCAAATCATGCAACGTCAAATATCCTTTATCATCCTGCGAGACTAGAGACTTACTCACCAACTCATCAGCTATATCCTGAATATCAAACTCATCCAGCCCAAGCGGTTGCCAAAAAGTCTGCAAAACTACTTCCGAAATTGGGGTATCTTCTGCAAAAACAGCAAAATCCAAATACCGCTGTTTAACATTATCTTCCAAAGCTTCCACGCTTACATGAATAGCTTTAAATAAATCAGCATAAGGATAGTCAGGAAACTTTTGTTTGATTTTATCTAAATCTGCATCATGCAGCTTTTTTAAAATATTCTGCCAACGATTGATAGGTTTTCCTTGCATTATCGCACCCACCATCGCTAATGCCAAAGGCAGATACCCGCATTCTTGTGCCACCTGAGACATTAAGTTTAACATCTCTACACCTAACTTCTCTAATGGTTGACGTATCCAATCTGCCAACATCTTTAAAGCCTGCTGTTCATTTAAAACCGAAAGTAGATATTCTTCTCCCCCCAAACCCTTAATTATTGTTGCATCACGGGTAGTAATTAACATCTGACATTTTTCTCCCAAAACATCAAATGCTGTCACATCTTCTAAACACCAAGTATCATCCAAAACCAACAAACAAGACTTATCAGCAAACAGTTGTCGTAACCGCGCTTTCGCCACGTCAATCTCAGTAGACAAGACTTGATTATCGCCCAAAGCCTGTGCCAGGTAAGATTGCCAAGTCAAGATTTGCGGTGTTTGCCCCAAAGTTATCCAAAACACTCCATCCACAAACGCCTGTCTAATATCCTCATCCCTTGCCAAAGCTGTAGCTAAGACAGTTTTGCCAATTCCACCCATACCCTGCACCCCGATACTGCGGCTTTCTCCCGTAATGCCCACAAGTCGGTTAGTTCGGTAAAATACTTTTGCTTTTAAGGTTTCAAGTAAATTTTGACGGGGTAAAAAATGTGGTGGTATTTTGGGAACATTGTCGAGAACACCCAAAGGAATTAAGTGAGGAGTTAAAATAGTTTTTTTTTAATAAGCTCTGGTATGGATTCACCTGATACACCAGCTAACTTAATTGCATTCTGTGCTATGTTAAAAGCAAACTCCACAGGCGAAACTTCATCATATTGAGGATTGTAAGCAGCTAAGGCATCGTAGAAACCAACAACAAACTCAATTGCTGCTTTGTCATTAATTGAATCATTCATGCCGATTACATAATTAATGTGTTCTGCAATAACCTCTGCTTGAACTTTGGAATAACAAGCGTTTAACAGTACGCACTCTACTGGTTTAGAAAACTGACCAAATAGTCCAGCCAGCGCTTCTCCCGTTACCATCTGCTCATATCCAGTTTCATCCTCAAAGCATAATCCCTGTATTCCTGTACCATGTCCTGAGAAGTGGATGATGTTTGGTCGAAAATCTAAGATAGAGCGGCGAATATCTCTTGGACGCACCGCCAAATCGTACCGTAGCTCAAATCGTTCTCTTTGTGGTGAACGCTGTAAACCTTCCTTAATATCACGCAATTCCTCATTCAAACGTAAATGTACCGTTTGCTTCGGATTGGCTGCCAAAATCAGGATTTTTCTGAGTGGAATGGTCATGTTCGACACATAGAAGTATCCACTCTTTAGTATATATAACTTTAGTAATTTACATCCTTTAAGAATTAAAAATCAAAACTTTAATTGCTAGAAATGATTATAAAGTGAGAATTATCTACATTCAAGAGCTTGCGAGCCGCAAAATGATGTAACCATATGTCAAGACCCAGAAAATTTTGGGTATGGTTACAATATTATGGGGCACGTTCCTACCTAGTATTAATCATTAATTAATAATGTTTTACGCTCTGTTTTGAGATGACAGCGTAAAATAACAGGGAAAATACTGAGAATTTCCGTGTGTTTTTAGAAAGGATTTTTATCGCATTCTTTATGCTGATGAGTAAGTCTCTCTAAAGAGATTATTGCTGAACCGATTTTAAAATTACAATCCATCTCCACAACAATTAACCCAAAATCTGGATACCCAACTATCTACACAACCGCCCTACCGGACGACCCGTTAATTCCGAACCTCATAAACCCATGTTTGTGATGGAATTTAAATAACGTCGCGGTAATTGTAGGGGCTTGCAATCAAAAAGCACCCGGCTTACAAACAAGACAATTCTTGGCTCACAATAAATGCAACTAAATTTACAAAAATAAATTCGATTCACAGGAAATGTAAATAAGCCAAAATACTGAATTGTAAAGAGTTTGAGGTACTTTGCGCGGGAACCCGCGCTGGCTCAATATCAAAAAATCTAGTTGCATTTATTGTGAGCCGAGAATTGTCTTGTTTGTAAGCCGAGTGCTTTTTGATTGCAAGCCACAACAATTAACAATAATCAAGATTGTTTTTCTTTTTTACGCGACGACGGAATCGACAACTTCTGTACAGCCAAACGGGATGTTTCCTCACTTCGCCTATCGTATTTAGATGTTATTGCAGGAGAAGAATGACCTGCAAGCTTTTGAACCGTAGAAATGTCAACTCCCGCATCCAACAGGTCGGAACAAAAAGTGCGGCGAAAGTCGTGGGGAGAAAACTTATCAACACCAGCAGCTGCTGAACGCCTATTCAATATCTTTAACACAGAATCCGCACACAGGGGACGCGGTTCGATTGTCCCCCCTTTCCTGACATGACATAATAGTGACCCTGGTTTGCGTCCTCGCACATCGAGCCACGCTTCCACCAAAGTTACCGCGTCGGATGGTAAATATACTTTTCTATATGAACCTCTTTTTCCCTTATGTATATCTAACGAGCCATCCAACGGATTAAAATCTTTGATTTTCAGATTTATTACCTCATTGCGTCTCAAACCCCCACCTCGTAAAATCGCAATCAGTGCTGCATCTCTTATATCAATATGACTTTGTTTTTCATCTAAACAAACATCCATTAATGCAGTGATTTCTTCTTCACTTAAAGCCCGACCCCGGATTTCAGTTTGTGTCCTATCAATTGGTTCCAAATCTGTGGCGCGAACATAATCCTCAAAACTCATCAAATCCAACTTATAGGCTTCCTTTAATACCCTTTTCAAAGCACAGAGCATTTTTCTCGCCGTCGCTGGTGCAAATTTTTTCCTCAAAGCTGACCGCACTGCTGCTGTATGGGCATACCGTAATTTAGACCAGTCCAAAGTTAGTGCATCACACTGCTCCGTTGTTAAGAGTTTGGCAATTGCGTCCAAGGCATGACGCATCGTAGGAACAGACCCCTCACTTAACCCATTCAAATATACTAGTGCCGGGTGTAAATTGGCTGGCACTGGTGACGAAAGTTTAAGATTAATTGCACCCGACTGTTGAGTTATCTTAAGCACTTGTATAGTTGGAACCCGGCTTCTAGGGATAAATAAATTCTCTCATGAATCGGACCACCACACACGCAACAAAACCAACCATGACCAGACCAACGACTTTTTCTGGTACTCTGATATCAATGCTATCTACTAGATATCGATAGCCATCAGCTATCAACTGCGATATCACTATGTCCGAAATCACAGACGAAAACAAACCCAGCCAAATGATTCGTGTCCCCACTCCCTTAATTTCCGCAGTTAGGGAATTATCTCGCTTACATCGACAGGGACATACAAACGAACTACTTCAAGGATTGGACGAATTAATATTAGCTTTGGACTGGAACATCACACGAGGAGACAAAAGTCAATCTTTATCTACAATTTGTGAAAGACTTGATAATTTAGAGTCGCAGCTTTTGGGGGACGTAAGCAGCAGTACAAAATCAGACAACAAACGTATCGCTGATTTAGAAGAAAAAGTCGCTCATCTTACCCCAATGATTACCAAATTTGCCGAGGCAATTATCAACATTCAAAATAATTTAAATAATCAACCAAGGCGTGGTAACTTTTCTCGTAACAATTCCTATCAGGGTCAAGCTGTTAAGCTACAGCCATTAACAGAAGATAGTTTATCTTCTAGACTTGGGGTAAGTGTGGAAACTATCCGTAAAGAAAAAAGCAACCAACCACCACCGCTTTTTGTAGCATGGTCTAAGCGTAAAGACACTTCTGGAATTGGGTGGGAGTTTAATCAACAAACTGGATTATATCACCCTGTGAATTAAAAAGGATTCTTCTCAAACGTGTACACTCTAGAACCCCAGAATGAGAGTTTAACACCCTTGGAAAACCCTTCAACTTTTAGCACCACATGCTCGCTACAGACATTCATCATAATTGCTTTAAAGAACAGCATTGCAGACGCTTACCATCTTTTTATAGTCTATGTTTTTAATTCTTCTAATTCTTCAAGTAATTCTCTTAGAGCAGCCTCTTCTCGCCACGTGCGACTGTAACCACGTGCAGTAGAACAATCTCTAGTTCTTTCCTTCTCTTTTTGTATTATTTCTCTGTAACGAGCAATCTCCGATTCTAATTCAACTTTTCTTCTAGCTTGTCGTTCGGCTTCAATTATTTTATTTAATGGAGCCGCTCCATCTTCTTTTTTTGACTCATCAAGTTTAGTAACATAATACTGATACAAACCCAATGCATCAGCAAGACGTTCTCCCATACCCAATTTATCCAAAACATCGGGAACTACAACCCCACCATCCCACTCAACAGGAATATGAAGATTATCGTAATATTCACACAATTCATCTTCTATATATATAGCAGTACCGCCACAGAAAATTACAGAATCCAATCCATCATTAATATTTTGTGACAGCCACCGAATAACAGCATTTACATAATTACTGCGCTCAGTCATCGCAATTTTAGAGAATTTCTCCCCATCAATTGTTGAGTCCTCGCCCTTACGCTTGCGGGATAATTTAGCCAAAACAGCGCTATCACACTCATTTCCAGCATCAACCAAAGCTTGTAACACCTTGGGGTCATCCACAGAAAGACCCGCACCAACAGCTTGTACAAATGAATTAACCAACCAAGACATCCCCAAGTCACAGGAAGCTCCTTCGGTTAGTTTGCCCCGCACAAACTCTAGTACAGACAGATTACGGTAGCCAATCATAACTATTGCAATATTGTGTTTTTGAAATTCGTCATCACCCAACACACTGCGATGATGACAAGCGATACCAAAACCTTCGCGCATTGCCTTAAAGTCAACCAGTTTTACCCGCAATACACCTGTCGGGGTTGTAAATTCTTCTAGTTCAGTCTTAAGTTTTTCTCCAAGAGCCTTACTGTCCCCACCTTCAGATGGCGGTAGAAGGACGCACAACCTAACTTTTAGTATTTTTGTTTTCTTGGTCAATTTCTGGCTAACAACCCAAAGCGCACCAGCAATCTTGGGTAAAGCCAAATCAAACTTAAGGGAACGTAGCATTGGGCTACCGTGAAACTTTTTTGCAGCCAGATACCCAAGGGCGTAACTACCCTCATTTGGTAAACTGACCCAGCAGTTATCCTCTGGCAAACCACTTGCATCCAAGCCTGTAAGGGAATCCAAGCCCACATCCGCAACAGTTGAATCGATACAAATTACCTGTGGTTCTCCCAGTGGGTACTCCTGAAAGATAACCTTGGTCTTACTCGCACCCAAGTCAACAATCACGACTATTTCGTTTGAGGGACTTTTGGGAGATTTATCCAAATTAGTTCCTTGAGCTTGTTCGTTGGACTGGGTAATATCGGCTGTTTCGGTCATTTGTCAGATGTAGTTGTCATGGTTCCTTAATATTTATCTCTATAAACTTTTTCCCTGTCCGGAAAATAATGAGTGCGGTTTGCGTCTGAGGTTCGCAGCGTGCCCAAGAAAGGCATACTGCGAACTGCTTAAAAACCTCCGTCCTCCAAAAAATCATCCTCCACCGCATCATCATTCAAAGGGGGTGGTGATGCCAATTCGTCATATTCTGCCTTGTTGTCCATACTTAGAGACGTTTGAGATATTGTTGTATTCTGGGAGACCGAGCCAGCAAAGGGTAGCTCCTGGGAAGACAACCCGCACTCCAGTCGGATTATTTCTATTTGCTGCATCAACTGAGCAATGGCTTTTTGTCCAACTGATTTTAGCTGTTTCCCCTTAACCCCTCGTTCCTTTAAAGCCAGCGGTAACCAATAAGGTCGAATTGCCTCACAAGCCAAGTCGGTCTGTGGTTGTCTTTGAGCCGCCAAATAATTAAAAACAATCCCGTCGTCAGTATGGGGCATACGCTTAACCCGCAATAAAGCTGGTTCCACCCCAGTAGTTTTAGTAGCCATCTACAACCAATCCAGTAGTTAAATGTGTCGAACACAGTATAACTACTCAATAACTTTAATGGTGCATTTGTTGCACCCAACGGCACATTAATGGTGCAATATGGGTCAATAAATCATATTGTCTAACCGAACTGTACCACCAGCAAACCCCATCAAGACAAGAGAAAAACCAATAGTGGGGTCATTAATGGTGCAACAATTGCTCTCCTATGTGGTGCAGTAGCCTGAAAGTATTGCCATATCTGGGATTGCGGTGTTTTGTGATATCAAGATGGACTACCGCAAAGGGATTTCGGGTAGGGCTATGAAATAGTCGTACTCACTACGGTTATTTGCCCCAGGGGGTGGCTTACGCCATGTCTCGCTGCCGCTCGTCACAAATAACCTCCGTTCGCCCCTTCGGGGTAAGTAGAGAGATATCCCGTCAACAAGCAATCAGCGTTGAAGACTGAAGTTGGGAGGGTACTCGCCTGGATGCCCTCGTTAATCAAACCACCAATCAGCAACACCATAAAACTATGATTATTTCTAAATATGCCCTACGCCATAGCGCGAATCAAAAAACTCAAAAAAGCAGACATCGCTGGCTCTGAGTCACATACTGCCCGAAAGAAAGAGACGCCCAATGCTGACAAGTCCAAACAAAATATCCGGTTGATTGGCAGTACCGACTCAGAAAAAACATTAGAACAGTTGGTGGATGCTTTTATTGAACAGCACTTTCAAAAGCGCAAAATCAGAACTGATGCTGTTTACGCGGTCGAAATTCTCCTAACTGCATCCCCCCAGTACTACCGTCCAGACGACCCACTAAGGGCTGGATATTACGAGCAGGAGCGTCTTGATAAATGGGTGGATGCAAACGTTAAATGGTTACAGGAAACTTATGGCGACCGCATTGTACGCGCAGAACTACATCTTGATGAGGCAACCCCCCACCTGCACGCATATCTAGTACCACTTGACGAAAAAGGACAACTTAGGTGTAACCACTTCTTTGATGGTCGTAAGAAAATGCAAGCTTTCCAGGATAGCTACCACAACGCGATGTCCGAGTTGGAGTTGGAGAGAGGCATCAAGGGAAGCGTAGCCAAACACCAGGATATAAAAGACTTTTACTCTATTGTCGAATCCGGTCGCGACCTCGAAGCCAACAAATTATCTAAAGAGCAACTCATAGCCAAGTCCGCAGATAGGGACAGGGCAGTCAAACGTAAGTCAGAGATGGAAGCAACAGCCAAAAAGCTGGCTCTTGAGAACGAACAACTAAAACTACAAGTCCAACAGTTACAGCTACAAGTTGACCAGTTACGGGACTTACCGCTTCATTCGGTGGCTTGGCAGTTGGGATTAACCCAAAAATCGGGGAATGATAAGTGTCTGGGAGAAAATCACGTCATTAATATAGATAATTCCAAATGGTACGACTTCCACCCATCCCAGAATTTTGGTGGAGGTGGGGCAATTGACCTGGTGATGCACGTCAACCAGTGCAATTTTAAACAAGCGGTTGCTTGGTTGAGCGACCGTTTTGGGAAAGACGAAGCATTAAGGGCTGGACGCAGTTACGGGGAACAACAAGCGGGTAAGGCAACTGAAACAGAACCCACACCCCAGTTTGAGCCTCCCCAACCAAATGATAATAATTGGGTTTTGGTACATAATTACCTCACCCAAAAACGGGGATTGCGGTCTGACCTTGTGGAGCTTCTATATAAAGTCCGAAGGGTGTACGCGGACAACAACCAAAATGCTGTGTTTGTGATGAAGAACCTGGATTCTGAAACCAGCGGGGCATTCTTGCGAGGGACTAAAGGGGAAAATAACGATTTTATGGGATATGCAAGAGGAACGAAACGGGATAAGGGTTGGTTTTATGTTAAATACTGGGGTCAACCAACTGACGATATCCAGCGGGTCGTAGTTTGTAAGTCACCAATCGAGGCTTTATCTATTGTTCAGCTTGATATCGACCGAACGGATAAGCCACACGAGAAAACACCACCGCGCACTTTGTATTTGGCAGCTGACAGCCCCAAGAGCTTACCCCTTGAATATTTACAGTCAGTCCAATCCGTGATAATTGCCTGTGGTAAAGATGAGGATGAGTTAGTACAGGCTTTTAAAGAAAAATTGCCCGAAGCTTTAAGCGCAAGTCCCCATCTGAAAGATTGGAATTTGGAGTTGTTGGAGAGACTGCGTAACAAGCAGGCAGAAAACAAGCGACAATCCAAGGAAATTGAGTTATAAACCAACCCCAAGTCCAATTAATTAAGTTTACTATTCCATTTTTTGGAATTTTTAGAGGAGTAACGCTCGTCACGAGCCAATGGTACTTATACCCCAATGATTGGGTAAATGAGTTTTTTGTTGCATGAGACAGCATTTCAAACATTTTTTTGACTTCAAAGCATAATTTGTTTGTGCTGTACCTATAGATAAGTAAGAAGGCATTCAAGCAATGACCTTTAAACAAAACACAGAATTATCTGTGTATTACACAAACAACTATAACGAACCTATATATCTAAAAAACGGGGACTTACCCCAACTCAACCCAGTCGTTATGGCTGGGTAAATGAGTTTTTGCTGCATCAAGTCCGCGTTTTAGACATTGTATTAACTTTTGAGAACCCTAAAGCCACAAAGATGTATTTATAAATAATCATTCACATCCAAAGCAATGACTTGGTTTGGAGCCAACAACCCACCAGCTTTCACAGCTTCCAACTCTCCTGTTTCTTTCGGATGCTGCACCCGAACAAAATCAAGAGCCTCATCGAAACTAGCTGCTTGAGCGATGTAGAATTTTGAACCAGATTTAAGCACCCAAATCGGCTTAGGCCAAGTGTGTCGAGGCTGCAATACAGCCTTATGTACAACTTTGTGGGTAAATTCAATCACTTGTGCAATACTGTCACTAGATAAAAACTCTCCCAACTCCACTTGTAAAAATTGTTGAAGAATAGCAGTAGGAATATGCTCGACTATTTCAGCTTGAATAGGCGTAATATTTATTGGTAAAGCATTTGCAGAAGCAACCACCGATTCTATTTTTCGGCTTACTTGGGAAACAATTGAATCAAAATCACGTTCGGTTAGTACGTGCCCTAAATGCGTTTGCAGTAAACTCCTAAAGTTATCGTCGTCAATATTGATACTGCGATTATTTAGAAATGCCAAGAAATTACCATTAGCTACTCGACCACAACCAACTTCCCCATTGGACGCTTCTTCTGCTGCTATCATCTCCATAAAACGTTGGTCTTGAATTTGTTGTTCAACACTTGTGTCAGAAGGAATTGATTGGGTCATGAGTCTCTCCGCAATGTTTCAAAATAAACTAAATTATCTGGGTCTTCTGGGTCGGGACCCCAATCGAGAAGTCCAACTCTAAGCTTTCTGTAAAATCCTAACGCACGAGACAAAGAGTGTAGTCCTATCCGTCCTTGGTAACCCAATTCATTACTACGAGCGATAGCAAAATTAACTAAGTTCGTACCAGCACCTCTGTAAGTAGGATTGTCGTTGATTTCGGGGCGATTCCACGGCGCCGTAGCCAACGCACTTATATATACCAACCGACGGTGGTACTGCGACTCGATTTGGCATCGCTTCTTGAGAACATCAATCATCATCAAGCCTTGGGTGACTCCTTCACACTCGATGGCGTAAAGTTCATCCCCTGGCAGTATTTGTGCCCGTCTGCTTTTTCTCTTCCAGTCCCAGTATTCATCATCTTTGTCGGTATCCTGTAGTAGGGGTTCCCATAGCGTTTTGGCATCGGACAAATGTTTATCCGTTACAGTTGTAAGGGCAGCATCGACAATTTGATTGTCAATAAGTCGTAATAATTTGACAGTCCGATTAAAGTTTGAAACCACAGCGATAATGCTTCATATTACAAACAAAATATCAAATTAGGCTCAGTTTAAGAGCAGCACAAACTGTACCAAGTCGCTTACTCGACTGGTAATTACGTCGGTGGGGCATTAAAAATTAGGTTGAACTAAAAGGTTCACCCATCCACGTATAGAAATCAGGTATCATTTGCGTCAGACTATGCATCTCTTTTTCAGCAATTTTCTCAAGTCGAAACACCGCGCACCATCGTCTATTCTCCCCCCAACTCTTAAAGAGAGCTTTCACTGTTTCAACCCCCTGTTTAATTCCCTCTCTTAGTTGTTCCACACAGGTGTCTATAGGAGTGGGGTCACCGTCGAGGGGTTCCAAATCATCCCCAATCTGTGGCTCCGAGGGAGGTTCAGGCTCTTTACCTTTGGTATCCACCCCCTCCCCTATTGGGTTCTCCATACCATTAGTGGGGGGGGTGGATACGGGTTCATCTTTTGACCTATCCCTGTACTGGATTGCCAAAAAAGCCTGATGACGCGCTTGTTCTTCAGCCAAGAGTCGCGCTCGTTCCTCATATAGGTCATGCTTCTGTTTCCGGTAAGCAATTACTTGACGCGCAAAGTCCAATTCTTTTTCGCACAACGAGTAATACTTAACTTGTTTACCCTTGGGTCCCTCTTTGTGGTCTATTTGTTTTAGCCCAAAATGGTTAAGCAACGTCCCCAGCAACCAAATTGGTTGGCAATCGTTGGGAACTGTAAACCCAAGGATGGCTTTAATGTGGGTCGCGTATTTTAGGGCGATTTCTGTCATCTTAACCAAGTCGGAGTCAGTAGCCGTAACCTTTTCCCCATTAACCAACCGTTTGAGGATACCTGGTAGCCCCAGAATATGACGAGCTAGCCAACTAGCCGAATAATTGCCCCAATCCATACATAAAGGCAAGTTCCTCCGTTCAGCCAAGTCTCTATCCGCCACAATTTTGGGAGGTAGGGGATAAACATTACCAGTGTCGGGG
>JAESGU010000142.1_pt1 | contig 31215 bp, 20 predicted proteins | sample 9266271 | NCBI WGS metagenome assembly JAESGU01 (sample SAMN15740544, study PRJNA653495) | algae metagenome | isolation source: Scytonematopsis contorta HA4267-MV1 and co-occurring heterotrophs from mud... | place: USA: Palolo Valley Trail, Honolulu, Hawaii | collected 2009-07-25
TCAATAAGCACGCCTAAATAAAAACTAATTTTTACGAAACTCCCCTGCTCCTGCTCAATCTCCCTGCTCCCTACACCCTGCTCCCCGCCTTTTTTACAGCTTTTCTTAGTGCCATTCGACTAAAGTCCTTGGATTTTCGTATAAATGAAGCTTAATATTTTATTTATAAACACCCTCTTAGAGAAGATGACATTGATTTTATTATTGTGGCTCAATTTCCTGATATTGTCTTGGCTGCATGGAGAATTAAATTAGTCACTTTATTTTGGCTTTAATTTTAGCTTTTAGTTTTATTCCTGTAGAGGTAAGTGCTAGTTGGATGTGGATATCTAAATATTGTTACCGTATAAAATTAAATACCTTAGCTTTTCTGCTATAATAGTGGACTCGGAGATAAACAAATTGAGTTGCGTATATTCGCTTAGGGATGCTATCGAGCCGAATGAATCAGCAAGCGGGACTTGCAAAAAATAAATATTTAATAGGACAAGTATTATTTCCTATTTTCGCACGCTGAAAGCTTGGAAAACGCGCAGTGTGGCGCTCCCGGAGAAATTATATCCAAGTAAACCGAAGTATGGTGCATATGTGCCATGCGGATGCTATGGATATTCTTTATTTCAATTCTCGCTATTAACTACGTTGTCACATATAAAAGGAACACAAATCGACCATGAGTGCTATATTTTTGAATTCCAATGACTGGTTACACATATTATTGAGATTGGCTTTAGCACTTTTGATGGGTTTCACGATTGGATTTAACCGTAAAAGAAATGGTAGACAGGCTGATATAAAAACTTTTATGTTAGTAGGTATGGGTTCGGCGCTATTTGTCATGATACCTTTGCTGGCTGGAGGTGGTAATCTCAGTGCCACGACAAATGCTCTCAGTCGCACAATTCAAGGTGTTACATCAGGTGTAGGATTTATTGGAGCCGGATTAATTTTGCAAGAGTGTCCCAAGGAATCTAGCGTACCAAAAGTTTCGGGGTTAGCCACAGCCGCATCAGTATGGATTGTCGCAGCATTAGGAGCAGCAATTGGTTGTGGTTTATGGCATCTGGGGGTTTTAGGAACACTGTTCACTTTGGCAACACTTATTGGTATTAAACGAAATCGTTCGATTGATAGCAGAGGATAAAAGGAATTTTTGCAGATTTAAATTACCTGATACCGCGCACATTAGACTGCGGAAGTGCCATAAATCTTTTTGATTCCAAACAGTACCACCTTTACCAAAGGGGCTAGAGTTGAGCAACTCTTCCATTTCAGCTTTAAAATCGGCATCTCCGTTGTTGCAGAGGATGTGTACAGGTTCAGCACCCATTTCCAACAAGAAGCTGGTTACACCGTAGATTAAATCTGGGTCACCGTAGATAGCGAACTTCTTACCGTGAATCCACGCATAAGAGTCGGTCATAGCGTCAACTAAACGACCGCGTTCGATTTCCAATTCTTTAGAAATTGGGTGACCGGTGATTTCGGAAACAGCCATCAAGAATTCATCGGTTCCTTTGATACCCCAAGGACGAGCAACTCTGCTTTCTTGCTTCCAAGTTTCTTCGATGAAAGCGCGAGTTTTAGGAGTGGTGTAAGCTTGGAGACTGATGGTAGCTTCAGCGTTGCAAGCGTCAGCAGCATCATCTAACTTGGTTCCACCGGGATACATTTCGTACTCACCTGTGTTAGGAGCGTCAAAATAGTCGCTGCTATCAGAAAGAATTGTGTAGTCTACGTGCATCGAATTCAACATCCGCTTAATTTCGCGGTTGTTGCCGACGTAGGTGTCGAAACCTGGGATGATGTTGACTTTGCCGTTGGTTTTCTTCTTCTTGTTTTCTTCAGTGGTGAAGTGTGTAAGAATACTCCGCATCATGTTGTCGTAACCAGTGATGTGGGAGCCAACGAAACTTGGTGTATGAGCGAAAGGTACGGGGAAGTTTTGGGGAATTGCACCGGCGTTTTTAGCGTTACCGATGAAAGCACCAAGGTCATCACCAATTACTTCTGCCATACAGGTGGTGCAAACAGCAATCATTTTGGGTTTGTAAAGTTTGTAAGAAACTTCCAAACCTTCAATCATGTTGTTCAAGCCTCCAAAAACGGCTGCGTCTTCTGTCATAGAAGAAGAAACTGCAGAGCATGGCTCTTTGTAGTGACGGCTGAGGTGGGTACGGAAGTAAGCTACACAACCTTGTGAACCTTGAACAAAAGGTAATGTGCCTTCAAAACCCAGAGCAGCAAACATTGCACCCACTGGTTGGCAACCTTTAGCTGGGTTAACGGTCAAAGCTTCACGAGCAAAGTTCTTTTCCCGATATTCCCAAGATTTTGTCCATTCAACAACCCGTTCTACTTCTTCATCGGGATGGGCGCCTTCAAACTGTTCTCTTTTGTTTTTAAACAGTTCCGTATATTCGGGTTGTTTAAATAGGTCTACGTGGTCAACAATTCTTTCTGGATTCTGTGGCATTTTTCTGTCTCTCTGTATTACTTTGTTCGATTACTAGTTATTAGGTTTTTGAGCAGTATTGGCTAGGGACTATTGCAATATAAGTGAGGTTATTTCGGTTGAGGACTTTTGGGTAAGGGATTTGGGTGAGGAGTCAATTATCTTTACTCCAAGTCCCTATTCCCTAACCTTTATTTCCTATAACTCTATCGGTCTGTCACATAAACTTTAATGACTCTCAGGATTTATGTGGCTCTAGTCCTTAGCACTTAGTTATTAAGCAGCAACTTTTGTTTTTGTGGTGGTCTTAGCCGCAGCTACAGCTTTGGTTTTTTTCCAAGGTGTTGCGATAAGCCCCCAAGTAGGACTGTTGAGCGCCATGTCCATGTCACGAGCGAAGATAGCAAATCCGTCGTAACCGTGGTAAGGACCGGAGTAATCCTTTTCATGCTTTAGCACTTTTTTATAGTCTATTGTTTATTGTAAGCAATGTAAAAGTTAAACATTGTTTGCTGGCGACAAATTTATTTCTAGACTCAATTTAGGCTAAACAATATAATTCGTAATTTTTAGAGGGTGTTTATAAATAAAATATTAAGCACCATGTATATTAAAAGCCAGTGACTAAAGTCACTGTCTAAAAGCTAAAGTCCTCTAAAGAGGACTAAGAAGAAATAAGATTTTTAGGAGTAATTTTGAATTGTGTAAAATATCTGTTTTTGACGTATTACTCAGTCCTCTTATAGAGGACTTCAGCTTTTAGACAGTGACTTTAGTCACTGGCTTATGGTAAGAATGATGTTTAATGTTATCTTCATAAATACCTCTTAGTTCGTAGTTTTCGGGTGTTTGATTATTCTACTAATTAATCAAAGAGCGCTACAGTAAAAAGGACACATGATAGCTAAAGTACTAGCAGAATTAGAGAAGGTTAATCAACGTTTAAAGTCTGCAAAAACTAAGGTAACAATTCGAGAGTCAAATGGTAGTTTACAGCTAAGAGCTACTTTACCAATTAAACCAGAAGATAAAGATACAAATGGTACGGGAAGAAAACAATACAATATTAGTTTAAATATTCCCGCTAATTTAGATGGATTAAAAACTGCTGAGGAGGAAGCATACGAGCTAGGAAAGTTAATTGCTCGTAAGAATTTTGAGTGGAATAATAAATATTTAGGTAATGATACTCTTAAAAAAGATATTACAAAATATTTACCAACTATAGGAGAACTATTAGATAAATTTGAAGATGAGTATTTTAAAAATCATAAACGAACTACAAAAAGCGAGCATACCTTTTTTTATTATTTTTCTCGCACAAAGCGTTTTACTAATTCTCAAGATTTGGCTATCCCTGAAAATTTTATTAGTTCAATAGAAAAAATAGATAAAGAGTGGGCAAGATATAATGCAGTTAGGGCTATTTCCGCTTTTTGTATAACATTTAAAATCGAAATTGATTTGTCTAAATATACAAAAATGCCTGAGAAAAACTCTCGTAAAATTCCTTCTGATGTGGAAATAACTGACGGAATACAGAAATTTGAGTTTTATTTGAGTAACCGTAGCAATCAAGTTAACCAAGATGTGAAAGATAGTTGGCAACTTTGGAGGTGGACTTATGGAATGTTAGCTGTTTTTGGTTTGCGACCTCGGGAGCTTTTTACTAGTCCTGATATTGATTGGTGGTTGAGTAAAGAGAATATAGATTTGACTTGGAAGGTTCACAAGGATTGTAAAACCGGAGAAAGACAAGCTTTACCTTTATATAAAAAATGGATTGATGAGTTCGATTTGAGAAATTCTAAGTATTTAGAAATGTTAACGACAGCTATTAATAAAAAAGATAAGAGTAGCTATGCTGATATGACTGCTTTAACTCAAAGGGTGAGTTGGTGGTTTCGTAAGATTGGCTTAGATTTTAAACCTTATGATTTACGACATGCTTGGGCTATTCGGGCACATATTATTGGCATACCCATTAAAGCCGCTGCTGATAATTTAGGGCATAGCGTGCAAATTCATACAGAAACTTATCAGCGGTGGTTCTCCCTGGATATGCGAAAGTTAGCAATTAATCAAGCTTTGAGTAAAAAGAATGAGGTTGAAGTGATTAGGGAGGAAAACGCTACACTCAGGTTTGAGAACGAGAGGTTGAAGTTAGAAGTTGAAAAACTAAAAATGGAAATAGTCTATAAGCGTTAGCCTCACGCAAAGCCGCAAAGACGCAAAGTTAGACATAGTTGTATTCAGTGCGTCTTTACACAGAATTAGTATTAGACCACACTAAAGTTTCCGAATTTATTCCTTTGCGCCTTTGCGGCTCTGCGTGAGATAAAAAAATCACTGTAAATTATATTTATCTTCTGAGTATATATTATACTCTAAAAGTAAAACTAATTTACTTGGCAAAACACTTGTAACTCTTTATTCATAAGCTTTTTAGGATAATATTTTATCTTAATGAAAATTATTTTACACTTCCTTTATCATTCTGTTGTAGTTATTTTTAATAACTTCACAAGTAAAAAAAGATTCAGTATTTATACTAATAAAGGCATATAAAAAAATTTGGAGATAGTCATGTTAGTAAGGGTGATAAAAGACATCGACCAATTCGACGAGTTAGAAACAACCTGGAATGCTGTGTATTCTGCTGACCCAGAAGCTCAAATCTTCTTATCTTGGTCTTGGCTACGTGGATGGTTTGAAGTGACACCTCATGAATGGTTTGTGCTTGCTCTTCAACTAGATAAAGATTCACCTTATGTTGCATTCCTCCCTCTAGCAATTAGTCCTGTTCAAAAGTATGGATTGAATATATTTGATATATTGCACATGGGAGGAAACGATTTCGCAGACTATACAGGATTTGTTTGTCCCCCTGAGTACGAAGAAGAAGCGCTTTACCATTTTGCTCAGCACATTAAAGAGCGAGTGAAATGGGAATACTTCGAGATGAGAGATGTATTAGATTCCAGAATGGATAAATTCCTCCAATACTTCTATTCCTCAGAAGAACAGTTTACCGTTGAAAAAAATACATATAATAGTTGTCCTTATATTCCTTTAACAGATAGTTGGGAAGAATATTTACAAACATTTTTAGGCTCTAAATCTCGCAAAAATTTACGTCATGCATTGAGACAATTTGAAGCTCAAAGTCAATTTAAATTAGTTGAAACTGATATTGATAATCTAGAAAGCCAAATTGAAGCTTTATTAACCCTGTGGCAAATGCAATGGGGTGATAAACCTGAGTCAAGATTGAATATATATCGCAGTCTTTTTCAAAAATGTGGTGAGAATAATAGTTTATGGTTAAGTGTAATTTGGGATGGAAAAACACCAATTGCAGCAACAGGAATGTTTGTTGACTACCTTCGTAAAATGACCTGCGGTTATATGACGGGCTATCATCCTGATTATTCTAAATTTTCTCCTGGTCGGGTGATGATGGCATATAGTATTCAGAAAGCAATTGAAAATAATTTTAAAGTTTATGACTTTTTGAGAGGAGATGAAGATTATAAGTTTTCTTTCTTTGGTGCTAAGCAACGCTTTAACTACGTAGCTAAAGTTACTCGTAAAAATATGCGGGTAACTGGGATTAATTGGGTCAGAAATATTCGCGATTCTTTTGTTAGCGTCTGATTTTACATAGAGACGTTACATGTAACGTCTCTACAGGCAAATGTTTCTAGACTATTGTGTATTCAATTTGCACATCGGGTATTCAATTTGCACATCGGGCGGCACGGGACGTGCCACCCCACAAGAGGTGCATTAAAATCAGTTGTACAAATTAAAATTTTGTGACATCTTTTACACGATGTTTACGTTATTCATCTGCGTCCACTTCAGAGTTACTAACAAATCACTACCAGCACTAATCAAAGTATCATTACCACTAGTAGTTACCGTTAGTGCAGAATTTGCCGTCAAGCCAGCACCGCGACTAATTTGGTCACTAGAACCAAAACCAATTACCGTCACAGAGCCAACTCCAGCATCAAGGATAAATTTGTCAACGCCGCGACCAACATATACAATATCATTACCTGTGCCAGCAGAAATGGTATTATTACCTTCGCCTGCGTAGATTAAATCATCACCTGCACCCGTATAGATAAGGTCATTACCTGCACCTGTGTAGATAAGGTCATTACCTGCACCTGCGACAATTTGGTTATTACCTTCCCCTGCATAAATGGTGTTATTACCATTACCAACGGTCATGGTGTCGTCACCAGCACCACCGTAAACAAGGTCATTTCCAGCATCAGTAACAATGCGGTTTTTACCTTCATCAGCGTAGATAGTATTGTTACCACCACCTAAGCTAAATACATCATTTCCTGCACCGGAGTAAGCAACATCGTTACCAGAACCAGCTAAGAATATATTATTGCCTTCACCACCAAAGAGGGTATTATTTCCTTGGCCACCATCAATTAGCTCATTTGCCGCAGTACCATATAAGGTATCATCTGCGTTAGTACCTTTTATTTGTGTGGTGGGTAAATTTAATCCTGCACGACCAACACGGGGGTCAAGCGCAAGGGGTTTATCTAGCTGTAAGACGACAATTTCGTTGTTATCAATAGCAGGTGGACGACCGACGGAGAAGGGATAGTTATTGTCGTTTGCAACTAAGATGGTATTTTCATCTAGCACCAATACATCTTCGATAGTTTGAAAAGGCATTTTATAGGTGCTGCGACCATCTTTGTTCAGGTCGTTGGGGTCTTGGATGTTGAGCAGGTTAGCTATTTCTTCTTTCGCAACAAAGCCATTAGCATCTTTTTGGGAGAAGTCTACTTTGTAGATTTTTTTGAATTGAGCAGCATTTCCCTGTGCTTCATCCCGTTCAATTACCAAGTATTCGTTGTCGTTGATGACGGTTATGTCACCAATAGCGTTACTAGGATTTTCTAATTTGTAGTACCCAACCAACCCTTGGAATTGTCCAGTTGTTGCGTCTGCTTTATAAATCCGTAAAGCGTTGCTGGGGTCACCAATTACAGAACCTTCTAATAAAGGATATAGAGTAGATTTATCGGGACTAATTGCCATCCCTTCAAATCCTTTGGAACGACCCAGGTTAGCTACTGCTGCTGGTGTAATAAATAAATTTCGTGCATCAAATCCAGTTCCTGGGAAATCTGTAAAGTAGCCATCCACACCCAATTCAATAAACTGTTTAAATTCTTTGATGGGGTCACCATTATAGTCGGAAGCCAGGAAAAATCCTTCGTTGCGTAAAGTATAAAGGTGTACTCGTAATCCCGCAGTATGAGCGTCTGTTATCAAGCTAGTTGGTTGACCTAGAACTCTATCTGCATCGCTAATTGCACCGTCTCCGTTTAAATCATCTGGTCTGCCGTCGTTGTTTCGGTCAACGTTACTAGCAGGGATAATCAAGCGTTTGTCGGGACCGATACCGTATGCATATTTAGAAATATTTGCTAGTTCTGCAGGTTTGGTCAAATCGCCGTAAGTACGTTGGTCACCACTGACGACAAAATCGTAAGGTCTGCTATTAGCACCACCAAATAACTGAATTAAGGGGATGTCGATGCCTGCTTTTGGCATAATAACATCATTAAGTTGTTTGAGGTTGCCAACTTCAAAGGATTGGATAAATACTCGACTGGGGTCGGTGAAGTTTTTCTTCACTAAGCTTTCGACTAATTTTTCACCCAAATTTGTATTTATGGCGCTACCATTTATCTGTTTACCTTCTGTTGCAAAATAAGTTGGGTGTTTTGTTTCTGGATAAATACCAATTTTGCGTCCGGTGTCTTTTTCGTATTGCTGTACCAGGTCGATAATTTCTTCAAAGGTGGGGATTTTTAAACCGTCGTTATTAAATCTAGTTCCCCGTAATGCTGGTAAGCGTTCGATAGCATTTAGGGTTTTAACTTCCGCTAGAGTTAAATCTTCTGCAAACCAACCTCTGACTGTACGGCCATCTATGACTTTAGTCGTTAAACGGTCAGCAAATTCTGGACGTAGATAAATATCTGTTGATGTGTCGGTGTTATTCAGCGAACCGTCAGCATTTAAAACAGCTAAAGCATTTTCGTGACGCGCTATTAATACCCCATCTTTTGTTGCCACTAAGTCGGGTTCGATAAAATCTGCACCCGCAGCAATGGCCACTTTATAAGCTTCTAAAGTATGTTCTGGACGTTCACCACTTGCTCCACGGTGTCCAATAACAAGAGGAGCGTTTCCATCTAGGGTATTAAATTTAGTGGTTTGTAAAACGTCAGGATTCTGAGGCGATCGCACTAGCTGTCCGGTAATTTGGTCGCGTACTAAATCGCCAGTACCAGGGAAGTCACTAAAGTAGCCATCGACACCGATTTGAATAAATTGTCTGTATTCTAGCTCTGGATTGCCGTTATAGTCTGCTGCGAGGAAACGTCCTTCGTTACGGAAGGTATAAGGATGTACTTGTAAACCCGCTGCATGGGCATCTTGGACTAAAGAAGTAGCGGGGAGAGTGGTTTTATCAGCATCGTTAACCGCACCATCGCGATTTACATCATCCGCTTTACCATCACCATCAGCATCAGTACCTTTTACGGAAACAATCATCCGCTTCCAAGGACCAATACCATCAGCGTAGGTAGCAATTTCCTTTAATCCTTCGGGAGTTCGCAGGTCAGCGTAAGTACGAGAGTCACCGCTAAGTACAAAATCGTAAGGTTTAATTTCAATCAGCGAGCCATCTAATCTAACATCCTCTGCATCAAACAACTGAACCAAAGGAATATCAACACCAGCTTTGGGCATTATATTATTATTCAAATCTTTTAAATTACCAACTTCAAAAGATTGAATAAAAATCCGCTTGGGGTCGGTGAAATTATTCTTCACCAACGTGTCAATTAATCTTTGCTCTAAAGGTAAACCAAGTTGAGTGTGGTAGATAGGATGTTTAGTTTCTGGATAAATACCAACCTTGCGTCCAGTTTGCGCTTCGACCTGCTTAACTAAACCAATAATTTCCTCAAGGGTAGGAATCTCAAACACCCCATTAAATACTTGAGTTCGGAAACCTTGAGGCATTATCGCCCGCAGTGTTTTAATTTCCGCTAAAGTAAAATCAGAGGCAAAAAATCCTTCTTCTGCAACACCATCAACCATTTTAGTTGTACGACGGTTAGCAAACTCTGGACGACTCGAAACGTCTGTAGTATTAATTAAATTAGGCTCATGACGCGCAACTAAAAATCCATCTTTGGTAGCAACCAAATCGGGTTCAATAAAATCAGCACCGCGCTCAATCGCTAGTTTATAAGATGCTAAAGTATGTTCTGGGAGTTCACCACTTGCTCCTCGGTGTCCAATAACCAGAGGAGATTGTCCATTCAGAGTATTTAGCTGATTAATATTGGGTGTAGAAATCGGAGCATTTAACAACTTACCCGTAGCATCAAAGTGCAACAAATAAGGACCAAACTCATCACCAATCCAAATAGTGTTGTCTTTTGCAATAGTGAAAGATTCAATATCAAAATCTGCACCAGTCAATAAACGCTGTGACGTATTTTGGTTAACGATAGAGAAAGGAATTTTTTTATCGGGGTCAGATAGCTGGATAAAATTCTCCACATTAACGCTAACGCTACCATCACCAGCTTCCAATCCGCGAAAATTAGGGTCAACCCGATAAATTCTCAGCAAAAAGTCAGCACTATTACCCTTTTGACCATAACCATTATCCGGCATAAACCAGAAAGCATTTTGGTCAGCAAACTGAACACCACTAAATCCTTGTACTGGTTGTCCGGGGAAGGGGCCTGTGCGACCATTACCTGCAATACCTTGACCAGATTGAGGGCCAGGAGCAAATGTATCTGCTGGTAGAAAAGCGAATCCCTTAAGTATTGTCATAAATTAATTATGTATTGTGTTGAAGCGATTTTTTGGGAGAAACACACCCTTTTCATATTGAAATTTTCAAGCATTCTGTTACCCATACTCAGGCTCTCACAAACAGGTTAAGATGTTCCTAAAATTTTATTAAAATAACAAATTTATCTTCGGAGTATATAGATTTTTAATTGCGTTTTTTTCCGTAATTAAAGCTAACTGATTGAGAGTTTTATTTTGTTTGATTCACTTTCTATCAAACATCGCATCCCTCTAAAGAAGTATAACTTTGACAATAACAATTAAAGTGAAAAAAAATTTCATGCTTCACAAAATTAAAGTAAAAAATAGAACATTTGGCTAATGTTCTTTTCAAGATTTGTAAATCAAGTAAGTTTAGATATTTTACTCATCAGAGAATAAGAACAGACAATTCGCACTGTGGCAATTAAATGACAAAAAACCCTTTCGACCAATTTTCCAAACAGCTTTTCAAAGAATTTCTAACTCCCTTAGGTTTGGTTGAGACCAATTATGAGATTCCAGGAGAAGCAAAATATGTTGATATCTGGTTTACCCCATCAACTCAGCCAACTATTGACCGACAAGACTTAGGTATCTTATCCAGAATTGCAGCAACTCCTTGTCTGCTAGAACCATATCGTAAGCAACCAACTGAAAGAGAGATTCGTAGTTGTCTTGGAAAGCTGTCTCACTTAGAAGAATATTTGCAGCGTGAAGCGAAACAAGATGAAGAAAGCATTCCAGAGGATGAACTCCCACGATTATGGATAATTGCGAGTTCTATCTCGGATAAACTGCTTAATAAATTGATTGCTACTCCGGATGAAGCTTGGCTACCAGGGATTTATTTTCCGTCAAAAGTTTTTCTGACAGGATTTATCGCAATCAACAAATTACCACGTACCCCAGAAACTCTTTGGCTGAGAATTTTGGGTAAAGGAGTGATTCAGCAGCAAGCGATTGATGAGGTAATAGCTCTACCCAAAGAAGATAGTAAACGCTCTGCTGCTTTAAAACTACTTGCGACTTGGAAGATTAGTATGGAAGTAAGTAACGAAGTTGATTTGGAAGAGAGGGAATTAATCATGAACTTATCAAAAGCTTACTTGGAGTGGGAGCAAGAAACTGAGCTTCGCGGTCTGGAACGAGGGATGGAACGAGGGATGGAACAGGAACGACGCCAATTGTTGGAAAACTTATTTTTGGCTCGATTTGGTGAGGTTGACCCACAGTTAGCAACAATTGTCCAGCCGATACTAAATTTACCTCCGCAGGAGTATGCTTCTTTACTTTTGCAGTTGTCAAGCTTGTCCCGTGAGGAATTGTTAGCGAGGTTTATGTAGTCGTAATTTGTAGAGACGTGAAATTTCACGTCTCTACAGTGGGTGTTTATTACACGATATTCACGTTATTCTGCTGCGTCCACTTCAAAGTTGCTAACAAATCGCTACCAGCACTAATCAAAGTATCATTACCGCTAATAGCCACCGTTAACGCAGAGTTCTCTGTTAAACCAGTACCGCGACTGATTTGGTCATTAGAAGTGAAACCATAAATAGTTGTGGAACCTAAACCCCCATCGAGGAAAATAAGGTTACTACCCCTGCCCACATAAACAGTATCATTACCAATGCCAGCAGATATTCTGTTATTTCCTTCACCCGCATAAATTAAATCATCTCCTGCGCCTGTGTTGATAATATCATTGCCTGCACCCGCATAAATAAGGTCATTACCGTTACCTGTAATTACTTGGTTATTGCCTTCTCCAGCATAAATGGTATTATTACCATCACCTGCTGTAATCACATCTCTACCTGCACCTGCATAAATTAGGTCGTTACCGCTACCTGTAGTTACACGGTTATTACCTTCGCCAGCGTAGATAGTATTGTTACCATTCCCTAAAGCAAACACATCATTTCCAACACCTGCGTAAGCGACATCATTACCGCTTCCTGCTAAGAAAATATTATTTCCTTCACCACCATAGAAGGTATTATTTCCTTCACCACCTGTAAATTTGTCGTTACCAGCACCTGCATAAAAGATATCGTTACCAGCACCACCTAATAAAATATTATTGCCTTCACCAGCGTAAAAGATATCGTTACCCCCACGACCATCAATTACATCATCACCACTAGTACCAAACAACGAATCATTACTAGCAGTTCCAAGTTGTGTTGGTTGTAAAGTTGCAACAGGGAGGTTTTCCGGTAGCTGAATCAGACCTAATTTTTCTGGAGTATTGGTTCCCGCAACATTAAAGTCGTTGTCGTTAATTAAAGCAAGAGTGTTTGGAGCAACCAGTGCTAATCCTTCTAATTTGTCAACTCCCGTATAACCAACTTGAGCAGCGTTGACGATAAGATTTTTGCTGACGGGGTTGATATTTGCTGCTACTAGTTCTGCACGAGTTAATTGTTCGATAGTTTTACCTGCGGGTAAATTTAAATTTGCGGAATTACTAATATTGGTTGCTCCCGCTAAATCAATCGAGTAAATTAACTTTTTGGCGTTTGCGTCGCTGTTGTCATCCCGTTCGACAACTGCAAATTTACCGTTACCTAAAGAAACCGCATCACCTATTTTATCAGCCGTGGTAACATCATCTAAAAGGTAAAGATATTCTCCTGTCACCTTTTGGCTAACGATATCAAATTCTAAAATTCTTAGGTTATTGGAAGCTCTGGAAACAGTATCACCACCGTTATCGGGGTTATCAATAGCACTCTGAATAAATGCGTAAAGCTTTGTACCTTCCAACGCTACAGCTTCAAAGCCACGATTATTACGTCTTTGTGCGTAGACTGCTGGTAAAATTGGTGTACCGTAAAAAGTTCCATCATTTTTAGTAGAATCTGTTGCATCACCGACGGGAATAAAACGGTCAATTAATATTCCGCTACTATCAAAATGGTAAATTGCTGGTCGGTATTCATCAACCATCCATAAATCACCATTTTCTGCAACTACAATACCTTCTAAATCCGCACCAAGTGGGTCATTTTTTAAGGTATTTCCGTTTAAATCAACACCAACTTCATCAGTATAAGCTGTTCCCCTAGCTCCTGCTTGAATATTGGGGAGTCCGGTTAGTGGTGTTTTGCCATCTTCACGGAATAATCCGATTCGGTTGGTGATGGAAATTTCTCCACTGGATTGATTTAGTTCAAAGCTAATAACTTCTGGTTGGAAGCTGGGTAAGAAAAATGGTCGTAAATTTCCTTGATTTTCTCCGTTTGGACCTCTATCTGTGTTGGTGATAAATTTGAGATTTCCATTAGCTGCAATTCCGAGTAAGGATAATCCAGAAAATCCACCCAAGAAAATATCTCGACCGTTGCTAGCAGTACCTAATTTAGGTAAATTCGTAAATTGATAGTTGGTAATTTTAGGTTGGGGTGCAAAATTAAATCTTGCAACAGCTGGGTCGTGGTCGCTTTGTTGGTCAACAAATTCAGAATTAATATGAACGATATCGTAACCGTTTAATTTGCCTAATAGATTATTACTTACCAAAATATGGTCGAGAACTTGTGCGTTACCTTGAAAGTTGTAGGTGTAGCGTTCGCTTGCTGGTAGGGTATCTACTAAGTTTTGCAGAACAGGAGTTCCTACACCGGAGGGTGTTCCTTTTAATATATTCAGCGGTTCAGAAAATTCAAAGTCGTTTAAATCTCCCAAGACGACTATATTCGCATTTGGGTTTACTGTTAAAATGCTATCGACAAAGTTATTAACTATTTGTGCTTGCTGTCTACGCTGTGCTTCTGTAGTTAATGTTGGGGGTTGATTAGGACCAAATAAGGACTGGTCACCACCTTTGGAGTTAAAATGGTTGCCAACAACGAATATTGTTTGACCTTGAAAGAGAAACTCACCGACTAAAGGTTTGCGACTGGTTGTGAATGCAGAATTTGTTGGGTCAATTCTACCAGGACTTGCGGAAAGTTCAGGGACTCCGGCTACATTATTAATAGTAGTGTTGGTTGTCGCTCCACCACCGGGACGGTCTACAAAACTTACTCTTGTTGGATTAAATAAGAAACCAACGCGAATATTTCCTCCTGTTTGACCCCCATCTTGATTATTTTCTGGGTTAACTTGACGGAAACTATAAGTCGGACCACCTGCTGCTTGGATTTCTTGAATTAATTTATTGTAAGTTTGACTTGCGTCAACTACACCGTCGTTTGTAGAACCTGTGTTATCTTGGATTTCCTCTAGGCTAATAATGTCGGGAGACTTGAGATTCTTAACTATATTATTGGCTAACGCTGCAAACTTTCCATCTGCAACATCCCTGTCCCCGTCGTTGTCGTTGGTGTCTAAGTTTTCAACGTTAAATGCAGCTATAGTTAAATTGTTGCGGTCGCTAACTAAGTTAGTTGTTTCTTTGGTGAGATTACCCGGTGAGTTAACGTTGAGGGAAGTTGGGAGAACTTCGTAATTGCTAAAGCTATAGTCAACGACACCTGTAATTGTATTGAAGGTAGCACCGACGTTTACTTGAGGAGAAGTACCGGAGCTAAATAAAGTATCGTCTATTTGGATGCGTTCAGGGTTAAAGTCATTGGAAGAAATTAAACTTCCACCACGTGAAGTACGTCCTGTTGCGTTTGCTCCATTATCTGGAAGTACCCAGATTTCACCAAAATCATTTGTGGGACTGGTAGCAACAGCATTATTGACTTGGACGAGCATTCCTTCTAAACTTTCGTAGAAGTCAATACCCTCTGTTGTTGGGTCAAAGTCACCACTCGTTTCGACATTACCACCATTCGTAAAGTCATTTTGAATTACTGCATTAGGTGGAATTCGACCTCCGGTTCCAATAACAGTAGGGGTAATTATTCCCAAGGAAGCAATTTGATTTACAGAAGCACCAGAAACTGTAGCGTTAATTTGAGTGGTTGTTAAATTTGTTGGACTATTTCCTGGACGAAACTCGTTGACTCTTCCTGTTACCCTCAACGATTGTCCAACAGTAGGAGTTGCGATAGACGAACTACCCAAAAAGACAAAAATTCCCTCACTCGTAGCATTATTATTATCGGGGTTTGGGTCTTGCATCCAAAAACCGCGACTGGAACCAGTGATAACTGCTGTGACAATACCTTCTATATTGTTGACAGTTTGACCTGTTAATGGGGAGGTATGACTAGTACCTTGAATATCACGGATACGAGTAGCTGTAGAATTATTATCGGGAATGGTCGCAGTCCCACTAGTTAAGCTAACATTATCAAACCGTAAAGTACCTGTACCAGCGTAGGTAGAAGTAGCAGTTGATGCGCGGTAGTTACCAGTAGTTGGGTCAAAAGCCGAAACAACCCGGAAAGCTGCATTGGGGTTGTTATTCAACGCTGCGATTGAGCTAAAATCTACGCTACGGCTATACCAAGTATCACCTTGGTTAACGGTAAATGTCTGGTAATCAACAAAATTAGTTCCGTCAACTGAGTATTGTACAACAGCAGTATTCGCCGATGTGTTACTGTGACGAATATCAAAATTCAAAACTAAACTCGTAGAACCGACGGTACTAACGTTAAACTGAACTCCTTCTGTTTTATTCCCTGTACCGGAAGCAGGGTAACTGGTGGTGTTCCAACCAGAGTTATCGCTTTCGTTTCCCAAACCAGTTGCAAAAGTTGCGTTTGTTCCCACTAAACTAGCTGTTCCTGTACCGACAGCAGGGTTTACAGTACCTGTGTTGCTTGCGCTATCTGGTGTTGAAGAATTAAAAGTCCATTGAGTAATTGTTGACATAGATTTCTGTTTTATCTACTTTGTTGAATTATTTTCAGGTTTTGCCAATCCAAGTATTGTAATAGTTTATAGATGCACTATCTTTCAAATTATTTTCACATCCAACTATTACATCCATCAATAATTTTTGTGAGCTAATTAAGAACTAGTTAAGATGCAGCTTGATTTTTTAACCTAACTTAATTGATAATTAACCAAATCAAAGTAGGTGTATCTGTTTAATTATTTGTAATCAGCAAATTTGATGATAATTTCTGCTCTAATATGGAATAATAAAACAGTAAGGCGGTCTCAATTATTGAAGACAAGTGTAAATTTGATGAATATTTGCAAAAAGTAAAAATGTAGATGCTAGCTGTCTTATATATAGCATAGTTAAGCACTATCATTATACTAATACAGCAACCCTAAATTGTTCTTAAACATCCTTAATTTGTGATAAACTCTTTAAACTTGACTTCCTTGGAATCTTGGCGGTTTGAACTGTAACGAACCGCCAAGGGACCAAGATGCCAAGATAAGAAAGAAGGGGTATTTTGTATTTTATTTACTTGCACATAGCGCGGTGTTTTGCATTTTTGCAGATTGATTACCAATTGAAGCTACCAGTTCCACATGTCCTTTTTTATTAAGCGTCCAGCCAGTAGCCTCAACAATTGACGAGGTATTATTAGATATTGAAGATTGAGTCGCTTGTTGTGAATTATTTACTCTTACAGTACTTATTGGTCGTAAATCTGACCATACGCTAGCTCCTCTTAATGCTGTTGTGGGGTCAGCAGGTAACCCACCAGTATTAGAGACAACAAAATTATTACCTTCGCTTACAGAGGAGCATCTAGTAGCGATTTGGTTGCTCCCATCAGAGAGTGTTTCTGGCAACTCGGTTTCTACTGGGGTGGGGCTAGTGGAAATTTGGTTAATATTGACCACACCATTTAAGGACGGTTCTCCTCCAGTCGCCGTAATGTCACTTTCTGGGGTGAGTTGTTCGCGGTATTGTGTTCCAAAAATAACTTGAGCGTTGATATTTATATTACCACCAAAACTCTTTTGAGCGTTCGCGGTAATATCACTATTTTCTAGCGCAACTAGTGTGTCGGTGTTAATTTTAATATTTCCACCAGTAGCATTGCCTGTCGCGTTGGTAGTAATTTTACTACCATTAAACAAGTGGATGTCGCGGGTATGAATATTTATGTTCCCATAATCACCTGCACTAGTTTCAGCACTGAGACTACTAGAATTGTTTAGATTAATTAAATTAGCGTTAACACTAAGATTTCCTGAACCTCTACTTCCCTGTCCACTAACACTAACCTGTGCCCCATCTTGTACAAGTAATGTGTTAGTCGTAACTCGCAGTTCTCCCCCCTGACCTGTGGTATTTTTTCCAACTGTACTTGCAGATAACGCACTAGCCGGACCTACATTAAAAACTATACGAGAGTTAGGTTTTTTATTATCTGGAACCCTGCCAGCAACTGTAATATTATCAGTCACATTGATGGTAATATCACCTGACTTGCCATCACCAAAGCTGCTGGACAAAATTTGTCCACCACTCAAAACTGACAACTTATTAGCATTAATGTTGATGTCTCCCCCTTTACCCCCTGTTGCAGTTATAGTAGTCAAGCGAGCGCCATTTGTCACTAAAAGTGAGTCTGCTGTAATGTTGACTTTACCTCCATCACCTACTGCTCCCTGATTTACCGCACTAGTTATAATACTAGAGCTACCATTACTACCGACTCCATCAATGGACACTGTGTTAGCACGTATATTGACATTTCCCCCGTTCCCTTTTCCCAGAGTGGAAGCAGATGCAAAAGCGCCATTTGTCACAGATAGTGCCCCTGTCGTAATATTTACACTACCAGGGTTACCTTCTCCTCTTGCACCCACAATGCTTGATACAAAAGTAGAATCTCCGTTTTTACCTACCCCATCCAAGGTAACTGTATTGGCATTGATATTTATGTTTCCTGCATTTCCCTTTTTAAGAGTACTTGCGGACAAATAAACGCCATTGGTTAATGAGAGTGAGTTAGTGTTAATGTTAATATCGCCAGCGTTACCTGCTCCTAATTGATTTGCACCGCTAAATGCAAAACTTGGGCTGCCATTAGAAGCGAAACCATCAAAAGAGACTGTATTAGCTTTTATATTTATATTTCCCCCATTTCCCTGTCCTAAAGTGGCAGTAGATAAAAGAGCGCCATTTGTTACTGACAATGAATCTGTGATGATATTGATATTTCCAGCATTACCAACAGCTCTAGCAACCACAGCAGTAGATGCAATACTAGGGTTGTTACTATTATCTATGCCATCAAAAGAGATTGTATTACCTGCGTTAAGATTAATACTCCCAGCGTTTCCTCTTCCAAAAGTAGCGGCAGACAAGAAACTACCATTTGTCACATATAGCGAATTGGTATTAATGTTAATGTTGCCAGCGTTACCCACAGCTCCGACTCTTGATGTATTTAAGAATCCACTTGCATTTAGGTTAATTTTTCCTAAGGTATTAATTTCAATATTTCCAGCTTGAGAATCTGTAGAACCCGTCCCTAATACCCCTGATTGCAGAATACTTCCTCCCGTTAGATTGAAATTTTGGGTATTTACGGCAATACTTCCACCAGGAGGTGCAATCACATTTACTAAAGCTGCATTGCTTAGAGATATATCTGCTCGTGAAATAGACGTTGGCACATTTAATTGCAAGTTCGTGTTATTACCTAAAAGCTCTACCGTTCCACTTCCGGCAATACTTGCCAACTCGACTCGACCACCAGGAGCTGTCAGCTTTCCACCTTCTAAAGAAATTCCGCTACCCACAAGTAACAAACTCCTATTTGCTGGCACTCTTAACCCTGTACCAGAGTTGCTAGAGCGATTGATAATAGGTTGTTTGTTAATTTGGTTGAATACTAAAGCAGACGGGTTGATGGTCAATAGTGGCTGTTGTTGATTTGTTGAAGAAGCGCTAAAAATATTCCCCGAACCAAACCCAATAGCATCTGCAGTAGTACCAACAAACGAACCTCCTATATTCAGGGAAGCGTTTGCACCAAAGATAATTCCGTTAGGATTAATTAAAAAAAGATTTGCATTGGCGTTTCCTCTTAAAACACCATCAATATTAGAAACAGTACCACCAGTTACTCGTGTGAAGATATTTTCTATACTGGAAGCATTATTAAAAAAAGCTTCTGTTTGCGTAGGTACATCAAATCTCTCAAAGCTGTGAAAAAGATTATTTCCAGCAGTAGTACCGCCATTAATGCTAAAAATATTACCTGTTCGCGTGACTGTAGAATTTGTCGGTAGTGTAGTATCTGGTACTATTTGCCCTTGAGATACATTTGCTGTTAGCACACAGCTAAGAACAATAACAAGTTGGAGTTGCGAACGGTAGTTTATCATAGCTTTTGGTTGTTTCTATAGGAAAAGTCATATGGTATGCCTAGTTTTATAATTCCCACTTTTCAACCAAAAATTATTCACGACGTAAAAATATACAAATTATCTCTGATACAGTGTTTATAAATAAAATATTAAGCCAGCCAGTGACTTTAGTCACTGTCTAAAAGCTAAAGTCCTCTGTAAGAGGACTAATAATAAAAATTTTGGAAACATCCAAATTTTGTAAAAATATTTGTTTTTAATATATGTTTTAGTCCTCTTAAGAGGACTTCAGCTTTTAGACAGTGACTAAAGTCACTGGCTGGCTGGCTGGCTAGCTATAAAAGTGATGGGTTACGGCGCTTCATGCAACTTGAAGAGCCTCCAACTAAGTGCTACAAATGCGCCTAACCCATCCTACGCAAATTTACATTTCACTTTATTAATGACCTCTTAGACTAAAAATATTTAGTGAAAAAGTTATTATATTTACAGTTTTGGTGTAAAATAAAGTTGAATTAATATAATACAATTGTTAAAAGCTTGATATATATAAATTCCATCCTCTGTAGAGCCTTAAATCAAAAAACTTTTCTTCATATATCAAAATGAGATTTAGGCTAAGAATAGACTATTTAATTTTTTTTCCTGCAAAACTGGGTTCCAGTCAGGACTGAGCATAATCGGAGTAATCCCAAGAGTGCATTTGGCGGAAAGGTAGTCCCATTTTTTGGAAGACATATTTCTCTTTAATACCAGAAGCAACTAAATCAGGCTTCTTGAACTTAACGAACTCTTCAAACTCGTATGCTGTTACGTCATCATAAATGATGGTCGCTTGGTCAACATAGTGAGTAGTACGTTTGTAATCGTCGTTGTGACCGAATTCATAACCTGTACCAACAACCTTGATACCCAGGTCTTCAAATGCGGGGACAACGTGACGGGGACGTAGACCACCAACGTAAAGCATTACGGTGTTGCCTTCGAGACGAGGACGATATTTCTTAACAACCTCATCCATCACTGATTGGTACTTAGCGATAACTTTTTCTGCGTTATCTTGGATTTTCTTGTCGAATTTAGCTGCGATTTCACGAAGCGATTCGGCAATTCTGCTAGGACCAAAAAAGTTAAATTCCATCCAAGGCAAACCATATGCTTCTTCCAAACTACGGCAAATGTAGTTCATAGACCGATAGCAGTGGATAAGAATTAATTTAGCTGCTGGACCTTGAATAAGTTCGTTTATTGTCCCATCCCCAGACCATTGCGCCACCACCCGTAAGCCGATTTCTTCCAATAACAAACGGCTAGACCAAGCGTCGCCGCCGATATTATAATCTCCAATCAAAGCTACGTCGTAAGGACCGGGTTCAAAGTCAAGAGTATTGTCTTTCTTCGCTTGGTCGTAACGGGGGAAAATCCAGTCACGGATAGCGTCGTTTGCAATGTGGTGACCCAGAGATTGAGAAACACCACGAAAACCTTCACAGCGTAAGGGGATTACGGGCTTACCAATTTCTTTGGATGTATTCTTAGCAACTGCTTCGATATCATCCCCAATTAAACCGATAGGACATTCAGATTGAATACTGATACCACGGTTGAGAGGGAAAAGTTCTTCGATTTCGTGGATGATTTTGATGAGTTTTTTGTCTCCACCAAACACGATGTCTCTTTCTTGGAAGTCAGAGGTAAAGTGCATAGTACCGAAACTATCGACACCAGTTTTACCTACGTAATAGTTACGACGACCAGACCAAGACCAGTAACCACAGCCAACGGGACCGTGGCTAATATGTATCATATCTTTTATCGGTCCCCAAACTACGCCCTTTGAACCTGCGTAAGCACAACCACGAGCAGTCATTACACCAGGAACAGATTTGATGTTAGATTTAACACCACAATCAGATTTACCTTCTTCGTATATATTAAGGTGTTTGGAGCGTTTTTTGCGAGATTTTTCGGGATAAGCCTGAAGAACGTCTTCAATTAGTTCCTTATGTTCATCAAGAGTATTTTGATTGTCTGGAGGTGTCATATTTTTTCGCCTCTATTTATTTCTTTCTTTGCTTTTGGTGGGTTTCGGTGCAGGGGGGAGGAAAATTCAAAATTCAAAGGTGGCAATTCAGTATTTTGAATTTTGCGTTTTGAATTTTGAATTTAGCTAAGTGTTAGTTATTTCTTTTTCTTTTTGCTGGCGCTAGCTGCTGCTGTTTCTTCAGCAGGCTTACCGATGATTTCAGCATGTTTGGTATCGTCGTCTAAAATACCATACTCGATTAAGAGAGCTTCCAAGTCATCCATTTCCATTGGTGTAGGAATGGTGAGGTTTGTGTTGTTGATGATTTTCTTCGCTAATGCGCGGTATTCGTTACCTTGTGCGCTATCAGGAGCGTACTCGTTAACGGTCATACGACGAAGTTCAGCGTGTTGAACAATGTTGTCGCGAGGTACGAAGTGAATCATTTGGGTGTTCAAACGTTCAGCCAAAGTTTCGATTAACTCGATTTCTCGGTCAACTTTACGGCTGTTACAAATCAAACCACCTAAACGTACACCACCGGAGTGAGCGTATTTCAAAATACCACGAGCGATGTTGTTAGCTGCGTACATCGCCATCATTTCACCAGAGGTAACGATGTAGATTTCTTGAGCTTTACCTTCACGAATAGGCATTGCGAAACCACCACAAACTACGTCTCCCAATACGTCATAGGATACGAAGTCTAGGTTTTGATAAGCACCGTTTTCTTCCAAGAAGTTAATAGCGGTGATAATACCACGACCAGCACAACCTACACCAGGTTCTGGACCACCAGATTCTACGCAACGAACGTCACGGAAACCGGTCAACATTACTTCTTCTAGTTCTAAGTCTTCTACTGCACCACGTTCTGCAGCCAAGTGCAATACAGTTGTTTGTGCTTTACTATGCAACATGAGGCGGGTCGAATCAGCCTTTGGATCGCATCCAACAATCAGAACTCGCTGACCCATTTCAGCCATTGCTGCAATGGTATTTTGTGAAGTAGTAGACTTACCGATACCACCTTTACCGTAGAAGGCTATCTGTCTAATTTTTTCGTCCGTCATGATGACTTTATCTCCTGCAATTTTTGGTTGGTTTGGTCTGTCTAGAGGTTATTTCAGCGTTACAGTCCGAATGAAGAATGACTGCGACCGCCCTTTGAACGTCATCCAAATTGGTGGAGAGCGTTCAAAAGATAAAACATTTGGGTTACACATAATATTTGTTGTGGTGAATTTGTGATTGGGAATTGGGAATTGGGAATTGGGAGTTGGGAATTGGGAGTTGGGAATTGGGAATTGGGAGTTGGGAATTGGGAATTGGGAATTGGTGATTGTATTTTTACTATTAGCCATTACCAATTACCCATTACCCATTACCTATTACCAATTACCCATTACCCATTACCAATTACCCATTACCCATTACCCATTAACGAGAAACTAATGTTTCAACAGCTTCGACTACAATGTTTGGACTAATACGGTCACGCAATCTGGATTCGATAGCAATCTTTAATGTTGCTGTGCTGCTGGGACATGAACCGCAAGCACCTGTAAGAATTACTTGGATTTTATCGCCTTCGACATCGTATAGTTCCACGTCTCCCCCGTCGGCAATAAGAACAGGTCGGACTTCTTCGTCAAGTACTTTTTGAATTAGTGCAATTTGTTGTACTGGGGTGAGCCGTTTCGTAGCTATTTGCTCACCTACAGTCGCATAACTCATATTATCTTTTACATTATTACTTTTATCAGAAGAACTTTCAGCGAGAGTCAATTCTTTCTGTACTGCAACTATTATATCATCAATTGCCGCTAAACAGGAACCACATCCGCCACCAGCTTTCACATAATTTGTTACCTGCTCGGCTGCACTAAGACTATTATCGCGCACTACCCGACGAATTTTGCCTTCTGTGATACCAAAACAAGTACAAATTAAAGCACCTTCGTCATCTTCGTCATGATGCTCATATTTTATACCGCGATAATTATAAATCGCAGCTTCCAAAGCTTCTTGACCCATTACCGAGCAATGCATTTTTGCTTCTGGTAAACCACCAAGATAATCAGCAATTTCCTTATTGGATACTTTCAAAGCTTCGTCCAAAGTCAGACCTTTGACCATTTCCGTCAAAGCACTCGACGATGCGATCGCACTAGTGCAACCAAAAGTTTGAAAGCGAGCATCAATAATTTTTTCGGTTTCCACATCAACAGCGAGGTGTAACCTTAAGGCATCTCCACAGGCAATACTACCTATTTCACCAGTAACAACCTTAACACCAGCTTCGCCGTTATCAACAATCTCTCCCTGATTAATGGGATTGTAAAACAATTCCAGAGTCTTTTCGCTATAGTCCCACATGAGCAATTACTAATTGTGAATAATGAATTGGAAATTGGGAATTGGGAATTGGGAATTGGGAATTGGGGATTGGGAATTGGGGATTGGGAATTGGGAATTGGGGATTGGGAATTGAGAATTTCTTTATTTAATTACCTATTACCAATTACCTATTACCAATTACCCATTACCAATTACTCCTTACCCCTTACCGATGTGCCAAAGTTTGTTCCTGTAACCAAGCAGCATCATCGTTCTTAAATGGGGAGAGAGCACGGAGACGTTCTATAATACCAGGCATTACTTCAATTACAGTATCAATTTCGGTGTCTGTGGTATAGCGAGAAAGACTGAAACGAATTGAACCATGCAAAATTGTATAGGGTAAACCCATTGCTCTTAGTACATGGCTGGGTTCCAAAGAACCAGAGGTACAAGCCGAACCAGAAGAAGCACAGATACCGTGTTTGTCTAGATGAAACAAAATAGCTTCACCTTCAATATATTTAAAACCAATGTTAGTAGTATTAGGTAATCTTTCCGTGGGGTGACCGTTCACTTCACATTCAGGAATCGTAGCAATTAAAATTTGCTCTAACTTATCGCGCAATTTCTTTTGCTTTTTAGACCCTTGCTCCAAGTATAGCATTTCTAATTCAGCTGCTTTACCCAAACCAATAATTCCTGGAACATTTTCTGTACCACCACGACGACCGCGTTCTTGGTGTCCACCAATTAACAAAGGACGAAAACGAACACCACGTCGTAAGTACAAAGCACCAATACCTTTAGGAGCATGAAGCTTGTGTCCCGACAGAGTTAACATATCGATAGTACTGGACTTCATATTCAAGGGAATTTTACCCACAGCTTGGACAGCATCAACGTGGAAAATAGCCCCCTTCTCTTTGGTACGCATTCCGATTTCTTCAATCGGAAATATCACACCACTTTCATTGTTAGCGTACATCGTTGTCACTAAAGCGGTATCCCCAGTCAGAGCAGCATCTAGCTCATCTAAATCCAACTGACCCTGACGATTAACCGACAAATAAGTTACATGATAACCCTGTGATTCTAACTGCTTGCAAACATTTAAAATTGCTGCGTGTTCAACAGAAGTAGTGATGATGTGACGTTTGTCAGGTTGTGCTTGGAGCGCTGCACGGATAGCAGCATTGTCTCCTTCAGTACCACAACTAGTAAACACAATTTCCGAATCATCCGCACCTAACAAGGCTGCAACTTGCTCCCGTCCGGTTTTCACAGCTTTACCAACTTGTCCACCAAAGCTGTGCATACTGGAGGGATTGCCGTAAAAATCCGTCATGTAGGGTAGCATCGTCTCCACTACTTCCGGAGCTACTCTGGTAGTGGCATTATTATCGAGATAAATGCAATTTCCTTGCATGGTTTTTTAGTAGGGAATGGGGAGTGGGGAGTGGGGAGTGGGGAGTGGGGAATGGGAATTGGGAATTGGTAATAGTAACATATCAGCGATTACCAATTACCCATTACCAATTACCCATTAACTATGTGCATTTAATTTTTGTTGAAAAGTTTGTGAATAAGTGCCGAACCAACGTTCCCAGTAATCTTCTTTTTTCGTAAGTTTAGTTATTAATTTGTCGTAAGTACTAAACCAAGATTCCCAGTAATCCAATGATTCTTTAACACATCCGTCACATGTAGGACAGCCGGCTTTACACTGAGGTACGGTATAAACGCTACCAACACAGTTAGTACAAAGATTGGGGTCAATCCAACGTTTTCCTTCTACTGTCTTGATTGCACCTGTTGGACATACATCAATACACAGGTCGCATGATATACATTTGCTCGTGATTTTGTAAGCCATAAAAGTGGGGTGTTGGGTGTGGGGAGTGGGCAGATGGAGATAGGGAGATGGGGGAAGAGTTTTGAATTATAAACTCAAAACTCAACACTTTTTACCGGAGAACTGGAGTTGCGTCTTTGTTCTCTTGTACTTGTACTTCTGCTTGTGCTTGTTCTTGTAAATACTGCTCGTAAAATTCCAAAGCTGCTTTTTCTATTATTTCGTAGCTCTCAAATGCTTGTATTCCAGCTTCTTGGAGTTTCTCTTTGGGAGAATCACCAATTTTTGAAACTAAAACTGCTTTGCAATCTGAGATGGTTTCAATGATTCCTTCAAGAGTAGCTTTTTCACCATAACCACCTAAGCAGTAATTTCCGACTTTACGATGACCGACAAAGTTTACTTCGTTGCCGTCAACTTCGTAAATTTGGAATTCTTTAGCATGACCGAAGTGTTGATTTACTAATCCGCTTCCTTTGGTTGCAACCGCAACTAAAACTTTGGGATTTTCAACCTTCTTCTTAGAAAATACTACTTGTTGCTTAGCTATTTTCAGTTCTTCTCTAAATTTCTCAATACCCGCGTGTACTTCCTGACGTTTGTCTTGGTCGTACTCTGGTTTCATTTCCAGGATTTTATCTTTAGTGAATTCCTGGCTTCTGTAATTTACGTCATCAATAAAAAAATGGTATACTGTCACTACCATTAGCAAAGAAATTTGGCTCCGTACATGAAAGGCGACAATTCTGTATCTTGGGGATATGCCCGTGTCTCTACAGAGGAACAAACCCTAGATGGTGATGCTTTAGGGAAGCAGATTCAAAGACTTAAAGACGCTGGCTGCTCGCGAATATACTGGGACGTTAGGTCACGCACGACAGAAAGCAGAGACGGACTAAACCGACTTATCGAAGATTTGAAAAACTCGGCAGCTTCGGAGGTACAGTCTCTAAAATTCACCCGTATTGACCGTATAGGCTCATCTTCTAGATTATTTTATTCATTGCTAGAGGTACTAAAGTCCAAGCAAGTAAATCTGGTTTCTTTAGACCAAGCTATTGATGCTGAGTCATTGGGTGGTGAGCTAACAATTGATATGCTCCTTGCTGCATCTAAGTTTGAAATCAAGATGTTGTCTCATCGAGTAAAAACCGAAATCCACGTGCGAAAATCACAGGGGAAAGCTAATAACCGCGCTCCTTTTGGTTACATTGTGGAAAATGGTTATTATGTCCCAAACAAGCAACCATTAGTTTGTTTGTTATCGACAAAAAAAGAATTTAGTTATATTGAAGTTGCCCAATTGATTTTTGATACCTTTTTTAAGGCTGAATCCGTAAGCAAAACTTGTAGACTAATCCATGATTTTTTTGGAATATTAGCGTCTGTAAGAAACATGAAGGAAAAATCATTAAATGTATTAACTATTGATGATGATAAACCGACAAAATACCGCACTACACATGTTGCTCAAATCCCTCTCTATTTTTCCAAGGCAACAATCCGCAATATATTAGTTAACCCAGTGTATGCGGGTGGAACTACTTCTGATACTTATGATTATTTTGACAATGGAAAGCGAAGACAAAGAAAACACTTTACTGAATGGAAAGTTCTCTGGGAAACTCATGAAGGAATAATTTCTCGTGTAGAACATGAAGAAATAAAAGAGATTATAAAAAATAACACAAACAACCGTTGGTCGGGACAGCGCGAGAATGAGGAAATAAACCCCTACACAAATATTTTAAAATGTAGTCATTGCGGAGGTGGTTTTAATAGAACTACCCAATACACAAATAAAAACAGTTTAACTAAAAATTGGTGGTATCAATGCTCAAACTTTCAAGATGGAAGATGTAATAATAAATCGATGATATCTGACAAGAAAATAGATACTGGAATTAAAAGACTGTTGAACGTAAAAGCAGTAGAATTGGCTGAGATTATTAACAGACGTGTCGAGTTAGAATCCGTGCCTCAATTTATTGAATCAGAAGAATTGATTAGTCTACGGAATTCATTAAACTCACTGAGAGCTTTACAACCAAATGAGATTATAGAAAAAGCAATACTCGAAACAGAACAAAAAATCGATTATTTAGTAAGAAATGCGGATGTCTCTGTTCCGGACTTTATGAAAATATCTGCTCTGATAGAATTAGTTTCAGGTGATACTTTTTGGGATTCAATGAACAATTTAGACAAGAAAAGATTTCTGAGGGAGTTTGTAAAAAGAATTACAGTAGACGCACCCGAAGTAATTGATATTATCTTTTCTTTTCGCTGCTAACCAAACTCTGTTTTAGTTTGTACTCCTCTGCTTGTTTTTTCAAGCGGAGGATAAATTCACGTAACGTTTCTCGCTTTTCCATAATCATTGTGCTTGAGGATATGTGTAGGGAACCAAGCGGAGTAGAGTATTCTAATTCTGACATTAACATCAATACTTCAGAAAAAACTGTTCTCTGTTAACTCATTAGAGACTTTGACCTGTTAGGGACTTCCAAGTAAAAAAATATTTCAATTTTTTTGTAGCGTGTTCGCGCAGGATGCCGCTATGTCCCAAGGGGACACGCTTCGCTAACGGCTTGCATCTTGTTCACTTTTGGCTAGTAGCGAGCGAGACGCTCGCACTACAAAATAGGATAATTTATTTTTTGCAAATCCCTTATGCAGAGCATATTTTAGCAAGACCCTGCACTCTAAAAACGTAATACGACTGATTCGCTACATTTTCCTGATTTCCTATTAATTCAGATACTATTAATTTATACAGTTGCATTTTAACCTGCCAGCTTACTAAAGTATAACTCTGTAAGATGAATCTAAAATTTAACGATTTAGACACTTTGGAAAAAGAACTTGAAAAGCTCCCTCCTTTTCACCGATTGGCACTTATGGGCGCTTTTTCGATTTTGAGGACATTAATATTGTTTCTGGGTTTGAGAGTCATTGCAAGCGGTTAGGTGAGTAACTGAGGGAATGACAAGTCAAAATTTATTACTTCGGATACTTCCGTCAGGCATAATGGTATCGAGTAAGGAAACTCGCAAAAACTCTACTCCCGCCAAATTAGCTCCCATCAAATTAGTTCTTTGCAAGCTAGAACCTTCGATAATAGCGTAACTAAGGTCGGCTTCAGTCAAATCAGCATCATTGAACAAAACATCATCCAATCTGGCTTCGCGCAAGTTAGCTCTGTGCAGGTTAGCCCCATAAAAATTTGTCATACCCAAATCGGCTCCGCTGAGATTGGCTCCCCTAAGATTGCCATATTTGAAACCAGATTGCCAAAGTGTAGCTCCACTTAAATTAGCACCAACCAGGATAACTCTATCCAAGTTTGTTTCGGGCATATGAACATTGCTCAAGTCAGCCCCACTTAGGTTAGCATCACCCAAGTAGGCACAAAGTGTGGAGCCGCTCAAATTTATTCCACTCAAGTCGCAACCACGCAAACTATTGTCAAAAACTGACAGGCGGACGCCAGCAAAATTTCTTTCGCCAGTCGCATACCTTTCCAACAGTTCCTCAACATCAATGTCCCTTCTTAGCATTTAAACGCAATTGTCGTTCCTAATAGTGCCATCTTGCATTGTAGTGTTACACAAAATAACATCCTCAATTCTGGAAATGCCATCAATCCACAAAATATTAGCTTCGTTTAAGTCAACTCCTTGTTGCAATTTATGGACATGTCACTATTGCATGTAAAACAGTCCCAAAATACTTCTGCGACTGCTTCTTTGCGGACGGTTACTGTTACTTATAAACAAAATATACAGCTTTGAGTAATGGCAGAACATCAAAATTGGGTTACCGACATACCTAGCGCGTTTGCTACGTCAAGCCCATTCGTCGTCGGCATTCGTAACAGAATACTTCACCGAAAGCTTTTATTGTTTTGCCACATACACAAGTACTAGAAATTCTATAACTAGAGAGGTTAAAACTAGAGCTAGAAGATTTTTTTTCATTCTTTTGACGGCACTCATAGCATAATCTCTTATGTTTGGCGCGAACTTCGCGAAAACAACGGGAACAGTGTCTTGCCATAAAACTCCTTTTTACAATTTAATTGCCTAAAAAATGTTGACCTAATGCTATTTGCAAACCACTATTATCTATCGTCTAGCTGGTTTAGATATTTGAGGCGATTCAACCGTAGGTTGTTTTACTTCATTCCTTGCTTGAAGCAAAAATGGTAATACTATCGCAATAATTGCAGCACCAATAGCAGCATATGCAACATTACGTACATATTTTGTATCTTTTTGCAAATTTACAAATTGCTGTGCTACGCTTTTCTGAAAATTATTGAGTGAGTTTGATTCAAATTGTAAACTTTGTTGTAATTTAGTGATTTGTTTTTGAATGTCTTGTCTTTGGCTGTTTAAGCTTTGTTGTAATTCAGTAATTTCTTGTTCCAATTCTTGTTTTAACTTATTATTGTTTTGTTTAAATAAACCTATCTCATTAGAAATTTGCTGATGAAATTTTTTCCATTTCGACTCAAACGAAGTTTCAAGAGTTTTAAATTGCTGATTTAAAGTTTCTTGAGTTTGTTGTATATGTTCTAAATTTATCTTTTCTAGTTCATCAAAGCGCTGGTTTAAATCTTCCTGTATCTGGATTATTTGATTTACAGCATCATCTGATTGAGTTTGCAGTGAATTAAAAACTTTTTGTGTCTCATCTAATCGTTCTGTAATTTGTTTATCATTATTAAGAATTAATTCTTCAAACCGCTGTTTAAAATTTGCCTCTGATTGAGTGACTTGGCTAATAGCATCATTCGATTGAGCTTGTAGCGAAGTGAACACTTTTTTTGCTTCATCCAAGCGTTCCTGTAAACGTTGGTCTGCACTATCTGCGAGAGAAGCAAAACTTTTTTCTAAATTTCCCTGTGCTTCAGATGCTTTATTTATAGTATCTATTGATTGAGTTTGCAATAAATTAAAAATTGCTTGTGTTTCATCTAATCTTTGTTGTAATATTTTGTCATTATTATCAGCTAATTCTGCGAAACACTGATTTAACTTTTCTTGTGATTTTTCTAGTGATTGAGCTACTTTATTTATAGTGTCTCTTAATTGAGTTTGCAACGAATCAAAAACTTCTTGTGTTTCATCTAAACGTTGTTCTAACTTCTTGTCATTATTATCTGCTAGTTCTGCCAAATACTGTTTTAATGTTTCTTTTGATTTTTCTAGCGCTTGATTTATATTTTCTGATGTTGCACTCTCGAAGTTTGTAAAACCTTTGTTCAAGGTGTCCTGCGTCTGAACAACTTTATCGATAGTAAGTAGGTGGGCGGGAAAATTTATAACTATGTAACGAAAAGTTAACCTGAACGGTTAGAGTCAAATTTGACACGTTGCGTACTGTAGTTAGCTTTTTCTCCTCTAGCTTTAACGCCGTCAATCA
>JAESGU010000143.1_pt1 | contig 30153 bp, 33 predicted proteins | sample 9266271 | NCBI WGS metagenome assembly JAESGU01 (sample SAMN15740544, study PRJNA653495) | algae metagenome | isolation source: Scytonematopsis contorta HA4267-MV1 and co-occurring heterotrophs from mud... | place: USA: Palolo Valley Trail, Honolulu, Hawaii | collected 2009-07-25
TGCGGCTGGTCTCATGCTGGCCGTCCAGCGGCATGCGCGACAGGCCGTCACGCCAAGTGCTCGGGCCGCCGGACACTACGCCGCTCCGCGGCCCAGCGCCCGACAGCCCGAAGGTGCACCAGTGAGCCCGAAGGTGCACCAGTGAGCGTGGCAGCCATGCTGGCCGGGTTGGGCGACATCCCGCACACCACGGATCGCGCGCTGGTGCGGCAGAAGAGCCGCGACTTCTTCTGGTACTCGCCGGTGCTGAAGCGGCAGCTCGACAAGCTTTCCGCCGAGGCGGTGATCACGCCGCGCAGCGAGGCCGAGGTGATCGCCGTGCTGGCGGCCTGCGCAAGGCACCGCGTGAACGTCACGCCGCGCGGCGCGGGCACCGGCAATTACGGCCAGGCCATGCCGCTTGCCGGCGGCATCGTGCTGGAACTCGCAGCCCTCGATCGCATGGCGTGGATCAGGCCGGGGGCTGCGCGCGCGCAGGCGGGCGTGAAGCTGATCGACCTGGATGCCGCGGCCACCGCCGCCGTCGGCCAGGAGATGCGCTACCACCCCAGCACGCGCCGCACCGCCACGATCGGCGGCTTCATCGCCGGCGGCAGCTCCGGCATCGGCAGCATCACCTGGGGCATCAACCGCGAGCCCGGCAACATCCTGGGGCTGCGCGTGCTGACCATGGAAGAAGCACCCCGCGCGCTGGAACTGCGCGGCGCGGCAATCCAGCAGGCGAACCACGCCTATGGCACCAACGGCATCATCACCGAGGTCGAGATCCCGCTCGCCCCCGCCTGGGACTGGATCGACAGCACTCTTGGCTTCCCCGACCTGATGGCGGCGGCGCGCTTCGCCAATGCCCTGGCGCATGAGGACGGCATTGCCAAGAAGCTGGCCTGCGTGCTGGCCCCCGGCATCGTGCAGGCCTGGTTCCGCCCGCATGCCGGGCTGCTGCACGCGCACGAGGCCGCAGCGCTGGTCATGCTGGCGCGCGAGTTCCAGGAATACCTCGCGCCGCTTTCGGAAAAATTCGGCGGGCGCATCGCGCGCGCCGAAGCCACGCGCGATGCCGCCGTGCCACTCTATGAGTTCACCTGGAACCACACCACGCTGCAGGCGCTGAAGATCGACCGCAGCATCACCTACCTGCAGACCCTGTTTCCCGCGCCGAACCACCTGGACGCCGTCGCCCGCATGGCCGAGAAATTCGGCGACGAGGTGCCGATGCACCTGGAGTTCGTGCGCCTGGGTGGGCAGGTGTGCTGCTTCGGTCTGCAACTCGTGCGCTTCAGCACCGAGCAGCGGCTGGCCGAGATCATCGCCATCCACGAGGCGGAAGACTGCCCGATCTTCAACCCGCACGCCTTCACGCTGGAGGAAGGCGGCATGAAGGCCGTGGACCACGCGCAACTGGCGTTCAAGCGCCAGGCCGATCCGCTGGGCCTGCTCAATCCCGGCAAGATGCTGGGCCACGACAATCCCGGCTGGACCCCGCCCGACACCCGAAGCACGCTGTTCGGGTAGGCCCGGTTCAGCCCGGCGTGGTCACCATCCACGACACGCCGAACCGGTCCGCCACCATGCCGAAGCTGGATGCCCAAAACGTCTTGCCCAGCGGCATCTGCACCTGCCCGCCATCGGCCAGCGCGTCGAAGCGACGCTTCGCCTCGGCGTCGTCGCGCACGGTCAGCGACAGCGACACGCCCCGGAAATCCGGCGTGCCGTTGCAGCCCATGTCGGACGCCATGACGATCGCGTCGCCGATCTTCAGCGAGGCATGCATCACCTTGTCCCCGGTGCCGGGCTTCAGCATGCCGGCACAGGCCTGCGGGTCGGGGTTGTCCTTCAGGTCGGGGTTGTCCTTGAAGCGCATCAGCATCTCCACCTGGGCGTCCAGCGCCTTTTGGTAGAACGCGATCGCCTCGTCGCATTTTCCGTCGAAGTTCAGGTAGGGCTGGATGGTCATGGCGGGTCCCCTTTTCTTTAACCGAATTGCGCGACCAGGCGGTCGAGCGAACCAGTCCAGCCATACGCATGCGCGTCGCGCATGGAATCGTCGGCGAACTGCTCGTGCGTCAGCGTCAGCCAGGTGCCATCGCCGTCAGGACGCAGGCTGACCGTCACCACCGACTCCGCGTCGCCGAACATCGCCTGGTGCCAGGTGAACACCAGGCGGCGCGCCGGCACGACCTCGCGATAGGTGCCGTGCATCACATGGGTGGCACCGTCCTCGGTGCGCAACGCCACGCGGAAGGTTCCGCCCACGCGCACATCGATTTCGACCACGGGCACCGAGCGCGTTTCGGGGCAACCCCACCAGCGCGCGATCGTCAGCTTGTTGGTCCAGGCTTCGAAGATCTTTTCCGGGCTGGCCGCGATGCGGCGCCGGAGCGTGAGGCTGGGCCGGGTGATGGTGTCGGCGGCGGCGGCGGACATGGCGAAGCCTCCTCAACAAGCGCGGCCAGGCGATCCAGGCTTTGCGACCAGAAGCGTTCGTAGCGCGCCAGCCACTCCATGGCCTGCTGCATGGGCGTTGCGTTCAATTGGACGCTGACCGTGCGCCCGGTTTTCCGGCGGGTGATCAGGCCGGCCTCCGCCAGCACATCCAGGTGCTTCATCACCGCCGGCAGCGACATGGGGAACGGCCGTGCCAGGTCGCTCACGGAACGCCCCGGGGCGGCTTCCAGTTGCGCCAGCAGGCCGCGCCGCGTGGGGTCGGCCAGGGCGGCGAAGGTGCGGTCCAGGCCTGGGTCGCTAAAGTTAACCATGACGTTAAGTATGGTGCCATGGTTGACGCCGCGTCAAGCAAATCCGGAAACGCCACCTGTCAGGTGATGTCGAGCTGCAGGTTCTCGCGCCGGATCACCGCGGTCCATTTGGCGATCTCGGCGTCCACGAACGCCTTGAACGCGGCAGGTGGGGTCCAGGCGCCGAAGCCGCCCATCTGGCTGAAGCGCGCCTGGGTTTCCGGCAGCTCCACCATCGCCCTGATCTGCGCGTTCAGCTCGGTCACGATGGTGTCCGGCGTGCCCGCCGGCAGGAAGATGCCGAACCAGGTGGACACATCGTAGCCGGCAAGCGCGGGGTGGGTTTCGCGCAGCGCCGGCACATCGGGCAGCTGCGGATTGCGCGCGGCCGAGGTGACCGCCAGCGCCCGCACCTTGCCCGCCTGGATATGCGGGATCGCGGTGGTCAGGTTGTCGAACATCATCTCGATGTTGCCGGCGATCAGCTCGATCATCGCGGGTGCTGCGCCACGGAACGGCACGTGCACGATCTCGGTGCCGGTCAGTTGCGCGAACAGCGCGGCGGAAAGATGCGGACTTTGGCCGACGCCCGGATTGCCGCAGGGCACCTTCGCGGGGTTGGCCTTCAGGTGCAGGATCAGCTCGGCGACGGTGCGGGCCGGCACCGCGGGATGCACCACCAGCACGTTGGGGCCGGTGATCACGTTGGACACCGGAATCAGGCTCTCGGGCCGGTACGGCAGGTTGCGGAAAAGCGCGTACGCGGTGCTGTTTGGCCCGACATTGCCGGACAGGATGTGGTGGCCGTCAGGCCTGGCGCGCGCGATCTCGTTCACGCCGATGGTGCCGCCGCCGCCCGATCGGTTTTCCACCACCACCGGCTGGCCCCAGCGCGGCTGCAGGAAGTTCGCCAGCATCCGGCCGACGATATCAGTGGTGCCGCCGGGTGCCGCCGGCACCACCACACGCACCTGCTGCGATGGTTTCCAGTCGGCGCGGGCGTGCAGCGACAGCAGCAGCGCGGGCGCGGCCAGGGCGGCGCGGCGGCCGATCGAAAGCGACATGATGATCCTCCCCAAGGGCTTTGCCGCAGCTTCGCCCTGGCCGGGCCGCATCGCAACGCCCGTACGTTCCAGTTGCGCGCGCACCCCCCTGTTGTGGCAATGTTCGTTCCGGAGCCGCAGAGACCCCCCTCGCGCAAGAACGCGGCCCAAGGGAGAGAACCGCCATGACCGCCCCCGCCGCCTCGCGGCGCGCCCTGCTGGGTGCCGCCGCCGCCTTCGCCGCCGCCGCCCCCGCCGCCGCACAGCGCGCCTTCGGCCCAGGCGCGCCGCCGGCGCGCTACCCGGATGCCGATATCGTCACGCTCGACCCCAAGCGCTTCGGCGCCAAGCTGGGCAACACGTCGATCCAGCGCCTGCATACCGGCATGCAGTGGGCGGAAGGCCCGGCCTGGCATGCCAACGGAAAATTCCTGATCTGGTCCGACATCCCGAACGACGAATGCCTGCGGCTCACCGCCGAGGACGACCATATCGGCCGCCGCTTCCGCTCCCCCGCCGGCTACTCCAACGGCAACACGTTCGACCGCGAGGGCCGGCAGATCGCCTTCCGCCACTTCCACCGCGACGTGGCCCGCTACGAGCCCAACGGCACGCTCACCGTGATGGCCGCGCGCGGCCCCGATGGGCCGTTCAATGCGCCGAACGACGGCGTGGTGCATCCGGCCGACGGCGCCGTGTGGTTCACCGACCCCGGCTACGGCGCGCTGATGAACTACGAGGGCGAGCGCGTGCCGCAAAGCGCCCAGTCGCCCCGGCCTTTCATCAAGGAGGCGATCTACCGCATCGACGCCCAGGGCACCGTGACCAAGGTGGCCGACGAGCCGTTCAAGCCCAACGGCCTGTGCTTCAGCCCCGACTATTCCAGGTGCTACGTCGCCGACACCGGCAAAAGCCATTACGAGCAGGCCAAGAACATCATCTGGGTCTATGACGTCGATGGCCCGCGGCTGCGCAACCCGCGCACCTTCGCCGACATGACGCTGGAGGGGAAAGCCGGCTTCGCCGACGGCATCCGTGCCGACGAGAACGGCAATATCTGGGCCGGTGCCGGCTGGGTGGGCGATGGCTATGACGGGGTGCACGTGTTCGCCCCGGATGGCGCGCGCATCGGCCTGATCAGGCTGCCGGAAATCTGTTCCAACGTCTGCTTCGGCGGCGCCCGGCGCAACCGCCTGTTCATGACCGCGAGCCAGAGCCTTTATTCGGTGATGGTGGAAACCCGCGGCGCGCATTTCTGCTGATTTTTCGCCGCGATCGCGGCGTATTGGGCGTCCTGACCTGAAGGAAGGACGCCCATGCGCCGCACGTTGCTGATGCTTGCCTGCCTGATGCCATTGGCCGCCGCCGCGCAGGAGCGGCCCGCGCTGCGCCTGGTGCAGCCCGACCCGACCCGCACCACGCTGAACCTGTCCGAATCCGCCGAGATCACGGTGCGCCAGGACGAGCTTTACGCGGTGCTGGCGGTGGATGCGCGGGGGGGCTCGGCCGCCGCCGTGCAGCAGGCGGTGAACCGGGCCATGACCGCGGCGCTCGATCGCGCCCGCGGGGTCGCGCCAGTCACCGCCGCCACCGGCAATTACAGCGTGTGGCGCAGCTATGGCTCCAGCATTTCGCCGGGCCAGAGCTGGCAGGGCAGCCAGACCATGACCCTGACCGCCAAGGATTCGGCCGCCTTGCTGGAACTCGTCGGCACCTTGCAGGCGCAGGGCCTGGTGGTGCGCCAGCTCGCCTTCCGGGTCAGCCGCGAGCTCTATCGCGCCACGCGCGAGCAGGCGACCGAGGAAGCGGTGCGCGGGCTGCAGGCGCGGGCGCAGCGCATGGCCGGGCTGCTGGGGCTGGAGTTCGAGCGCTTCGAAAGCGTCACGCTGGATCGCGCCCAGGATCGCGGCTTTGCCATGGCGGCGGCGGCACCGTCGCGTGGCGTGTCCGAAAGCGCGCCGCCGGTGGCCGAGGCGGCCGAGGTGCGGGTGGGCGCGACGGTCAGCGCCGAGGTGGTGCTGAAACCCCGGTAGCGTCCGCAGAGGCCAGCAGCGCGGCCACCGCGGCGGCGATCGGCGCGCCCTCGGCCACGTCGAACCAGGTGAAGGCGGGCTGGGGGTTCGCCTCGAAGCACACCCAGTCGCCGTCCGCCGTGTGCTTCAGGTCGATGCCGCATAGCGGCAGATCGAGCGAGGCGGCCAGTGCCACGCAGCGCGCCGCCACGTCGTCCGGCAGCGCGAAGGGGGCAAGCCGCGTGCTGCCGGCGCCGTAGCGGTAATCCACCACGTCGCTGTCGGCGCGCGTGGCAAAGGCCTGGGGGCCCACCACGTGCACGCGCACGTCGAAGCCCTCGACCAGCGCCTGGAACTGCACCGGGCAATGCGCCAGCATCGCCAGCCGCGCCAGGGCGGCGTCGTCGAGCTCGCGCACGATCGAGCGGATGGACGAGGCCGACTTGAACACCACGCGGCGGTGCCGGGCGAGGAATTCGCGCACCGCCGCCGCATCGTTCGTCACCAGCGTTTCCGGCACGGCGAAGCCCATGGCGCGGATCAGCCGCGCCTGGTGCGGCTTCACGCGGTTCAACGCCTGCGCCGCGGGGCGGTTCACCACCAGGCAGGGTGCCAGGTCCTGCAGCAGCAGCAGCGCCCCATCCAGCCGCCGCGCCGCCGCGATGCCGGCCGCGCCCAGCGCGCGCACCTCCGGCAACTGCGTGGCATCGTGCTGGCGCGCATACACCGCGCGCAGGTCTTCCACCCGCACCACGCTGCCATCGGGCAGCAGCAGCCGCCCCGACAGCACGCCGCCCTGGCCTGCAAGGTCCAGCATGACGAGCGCCGCCTGGCGCTGATCAAGCATCAGGAACGGGGTGCCGCGCCGGCGCAGCGCCTCGGCCACGGCGGCGATCGGGGCTTCATCGGGCAGCCCGGCCAGCAGGATCATGCGCACAGCAGGTTGGCCAGCGCGGCCAGGCCGGCAGCACCACCCAGGGCCAGATCGGGGCAGGCGGTGGCGTGCAGCACCGCGCCGTTCCGATCCAGGAACAAGCCCATCAGGTCGAGTGCGGCGAACCCGGCCAGCGCGCGCGCCGCCTGATGCAAGGCGGGCGGCAGGCCGAACACCGCCCCGCCCACCACCAGCGCCGATGCCACTGCCATCCCTTCGCCCGGCCAGGCGGCGGCCGGCAGCCCGGCCAACGCGGCCAGGTGGCGCCAGGCTTCCGGCCCCTGCTCGATGCCGGCCAGCCCGCGCGGCGTTGGCGCATTGACGCAGCGGAACGCACCCAGCAGCGCAAGCCGCGCGGCGAAGCGCTCCTCGGCGATATAGGCGCCGTCGGGGCCGGGCGGGGCCACCGGCGCCGGGCAGCGGTTCAGCACGGCGCGCACGTTCCCGGGTCGCAGCACGGGCCCGCCCGGCAGCGCCAGCGTGGCCTCGTCCGTCGTGCCGATCGCAACAAGCAGCATGGCCTGGTCCAGCAGCGCGGCATCAAGCAGCAGGCAGGCTTGCCCGCGCGCGGCCAGGACGGCGTGCGCGGCGCGGGCCGAATGGTCGCCCGCGCCGCACAGCACCAGGATCATGCCGGGCGCGGCGTCAGCCGTTGCCCTCGGCCCCCTTCGCCAGCGCCAGCGCCGCCTCGACCTCGGCCTTCAGCCGTTCCAGCATTTCCACCCGCCCGGCCGCATCGGCAGGCGACGCGTAGCCGGCGCTGCCGACATCGGGGCGCAGTTCGGCGCCGATGAAGTGCGTCGGCATGGCGCCGGCAAGTGCCGACTCCAGCGCCGCCACCCGGTCCTCCAGCGACGCCGCGGCGCCGGCCGCCAGGGGTGCCGCGGGATTGAAGCGGAAGCTTTCGACCTGGTCCTTGCCGTCCTTGATGAAATTCTTCTCACCGCCTTCCTTGGTGTCCTTGGTCTCCTTGACCTCTTTTTCCTTGTCCTTGATGTCCTTGACTTCCTTGGTTTCCTTGTTGTCCTTGATCTCCTTGGTTTCCTTCACTTTCTCCTTCGGCTTTTCCTGGACCTTCTCGAAATCCTTCTGCTCCTTGCCCTTTTCCTTGATCTTGTCCGGCGTCTTTTCGGTGATGTCCTTCAGCAGGTTCTTGTCGATCGCCTTTGGCATCAGCTGGCTGATGATGCCGCGGATGTTGGGGCGGTTGCCGATGCGCTGCGTGGCCGGCCGGCCCGGCGCGTCGGTCTGCGGGCTGCCGGTGCTGCGCAGCACCTGGCGCGCCGTGGCCGCGGTCAGCACCGGCCTGCCGGCGGCGCGCAGAATGCCCTGGACGCACCCCAGCGCGCCCACCACCACGGGGCTGGCGCTGGAGGTGCCGTTGAACGACCCGGTGTACCAAAGGTCTTCGTTGTTGCCGCCCTGCAGGAAGCCGTAGCCGGCGGTCACCACGCCCTCGCCCCAGCCCTGCGCATCGACGCAGGCGCCGAAGTTCGAGAAGCCCAGCCGCGACCGGTCCGGCCCGTGGCTCAGCGTGGCCGGCGCGCCGGCGCCCACGATGACCGCGCCGCAATCCGGGTTGGCCCGGTTGAACGGGTTGCGCCAGCCGGGCGGGAAGAAGTTCGGGCGCTGGCCGTAGATCGCGTCGTCCAGGTTCTGCGCGCCGTTGCCCGCCGCTTCCACCACGACGATGCCGCGACTGGTGGCGAACAGGATGGCGGCGAAATCGTCCGGCCACCATTCCACCGCGATGTAGCCGTTCTGATCCTGGCGCGCCTGGAAATTGTTGCGGGGGCCAGGCCGGTGCAGCTCGATCAGGATGATGTCGCCGGCCGACAGCGCGTTCGCCGCCGCCGTGATCGACGCCGAGCTGGAATTGCCCGCGCCGAAGATCGAGCGCGCGCGGGTGTTGCTGTCCGGGCAGATGCCGGTGACGCCGACAGTGTTCACGTCGGCGCCGAACACGCCGATCACCGCAGTGCCGTGGTTGCGCCAGCCCAGCCGGTCGGCGGCCGGCGGCAGGCCGCCGCCGATCACGCCGCCCTGGTTCTGCGTCAGGTCCTCGTGGCTGAAGCGCCATTCGCCTTCGATGTCGATGATGCGCACGGTCGATCCCCGCCCGCCGGGCTGGGTCCAGGCCCAGCGCGCATCCACGCCCATGGGTGCGGCATTCAGGTAGCCCTGCAGCGCGGTGAAGTCGGGGGTGGCGGGCGGCGCCTCGGTGCCGGCGGCGGCGGCAGCGGCGGCACCGCCTTCCTGGCGCCACAGCGGCGGCTCGGCGCCGGGCTTCACATAGGCGGCCTCGACCGGGTCGGTGGCGCGCAGCGCGCTGGCGATCGCCTCCAGGTCGCCGCCGGCCTCGACCTTGTAGTAGGTGCCGGGATCGCGCCCGCCCACGGCCGCGGCGGCGGCACCCATGGCGCGGCGGGCGCGTTCCTCGCTGGCGCCGAACAGCGGCGTCATGCTGGCGCCGGCATCCTTCAGGATCGATTCCAGCCGGTCGGTGCGCATGCCTGCGCGCGATCGCACGCCGGCGGCGCTGGCGGCCATGTCGGCTTCGGTGCGGGTCAGCACCACCAGCTCGGGCGGGCTGGCGCCGCCGGCGGGTGGTGGGGCATCGGCGGGCCTGCGGGTGCGGCGCGGGGTTCGGGCCATCTGCGTCTCCTTGCGGTGCTGTCGTTCTACGATGTGTTGCTTCAGGGCGGGGCGTCGGTGGGCTTGGCGTAGCAGGCCTCCACCCCCGGCAGGGCGGCGATCGCCTTGGCCAGCGCCTGGCCGGCGCGGTCGGGTGCCTCGACGATGAAGGTGCGCGACATGGCGTTGGCGGGGTCCTCGATCGGCGGCGGATAGAGCGTTGCCTTGGCCTTCGCGATCGCCGCCCGCACCGGATCGGCGCCACCTGCACGCAGGCGCGCGGCCAGGCTTGAAGCGACGATCAAGGTGAGCTGCATGGTGCCGAATGGTGCCGACCGGGGGGCCCCGCCCTTTGCGCAAGCGCAACAATTTGCGCTCGCTTGCGGTGCAGGGTCAAGCCTGGCGTTGCTCGGCCTCGTACAGCGCGCGCGTGGCGGCATCGGGTGGATAGGTGCCGGCAAGCGGCGCGCCCGCGGCGATGCGCGCCTTCGCCCAGAGCTCGAACGCCTCGGTCTCGGCGGCCTCCTGGGCGATCGCGGGGGCAAGGGCTGCGGGCACCACGATGGCGCCGGCCGGGTCGGCCAGGATCGCGTCGCCCGGAAACACCGACACGCCGGCCACGCCGATCGGCTGGTCCAGCCCCACCACATGCAGCATGGCCTGGCTGCCGGCCGCAGCACTGCCGCGGCACAGCACCGCAAGGCCCGACGCCGCGACCTCGTGCGCGTCGCGCACGCAGCCGTCGATGACGGCACCGGCGATGCGGCGATTGGCCAGGTGCGTGGCCAGGATGCCGCCGAACAACCCGGCCCGGGTTTCGCCGAAACAGTCCGCCACCAGCACGGCACCCTGCGGGCAGCGATCCAGCGCCGCGCGCTGAAGATTTTCGGGGAAGCGCGTCATGTAGTCGGGCGTGCCGAGATCGGGGCGCATCGGGATGGCGCGCAGCGTGAAGGCGGGGCCCGCGAACTTCGTGCCGGGCGCAAGCGGCACCAGGCCGGGCAGGAACATGGCGCGCAGGCCACGCCGGAACAGCGCCGTGGCGACCGTGGAGACCGAAGCCCTGGCCAGCAGGGCGCAGGTCGCCGCATCGACCGGTGCTGCCTCGGCGGGCAGGCTGTCGGGGCCGAAATTCACGCGGCGGGGGGCTCGACGCGGTAGCGGAAGTCGCAGTGCGAAGCGCCACCCATGATGGTTTGCGTGCGGGTCAGCTTGAGCCGCGGGTCAAACCCCTCGCAGAACTTGCCGTCGCGGTTGCAGGACAGCGCCGCACCCAGATGCCCGATGCCCATGGCCTTGTAGGTTTCCGCATAGCGGCAGCGCGTGACGTTGAAGTCGAAATTCTCGGCGTCCTGGCGCAGCACCTCGATGCTGAGCGCATCGTCCTTGGTCCATAGCGGCATGATCGCGGCCAGGTTCTCGATCGGGGACTTCTCCGCGTCGGCCTGCCGCGCGAACCCCTGGGCGGCGGCCACCGCCATCTTCTCCACCGCGCGCGCCAGGATTTTTCGCGCACGGTCTTCGCCGATCTCGCGGGCGAATTCCTCGAACACACCCTTCGCGAATTCAGCCTCGATGCTGCGGCGTTGCAGGATTCCCATGGCTTCGGTCATGCGTTGTTCCCCTGGCCGCATCCGTTCGCGGCCCCACATCGTATGGAACATGGACGGGAGCGGAAAGCATGCGCGGCATCTGGGCGGCCCTGCTGGGCGCGTGGCTGATGGCAACGCCGGCCGCGGCACAGGTGGACCAGGCCGACCGCGCCGCGATCGAGGCTGCGATCCGCGGCCAGATGGACGCCTTCGGCCGCGACGACGCGCATGCCGCCTATGGCTTCGCCGCGCCCAACATCCACGCCCTGTTCCCCAGCGCGGAGATGTTCCTGGAAATGGTGCGCCGGGCCTATGCGCCGGTGTACCGCCCCCAGGACGCGCGCTTCCGCCCGCCCGAGGCCACCGAGGATGGCGTGCGCCAAAGCGTGATCCTGCGCGGGCCCGATGGGCGATACGTCACCGCGATCTACACCATGCAGCGCCAGCCCGACGGTGCCTGGAAGATCGCCGGCTGCACCCTGGTGAGCCTGCCGGACACGGGGGCTTAGGGGTGAAAGCCGCCTGACCGGTTCAGCGCGCGCCCGCCGCCTGCCGCACCGCCGCGATGAAGGTGCGTATCTTCGCCGGGTCCTTCACGCCGGGCGATGACTCCACACCCGACGAGACATCGACCACGAAGGGCGATGCGATGCGGATGGCGTCGGCCACCGTGTCGGCCGTGAGCCCCCCGGCCAGGAACCAGGGCCGCGCAAATCGCCGGCCGGACATCATGTGCCAGTCGAACGCGCGCGCATTGCCGCCGGGGCGGGTGGCGCCGGGCGGCGGCTTCGCGTCGAACATCAGGTCGTCGGCGGCATCGGCGAAGGCTGCGGCCGCATCAAGGTCGGCCGGCACGGCGACCGGCAGCGCCTTGATCACCTCCAGCCCGAACTTCGCCCGCACCGCGGCCACCCGCGCCGGCGATTCATGGCCCTGGAGCTGCAGCACATCCAGCCGCGCACCGGCAATGGCGGCGCCAATCGCGGTGTCGTCGGCATCGACGAAAAGCCCCACCCGGCGCGGCCCGCCAGGTGCCCCGATCGCGCCGGCGGCTTCGGGCGTGACAAAACGCGGGCTGGGAGGGAAGAACACGAAGCCCACGTAGTCGGCGCCGGCATCGCGCGCGGCCTGATAGGCGGCGGCGTCGCGCAGCCCGCAGATCTTTACCCGCGTCACAGGCTGGCGGCGATCGCCCGGGCGGCGGCGGCGGGGTCGGGCGCCTCGGTGATCGGGCGGCCCACCACGATCCAGTCGGCGCCGTCCGCCACGGCCTGTCGCGGCGTGGCGATGCGGGCCTGGTCGCCGGCGGCGCTGCCCGCGGGACGGATGCCGGGCACCACCAGCGCCAGCGCATCGCCCAGCGCATCGCGGATCAGGGGCAGCTCGGCAGGGCTGCACACCAGGCCGTCCATGCCGCTTTCCTGCGCCAGCCGCGCCAGGCGCAGCACCTGGGCCGCCACGTCGCCGCCGGCGCCGGTGGCGGCCAGCTGCGCGGCATCGATGCTGGTCAGCACGGTGACCGCCAGCAGCATCGGCCGGGCCGCGCCGCCGGCGGCCTCGGCCGCGTCGCGCGCCGCTTCCAGCATGCGCGCACCCCCGGCGGCATGCAGCGTCAGCATGGCGGGTGACACGCGGCAGGCAGCGCGCACCGCCCCGGCCACGGTGTTGGGGATGTCGTGCAGCTTCAGGTCCAGGAAGACTTTTGGGCCGATTGCGGCGATGGCCCGCACGGCTTCCGGGCCATTGGCCACGAAGAATTCCAGGCCGAGCTTCAGCAGGCCGACCTCATGGTGCAGCGCGTTTGCCAGCGTTCCGGCGCGTGCCAGGTCAGGCGTGTCGATGGCGGCGATCAGGCGGGACTTGCCGCCCGGCGGGCGCCGTGCCGCCTGGGCGCTTGGCATGGGCGCGTCCAGCACTAGCGCAGCGCCGGCAGCGTCTGGGTGCTGGTGCGCTCCTGCGCCTCGACCACGCGGCGATCGCTGCCGGCGCGCAGCCGCCCGGGCAGCACGGAAAGCCACACCACCAGCGCGCCCAGCAGGAAGCCGAGCGCGGCCAGCGCGAGGCCAGCCAGCGCCAGCGGCAGATCGACGCCGCCGGGCAGCGGCCACAGCCGCAGGGTCACCACGCCGCGATTGGACAGCACGAACAGCACCACCGGCAGGGCCAGCAGCGCGGCGAGCAGGATCCGGATCAGCCTCATCGCGATGTCACCCTGCCGCTGGGATCGGGCACCGGCGCACGCGGCGCGCGTACGGTCGGCGAAGGCGCATTCAGCCGCTCGCGCAGTTCCTTGCCGGCCCGGAAGAACGGCACGGCCTTTTCGGACACCGCCACCGCCGCCCCGGTGCGCGGGTTGCGGCCGGTGCGGGCTTCACGCGTGCGCACCGAGAAGGCGCCGAAGCCCCGCAGTTCAACCCGGTCGCCACGCGCCAGCGCCGCCGTGACCTGGTCGAAGATGGTGCCGACGATCTGCTCGATATCGCGATGCATCAGATGCGGGTTGCGGCCCGCCAGCACCGCGACAAGCTCCGACCGGGTCATGGCGCGCGCATCCGCATGCTGCGCGAGTATGCCGCAAGGGGGCGCGCGGTTCAACAATAAGCTATTGGAAGAAAAGGCGGTTTGGGGGATGCCGCACGGCACCCCCCGATGCCCTATTCCTTGCTATCGTCCTTGGCCATGGCGTTCCGCCGCCGGATCGCCGCCCCCAGGATATCGCCCAGCGAGGCACCGCTGTCCGACGAGCCGAATTCCGCCATCGCGTCCTTCTCCTCGTCCAGCTCCTTGCCCTTCACGGTCAGCGCCAGCTTGCGCGACGCGCGATCGACCGCGGTGATCTTGGCGTCGATCTTGTCGCCCACGGCAAACCGATCGGGCCGCTGCTCGCTGCGGTCGCGCGACAGCTCGGCCTTGCGGATGAAGCCGGTGACGCTGTCATCGACCTTCACCTCGATGCCGTTGGCCTGCACCGCGGTGACCACGCAGGTCACGATCTCGCCCTTGCGCAGCTTGTCGAGCGTGGCGGCCGCCGGATCCTCGGCCAGCTGCTTCACGCCAAGCGAGATGCGCTCCTTCTCGACATCCACGTCCAGCACCTTGGCGCGCACCACCTGGGCCTTGGCATAGCGGGTCACCGCCACCTCGCCGGGCTGGTCCCACGACAGGTCGGACAGGTGCACCATGCCGTCGATATCGCCCGGCAGGCCGACGAACAGGCCGAATTCCGTGATGTTGCGGATTTCGCCGGAAACCTCGCTGCCCGGCGGGTTGGCTTCCAGGAAGGCCTCCCACGGGTTCTGCATGCACTGCTTCAGGCCAAGGCTGATGCGCCGCTTGCTCTCGTCCACTTCCAGGATCATCACCTCGACTTCCTGGCTGGTGGACACGATCTTGCCGGGGTGCACGTTCTTCTTGGTCCAGCTCATCTCGGACACGTGCACCAGGCCTTCCACGCCCGGTTCCAGTTCCACGAAGGCGCCGTAGTCGGTGATGTTGGTGACGCGGCCGGTGAATTTTCCGCCGCGCGGATACTTCACGCCCACGCCTTCCCACGGATCGGCCTCCAGCTGCTTCATGCCCAGGCTGATGCGCTGGGTTTCGCTGTTGAAGCGGATCACCTGCACGCGCACCTGCTGGCCGATGGTCAGCGCCTCGCTGGGGTGGTTGATGCGCCGCCAGGCGATGTCGGTGACGTGCAGCAGGCCATCGACGCCACCCAGATCGACGAAGGCGCCGTAGTCGGTGATGTTCTTCACCACGCCATCCAGGATCTGGCCTTCCTTCAGGCCCTGGATCAGTTCGCTGCGCTGCTCGGCGCGGGTTTCCTCCAGCACGGCGCGGCGGCTGACCACGATGTTGCCGCGGGCCCGGTCCATCTTGAGGATCTGGAACGGCTGCGGGCTGCCCATCAGCGGGCCCACGTCGCGGATCGGGCGGATATCCACCTGGCTGCCCGGCAGGAAGGCCACGGCGCCGGAAAGATCGACGGTGAAGCCGCCCTTGACGCGGCCGAAGATCACGCCGGTGACGCGGCCGCTGGCCTGGAACTGGCGTTCGAGCTGGGTCCAGGCTTCCTCGCGCCGGGCCTTCTCGCGGCTCAGCAGGATGCCGCCGTCGCGGTCCTCGTAGCGCTCGATGAAGACTTCGATCAGGTCGCCGGCCTTCACCTCGGCCTTCTGGCCGGCGGGGGCGAATTCCTTCAGCGGGATGCGGCCTTCGCTTTTCAGGCCGACATCGACCACGACGATGTCATCCTCGATGCGCATCACGCGCCCGGTGATGACGCTGCCTTCGAAGCCGGCATTGCGGCCGAGCGTTTCGTCCAGCAGGGCGGCGAAATCGTCCATGGAGGCGGGAGCGGCCATGTGGGCCGCGGTGGCGGTTGCCATAAGGGTTGTCAGGCTTTCGGCGGGCGCCTGCCCGCGGTCTGCGCACCGGCTTTCGCGGCACGACATCCCGGCGCCTGGCGCCGGGCGGGTTGCAGGATGGCGTGGCGTAGGCCCGCCGTGGCGCGCGAGTCAAGCACCACGGCGGCGCGGCACGGCGGCGCGGGCGGTCAGCGGCGCAGGCCCAGCCGGCCGATCAGCGTGTCGTAGCGGCCGGAATCCTTGCGCTTCAGGTAGTCCAGCAGGCCGCGCCGCTGGCCCACCATCATCAGCAGGCCGCGCCGGCTGTGGAAGTCCTTGGCGTGGGTCTTCAGGTGCTCGGTCAGGTTCTTGATGCGCTCGGACAGGATCGCGACCTGCACTTCCGGGCTGCCCGTGTCGGTGGGCGCGGTACGATACTCGCCAATCAGCGCCGTGCGGCGCTCCGCCGTGATCGACATCGCACATTCCTTCCGTGCGGAGGGCCGCGCCCTCCTTGATGTTGCAGGGTCAGGGACCTGCCGGCGGGCCTGCCGGCACCAGCAGCCGTTCGGGCTGCAGCATGCCGTCGCAAAGCCGTGCCAGCGCGATCGCCTGGCCATCCCGAAGCACCCGCACCAGGCCGTTATCCGGGCTGGCGGTTTCCGGGATCCGCCCGATGAATGGCACAAGGCTGATCGCCTGGCCGCCCATCAGGGGCCGGGATTCCGCCCCCGTCAGGGCCAGCGCCGGGATGTCGGCCAGCGCGGTCTCGACAGAGTGCAGGAATGCCGAAGCGGCGGGGTTATGGTCGGGCGCGGTCAGTTTGTCCAGCGCCACGGCGCTGGCTTCCGTGAAGGGGCCGACCCGCAGCCGACGCAGCGCGCTGATGTGCCCCACCGTGCCCAGCGCGCGGGCGAGGTCCCGCGCGAGGCTCCGCATGTACACGCCCTTGCCCGAGGCCACGCCCAGCACGGCCGTATCGGCATCGGGCCGATCGAGCAGCGTGAAACTGTCCACCCGCGCGGGGCGGGCTTCCAGCACCGGCGGCGTGCCGGCGCGGGCCAGGTCATACGCGCGCTCGCCCGCCACCTTGATCGCCGAGAAGGCGGGCGGCACCTGCATGATGTCGCCGGTGAAGTTCTTCAGCGCGGCGCGGATCGCCTCGTCGGTCGGGCGGGCGTCGGAGGTTTCGGTGATGGCACCCTCGGCATCGTCGGTGTCGCGGGCTTCGCCGAAGCGGAGCGTGAAGCGGTATTCCTTGGTGGCGTCCTGCACGTAGGGAACGGTCTTGGTGGCCTGGCCCAGTGCCACGGGCAGGATGCCGGTGGCCAGCGGATCAAGCGTGCCGCCGTGGCCGGCCTTCTGCGCGTTGAAGGTGCGGCGCGCGATCGCGACCACAGTGGTGCTGGTGGGGCCGGACGGCTTGTCGATGATCAGCCAGCCGTCGATCTCGGCGCCCTTGCGGCGGCGGGTCATGCCTCGTCGGCGTCCTTTGCCACGTCGCGCACCACGCGCGGGTCGTGCAGCAGCGTGTCGATGCGGGCGGCCTCGTCCGGCACGGGGTCGTGGCGGAACGACAGTTTCGGCGCGAATTTCGTGCGCACCGCCTTGGCGACCTGGGCCGACAGGAAGGGTGCCGCGTGGTTCAACGCGCGCGTCAGGCCTTCATCGGCCACGCCGCCGAACGGCACCACCCACACCGTGGCATGGCGCAGGTCGGGGCTCATGCGCACCTCGGTGACCGTGAGCCGCCGGTGCATCAGGGCCGGGTCGCGGAAATCGGCGCGCTCGAACACCATGGCCAGCGTGTGGCGGATTTCCTCGGCCACGCGCAGCATGCGCTGGCTGGGCCCGGAAGCGGCCCCGCGGGCTTTCTTCGCTGGCATCGAGACCCTCTTTGCGGAAGCCGGCCGCGCTCAGGTCGCGGCCACGCTCTCCGTCTCGTAGCACTCGATCTGGTCGCCGACGCGGATGTCGGAATAGTTCGCGAAGCTCATGCCGCATTCGTAGCCGTTGGTCACCTCGCGCACGTCGTCCTTGAAGCGGCGCAGCGTGGAAAGCTCGCCCTGGTGAATGACCGTGCCGTCACGCAGCAGGCGCACGCCGGCGCCGCGCCGCACCACGCCTTCGGTCACGCGGCAGCCCGCCACCTTGCCGATCCGGGTGATGTCGAACACCTCCAGGATCGAGGCATAGCCCAGGAAGGTCTCGCGCTGGATCGGCGCCAGCTTGCCCACCACCATGGCTTCAATATCATCGGCCACCTGGTAGATGATGCTGTAGTAGCGGATATCCACGCCGTCGCGCGCCGCCAGCTCGCGGGCCTGGGCGGTGGCGCGCACGTTGAAGGCCACGACGATGGCGTTCGATGCGCGGGCCAGCTGGATATCGCTTTCCGTGATCTGGCCGACGCCGGACAGCAGCACCCGCACCCGCACTTCCTCGCGGGAAACCTTGGCGAGTGTGACGCTGATGGCTTCCGCCGTGCCCTGCACGTCGGCCTTCACCACCACCGCCACTTCCTTCTGGGCGCCGGCGGCGATGCGGCTCATCATCTCCTCGATGGTGCCGCGCGCGGCCAGGTTGCCGGCGTTCTTCTCGCGCGCCTTCCTTTGCCGGAATTCGCTGATCTCGCGGGCGCGCGCCTCGTCCTCGACCGCCACGAACGGCTCGCCGGCACCGGGCACGCCGGCCAGGCCCAGGATTTCCACCGGCATGGCGGGGCCGGCGGTCTTCAACTGCTTGCCCTTGTCGTCCAGCATGGCGCGCACGCGGCCCCATTCGGACCCCGCCACCACGATGTCGCCCTGCTCCAGCGTGCCCCTCTGCACAAGAACCGTGGCGACTGGCCCCCGGCCCCGATCGAGCTTGCTTTCGATCACGGCACCTTCGGCCGCGCGCGCCGGGTTCGCCTTCAGGTCCAGCACCTCCGCCTGCAGCAGGATCGCTTCCTGCAGCTTGTCCAAGCCGATGCGCTTCAGCGCGGAGACCTCCACGTCCTGCGTGTCGCCGCCCATCGATTCCACGACGATCTCGTGGCTCAGCAGTTCGGTGCGCACGCGTTCGGGGTTGGCGCCCTCGCGGTCGATCTTGTTGATCGCCACGATGATCGGCGCATTGGCCGCCTTGGCGTGGCGGATCGCCTCGATGGTCTGGGGCATCACGCCGTCATCGGCGGCGACCACCAGCACCACGATGTCGGTCACGCTGGCGCCGCGGGCGCGCATGGCGGTGAAGGCCTCGTGGCCGGGCGTGTCGATGAAGGTGATCCTCTTGTCCTCGCCCAGCTCGTTCTTCTCGGCCAGCGTCACCTGGTAGGCGCCGATATGCTGGGTGATGCCGCCGGCTTCGTGCGCGGCCACGTCGGTGCTGCGCAGCGCGTCCAGCAGGCTGGTCTTGCCGTGGTCCACATGGCCCATCACGGTGACCACCGGCGGGCGAGGATCGAGGTCGATTTCCGCATCGACCTCGCCGTCCAGGCCTTCCTCCACGTCGGATTCGCTGACCCGCTTCACGCGATGGCCGAACTCCTCGACCACCAGCTGCGCGGTATCCGCCTCGATCGATTGCGTGATGGTCGCCATCACGCCCAGCTTCATCAGCGCCTTGATCACGTCGCCGCCGCGCGCGGCCATGCGGTTGGCCAGTTCCTGCACGGTGATGGCTTCGGGCAGCACCACTTCGCGCACCACCTTGACCTGGTCGTTGCGCAGCGCCTCCAGCTCGGCCTGGCGGCGCTCGCGCTCGCGCTGGCGGCGCACCGAGGCAAGGCTGCGGGTCTTCTCGTCCTCGCCAGCCAGCGCGGCATCGACGTCGATGCGGCCCTGCCGGCGCGGGTCGGACAGCGCCTTCTTGGCGGGCGCCGCCGCGGGCTTCTTGAGGCCGGCCACGCCGCCGGGGCGGCGGGCGTTGCGGGGGGTGTCGTCGTCCTCCTCGCGCGCGGCACCCTTCTTGAGGCGCAGCGTGCCTTCGGGCGTGGCGGCGGGCGCCGGCGCGCGCGCCGGCTGGGGTGCGCGCACGGGCGCCGGCGCGGGTGCGGCGTCCTCTGCTTCGGCGGCGCGCTTTGCGGCCTCGGCCGCCTCGGCCTCGCGCCTGGCGTCCTCGGCGGCGCGGACCTTGGCCTCGATCTCGGCGCGCAGTGCCGCTTCGGCCTCGATCGCCCTGCGCGCTTCCTCCTCGGCGGCGCGGCGCGCGGCCTCGGCGGCGGACAGGATCGCGATGTTCTGTTCCTGCTCGCGCCGCTCGGCGTCGCGCTTGGCCTGTTCCTTCTGGGCTTCCTGCACGGCGCGCATGCGCGCGGTGCGTTCCTCGTTGGTCAGTTGCCGGGGTGCCGCGCCGCGGGCCGGCGGCTGGCCGGGGGCGGGCGTGGCGGCACCCGGGGTGGGGCCGGGCGCGCCGACCACGCGCTTCTTGACGACCTCGACCTGCACGACCTTGCTGCGGCCGTGGCTGAAACTTTGCCGCACACTGCCGCCATCGACCGTCTTGCCGAGTTCCAGCCGGCCCGCCGGGCGCAGGCTGAGCTTGCCCTTCGCGCTGTCCGCGTCGCCGCCCGCGTCGGCCGCCGTAGCCCGTTCCTGTTCAGCCACCATCGGTCCCGTTCGTGTCCTTGTGCGTCTTTGCCGGCCGCATGCCGGCAAGACGGCTGCACTCCATCGCGATCAGGCCCGCCAGCCGGCCGGGGGCGATGCCCACATGCACGGCGTGATCGCGCCCGAAAACCCGGCCCAGCGCGAAGCCATCCAGCGGCGCCACGCCGGGCACGCCATCCAGCAGCCGCGCCAGCTTTTCGCGCCCGCCAGCGGCACCGTCGCTGGCTTCCACCAGCAGGCCGATGCGCCCTTTCGCGGCCCATTCCCGCACCGCTTCGAAGCCGCACACCGCCTGGCCCGCCCGCCGCGCCAGGCCCAGCGTATCCTGCACCCGCGCTTCCAACCCGGCGATGATGCTGGCGCCCATGTCGCCCGGCAGGCGCGGCTGAAGTTTCGCGCCATCGACGGACTTCGCTGCCGCCCTGGTCAGCGCGCCCCGTTTCTGCGCGGCTTCTAGCACATCGGCCCGTGCCGACAACCACATTCCCCGGCCGGGCAGCCGTGCCGCCAGGTCGGGCAGGATCGTGCCATCGGGCGCCAGCACGAAGCGCAGCATCGCTTCCTTGGGGTGGCGCGCGCGCGTCACCAGGCAGCGGCGCAGCGGGCCCTTCTCGGTCCCGTGGTCGTCGGGCGGGATGTCCAGGGTGGGGTCAGCCAGCAGCGCCTTCGCCCTCCTTGCCGTCCTCGAACCAATGGGCGCGCGCGGCCATGATGATGGCATTGGCCGTCTCCTCGTCGACCGCGCCGTCGCCGAGGATCTCGATGAGTTCGTCGCTGGCGAGGTCGGCCAGGTCGTCCAGCGTCTTCACGCCCTTCTCGCCCAGCGCCACCAGCATGGCCGGGGTGAAATCGCCGACCGAGGCCAGGGCCTCGTCCACGCCCAGCGCGATGCGCCTTTCGGTGAACGCCGCGTCGCGCTTTTCCAGGTGCGCCTCGGCGCGGCGCTTCAGCTCGGTCGCCACGCTCTCGTCGAACCCCTCGATGTCCGCCAGCTCCTCCAGCGGCACCATGGCCAGTTCCTCGATCGAGGAGAATCCTTCGGTCACCAGCAGGCCGGCGATCACGTCGTCCACGTCCAGCGCATCGACGAACAGGCCGGTGCGGCGGCGGAATTCCTCCTGCCGGCGCTCGCTTTCGATCGCCTCGGTCAGGATATCGATCTGCCAGCGGGTCAGCTGCGACCCGAGCCGCACGTTCTGGCCGCGCCGGCCGATGGCGAGCGACAGCTGGTCGTCCGGCACCACCACTTCGATGCGCCGGTTCTCCTCGTCGAGCACCACCTTCGACACCTCGGCGGGGGCCAGCGCGTTCACCACGAAGGTCGCGGGGTCGGGCGACCAGGGGATGATGTCGATGCGCTCGCCCTGCAGTTCCTGCACCACCGCCTGCACGCGCGACCCGCGCATGCCGACGCAGGCGCCCACTGGGTCGATCGAGGAATCGCGGGAAATCACCGCCATCTTGGCGCGGCTGCCGGGGTCGCGCGCCACCGCCTTGATCTCGATGATGCCGTCGTAGATTTCCGGCACTTCCTGGGCGAACAGTTTTGCCAGGAAGTTGGGATGCGTGCGGGACAGGAAGATCTGCGGGCCGCGCGGTTCCTCGCGCACGTCGTAGATGAAGGCGCGCACGCGATCGCCGTTGCGGAAGCTTTCGCGGCCGATCAGCTCGTCGCGGCGCAGCAGCGCCTCGGCGCGGCCGAGCTCGACCATCAGGTTGCCGTACTCGGTGCGCTTGACCACGCCGTTGATGATCTCGCCCACGCGATCCTTGAACTCGTTGAACTGTTTCTTGCGCTCGGCTTCTCGAACCCGGGAGACGATCACCTGCTTGGCGGTCTGCGCGCTGATGCGGCCCAGGTCGATCGGCGGCAGGTCCTCGATCATGAACTCGCCCACCTTGATGCCGGGGCGCAGCCTGGCGGCGATCTTCAGCGGCAGCTGCGTCATCTCGTTCTCGACCGTCTCCTCGACGATCTCGGTGTAGCGCTTCATCGCCACTTCGCCGGTCTTGCGGTCGATGAAGGCGCGGATGTCCTTCTCGTGCCCGTACTTAGCCTTGCCGGCCTTGGTGATGGCCTGTTCCAGGGCTTCGACAACCTCGTCGCGCTCGATGTTCTTTTCGCGCGCGACGGCTTCGGCCACCTGCAGGATGTCCGGGATCTTGAAGGTCGTGGCGACTGCCATGGGTGTGGTCCCTGCGCTTCGGTTCGTTCAGTTGGGCGCTGTTGGCCGGGTTGCGGCGATCAGCGCCTCGGTCAATACCAGCTTGGCCTTGCGGATCGAGGCGAGCGGCAGCGCCGCCTCGGCCCCGGTATCGAGTTTCAGGCGCACCGCATCGTGGTCCACGCCCAGCAGCTGGCCCGAGAATTTGCGCTGCCCGTCGATCGCGGGTTCGCATTCCAGCCGCGCCTGGTGCCCGGCGAAGCGAGCGAAATCCTTGGGCCGCGTCAGCGGCCGGTCGATGCCGGGCGACGAGCATTCCAGCGTCCAGGCGCCCTTGATCGGGTCCTCGATATCGAGCACGGCGGACAGCTGGCGCGCAATCAGCTCCAGGTCGTCGCTGCCGATCGGCTGCTGGTCGGCGCGCTCGGCCATGACCTGCACGGTGATCCGGTCCTTGCCCATGACCTGCACGCGCACCAGGTCGAACCCCAGGCCGGCCAGCGACGGGCCGACAATGCCGGCCAGGCGCGCTTCCAGGGGCGAGGTGTGCACGGGCATCGCGGTCAGGCTACTTTCAAGCAGGCCCAAAACAGAAAAGGCGGCCCGAAGGCCACCCCCCAAGAACGCTACGGAAGATGTCGTGGATCAGGAGATAGCGAAGCGGGGGGCGGCGTGCAAGGGGTGGCCGGGCACCCTGCTACCCCGCATCCTCGGCGCCGGGGAAGAACAAGGGCTGGCCGTTGATGCGGTAGCTGCTGATCGCCGCCGCCCCGGCGGGGCCGGAAATCCAGTCGGCGAAGGCCTGGGCTTCCGCCAGCTTGACGTGCGGATGCCGCGCCGGGTTCACCACGATCACGCCGTACGGGTTGAACAGCCGCCGGTCGCCCTCGACCACGATGCGCAGCCCCTGGCGGTTCTGGAACGACAGCCAGGTGCCCCGATCGGCCAGCACATAGGCGCCCATCGCGGCCGCGGTGTTCAGCGTGGGGCCCATGCCCTGGCCCAGTTCGCGATACCAGCCGCCGGCGGGCTTCACGCCGGCGATCTCCCACATGCGCAATTCGGCCGCATGCGTGCCGCTGCGATCACCGCGGCTGGCAAAGGGCGACTGCGTGGCGGCGATGCGCCGCAGCGCCTCGGCCGCGTCGGCGGTGCCGGCGACGCGCGCGGGGTCGGCGGCGGGGCCGACCAGCACGAAGTCATTCGCCATCACCGGGCGCCGCGGCAGCCCGAACCCCTCGGCCACGAACTTCTCCTCGGCGGCGCGGTCGTGCACCAGCACCACATCGGCATCGCCGCGCCGCGCCATGTCCAGCGCCTGGCCGGTGCCCAGCGCCACCACCCGCACCGCGATGCCGGTCTGCTGGGTGAAGATCGGCAGGATGTGGTTGAACAGTCCCGACTGCTCGGTGCTGGTGGTGGACGCCACCGTGATGCCGCGCGGCTGCGCCAGCACGGCGGGCGCGCCCAACAGCATGGCAAGCAACAGCAGGCGACGCAGCATGGTCTTCCTCCCTGGTATCAGGCGGTGCGGCGCCCGGCCTGCAGGGCCAGCGCGTTGACCGCAAGAACAATGGCAAGAAGCATGATCCCCAGCGCCAGCGCCAGCGGCAAATCGCCCTTGCTGGTTTCCAGCGCGATCGCGGTGGTCATGCTGCGGGTGTGGTGGCGGATATTGCCGCCGACCAGGATGATGGCGCCCACTTCCGCGATCGCCCGCCCGAACGCTGCCAGGAACACCGTGACCAGCGCGGCCCCCGATGCCGCGATCAGCACCTGGCCGGCGCGCAGGTCGCTGGCGCCGTCGATGCGCAGCGGCTCGCCGATCTCGGCCCACGGGCCGGTGAACAGGCGGTAGGCCAGGGCAGCGGCGATCGGCGTGGTCAGCACGCTTTGCGCCACCACCATGGCAGTGGGCGTGAACAGCAGGCCCAGCGGCCCCAGCGGGCCCGAGCGCGACAGCAGCAGATACACCAGCAGCCCGGCCACCACCGGCGGCAGCCCCATCAGCGCATGCACCACCGCCAGGACCGCGCCGCGCCCGGCAAAGCGCCGCATGACGAGCAGCGCGCCCAGCGGCACGCCCAGGCTGCAGCCGATCAGCGCCGCGGCCAGGCTGACGCGCAGGCTGAGCCACACGATCGCCATCAGCTCCGCGTCGCCCGACAGCATCAGGGCAAGGGCGCGCAGCAGCGCGTTGGCGTCATCCTCCATGGGCAACGCAGGAAGCAAGGCGCCGGCACGCCGTCAACCGGAAGTTACCCGACGCGCCGCACCGTGATGGCGGCGGCCGCCAGCGCGGCGACCGCGCCGCACGCAATGGCAAGCGTCAGCCAGCCAACGGCCGGCACGCCCGCGCGCTCGATCAGGAAGGCGAACGCCACCGGGCCGACCGCCTGCCCCAGATTGACCGGCAGGGTCAGCCGGCCCAGCCGCGTGGCGTAGCCGGCGGGTCCGAACAGCTCCAGCGGCACGGCGGCACGCGCCACCGTGCCGATGCCCATGGAAACGCTCCACAGCACCACGAAGGCACCGCTGCCCGCCACGCCGCCGGCCAGCAGGCACAGCAGGGCGGGCGGCAGCAGCGCGAGCGCCCCCAGCCCCATGCCAAGCGCGCTGACCCGGCGCGCCAGCGCCATGTCCAGCAGCCGCGCGCTCACCCTGAGCGGCCCGCTGACCGCGGCCAGCGCCACCGCCCCGGCGGTGGACATGCCGGCGGCCTGCAGCAGCGTCAGCAGGTGCAGTTCCAGCGCCACCGAACAGAAGCCGTGCAGCGTGAAGGTGACGGCCAGCAGCAGCATGACGCGGGGTGCGAGCTGGTCCGGCACGCGGCCCAGGCCGGCGGCGCTGGCGCGCGCGGGTGCGGCGCCGCGCGGCACGGTCAGGTGCAGCGGCAGGCAGACCAGCAGGTGGACGGCGGCGAACAGCAGGCAGGCACCGCGCCAGCCGAGTTGCTCGGCCACCAGCGTGCCCAGCGGGAAGGCAACCGAGATGGCCAGGCCCGTGGCCAGGGTGAAGACGCCGATCGGGCGGCGCGGGTTGATGCCGCGCGCGGTTGCCGCCTGCGCGATCGCGGCCACCGCGGCATTCGACAGCGCCATCGGCATCATCAGCCCGATCGCCACCCAGCACAGCAGCCAGGCCAGCGGCTGCGTGGCGAAGGCCAGGCCCGCCAGTGCCAGCGCGGCCAGCGCCGAGCCGGAAACCAGCAGGGGCCGCGCGCCCAGGCGATCGACCAGCCGGCCGATGCGGGGCGAGGCAAGGCCGCCCACCACATACATGGTGGTGACGCCGCCGAAGATGATTTCCCGCGAAAGCCCGGTGGCGGCGCGCGCCGCCTCGCCCAGCACGGCGGGAATGTAGAAGGTGGTGCCCCAGCCCAGAATCTGCGTGACCGCCAATGCGGCCAGCAGCCCGGTCATCTCAGGCCCGGCACCTCAGGCGCTGCCGGGTGGCACGATGCCGGTTTCCTTGATGGTCGAGGTCGCAAGCCAGCTGTCCACCCGCGCAACACCCGCCATGGGGCGCAGCGTTTCGGCGACGAACGCCTCGACCTCGGCCAGCGTGCCGGCGCGGAGTTTCAACAGGTAGCTCGCCCTGCCGGTCACCGCGTGGCATTCCAGCACCTCGGACAGGCGCCTGATGGCCTTGCGGAAGGCCGCGTCTTCCTTGGCGCCGGCAAGTTCCACCTGCACGAAGGCCAGCACCGGCCGGCCGAGTGCCGCCGGATCAACCTCGGCCCGCCAGGCGCGGATGATGCCGCGCGCTTCCAGCTTGCGCAGGCGCTCGTTCACCGCGGAGACGGACAGGCCCGCCGTCTCGCCGATCTCGGCATAGGTGTCGCGCCCGCGGCGCTGCACGTGATCGAGGATTTTCCGGTCGGTGGCGTCCATCCGCGACAGACTAGGCGGAGCCAATTCGTTCCGGCAAGGCGGCGAATTGTGACAGCACGCGGGCGGCGGACCATTCTTCCGCCGCCCGCGTCACCGCACGTGTATCAGATGTAGTGCTCGGCCGGCGGCTTGAAGCCGTTGAAATACTGCGCGGCATAGGTGGTGATGTAGGCGCCCGCGCCGTGCAGCCGCACCTGGTCGCCGGCGGTCAGCGCCAGCGGCATGCGGTAGTTCGACTTCTCGTACATCACATCGGTGCCGTCGCAGGTCGGGCCCGCGATCACCACGGGGCCGGCGCGCTTGCCATCATGCGGGGTCTCGATGCGGTACTTGATCGCCTCGCCCTCGGTCTCGGCCAGGCCGCCGAAGCGGCCGATATCCAGGTACACCCAGCGCACGGGGCTGTCCGGATCGCGACGGCTGACCAGCACAACCTCGCTGGCCAGCACGCCGGCATCGCCCACCAGGAAGCGGCCGGGTTCCACCAGCGTGTCCGGGATGGCGTTGCCGAAGGCGCGGGCCAGCGCGCGGCCGATGGCGACGCCGAAATCGTCGATGCCCGGCACCTCGTCGCGGTACTTCACCGGGAAGCCGCCGCCCAGGTTCAGCATGCGCATCCTGAGGCCGCGCTCCTTCAGGTCGGTGAACAGCAGCGCGGCCTTGGCGATCGCGGCCTCGTAGGCCGCGGTGCCGGTCTGCTGGCTGCCGACATGGAACGAAAGCCCCATCGGCTCCATGCCCAGTTCGGCGGCACGCAGCATCAGGTCGCGCGCGACATCGACGTCGCAGCCGAACTTCTTCGACAGCGGCCAATCGGCGCCGGCATTGTCCACGGTCAGCCGGCAATACACCTGCGCGCCGGGCGCGTGCTGCGCCAGCTTCTCCAGCTCCTCGCCGGAATCGAAGGCGAACATCGGCACGCCCAGCGCGTGCGCGCGGGCGATCGCGCGGGCCTTCTTCACGGTGTTGCCGAAGCTGATGGCGGCCGGGCGTGCGCCCGCTTCCAGGCACATCTCGATTTCTTCCATCGAGGCGGCGTCGAAGCTGCTGCCGAGCGATGCCAGGCGCCGCAGGATCGGCTGCGCCGGGTTGGCCTTCACCGCGTAGTACACGGCGGCATGCGGCAGCGCCCGCCTGATGGCCGAGAAATTCTCGGCCACGCGGTCCACATCAAGCACGAGGGCGGGAGTCGCCACATCGTGGTTGGCCAGAAAGCGCGCGATCTTGGAGGTCATCGCACTGCCCTTCCCCGGAAGCCCGGACTGTCGGGGCGCCTGAGAAAGGCGACACCCCGTGGTGAACGAAACGGTCGAACGAACCAGCGACCAAGCGAGTGCCGGGTGGGATGGGCCGGGAACGAGATGCCCCAGCCGCCTTCCCCCATCCGGGGTTGCCAGAACACTTGACGTCGTTGCGTAAACCACTGGGGCGTGAAGCCCACGGGGCCAGGGGCACGTGCGTTGCTGCGTCTACGCGGCCCTATATGGGCTAAAGGGTTTCAGGTCCAAGAAGAATCGAAAGTCCCGGCGCAAAAATATGTATGGGCGGGCATGCAACCGGCGCGGGGCGGATGCGGCGCGGTTCACACAGTCTGGTCGAGCGCGCGCGGCGGGCGGGCGAGGGTGTCTTCCAGCAGGCGCAGTGCCGCGGTGCCGGCGCTGTCCTGGCGCCAGGCGCCGCCGGCATCCTTCAGCATCAGCCCGTTCTCGCGATCGAGTTTCAGCGCGAAGCCGCCGCCTTTCGACGTGATCGAGAAATCACCCATCTGCCAGTTGCCCGCCGCGTCCTTCTCCACCACCGAGCCGGTGACGGTGAACCCAGGGCCGAAGCGCTCGTTCGCGCCGGCCAGGAAGGATTCGGCGGCGGCGATCTGGTCTTCCCACATCCTTTTCTGAGCGGCAAGGCGTCTGTCGATCTCTGCCTCATCCAGACCGGCAATGCGCATCGGCTCGCGCGAGGATTCCAGGTTCAGGTTGTCCAGTGCCCACGGGCCGACCTTCAACGTGACCGCCATGTCGGCGATGTTCCTGAGTTCCATGCGCACGGCATGAGCGGCTTCGCTCACCGAATCGAACACATCGCTGGCCGAGACGGATGCGGCGGCGCTTGAGCGTGTGCGCTCGGCACTGCTGGGCGTTTCGGCAGAAAGCTGACCAGCACTCTGCGCGGGCGGGATAGGTAGAATGACAGCTGATCCAATCGATGTCACGGCGCTATCCTGATGCTATGAGCGATTGATCATTGCATGAGGAAGTTGACGCTGGATGAATTGGGTGGGGTGCGACAGCGCCAGCACCCGCCGCGGCGGCAGCAAAGAAGCTTGGAGGATCACGGGAATCGAGGCGGCCGAATTCCGCGTCCGGGCATGCAACCGGCGCGGGGCGGATGCGGCGCGGTTCACACAGTCTGGTCGAGCGCGCGCGGCGGGCGGGCGAGCGTGTCTTCCAGCAGGCGCAGTGCCGCCGTGCCGGCGCTGTCCTGGCGCCAGGCGCCGCCGGCATCCTTCAGCATCAGCCCGTTCTCGCGATCGAGTTTCAGCGCGAAGCCGCCGCCTTTCGACGTGATCGAAAAATCTCCCATCTGCCAGTTGCCTTCGGAATCCCTCTGCACCACCGAGCCGGTGACGCTGAACGCCGGCCCGAAGCGTTCGTGAGCGCCGGCCATGAAGGATTCGCCTTCGACGATGCGCTGTTCTGCGTTCTGTCTGATGACGCTGATGCGCCGTTCGATCTCCGCATCGTCCAGCCCGCTTGCGCGCATGCCAGGCCGATAGACATCCAAGTTCGCCACCGTCCATCGATCGCCCTGCAGGCCGGCAGCCATCGAGGCGATCGCCCTGAGTTCGCTCTGAACGACCTCGGCAGCATCGTTCACCGAAGCGAACACGTCACTGGCAGAGACCGATGCGACCGCGTTGGACCGTTCCGCCCGTTCGCCGTCGGCTACGGACGCCACCGCGACCTGCGAGGCAGCGCGCTGCGCAGGCGCCACCAAAGATACAGAGGCTGTCGCAGATGTCATGGCGCTATCCTCATGCTATGAGCGATTGATCATTGCATGTGAATGTTACCGGGGCGTAAAGTGCGAGGCTGCAAACCGGAAGACCCCGCCCACCGTCGTCAGAGGATGAAGTCGGCAGCCGTAAGCGTTACTCCGCCATTCAGAACGATCTCAAAGTCGGCCACCGAGTCGCCGTTTACGTCTCCGAAGATCGACGTGGTGCCGCCCAATACTTCATAGCGCAACTGGCCAGCGACACCGCTGAAGGGATCGGTGCCATTGGCAACCAGAACAAAAGCTTGGTCGCCGGCCAACGCGGCATCGGCATCAAGGGCGGAGAGGTCGATCCGATCGGTTTCAGTTTGACTGAAGTCGGTGATCAGATCGGCGCCGACACCTACCGTGCTGTCGGCCAGCGCGGTCAAGGCGAAGATGTCAGCCCCAGCGTCACCTCGCAGTGTGTCGTTTCCACCACCGCCGCGCAGGCTGTCGTTGCCAGTGCCGCCGCGAATGTCGTTCGCTTCGTTGTTTCCGGTGATGACGTCGTTCCCACCGTCGCCGGTGATATACCCGATACCGGTGAAAGTCGTCACGCCGCTGAAGTCCAGCGTGTTGTTGGCCGCATCGCCGCTCACGAACACACCCGTGTTCGTAAGTGCCGTGATGACCTCAACACCCGTGATCTTGGTCAGCCCGATACGCGTCCCGGAGGCCTGTGCTTCAATCCGATCGTCAATCCCATCGCCGCCACCCACGTCATCAAATCCATCGCCGGTCCCGGTGACCCGAAACGTGTCGTTCCCGCCCCCTCCACGAAGAATATCGTTGCCGGCCCCACCGCTGATCACGTCGTTGCGCCCGACATTCGCGCCGGCCGACAGCAGGCCGCCGATGATGAAGTCGTTGCCGCCGCCGCCGTCGATCAGTGTCACCCCGCTCAGCACTGTGCTGGAGAAATCCAGATAGTCAGCACCAGCGCTGCCGACGATGGTCAGATTCGAAAAGCCTGCGCCGGTCCGGATGATCTGCACATAGTCCAGCGGGTCGAACGAGCTCAGCTGCAGGGTCGCGTTGCTGGCCCTGACCCTGCCCCTAGAATGCCCTCGTTCATAAGCAGAGTCTGTTCTGTGTATGCCCCTGTGCGGGGCGGGTTGCAAAGGCTGCTGGGGTGAGCCCGCTCAGGCTCGTGTGTGGGCGCTCGGTGTTG
>JAESGU010000144.1_pt1 | contig 30064 bp, 24 predicted proteins | sample 9266271 | NCBI WGS metagenome assembly JAESGU01 (sample SAMN15740544, study PRJNA653495) | algae metagenome | isolation source: Scytonematopsis contorta HA4267-MV1 and co-occurring heterotrophs from mud... | place: USA: Palolo Valley Trail, Honolulu, Hawaii | collected 2009-07-25
CCAATTGACTCAATCAATAGGTTCGTTTGACCAAAACAATTCAAAATTCAAACAAAAATCAAAGCGTGCCCTTAGCGCTGAGTGTGACGGAACACATCGTCTGCTTTAAAACTGATGAGCTAGTATGTGTAACGACCTGCAATTATAAACGCCCAAACCTGCAATCAAAGCATTTTCAAACCAGGATTATTTGCAATTATAATTACGCTTCAACCAGAATTAATTGCAACTGAGCCAGGATTAAATGCAACCAACCTGCAATCATCGGTTTCAACCAGGATTATTTGCAACTAACGGCTCCTACTTGTCAAAAGGTAGTTTGGCAGTTTGTTCAAAAAATGCTTCAACTTTACAAAAATATATTTGAATTTGAACCAGAATTAATTGCAACTATAAGGTAAAATAAACGACCGTTTTTTTCCCATTTAAACCACCCATATTACAAAACCAGGAACGGAGTCAAGTTTAGTAACGAAACTCGGTAATTATATCAAAGGCAACATACGCTGTTAAGTAACGAGTTTATTTACTTGTTGGGGGTTCAAGTATGTTGATAGGCTATGCCCGAATTTCAACAGATGACCAAAATCTGAACCTGCAATTGGATGCTTTGCAGCAAGCTGGTTGTGAAAAAATTTACACAGACCGTATAAGCTCAGCAAAAGCTCTTCGACCTGGACTTGTACTAGCGCTTGATTACGCACGTACTGGTGATGTTTTAGTGGTATGGCGCCTAGACCGCTTGGGAAGGTCGCTCAAAGACCTGATTGAAACGATGGAAACTTTAGATAAACGAGGAATTGGGCTTTCTAGTTTGCAAGAATCCATTACCACCACAAACAACAGCGGCAGGCTGATTTTCCATTTATTTGGCGCATTGGCAGAATTCGAGCGCAATCTAATTCGTGAACGCACTACTGCTGGACTTGTAGCAGCGCGAGCGCGTGGTCATCGAGGAGGCAGACCAAAAGCTCTTGACCCCACTAAACGTCAATTAGCAGTAAAACTTTATACCGAAGGACAATACACAATTATTGAAATATGTAAGTTGATGGGAATTTCTAAACCAACGCTCTACAACTACATTGACGATATAAACACTTAACATGCCACATAAGCAAATCCCGGTAGAGGCACTAATCAATTTACGCCACCGCCTCGACGGTTTGCCAAGTCGTTGCCAAGAGCGTCGAATTCTTATTGAAGAAACAGCAGCACTTTATGGTGTGTCAACTGATACACTCTATCGCGCTTTGCGTAATTCATCACGCCCAAAATCCATCAACCGCTCAGATAGTGGAACGCCTAGAAAACTTTCCATGACTGATATGGAACGTTACTGCGAGGTCATCGCGGCGATGAAAATCCGTACTAGTAACAAAAAAGGGCGACATGTCTCTACAGTACGGGCAATTGAACTGTTAGAAGAATTTGGGATGGAGACACCTGATGGTTTTATCCAACCACCCAAAGGCACATTGACTAGAAGCACTGTCAATTATTACCTAAAAACTTGGGGATATGACACTGTTAGTATGACTCGGCAACCGCCTGCTGTACGTTTCCAAGCGACTCATAGCAATGAATGTTGGCATTTTGACCTTAGCCCATCTGATTTAAAACATGTAAAACAGCCATCATGGGTGGAACCGGGTAGAGGTAATCCATTACTGATGCTGTACAGCATTGTCGATGACCGTAGTGGTGTATGTTACCAGGAATACCACTGTGTTTATGGTGAGGATGTCGAAGCTGCGTTGCGTTTTTTATTTAATGCGATGACGGCGAAAACAACCGACGGATTTCCCTTTCACGGGATTCCAGAGATGATTTATACAGACAATGGGCCAATTTCTAAAAGCCACGTATTTCAAAACGTGATGGATTGCTTGAGAATTAATCTTGTCACGCACATGCCTGCTGGTAAAGACGGTCGTCGGGTAACAGCTCGCTCTAAGGGGAAAGTTGAAAGACCGTTCCGAACGGTCAAAGAAGCTCACGAGACTCTGTATCACTTTCACGAACCAGAAAGCGACGTTGAAGCGAACTTGTGGTTGCGGCAATATTTATTACATTACAATGATAAACCGCACCGCATAGAACCGCATTCGCGGACAGAGGATTGGTTACGGAATGTACCAAAGTCTGGTTTACGCTCGATGTGTAGTTGGGAACGATTCTGTACTTATGCCCGTGAGCCACAACGAAGAAAAGTAGGTTCTGACGCTAGGGTATCTGTAGAGGGTGTGGCTTATGAGGTAGAACCTGACCTAGCAGGCGAAACTGTGGTGCTATGGTGGGGTTTGTTTGACAACGAACTGTACGTACAAAAAGATGACCTGCGCTATGGACCATTTTACCCAGTTGATGGTCCCATCCCTTTGCATCGCTACCGTAAATTCAAGAAAACTAAAACTGAAGAACGAGCAGATAAAATTGCCGATTTGGCTAAAAAGTTGGGCTTGCCACGGACAGCCTTAGACAAAAACGCGGACTTACAATTTTTGGTGGATAAGTACAAGGAATTGGCGCCGACTGTCACGCCTTTTAACGACCCAGACCCGTTTCAAGAATTTACTTATCCCACTGTATTGTTTGCGAAAAGGGCGATTTCGGATTATCTTGCCAAACCGTTGGCGAAATTGTCTACTGAACAGTTGGCATTTATTGATGCATTGCTCACCGAGACTTTGAATAAAAAAGTGATTATTGAACGAGTCCGGCAGTATTTTCACTTAAACAGAGGGGGACAAAATGCTAACTGAAGTCATGGAACATTTTCGGTTGATTAGGGAGTTCCCCAAGGCTGGGTACTACGAGACAGAACACCAAAAACAAATGTTCAAGGACATTAAAGTCGCAATTCATTCAGGAAAGCTAGTTGCTATCACGGGAATTATTGGGTGTGGCAAGACAACTACTTTACGACGTTTGTTTGAGGTTTTGGAGAAAGAAGGCAAGATTTTAGTCTCGAAATCGCTTTCTGTAGATAAAGACCGGGCAACGCTACCAACACTAATTGCTGCTTTATTCTACGATTTATCAACAGATAAGGAAATAAAAATACCTTCTCTTGGAGAAAAACGCGAACGAGAACTACGTGACCTGATTAGAAAAGGCAAAAAGCCCGTGGCACTGTTTGTGGATGAGGCTCACGACCTACATTACAGTACCCTGACAGGACTCAAACGCTTAATTGAGGTAGTTGAAGATGCTGGTGGTACGCTCTCAGTAGTGCTGGCTGGTCATCCCAAATTGAAAAATGATTTACGCCGTCCAACTATGGAAGAAATTGGGTATCGGGCAACGGTCTTTTCCTTGGAGGGTATTGTTGGGAGTCAAAGAGAATATATTGAATGGTTGGTATCTAAATGCACCACTGAAGATACGCAAATAAGTGACATATTGTCGGCGGAAGCCATTGAGCTACTCGCTATGCGCTTAAGAACACCACTGCAAATCGAGCAACATTTGACACTTGCATTCGAGGCTGCATATCTTTTTGGGGAAAAACCTGTTACAAGTGCGATTATTGAGTCCGTTTTATCCAAGCAAATTGACGATTTGGAACCCACTCTAACCCGGCACGGCTACGACGTGAAGGGCTTGGCGGAACAGTTTAATGCAAAACCCGCTGAAATTAAATTGCTGTTTCGCGGGCAACTCGACCCAGCACGTTCGCGTGAATTACAGGAGCAAATGTTAGCTCAGGGACTGCCACTTTGAGCAGATTGAAAACGCAACAAAAATGCAAGCAATTATAGTTGCAAATAATCCTGGTTGAAACCGATGATTGCAGGTTGGTTGCATTTAATTCTGGCTCAGTTGCAATTAATTCTGGTTGAAGCGTAATTATAATTGCAAATAATCCTGGTTTGAAAATGCTTTGATTGCAGGTTTGGGCGTTTATAATTGCAGGTCGTTACACCTAACTTGATGTTATTGGCAATAATTTCTCGCTCTTGTGGTTGCTTCTGCCAATTCCTCAGATATGGTTTTTTATCTCCACCGACAGGTGTCAGCGGCCAGTCAGACGGTAAACCAGCAAGTCCATTTAATAAGCGCTGCTGTAGGGAAGAATGATTTTGATTCTCAGAAAACATAAAAATCTCCAAAAGCATCTGTAGAGTTTGGCTTTGGAGCGGTTTGCTGCGTTCACTGTTATTAGACTAGATTTTTACGGAAAAATATGCTTCTGGAAGATTGTAAAAATTTGTTCTCTAATTTCCAAAAATTTCCCATAAAAATCTAGCCCACTTGCATATTGTACGATACAATAATCTAGTGAACTAGCGACAGTCCGGGCAGCGCTTAAAGTAATTTCAAAAGTTTCCGACGCTTTATCTTTGTACTTTAAGTGTGTGGACTCCGCTCCTATCTTGGAAAAACAGAATAAACATTGTCAGGTGGTTACTTTGGTAGCTGCCTGATTTTGTTTGTAGACTGCTTTCCAATTATTAAGTTTTGTGAGGACTTGACTGCTGGCGAATAAATTGTTCAGCGAGATACAAAATCCTCTGGCATCATTGTACCGAATAAAGGTACTTTTAGGCTGAATTGAAAAAAGAAAAATATTTTTTTTGCCAATTTTATCTTGAATCCACAAGCTTTTGGGCAGGTTTGAGTAATAAGTAATACAATTAAATTGGAAAAGATTTACGAGTATATTTTGCTCAAAACAGCTCGTTGTGTAGATTTTAAGCACAACGAAAAAGAATTTATTTTGATGTCTAGCTAAAATTATTATCAGTAGTATTTTTGTTTTCGTGAGGACGGCTAGACGACTCAACAGCTTAATTTTCAAGGCTCAAGCTAGTTATAATATATCGTTATAGCCGACTAGTTAGAAGAATTACGCGCAATTAAACGACAAGCTGATATCCTGCTATAATGAACTACTTTTCAAAGTTACTGTAAAAAGTAATGTCCAAGTATAGCCAACCAATATATTTGTTTTTAACAGTGAAGAAAAGGTGCATTTATGCTAAGTAAAGTGCTGTTAGTTAACTGTTTAGAAAATGTTATAATAGAAGCAAACTTTGTACGAATAACTCAAAAACATGCCACTGACTATACTTCACTTTGGAAAGAACTGTTGATATCCTACAAACAACGAGATAAATGGTGGGATTGGGAGTTCAAACTTCAGTCTATTATTAATAAACAAGCTAATCGGGAAGGTTATGCTATTGAGTACCAGGGAGAAACTGAAGGTTTGATGATGATAGAAACTCAAATGCACGGTTCGCAAATAACACCTTCCAAGCGATTAGTATATATAGATGGCCTTGTTTCAGCCCCATGGAATAGAGAAGAAGTGCAAAGTCCACCAAAATTAAAAGGTGTTGGTTCGGCACTTTTGATGTTTGCCCAAAATCGCAGTATAGAGTTAGGCTATGAGGGTCGTGTGGGGTTACACTCGTTACCAGGAGCGGAGGATTTTTATGAGAGTCGGAGTATGATGGATTTGGGGCCTGATGAAGATTACGAATGTATGGTTTACTTTTTATGCTGATAAAAATGCACATAACTGTATCGTCTATTTGTTTATGTCAGTATAAAATGTGTACGATTTAGATTTGCACTTTTGTGCATAGACAGAAAGTTGATTCCCAACTAGATTAAGTATATAACTTTACAAGTACAGTTAATGACTTTCTAATTAGTCTGAATTGGAGTTTGAAGGAGGAGCTTTTTTATAAAGCATTACTGATTCAACAACGCTTTATAAACAATATTAAGAAATTGTAAACTTTAGTAAACAGAAGCAAAAATATGATATTGGTTAACTCAGAAAAACAGCTAAATTATAGGTGTTTACCAATGGATGAAAAACTTGACATTCTGGTAGTTGATGACCATGAATTAATTTTGGATGCAACTGTGGGTGTGCTGAAGCAAGAGTATTCAGAAGCTAATATAGTTCAAGCTCAGACAGCACAAGAAACACTTTTTCAAATTAAATCTCATCAGTTTGAACTGATAGTAATGGATTTATCGATTCCTAGCCAGCGCGGAGGAACAGCAGAAATTGGTAAAGGAATTAAGCTTTTACAATATTTGCTAGAAAAATACCCTCCTCAAAATTTTATGGTGCAAACAAGTTATGTAAAAGCATTAATTAGAATTAAACACAAAATTGACAATCATCAGGGTGGGTTTGTAATTGCAGATAAAAGATTGCCCAAAGAAGAAATGCTGATGCGAGCTAATTTAGCACTTCATGGCGCTACTCACACGCAAGATATTAAAACGGGGATTGAGTTAAAATCCGAATGGAGTGAGGTACTACAGTTAGCTTTTAAAAAAGGTTTAACAGACGAAGCAATTGCAAAAAAAATGTATAAATCGCAACGGACAGTACGTACATATTGGACAAGAATTCAGGATGTTGTAGGGGTATATCCTGATGACTGTAGGCAAAATGGTCAGAATGTGCGAATTCAAACTGAAGTTCGTGCCCGTGAAAAAGGTTTAATTGATTAATACGGGGAAAACTAGATGAAAAGTAAAATCTGGAATCACATTCGTAAAGAATTAGGATTGTGGTCACCTGTTGTACCTCTAGGTATTATAATGATAATTGCGGTCATATTAATTAGAATGACTGGAGGATTCAAATTCTTAGAATGGATGTTTTTTGATACACTGTTACGTCTACGTCCACAAGAACAGCTCGATGAACGTGTTGTAATTGTAGGTATTGATGAAAAAGACATTCAATCGGTTGGGCAATATCCAGTTCCAGATGGGAGAATTGCCGAGCTAATTACAACACTAGAAACATATGAACCGCTTGCAATTGGATTAGATATTTTTAAAAATGTATCTGTTCAATCAGGTGGGGAAGAACTCACCCGCGTGCTTCAAGAGAATACTAACATTTTTGGTATTGAAAAAATATTTCCACCTGGAGAAATTCCACCACCTCCAAGTCTATCACCCGAACAAGTCGGTTTTGTTGATTTATTTAATGATATTGACACTAAAATTAGACGCTATTTATTATATACGTCTAATCTTAAAAACTCTAAAAATCGAGAAGAATATAAATATTCCTTAGCATTACAGTTAGTTCTTGAGTACTGTAAAAAGAACGCAATTAATGTAGGTACAGGCAAAAATGACCCCAACACAATCATGTTTAATCAGATTGAATTACCTCGTATCACTAGTAATTTTGGTGGATACGTTGGTGTTAATGATGGTGGATTGTGGACTTTGATTAATTTCCGAAATAGTTCTCGACCATTTCATGTTGTGTCGTTACGCGATGTCTTAAATGATAAAGTTGATAGAAATTTATTGCGGGGTCGTATTGTCTTAATTGGCAATCTGAATGCGAGTACTGCGGATGTATTTTATACACATGCTCTACCAACACAAAACTTAGAAGGTCAAATTTATGGAGTTGACTATCATGCTCATGTTATTAGTCAAGTTCTTAGTACAATAATTGATAAGCGCCCGATGTTGTACAGTTGGGAAGATGGGAGAGAATATACATGGATAGCGATTTGGGGTTTTCTGCCTATTATTATAGGACGGCTAACTCAATCTGTTTGGAAAAATGTATTTAGTGTTGGCATCGCTGGAATATTTTTGTTAAGTTGTGGATATATAATGTTGTGGCAATGGGGTTTATGGATTCCTATTGCACCTAGTCTTCTTGTATTAGCTGTAAATTATGTTAGTGTGTTTGTATTTTACCAGCACGATAAATTTTTGCGATCGCAAATTAAAGAACGTCAAGAAACAATTCAATATATTTTTGCGGTAATTCATAATGGACCATTGCAAAACCTTGGTTATGTGTTACAGCACATGCGTACAAAAGATATGAATTACGAACGATTGCTGGAACACGTTGAGAAAATTGACAAAGAAATTCGAGAAATAGGAGAGTTTTCAAAACTTCAAGCACTTACGGAGGAAGAAAGTTTACGCTTAGGAAGCGGATTAATACTTGAGCTTACCCAACCACTTCATAATTTACTATATGAAGTATATTCTAGTACATTAGAACGCAATGATTTTGAATATTTTGAAACATTAAAAGTCAAAATTCGTGATTTTGAGCCAATTGATGATAAATATATAAGTATGGAGGATAAGCGCAGAATTTGCTTGTTTTTAGAGGAAGCTCTCTGCAATATAGGTAAACATGCCCAAGGAGTAAAATGCGTTCAGGCATCGGGTGTATATTCTAATAATAAATATAAGCTGTGGGTTAAAGATAACGGTTGCGGGATGAAGTCAAAGCTCGAAAACAAAGGTACAAGAAACTCTAAAATGATTGCCAAACAATTAAGAGGTAAGTTTCGACGTGAATCTGTTTCTCCTCATGGAACTATATGTGAACTTAGTTGGACCCCTACCAAGTAGTTAGAGGTTTTATAAAGAATCGGAAAAATAATTAGTCATTTAACTTATAAACCATCGATTTTTATTTTATCAACCTTCCTCATGAACTTTCAACGTAATTTTTTACACAGTAATTACACAAAAAAGTTTTTAATATTTTGCATAAAAACCGAGATTATGAGTAAATTTGATAAATCACCATATAATCAGCAACAGCCATCATGAACAATCAATATTTTTCATTTTTGCGAGTATTAGTTGTGGGAATGATTTTTTTTGTTACAGCATTCCCTACATTTGCTCAGTTAAAACCACAGGTGCAGTTGAAACCACAGGTGCCTAGCTCGCGTATAAAATTCAATCCACGTAACCGTAAACCTGCGAGTGGATATTCTCGTGCAGGTGGTTCGCGTGGATGTCCGTTTAGTAATGGTATACCAATGACACAATTGGCGCCACAGGTGTTTATTGGTGAAACTGCTTTGACACGTCCAATGTTGGTTTGGTATATGTCAAATTCTCAGCCTGTGAGATTTCGAATTTTTGAAGTTAAGCCAGATAAAACTCCTAAACAAATTGGTGAACAGAAAGAAATATCAGCAACGGTAGGTATTAATAAGTTAAGACTTCCTGTTGAATATCCTGAATTCACGGTTGGTAAAACATATCTCTGGCAAATTGCTACTAACTGTGAAAATGACGTGATTTTTAGTCGTGCAAAATTGACTGTTGTAAATGCTCAATCAAGTTATAATAAAGATGAGCTATGGTATGAATCCTTTGAAGAAGCTTTGACAGTAACAAGTAATGGTAATGGTAAACTTAGTCCAGCAGCATCAACATTAATTCAAAATCTCGCACAATGGGAAATATTGACGGGGGAGCAAGGAAATATCGAAGATGCTGAAAAAGAAGATATTGAACTAAGGGCTGAGTATCTCAAGAAGATTTCAGATAATTAAAATTAATGTATACTCAAAACGGTTAGTAACTTTACTTTTTAAGCACCAAAAATTCGGTTTTAAGCCTCTCCCCGTTGCGGGGAGAGGTTTGGAGAGGGGTTCTATATTTAAGCCGTTCGCAGTATAACAAACATAGGCATCTTGCCTATGTTATTTTTTAAAGCCAGTTACCAATGATAATCATTGCTGCCCAATATGCAGGGTTATTATATTCATTTTTCTTGTTTTCAATCATTTTAAGTTGGGCTTTTTGTAATGCTTGAGCAATACTCATTCCTTCATTACGATAGTTAGTGTAAAAGTCTTTCACTAATATTGATATCGACTTATCATCAACTTTCCATAAAGATGCAATTGTACTTTTAACACCAACTTGTAATGCGACTCCTGCTAATCCTAGTATAACACGGTCGTCGCCAACTGCAGTGTTACATGCGGTAAGTGCAAGAAGTTCAACACTATTTGATTTACTGTTGAGATTTCGTAATGAGCTTTCTAATTGGCTAATGGTAATTTTATCATTCTTCCCTGCAACAATAAAGCTATCTTCGGGAATAATACCGAATCGAGCATGACTAGCTACGTGGATAATAGAGTATGTGATTTTCTGTAGGCTATCTTCAAAATTTTTAAGGATAAACTTATCATCGAGGAGGTCTAAAGAATTAGAGAATAGATTTCTAATAGCTTGTACTTCGCTGTTAACTGAAGAAAGCCTTGGAAAAGTTTTTCCGTCAATTTTTGCTTCTTGCGTTAAACCTAAAATAAGCGCTCTCTGTGTATCGCGTGTGCTTCGTTTGGGTGTGCGAAATCGTAAACTAGGAGTTGTGGCAATTGCATATTTTTGTACTAAATACTGATTATCTTTTTTGTCAAAAAGCGCTGCCATTGGAATGCTGCGTAAAAAACCATCTTGAATAAATACTAGAGTTTTAATTTTATCTGGGTTGATATCTGGTAATATTGGACGAATTATCCAATCATAGAGTTGGGCTGCATATGTATTATCATATTCTGTTTCTTCTTTGCCTCTAGTTAAGCTTTTACGAAACTTTTCAATTGTCTTTTTAAATTTACCGCTTTCAACTATTTTAGTTGTATCTTGTTGTAACGGGTCTTCAATCCATTTAAATTTTGTGATTTGGTTGGGCAATTGTAATAGTATACCTATTTTGCTATCTAAAATTATCGAACTCAAGAAAGCTATATCATTAAAAATTGTACTATTCTCTTTAAGAAGTTCACTTACATTTTTAGGGCTTAAAGCACTCAAAATACAATCATTACCAAAATAATTTTGCAATTCTGCTAGCTTTAAAGCATCAATGGTATCTACTACTTTTGATAATTCTTCTTCGCGTTGTTGATTTATAACGGCACCTTTCGAGAGTAGTTCGAGCCTTGATTGTGCCAATGTACGGTATAATGGATCAACGACATCACGGAAGTCAAATTGTACATCTCGTTCTGCTGTCAAAATATCACTGCGAAGTTTTTCTAAAATATCAAATGCACGTTGGTAAGCTTCAATAGCTTGTTTCTCTTTCTTTTGTTTATCTAAAATACGTCCAGCTTGCCACTCCCATAAATACAAACTATCTTTTGCGCTCTGATTTTTATCTGCTGCAATAATTGCCCTTTGGGTATATTTTAATGCCAGCTTATAATTATTGCGACATTCCCAAAAATGACCCAAGGCGCCATCAGAATAAGATTGCAAACGATTATCTCGTAATTTTTCACTACTCAGTAAAGCTTGATTCAGTAATCTAGATGCTTGGTCATCTGAAAAAACCAGATCTAGAGGACAGTGCGTAAAAGGTGAAATTCTTTTATCATTTTTATCATTGCGCTGTAAATATGCTAAATCGATTGCTCCGTAGACTTTTGTCGCTGAATCTGGTAAGGTTTCGAGAACTTTTAAAGCATCTGTATAGGTCTTTGTAAAAGCCTGATTATCGATAACTTGTACCTTACTTGCTTGAGAACTCAACTTAATTAAATTTAATAATCCTCGTATTTCTGCCGAAGCTTGTTTTTGCTGACGCGCAAGCTCTATGCTGTCCCGAAAATATTCGCGAGCTTTCTTGTAATCTGTTACTGATTTTTCAGTCAATTCCTTTTCTTTTTCAGAAAGACCAGCTTGCTTTGCGGAATCAGATTGTAAATCTTGCAGTTGCGCGCGATTTTTATATGCATTTCCTAAACTATTTAATACTAAAAACTTATCTTCTGAGGTAACTTGCTGCGCTTCGTTTAAGTATATAATCGCTTGGTCATAATTTCCAATTAGTCGATATGCTTCACCAAGAATTCCCAAGGCTGCTACTAAACCATTCTTATCATTATATTTAGTCGCAATTTGTTTAGCACTTTCAGGAGTACATTCGTTTTTTTTACTTCCCGATTCAGTTTTTTGACTTTTTGAGCTTTGCGACTTATTTATCGGTTCCCCACATAAAAGCACGATTGCTTTGCGAGGTTGTCCTAAATTACTGTAAACTTGGGCAAGTTCTGACTTCATTCGTCCGACTTGCTGGATGTTATTTACCGCATTATAATTACTTATTGCCGCTGATAGCGATTCTATAGCTTCTTTGTCTTGTCGTAGCTGTTGGTACGCACGCGCTAAATTTTCGCTGATAACTGCAGTGACTGATGGGTTATTTTTATACTGAGGTAATGCCTGTTGCCAGCGCTTTATCGCATTGCTAAAATTTCCAGCACCATAGTCTTTGACTCCTTGTTCTACTAAATCACTACTATTGGGGACTTGTGCAGATACGACTTGTCCAAATAATAAAGATATTATTAAAGTGGCTAAAAAGAATATTGTTATTATTGGTCGTCTGTTGGTCTTCATATTTTTACAAGGAATACAAAATGATTTTTATAAATTCTTTTAGGATTGTAAGTTATTAGTGGCACCAAATATAAAGTTTTTTAGGAAGTATACAGTAAAACATAAAACAAGAGTGTAAGTTTTTATCTTTAGACACAATTACTATAGTATTTTATATAAATGATGATAATACTTCTTAAAAAAGTACACAGTTAGCATAATATAACCAATGGGCTTCTATCTTCGATTTCAAAATCTGTTTTTAATAATACTTTCCTATATCAGTATTACTCCACTTACGGTATTTGCACAGTCAGTGCCGCCATCTGGAGTTACAATTCCCCCAGAAATTCCTGAGAGAGTTGAAGAAATAATACCTCAGCCATTACCATCACCGTCTGTTCCTCCTAAAGCAGCGGTGCCTACCACTCCTATAATTCCATCACCAATACTCGAAAAACCACCAGAGACAACTTTTCCCAGTGGTGAAAGTTTCAAAGTTAATGAAATTCAAGTTAAGGGATACACAGTTTTAGAAAATGAAATTATCAAGTTAAAAAAGCAGTATGAGGGTAGAAATGTAACATTTGAGGAGTTATTAGAACTGCGCTCACTAATTAGCAAACTCTACTTTGACAAAGGTTACATAACCAGTGCTGCTTTTCTTCCTAGCAACCAAAAATTAGCTAGCGGTGTTGTGCAAATTCAAGTTGTAGAGGGTGAGCTAGAAGATATCAATATTTCTGGATTAAAAGATTACAGTCTAGTTACGTGCGTTCGCGGATTGAGCGTCTTACTGGAAAGCCTTTAAATAAAAATCGTCTTGAAGAAGCACTACAATTATTACAAATAAACCCTTTAATTGAAGGAGTCAAGGCTGAATTAACTTCTGGTAGTGTTCCCGGTAACAGTATTTTACAGTTGACAATCACAGAGGTACCTGCATTTCATGCTGAAATTGTCTTTGCAAATAACCAATCACCCAGTGTTGGTTCAGAGCAAGGGAGTATTTTTATTTCTCACGATAACTTGTTAGGGTTTGGCGATAGGTTGAGTACTGAATATGCTCTCACTGAAGGTCTAAATATCTACAATGTTAGTTATTCTGTTCCTATTAATGCTTTAGACGGAACAGTTAGCGTCCGTTACGGTAATAATGAAATCCGAATTATTGAAAGTCAATTTCGTGATTTGGGTATCCGCAGCGAAGCCGAAACCTTGTCTTTCAGCATCCGCCAACCTATAATTTATAAACCGAACAATGAATTTACTTTATCGTTGGCATTAGATTTACGGCGCAGTCAAACCTTCATACTCGATAACATACCCTATTCGTTTAACGAAGGTCCCAAAAATGGGGAATCAAAAGTTACGGTTATTCGCTTTTCCCAAGATTGGTTAAAACGCAATACTACAAGCGTTTTAGCTGCACGCTCGCAATTTAATTTAGGAATAGGTATCTTGGGCGCCACAATAAATGATACAGGTACAGATGGACGCTTTTTCTCTTGGTTAGGACAATTTCAATGGGTACAACGATTATCTCCCCGCATTCTAATACTGGCTAAAATTAATGCTCAACTCACAAGTGATTCATTACTCTCGCCAGAGAAAATTAGTGTAGGAGGAGTTGAAACAGTACGTGGTTATCGTCAAAATGAATTAGTTGCAGATAATGGAGTAGTTGGAGGGGTGGAAGCGCTTATTCCTCTAACATCAAATACTAACACTTTACAGCTAACACCATTTTTTGACTTTGGTACAGTTTGGAATAATCGGAACGAAAATCCCGACCAGCGAACCCTCGCTAGCTTGGGATTAGGTTTACAATGGCAACCTTTCAACGGTTTGTTATTGCGTGCAGACTATGGTATTCCCTTGATTAGAATAAATGGTCGTGGTGACTCGCTGCAAGATTATGGTTTTAATTTTTCAGTGCGTTATCGACTATTTTGAATTTAAAAAACCTCTCTCAATCCCTATTCCTTCATTCACTGTTAGTCTTTCAGTATTAACAGTGAATGAAGGAATAGAAAATTTTTCTCTCTACTCACACTGACGACTTATGACTAATGTTCCATCTGCAAGACGATATATACCAGTGGGTTCTATAATTGGGTCACCTTTTTTCCAGGTATGGGGTGGATTTTCATTTTCGACGCCACGAACTTTATCGGTAGAATAATGTGACACCAACATTTCTCCAGGACGATTGGGTAAAGCACCACCACCCGTAATGGTAAAGCTATTTTTTTGGTTGATATTAGCACGAGCGATACAGCTATTGGCGATTAGAGCATTTGTATTAATCGCATTTGTAGGCAATTCGGTCAGACTGTTTTGAAGTGTACTATTCTCGGGTGCATTAATAATTGTCACGCCTTGGGGACCGCGAGCCGAACTTGCAGTAATATCGCTGGTGCGATCGCTTTGTTGTTGACGAGCTTCTATACCGAAAACACCACGGGAGTTGATTTCTACCCTTCCTCCCGCTCCTCTAAAGGCGTTTGCAGAAATATCGCTATTTTCCTCTGAAATGGCAACAATAAAAGTTGAGTTTACAAATATGTTGCCACCATTACCACCTTTTGGTCTAGTACCAGCGTTAGTGGTAATTTGACCACCACGACGCATTAGAAGTAAGTTAGTGTCGAGGTTGATATTTCCGCCGTCCCCTGATGCGGATTCGGCACTGAATTTAGCTTCATTGTCAAGAGTAATTTTAGGTGAATTAACGACAATATCCCCAGCAGTACCTGTTAAACTTTGAGAGTTAACAAACAAGCCAGTGAGAAGGTTGGAACTGTTACTATTCGTAGTGAAAACATCAGTTACATTAACTTTAATTGTACCTGCATTTCCCTGACCAGAAGTTGAGGCGGTGATTACAGCGTTATCTCCTAAGTTGAGAGAGCCTGTATTCACAGTAATATTTCCACCATTTCCTTCTGTTCCCGCTTGTACTTGACTGCTAATCGCACTGGAAAATGTTTCTGCTTTACTGGTAATATCAGTAAGCCCAAAAACATTGACATTAATATTTCCCGCATCACCTTTACCTGCTAGTAGGTCATTGGATGCGGTACGAACACCAGTTAGTAATCGGCCACCATTTTTGAGAGATAAACTTGCACCAATTATCTCGATATTGCCTCCTTTACCCACACCTCCTGCCTCTACTGTACTAGCAATCTCACCACCAATCATAGAAATCGTATTCGCAGTTAACGTCACATTTCCAGCATTTCCCCGACCAGAAGTCGAGGTATTAAGTGCAGCACCTTCCCCTAAGTTGAAAGAGCCTGCATTCACAGTAATATTTCCACCATTTCCTTCTGCTCCTGTTTCCAGTTGGCTGCGAATCCCACTGGGGGTTGTTTCTGCTTTACCAGTGATATCAACCAGTCCAGAGACATTTACATTAACATTTCCGGCATCGCCTTTACCAGAGGATCGATTATTCGATGCTTCACGAACATTAGTTGCTAGTTGAGCACCATTTTTAAGAGATAAATTTGCACCAATTATCTCGATATTGCCTCCTTTACCCACACCCCCTGCTTCTACTCTGCTAAAAATATCACCACCAGTCATAGAAATCGTATCTTTTACAGTTAGGGTCACATTTCCTGCATTTCCTTGACCAGAAGTTGAAGCAGTGATTACAGTGCCTTCCTCTAAGTTGAAAGAGCCTGCATTCACAGTAATATTTCCACCATTCCCTTGACCAGAAGTTGAGGCGGTGATTAAAGCATTATTTCCTAAGTTGAAAGAGCCTGCATTCACGGTAATATTTCCACCATTGCCTTCTGTTCCCGTTTGTACTCGACTGCTAAGCGCACTGAAAGATGTTTCTGCTTTGCCAGCAATATCAAACAGCCCAGAAACATTGACATTAACATTTCCGGCATCGCCTTTACCAGGGGATCGATTATTCGATGCTTCAAGAACACTAGTTACTAGTTGGGCACCATTTTTAATAGATAAATTTGTAGAATTAATCTCGATATTGCCTCCTTTACCCACACCCCCTGCTTCTACTCTGCTAAAAATATCACCACCAGTCATAGAAATTGTATCTTTTACGGTTAAGACTACATTTCCTGCGTTACCTTGACCAGAAGTCGAGGTATTAAGTGCTGCACCTTCCCCTAAATTGAAAGAGCCTGCATTCACGGTAATATTTCCGCTACTGCCTTTTGCATCTGCTTTAACTGAATTACGAATTTCACTTCCAGAGCCGATAATATTGACTTCACCAGTTGCATTTAAGGTTATGTCACCTGCTTGACTATCAATTGTCCCCAAAACTTTATCCGCAAAAATCACACTACTCCCAGAAATGCCAATATTTCGAGCATTTACTGCAATGCTACCCTTATTATCAGTAAAAGTTGTAACTGTACTCCTATTAGTAAGAACAACATCTCCCCGTTGTATCCCCGAAGGAAAACTCAAATTCAGTTTATCCCCATTAGTTTGAATGCTAATATTTCCCGCTTCTAACAACCCTCCTAATTCGATGTGTCCACCATTTGCCACAACCGACCCTGTATTCATGCTGACATTACCACCAATCAGCAATAAACTCTCACCATCGGGTACGCGCAACCCAAATACATTCATACCCGTAGGGCTAAATCCTGCTGGAGCAACAGAAGTATTCACAATTCCAACGGTTGGATTAATTTGATTAAACAATAATGCAGAAGGATTTACTGTTAATAACGTAGGGCTAACAGGGTCAGTAGCACTAAAATTACCTTGGTTACCAAACTCCACACCGTTTGCAGTTGTTCCGACAAAAGAACCCCGTAAATCCAAAGAAGCATCCCTACCAAATAAAATACCATTGGGATTTATTAAAAATAGGTTTGCAGTACCATCTACACCCAATGTTCCTAAAATATTCGATGCATTAGTACCAGTTACGCGCGTCAATATATTGACTACACCTACAGGATTGGCAAAATATACCGCTTGCCTATTTCTGATATTAAACTCACTAAAACTATGAAAAAGATTATTACCACGCAAAGCACCACCGTTAATTAAGTATAGAGAGGTGCCTGGTTTCTCGACAATTGGACTAGGTGAGGAAACTTCTGTTCCCAAAGTATCGTCAGGTATAATTTGTGAACGAACAGGAGTGCTTATTAATACTAAAGAGCAAAATAAAAGCTTGGGAAATAAACTTTGATTCTTAATCATGCTAATAACTTGATTGTTTAACGGCGATTATTAAAAAGTTACTTTATATTTACCATCACTTTAAACTAGCACAAACTTGTACAATTTTTTCTTAAGAATTAAAAGTAATTTTGTCGAATCAGGCGTTCTGCGGTTTCTGTCGCATCAAATATCGCGGAGGGTTACAAGAGGCGTAGCAAAAATGAATACATTCAACATCTCCATATTGCTTTAGGCTCTCTACGAGAATTAGACACGCAACTTATAATTGCTCGGAGTTCAATACCAGCAGTAGAAATACTTCGTCGTCTTCGCTATATCTACCCCATAAAACTTAAAAAATATTTAACTTTAATGAATACAGGTCAAAATATGATAATTATTAATTTAGAAAAATATTTAAATCATGGGTACTTACCAGTGGATGAAAAGCTAAATATTCTAGTGGCTGATGACCATCAATTAATTTTGACTGGCACTGTCAAAGTGTTAAGCCTAAATTATCCAGGAGCTAATATTCTTACAGCTCAGACAGGGGAAGAAATACTTTTTAAACTTCAATCTCCTCATAAGTTTCAACTGATTGTAATTGATTTGTCAATTCCCTGTGATAGCTCGGAGACAGCAGAAATTTCTACGGGAATTAATCTTTTAAAAACCTTGCTCGAAAAATACCCTCAGCAAAATTTTATGGTGCAAACAAGTTATGTAAGGGCTTTAATTAAAATTAGACACGAAATTGACAATCATCAGGGTGGGTTCGCAATTGCAGATAAAAGATTATCCGAAGAAAAAATGCTAATGCGAGCTAATTTAGCACTTCATGGCGCCACTTATACAAAAGATATTAAAACAGAGATTGAGTGGAAACCCGAATGGTTGGATGTATTACGGTTAGCTTTTGAAGAAAGCTTGACAGACAGAGCAATTGCAGAGCGTATGTCTATAGCAGAACGAACAGTACGTACATATTGGACAAAAATTCAAGATGTTTTAGGGGTATATCCTGAAGACTGTAGACTGGATGGTAAAAATGTGCGAATTCAAACCGAGATTCGTTCTCGTGAAGAAGGTTTAATTGATTAATACGGGGAAAATAGGTCACTGACTCAGCCCTAAAGGGACTGAGCAAACTTACGAAAAGCTAACCACTTTAGACATCTCCAGAAAAGATTGTAGGGACACAAAATGTTGTGTCCCTACAAGGGTTTGAAACAACGCATAATTAAATTCGGTCGATGTCTTTTTTATACGATTAACACAAAACGCGATTCCGTCTGATTGTAAATTCAAAACTTACAATCAAGCGCGAACATCCACAGCAATTAAAATTGCTTGAGTCGCTTCCCTCCCAGGACTAAAGTCTCTGGATTTCCCACTTACCATGAGGATTTATGAAAATGAAAATCTGGAATCGCATTCGTAAAGAATTTCGTAAAGAATTAGGATTGTGGTCACTTGATGCACGTCCAGGTATTATGGTGCTGATTCTGATCGTATTAATACGAATGACTGGAGGACTCCAATCATTAGAATATATGTTTTTTGATACAATGTTACGTATTTGGACTTTGGACAAAAAGAAATTGTTCGCGTAAATCATTCGCGAACTATAAAAAGATGTAACTTTTCTATCTCAGTCTTGAATTCTACTGAGTAAAACAACCGTATTTCAAGCAAAACTACGCAACTTGCTGTTGTGGCTTGTTCGATTTTTGTCTCTTCTTAATTACAGGACACTTAACTCGTTTAGTTTGAGTTTGACCTACTGCTCGACCGGTCGAATTTCCCCGGGTTTTGGGAGAATGCCCTGGTTTACCAATCTCCGAAATAATTCTTTGGAAGTTACGTTGAACTGTACTAGGGGTGGGGGTAGAATCATTATTTTGTTTTAAATAACGCTCCCACGGTCTAGGTAATTGTGTAGCTAACTCTCTTGCAGCCCACAACTGTACGTAAGCTAATAATACCAATCGTATCCAATTTTCTTCGTGTTCTAACTCAGGAGTTTGAAACTTTGTCATTAACAAACGTTGCTTACCAAAGCGAAACATATGTTCTACACCATACCTCTCTCTGTAGCTCTGATATGCTACAAGGGGTGAAATTTCTTCACGTCGTTCACCCATGACAATCAGCCACATTGGCTTCCAGACAAGTTTGCCAGTATCATCCGCAACACTAATTCTCACTTATAGTAAAGGGATGACGATACATTTGTTCTTTTTTAGTTCCTCTCATTAACATTTGATGCCAAGCTTGTATCGTTACCGCAAATTCGCGACCACTACGGGTAGTGTGTTTCGTTTGTACAGTCTCATTACTTGGATGCCAAGTGCTTTCGTCAGCTAGATTAAAGCGTTCACCAAACTTTTTGGGACAACCGCGCTTACTTGCTTCTTGTTGTATGGTATGAGACTGGTAGAAGATTCTATTACTACGTACCCTAGCTACCACAACTAAATTTTTGTGCTTGCATTGCTGAAATAAAAATGAACGTTGGCTATAAGTGCTATCCGCGACTAGTACTGTTAATTCTCCGTGCCAATGAAGTGATTTATCAGACATCAAAGTCTTGATTTGTTTGCTAGCAACCCGGACACCACTTGACTCAATTGGTACTCTTTCTCCTGATAAGGGAATCGACCAAGATGCACTATCAGAACCATTTTTTTCTGGCAAGGCACAGACTATAGAGTAATTATGTCCAATATTGATGGGTTTATTTCCCGCTACCGTATTAGGTTGATAAATATACCCTACTTCTGGCATAGTTCTTGAGTAGGGACGCGGATGAGGAGTTGTATCCGGTGCTATTAAGTAAAAAGGACGTTTATCCGGTTTAGGAATAACGGAAGCGACCGTCCGAGTTAGATTTCTAAGTAATTTTCTTCTCTTTTTTCTATCTGGATTTGATGTATTAAACGACTCTTGTATAGCTTTATAAAGAGAGTTATAAGTTCTTTCAAACAAAGGACTCAAAGATAACTCTGCTACTGAACTTACCCCAATATTACCAGCAAGCGCGTCAAGCAAGTCTATGATGCTATCTCCACACAACGTGAAACATTTCTTCAATTGTTGTCTAAACGACCGAAATTGCGCTATTAATTGATTGTTATATTTTGTCATGGCTATCAGCACCCTCAATATATAGGAATTTAGATTTTACTATGTATTTAGAGACTGATAGCTATTTTTGTGACATTAATTGACGCTCATATTAGTGTAAATCCAAGTTAAAAAACTATTTTTAGCATTTATAATCAGATTTAATGATATATCTAGAAGTAGCAATTATGACTCGCGTAAATCATTCGCGAACAACTTTATTTTTTGCTTATGCCAGGACATGTTGAGCCATCTGGAATTCAGGATTTAGCCATACGTACTGACAATTTGGTTAGTATGATAGAACGCTTGGAGAAAGAAATTAAAGAAATTAAGGCAAGTGGTATAGTCGCTCCGGGTGGCTGTTGGATAGTACGCTACTTGGCAAAAGGAAGAAGAAGTACATACTGGTACTACAAATTACAAGCGTCTGAAGAGATTTTTCCTACAAAGACTGAAGGGAAATACACTAAGTACAAGCATCTTGGCAAAGCTGGTAGCAAAGCTTACTTAAAAGCTGTGGAGCAAGTAGTGGCAAGGGCTAAAATAGAAGGGCTGCAACGAGCCATAGATATCTTAATACAAGGGTCAGCAGATTTAATGGAAGAGGCTAAAAAATACAAGTAATACGGAAGGACTAGTTCGCGAAAATCTTACGCGAACTAGTCTCATATTTTGTCCAAAGTCCAATACGTATGCGTCCACAAGAAAAACTCGATAAACGCGTCGTAATTGTGGGTATTGATGAACAAGATATTCAATCGGTTGGACAGTATCCGGTTCCAGATGGGAAAATAGCAGAGCTAATTACCAAGCTAGAAACCTATGAACCGTTAGCAATTGGATTAGACCTTTTTAAAAATGTACCTGTACAACCTGGTGGAGAAGAACTTACGCGCGTATTTCAGGAAAATACTAATATTATCGGTATTGAAAAGATATTATCACCCGGAGAAACTCCACCACCTCGAAGTTTACCACCCGAACAAGTTGGATTTGTTGATTTAGCTAATGATATTGACAGTAAGAATAGACGCTATTTATTACATACATCTAATCCTAAAAATCATACAGAAAATAAAGATTCCTTAGCATTAAAGTTAGTTTTTGAGTATTGTGAAAAGAATGGAATTAATGTAGGCACAGGCAAAAACGACATTGACACAATAATGTTTAATCAAATTGAATTACCTCGTATCACCAAAGATTTTGGTGGATACGTTGGTGTTGATGATGGTGGATTATCAATTTTGATTAATTTTAGAAATAGTTCTCAACCATTTCATGTTGTGTTGTTACGCGATGTCTTAAATGATAAAGCTGATATAAATTTATTGCGCGGTCGTATTGTATTGATTGGCAATCAAAACACGAGTGCTGCGGATATTTTTTATACAAATGCTCTACCAACACCAAAATTAGAAGGTCAAATTTATGGAGTCGAGTATCATGCTCATGTTATCAGTCAAATCCTCAGTACTGTAATTGATAGGCGCCCGATGTTGCACAGTTGGGGAGATGCAGGAGAATATACATGGATAGTTATTTGGGGTTTTCTGCCTATTATTATAGGACGGCTGACTCAATCTGCTTGGAAAAATGTGTTTAGTGTTGGCATCGCTGGAGTACTGCTGTTAAGTTGTGGATATATAATGTTATGGCAATGGGGTGTATGGATTCCTGTTGCACCTAGTTTTCTTGTATTAGCTGTAAATGGAGTTGGTTTGAGTGCGTTTGCATTTTACCAGCACGATAAATTTTTGTGTTCGCAAATTAAAGAGCGTCAAGATACAGTTCAATATGCTTTTAGCGTAATTCATAATGGCCCGTTGCAAGACCTTAGTTATGTATTAAAAAACATGCGTACCACAAAAGATATGAGTTACGAGCAATTGCTGGGACTCATTGAAAAAATTGACAAAGAAATTCGAGAAATAGGAGAGTTTTTAAAACTTCAAGCTCGAGCAAAGGAAGAAAATTTACGATTAGGAAGCGGATTAATACTTGAACTTAGCCGACCCCTTCATAATTTACTATATGAAGTTTACTCAAGTACATTAGAACGTGATGGTTTTGAATATTTTAAAACATTAAAAGTTAAAATTCCTAATTTTGACCCAATTGATGATAAACACATAAGTATGGAAGAAAAACGTGAAATATGTCTTTTTTTAGAGGAGGCTCTATGTAATATTGGTAAACATGCCCAAGGAGTAAAGAGCATTCAAGCATCGGGTGTATATTCTAAGGGTAGATATAAGCTATGTGTTCAGGATGACGGTTGCGGAATTAAATCCAAGCTTGAAAACAAAGGTACAAAACATTCTAAAACAATAGCTAAAAGATTAGGAGGTGAGTTTCGACGTGAATCTGTTTCTCCTCGTGGAACTATATGTACACTTAGTTAGGCGCTTATTAAATAGTTATAATTTTTATGAAGATTCGCATGAAGCTGGTTCAAGTAGTCGTTGAAGACTTAGATTTTGACATTTTTTCAATACAGTAATCACATAGGAAAGTTTTCAATATTTTGCATAAAAACCGAGTTTATGTGTAAATAGAATAAAATACCATATAATCAGCAACAGCCATCATGAACCATCCATATTTTTCATTTTTGCGAGTATTAGTTGTGGGAATGATTTTTTTTGTTACTCCATTTTCTGCATTTGCTCAGTTAAAACCACAGACGCCTAGCTCGCGTACAATATTCAACCCACAACCGTAAACCTGCACGCGGAAATTTTCGTTCGGCTGGTTCGCGTGGGTGTCCCGTTAGTAATGCTATACCAATGACACAATTGGCACCACAGGAGTTTATTGGTGAAACCGCTTCGACACGTCCAATGTTGGTTTGGTATATGTCAAATTCTCAACCTGTGAGATTTAGACTTTTTGAAATTAAGCCAGATAAAACTGCTAAACAAATTGGTGAACAGAAAGAAATAATATCAACCGTAGGTATTAACAAACTAAAACTTCCTAATGAATATGCTGAACTTACGGTTGGTAAAACATATCTCTGGCAAGTTGCTACCGACTGCGAAAACGACGTGATTGTTAGTCGTGCAGAATTTACTGTTGTAAATGCTCAATCAAGCAATAATAAAAATGAACTATGGTATGAAGCACTTGAAGAAGCTTTGGAAGTCACGAATAATGGTAAAATTAGTCCAGCTGCGTCAACATTAATTCAAAATCTCGCGCAGTTAGAAATATCAATGGGGACTCCAGATAATATCGAAAACATTAAACAACGAGCTGAGTATCTCCAGAAGATTTCAGATAATTAAAATAAACACATTGTAGAGACGCGATTAATCGCGTCTCTACCGAAATGGTTAATTCTGGTAATCAACCGAACATAATATAAATGCTACGTTTTAAAGCCAATTACCAATGACAATCATTGGCGCCCAATATGCGGGGTTGTCATATACATCTGCTTTGTCTTCAATCATTTTAACTTGGGCTTTTTGTAATGCTTGGGCAATACTGATTCCTTCGTTGCGATAATTAGTGTAAAAGTCTTTTACCAATGTTGATATCGACTTATCTTCAACGTTCCATAAAGATGCGATAGCGCTTTTAACACCAACTTGTAATGCGACTCCTGCTAATCCTAGTGTAGTACGGTCGTCACCAACTGCGGTGTTACATGCGGTTAGTGCAAGAAGTTCAACACCATCAGATTTACTGTTAATGTTTCGTAATGAATTTTCTAATTGGCTAATGGTAATTTTTTTGTTATTTACCGCATTATAATTACTGATGGCTGCCAACAGTGACTCAATAGCTTCTTTCTCTTTTCCCAACTCTTGATACGCACGTGCTAAATTTTCATTAATAACAGCGGTGTCAGATGAGTTATATTTATATTGACTTAAAGCCTCCTGCCAGTGCTTTATCGCAGTGCTAAAATTTCCAGCATTATAATCTTTAACACCCCGCTCCACCAAATCACTAGCATTTGGTGCTTGTGCAAATATAACTTGTCCGAACGATAAAAATATTACCAAACTTGTTGAGAAGAAAATTGTTATTATTAATCGTTTTTTAATTTTCATGTGTAGGGTGCGTGATACCATGAACAAACCTTGAATAAAATTATAAGACCAGTAGCGTCACGCACCAACATTTAATTAAGATTTACAATTGTAAAATTTTAAATACTTATGTATGATAAGATGGATTATTCCCTCCTAACCATCTACCTGGAAAGAAAGTGACAAAATTTAAAGCAATTTATTAAACAAAATGAAATTATATCAAGATTTTAAACTGTGGTGTGAAGAAAATTTAATTTTGTGCTTAAACATATTAGAGCAAATGTATTGTTAATAGAAAAACCCACCCTTTCCCAAAATCAAATAATTCCTGGTAGTAGTTTAGACACCGAAAGTTCTAGTGCGATGCCTCTTGATAATATTAGTTTACCAGTGGATATGATTGATGCTGGAGTGATACGTGGAGTAAACTTGTTTTATAGCTTCAAAGAATTTAATGTCGGTGAATTTAAAGGTGCCTACTTTCAGAACCCCAGTAATAGCATTCAAAATATTTTAATGCGCGTAACAGGTCAAAATAGTTCTGAAATTTTAGGTACTCTTGGTATTTTCAATGCTGGAGTTACTGGTAATGTAGACAGGCGAACCGAGCTATGGTGCTACCATCTGTTACATCCGTTCATAATCCATTACTAATCTTTCTACGTCAAATTTTAAAATCATGGGCTTCTACCTCCGGTTTACGCAGCTGTTTTTAATATTGCTTTGGTGCTATAGTATTACCCCATTGATGGTGTTGGCACAATCGATGCCTCCATCTGGTGTGACAATCTCCCCCGAAGTTCCTAGTAGAGTTGAAGAAACTATACCAAAACCATTACCATCACCAACGGTTCCGACTACACCAGCGGTGCCGACTATCCCAATAATTCCGTCACCACAACAGCAAAAGCCACCAGAAACAACTTTTCCTAGTGGTGAAAAGTTCTTTGTTAAAAAGATTATAGTTAATGGGTACTCTGTTTTAGGAGATGACATAATTAAGTTAAAAAAGTGCTATGAGAATAGAGATGTCACATTTGAGGAGTTATTAGAACTTCGCTCGTTAATTACCAAACTGTATGTTGATAACGGCTACATTACTAGTGGCGCCTTTCTTCTTGACAACCCAAATCTGGCTAACGGTGTTGTGCAAATCCAAGTTGTAGAGGGTGAACTCGAAGACATAAAGATTTTTGGGTTAAAAAGATTGCAGTCTGGTTACGTGCGTTCGCGGATTGAGCGGCTTGCAGGAATACCTTTAAATCAAAAGCGTTTGGAAGAAGCGCTGCAATTATTACAAATAGACCCTTTAATTGAACGAATTAATGCTGAATTAACAGCTGGCAGCGTTCCCGGTAACAATATTTTACAGGTAATAATTACTGAGGCGCCTGCATTTCACGCTGGAATTGTTTTTGCAAATAATCAATCACCCAGTGTTGGTTCGGAACAAGGGAGTATTTTTATTGCTCATGATAATTTATTAGGGTTTGGCGATAGATTGAGTGCTGAATATGCTCTTACCGAAGGTCTAAATATCTACGATGCTAGTTATTCTGTTCCTATTAATGCTTTAGATGGAAAACTTAGCGTCCGCTATAGCAATAATGAAAACCGAATTATTGAAAGTCAATTTCGTGAGCTAGGTATCCGTAGCGAAGCTGAAACCCTTTCTTTTAGTATCCGTCAACCTTTAATTCACAAACCAGACAGCGAATTTACCTTATCATTAGCATTAGATTTACGGCGTAGTCAAACCTTTATACTCGATGATATTCCCTATTCGTTTAACGAAGGCCCCGAAAATGGAGAATCAAAAGTTACGGTTATCCGCTTTTCTCAAGATTGGTCACAACGTAATACTACAAGCATTTTAGCTGCTCGCTCACAATTTAGTCTGGGAATAGGCGCATTTGATGCCACATTGAATGATACAGGTACAGATGGACGCTTTTTCTCCTGGTTAGGGCAATTTCAATGGGTACAACGACTATCTCCCCGTATTTTAATGCTTGCCAAACTAAATGCTCAACTCACAGGTGATTCATTACTATCGCCAGAAAAAATTAGTATTGGGGGGGTTGAAACAGTGCGCGGTTATCGTCAAAATGAACTAGTTGCAGATAGTGGAGTAATGGGAGGGGTAGAAGTTCGTATTCCTTTGACATCAAAGGAAGAAATATTAAAGCTAGTACCATTTTTTGACTTTGGTACAGTTTGGAATAATCGCGGTAGTAATCCCGACCCTCAAACCCTTGCCAGCTTAGGATTGGGGTTACAATGGCAACCTTTTAACGGTTTAGCATTGCGTGCGGACTACGGTATTCCATTGATTGGAACAAATGGCGGAGGTCGTTCGCTACAAGATAATGGTTTTAATTTTTCAGTGCGCTATCAACCATTTTAACGTATTCGCGGAATTCCCCATCCGCCTTGCCTGCCTATAAGGATGTGAAAGAGGCACCTTTACGTCATAAAATATAATTAAAAGGCAACAGGCAACTCTTAACTCTTAACAGACTGGTATTGTATGTGGATTTAACCCCAACCCAAACAAACAACTTATAGAAGATGGGGTTTTAGACCCCGATTGGGAACAGGAACAGGAAACTGTTGCCCGTTAAGAGTTAAGAGTTAAGAGTTCACGAATTCGATAAATAATTGATTCGCCATGTTCGTATAAATGACTTAATAAAATCTCACTTGGTAAAACCTAGCTATTAATAAGCAAAAAAATAGCTGCACTAATCAATAAATGGTACAGCTACTAATATCAATAAACTATTTTAATCCCGAATAAATTAATCAACTTTGCTCAATTTGCAATGGTTCCGATATATTAACCACCACTACTACCACCCGAAGCAGGCGCCAAGAATTTAATAAATGGTTTGATGAACTCAACAACTTCCTTAATGTTGGCAAACATTTTCATCAATCTGTTCTTGGGAGTATGTCGGTGAACAATCGCAATTTTTCTTGCATTCTTCATTACATCCGCAGGAACAGACTCATTCCACGTACTTTTTTTTGCACTACTGGAACCTGGAATAAATCGACCATTAACCCCCCAGCGACGTAACTCACTAACATAAAGTATATTTTCTTTAGCGTCTATTAGGGCAACTTCAACACCCCCGGTGAATCCCGTCAACTTATCAGTCGTCCAAGTTTTCGTAACTGCATATAGTATACCGGCACCATTAGCAGGATTAATCGAAAGACTAACATCAGACTGCATGTAATCCTTATGACCAACCTTGTCTGTAGGAGAAGAAATCTTGAGAGGATAAGTCACGCTTGGTTTTGGTGGTATCACAACAGGGGGCTTACTTGCTCCAATAGGAATACGAATTTCGCGAGTTCGGTTCGGTCCTTTGGCAATGATGTGTACATCATCTTTATTTCCTTCTAGTGGAACTTTGTAATCTATACTTGCGGCTCCCTCAGCATTAGATGTCACCTCTGATAAAACTTTCTCAACTATTTGTCTGGTATGCTCATCCTTATATCTCTCATAGAATATGACTTTGACATTTGGTCGGAAATTAGCGACGACCCTTACCATTTCTCCACGCGTGTGATAGTCTTTTTGCGGCTCTCTACGTATAGCTTCAGCAGCTTCTGCCACTTGGGATAATTGCATACCACCCGTGAGAGAAGTGGGTACGAACCCAGGCGAAGACAAATTAGCCAAAGATGTCGATGCCGAAACTGCCAATGCCAGAACTGGTACTAATTTCTTAGTCATTTGAGACTCCTAGTAAAAATGAATGAACGAGTTAGATAAATTGATATTCTGTAAGCAAATCTCGTGCAATTTACTAGGAGGCGACCGATTGTGAAGGTTCAGATTTAGTGCTAACAATGTATATATCCCCCTGATTGGTGCTTTGACTTTAGCTAGAAGGCTAACTTTGGTTACTTGCGATTGGGAAATGTATCGTTTGAGTTTTGAAAAATATAAGACTCACTACTTTGTGAAGACTCTGAAGAATTGTTTTCATTGGTCTCTTCCTGGTTAGAACCAGAGTAAGAATCGGAGTTAAAATTTGAATTAGAGTTAGGAACTCGCGAATTAGGAGCGGTATCGGTGATGGGATTTTGTTGCGGAGTTACCGTTCCAGTGTTAACTTTTTCTCTACATTGACCGCTTTCAAAAGAAAACGCTCTACAAATAATCGTCTTAAAGGCTTCGTCAAAATCAAATGCCATTGCAGATTGGGAATAACTCAATCCGGCAATAGTCGAAATAGATATACAGAAAAATGCTTTTCTAAAGAACTTCCAAAAATTAAATTCTCTGCCTTGTAGGACGGGCATTTTACCTGTAGACGTAAGTAGAGTTACGCTCTCCAATAAAGAAGATTTTGGATATTTTTTGATTTGGACATTTCTAACAGAATAAATTTTGAGATTCATATTTTCATCTCCAAATTGTTAAACAAGGTTGTGATTTAACCTTGCTCTGACTCTATACTGATTTCCCTTGTTTGCATAAGTGAGTTTTGTGCTTAAAATGTGCATTAAACATACACTACGTAATACTACGTGCTTTAGCCAGGTTTTGTCACTCTTGCGATAGTATAATCACTTAAAACAACTCTTTTGTCCGGTCTGTACTAGGTATTGAGCCAGGATAGGTGAGGTCGAAGGGAGCTAGTCGGGTAAGGTTTGAGAGTTACCTCTCTCCCCTCCCCTAAGAACCGTGCATGAGACTTTCGCACTCACACGGCTCAAGCCTTACTTCAAGCCTCGTTTCAACTTGGATTTTGAGTGTACTTGTTTATGACACGCTACGTGTATATGCTGAAGATTTTCTATGTCGCCTAGACCATCTTGAGCAACAGGTACTATGTGATGGGTTTCGATTTCCTCGCCGTTGAGCAGGGGTTGACCACAAATTGGGCATTTCCAGTTTTGGGCTTGGGCTACTAAATAGTGTTTAGTGTTCTTCTCCCAGTAAGATTTACCGTGTTTTTGGTGCCGTTTTTCCCAATACTCTTTTAGGGTTGGGTCGTCTGGAGATACGTTACCTTTAACCTAGGGCAAGCGCATCTTAATTTTAAAAAATTAAAATTATTACTTACGTAATTTCCACATATAAAAATTGTAACCGTTCAGGGGGGGGGTGCGCCTGCGGCGCACCACCTGTTAAGAGAAAAATAAAAGCGTAATAGTAAAAAATAGTAACCAAAATCTGGAAATTTAAACTTTATGGAACAAAAGCATTCAGCTATATAGACACAGATTTTTCACAAGTCTCGCTGTCACCAAACGAGTGGTATAACAGCACAGATTCGTCGGGGATAAAGTAACAATCTTTAGGCTGTATTTAAAAAATCTTGGTCAGATTCGCAACTTCTGACTTTTGGGAGTAAAGAAGGAGCATTTTTCCCCTCTCTCGCAGAGGCAACAGCTGTGATTTGAACCATAATTTGACCAAACGGTCACGATATACTTCAAAAAAAGTTAGTACAAGATGTAGTTCAAAAGAAGAACTACGAGTACTTTTTATGACAATGGTAATTGCATTTTGAGGAGAG
>JAESGU010000110.1_pt1 | contig 29698 bp, 28 predicted proteins | sample 9266271 | NCBI WGS metagenome assembly JAESGU01 (sample SAMN15740544, study PRJNA653495) | algae metagenome | isolation source: Scytonematopsis contorta HA4267-MV1 and co-occurring heterotrophs from mud... | place: USA: Palolo Valley Trail, Honolulu, Hawaii | collected 2009-07-25
TCGGCGACCCCCGCCTGATCGTGCTGGACGAGCCCGACGCCAGCCTGGATCACGATGGCGAGGCCGCACTTGCCGGCGCGCTGCGCGCCGCGCTGGCCGGCGGCGCCGTGGTGGTGGCGATCTCGCATCGCGGATCGCTGGCGGGCCTGGCCGACCAGGTGCTGCGGCTTTCGCATGGCCGCGTGGTGGCCGAAGAAGCGCTGGAGGCCGCGCGCGCATGAGCACCGCGCTGGCGCTTCCCGCACCGGCGTTGCCCGCCGGCCCGTCGCTGCGGCGGCTGGCGCTGCTGTGCCTGCTGACCATCGGCTTCGGCTTCGGCGGGCTGATCGGCTGGGCGGCGCTGGCCACGCTGGACAGCGCCGTGCCCGCGCCCGGCAGCCTGGTGACGCAGTCGAAGCGGAAAACCCTCAGCCTGCTGGACAGCGGCCTGCTGCGCGAGCTGCTGGTGGCCGAGGGCGATGCGGTGCGGCCGGGCCAGGTTCTGCTGCGGCTGGATGACACCCAGGCACGGGCGCTGCTGGGCCAGGCGCGGGTGCGCAATTTCGGCTCGGCCGCGCGGGCATCCCGGCTGCACGCCGAACTGTCGGATGCCGCCAGCATCATCTTCGCGCCCGACCTGCTGGAGGGTTCTACGCGCGATGCCGCACTGGCCGCGGTGATCCAGGCGGAGTCGGACCTGTTCGCCGCCCGCCGCGACAGCCACGAAGGCACCATCGCCGTGCAGCGCCGCCGCATCGGGCAGCTGACCGAACAGATCATCGCGCTCGATGCCCAGCGCCGCGCCTTCGCCACGCGGCTTGACCTGACGCAGCAGGAACTGCGCGCGGTGAATTCGCTGCTGGCCTCGGGCTTCGCCACGCGCAACCGGCAGCTGGAGCTGCGCCGCACCGAGGCCCAGCTGCAGGGCGAGATCAGCGGGCTGGCCGGCCGCGAGGCGGAAGCGCGCCAGGTGATCGCGCAGACCGAGCTGGAGATCCTGAGCCTTGCCAACACGCGACGGTCCGAGGCGGCGCGCGAGCTGCAGGACACGGTGGCCGCGATCGCCGACGGCATCGAGCGCGCCCGCGCCGCCGAGGATCTTCTGCGCCGGACCGAGGTGACGGCGCCCGAGGCCGGCACCATCACCGAGATCCGCTTCCACACGCCCGGCAGCAGCATCGGCGCCGGCCAGCCGGTGCTGGACATCGTGCCGGCGGATGACCGCCTGCTGGTGGAGGGCGCGGTACGGCCGTTCGACATCGAACGGGTGCAGGTGGGGCAGCGCGTGAACGTGCGGCTGACCGCCTTTTCGCACCGCCGCGTGCCGCCGCTGCCCGGCAGGCTGGTTTATGTCGGGGCCGATCGCCAGGTGAACGCGCAAGGCACGGCGTTCTTCGTGGTGCGGGCCGAGCTTGATGCCGAGGCCGCCGCCCTGCTGCCCGGCATCGCGCTCAATCCCGGCATGCCGGCCGAGATGCTGGTGCTGCGCGGCGAGCGCACTGCGCTGGACTATTTCCTGAGCCCGCTGCTGGACAGCATGCGCCGCGCGCTGCGCGAGAACTGATCATTCACCAGGGCCAGGCGGCCCACGCGATCGCACCGGCAGCGCCCAGCCACACCAGCACGATCACCACCGCCGCCGCACGGCTGACCGGGCGATCGGCCAGCTGCTCTGCCCTGGCGCGGAATTCCGCCATCAGCGCCGGCGGCACCAGGCGGACTGCCAGCAGGATCGCCAGCGGCAGCAGGATGATCTCGTCAAGGTAGCCCAGCACGGGGATGACATCGGGGATCAGGTCGATCGGCGACAGCGCATAGGCGGCGATGGCGGCGCACAGCGCCTTGACGGGCCAGGCCACGCGGCGGTCGCGGGCGGCGAACCACAGCGCCAGCACGTCGCGCCGCACGGCGCGCGCCCAGTGCTTGGCGCGGGTCAGCAGGGATGGCGCGGGCGGTGCGGTCACGATGCCTTCCGGTCGGCGGCGAATTCGCTTGCCAAGGCGCGGGCGTCCTGGCAAGTAATAGGTGTCAAGTCCTACAACTGCGCCTGCCGGGTGGCCTTGGTTGAGGGCGTCGTCCCCGGAAAGCGGGTTCACCCAGTGAACCGGCGGTTCATTTGCCACGGTTCGCCATGAACACGACAGTCTTTGTCGTGCGCTGCCCGGATCACGCGGAAGATCGGTTCACCTGGTGAACCGGCGGTTCGTTTGCCTTGATCGCGCAGGCCTCAGCGCGGGCGCTGCTGCTGCTGGCGCTGCTGCTGTTGCTGCTGCTGGCGGCGATAGGCGTCGCGCTGCTGCTGCTGCGCGCGGTCCAGTTCGGCCTGCTGTTGCTGTTCGGTCATGCGCTGCCGTTGGCGCGCGCGTTGCTCGCGCTCGACGGAGGCGCGGCGCTGGTCGTCATTGTAGGCTTCCCGCGCGATGCGCTGTCGGGTCGCGTCCTGCTCGGCGCGCAGCTTGGCCGCCTGCTGGGCCTGGTACTGCTGGTTCAGGCGTTGCTGTTCAAGCCGCCTTGCTTCGGCGGCGCGCTGGCGCTCCACCTCGTTGGCGGTAGCGGGTGGCGCCAGCAGCAGAACGGCACCGGCCAGCAGGCAACGGCGCTTCATCGGCTGCGCCGCAGTTCGGCCTGCTGGCGCTGCGCCTGTTCGGCCCGCCAGCGGCGCCCGGCTTCGACCTCCTGGCGCTGGCGCTGCGCGGCGGCGCGCTGCTGGGCGTCGGCCTGGGCGCGCTGCTGGGCCTGCTGGCGGGCGTAGGCCTGCTGGCGCTGCTGCTGCGCGGCCTGTGACTGCTGGCGCCGCGCCGACTGCTCGGCCTGCTGGCGCTGCTGCATGCGCGCGTGGTCGCTGGCCTGGCGCTGGCGGGCGGCACTTTGCGCCTGCTGGCGCTGCTGCGCGGCCTGTGCCTGCGAACGCTGCTGCGCGGCCTGCTGCTGTTGCTGCGCGCGCGCCCTGGCCTGCGCATCGGCTTGGGCACGCTGCGCGGCCTGCTGGCGGGCCGCCGCTTCGGCCGCGGCGCGTGAATTGGCCAGCGCGGCGGGGGCTGCGGCCAGTGCCAGCAGCGCCGCAAGCACGGCGCGCCGGCCGGCGGACAGGCATGACGATGCGACCATGGCGTTGCGTTTCCTCCTTGCAACGAATGCGCGCCAAAAGCGTATCACGAAACCAGGGAGGTGCGAAGCAAGCTCAGGCGCGCGCGAACTCCAGCACGCGCGACCGGTTGCTGACCACGCGCAGCGTGCTCGGCCCGAACACGAAGCAGGGGCGGCGGCGCCAGGGGCCATCGCGGGCGTCGCCCAGCGCGCGGCCGGCGCCCAGCGGGGTCAGCGCCATGCTGGTGCGCGCCGGCGCGGTGCCGATGGCAAGCCGCGCCTGACCGTCCGCCACGTTGACCTCGATGGCGGCGCCGAACGCGTCGTTGCGCCAGGTGCCGGCCCAGGCGGGATCGGGCGGCAGGTTGTCGGGCACCGGCACGAAGGCGCGCGTGGCGCCGTTGATGTCGCCCGCGATGCCGGCGCCGTCGCGCCGAAGCCGCATCGCCATGTAGGGCGAGCGCGTCACGGCGAAGCCATCGCCGTGCTGGAACAGGCGCTCCTCGGCGCCCAGGAAGCTGATGCGGCCGGCCTGATGCTCGACCCAGAATGGCCCGCCCGCGGCATCCGCGAACAGGCCCTGGGGCAGCGTTTCGGTGGCCGGCGGCGGCAGCGTGGTGCCCAAGCCGGCGGCGACCACGGCCAGTGCCAGGCCGAGCGAGTCGGTCTCCTCGCGGTTCGACAGCACGGCCACGCCGGCCTGGTGCTCCGGCAGCAGCAGGAAGTGGTCCTTGTAGCCGGGCAGTGACCCGCCATGGCCGAAGCATTTTTCGGCCAGCAGCGGGGCGTGCGCGATGCCCAGGCCGTAGAAGGTGGGCCGCCCATCGGCCAGGGTCCGACGCGGCGCGATGCGGGCCAGCAGGCCGGCCACCGGCGCGTCATTGCGCAGCAGCGCCATCAGCCAGCGCGCCAGGGTGCGGCCCGATCCGACCAGGCCGCCCGAGGCCGACAGGTGCGTGCCGTAGCGCCCCGCATGCCAGCCGGTGGCATCCCGCCAGTAGCCCGTGGCCAAATGCGGCACGGGGTCGGAAAAATCCTCCGGGAAGGCGATGTCGAGCGCCAGCGGATCGAAGAATTTCTCGCGCCACTGTTCGGCCAGCGGTGGGGCGTTGTGCTCGATCGCGGCCTGCAGCAGGCGGTAGCCGGTGTTGGTGTAGGAGATTTCCGTGCCCTGCGTGTAGTTGAGCGCGGGCAGGCGCGACGCCGCGTCGTGCAGCGCGGCCCGGCCCATGGCGGTGCCGGTGGACACGCCAAGCCCGGTGAAGAACTCACCCAGATCCGGCAGGCCGCTGGTCATGTCGAGCGCGCGCCCGGCGGTGACGCCGCCCACCGCGTCCGACAATCCTGGCAGCAGGGCACCGAGCCTGGCATCCAGGCCGATCCGCCCGTCGGCCAGCAGCAGCGCGCAGAAGCAATGCTTGGTCAGGCTGGCCCAGCGGTTCGCCGTGTCCGCCGTGAACGCCAGGCCGTGATCAAGCGAGGCCAAGCCGCCGGAAACCTCGGCGCGGATGCGGCGCGTGTCGAACACCAGGATGGCACCGCCTGGCCCGGCCTCGGCACGCCAGGGCGCCACCGCCGCATCGGCCGCGGCCGATGCGGCGCCGAAGTCGAAACTCATGCCTCCAGGGCCGCCAGCGCCGCCTCCACGCCGCCCCTGCCGTGCGGCACGCCGGTCTTGCGCATGGCAAGCTCGACCCCGCCCAGCGTGCCCAGCACCATGGGTTCGTTCAGGTCGCCCAGGTGGCCGATGCGGAACACTTTGCCGCCCAGCCTGCCCAGGCCGCCGCCGAGCGAGACGTTGTAGGTATCGGCCGCCACCTTGCGCAGCGCATCGGCGTCGTGCCCGTCGGGCATCAGCACCGCGGTCACGCTGTTGGAGCGGCGCTTCGCGTTGGTGCAGTAGAATTCCGGGCCGCGATTGCCGGCCCCCACTCCACTTGTCCAGGCCTGCACCGCCGCGCGCACCGCGTTGGCCAGGCGTTCGTGGCGGGCATACACGGCCGGCATGCCTTCCTCGTCCAGCAGGCGCAGCGCCTCGGCCATGCCGTAGAACAGGTGCGTGGGAATGGTGCCGACGAAGCTGCGGTGCAGGCGGGGCAGCATGTTCGACCAGTTGAGGTAGTGTTTGGGCAGCTTCGAGGTCTGGTGCGCCGCCATCCCCTTGGCGCTGACCGCGGTGAAGCTCAGCCCCGGCGGCAGCATCAGCCCCTTCTGGCTGCCGCCCACGCACACATCGATGCCCCATTCGTCCATGCGGTAGTCGATCGACCCCAGGGAGCTGATCGTGTCGGACAGCAGCAGCGCGGGGTGCTTGGCAGCGTCGATCGCGTCCCGCATGGCCTTCAGCGGCAGCGTGATGCCGGTGCTGGTTTCGTTGTGCACCGTGCACACGCCCTTGATGCGGGCTTGGGTGTCGGCGCGCAGTGCCGCCTCGACCGCCTCGGGGGCCGCGCCCTGGCGCCAGTCGGCGTCCAGCATCTGCACGTCCAGGCCGAAATTCTTCGCCATGGCCGCCCAGGTGTCGCTGAAATAGCCGCTTTCCAGCATCAGCAGCCGGTCGCCGGGGCTGAACAGGTTGACCAGGCTCGCTTCCCAGGCACCGTGGCCGGACGCGGTGTACAGGAACAGCTCGCCCTTGGTGCCCACGATCCGCTTCAGCCCGGCGACGCAGTCCAGCATCAGCCTGGTGAAGTCCTCGTCCATGAAATCGACGCTGGGTCGATCAATCGCGCGGAGGATGCTGTCGGGGATGTTGGTCGGGCCGGGGTTGGCGAAAAACTGGCGGCCGCGGGGCTTCTTGGCGCTCAAGGCGTCGGTCTCCGGTGCGACATGGAGGGGGCAGGGTGGGCTTGCCCGGCGCGGCGCGCAAGCCGCGGCACATGGCGGCATGCTGCGCCGCGCAACGAAGCGGGCAGTCGGGCGTTGACTACCAGTGTGGGCAGTGCGCCCAGGATTCTCGCGCAAAAGTAGTCAAAAAGGCATGGCATGAACGCGCCGGCTGTGTTCTCGCGTTTCCTGAAGCCCGGCCTGGGTCGCGCGGACCGGCAGCTGGCCGAACAGATTCGGGCCGAGGGCCTGACCTATCTGACCGACATGCGGCTGCGCACCCTGGCGCGCGAGCTTTCGCGGCTTGACGCCAACGCCGTGCCGGGTGCGGTGCTGGAGTTCGGCGTGGCCAGTGGAGGCTCGGCCGTGTTTCTGGCACGCCGCGCGGTGCCGGCCCGGCAGTTCATCGGCTTCGACCTGTTCGGCATGATCCCGCCGCCCGGCCCGCAGGACCCGCCCGAGGCGCATGCCCGCCACGCCGAGATCCGCGCCGGCAAGTCGCAGGGGCTGAACGGCCAGCCCTATTACGGTTACGTGCCCGACTTGATGCAGCAGGTCACGGCCGTGCTGGATCGCTACGGCGTCGCGGTGGACGGCAAGGCGGTCCGCCTGGTGCCCGGGCTGTTCGAGGAGACCGTGCCTGGCGCGCTGCCGGACCGCGTGGCGCTGGCGCACGTGGATTGCGACTGGTACGACCCGGTGCTGCATTGCCTGACGCACCTGGCCCCGCGCCTGGCACCAGGCGCCTGCGTGGTGCTCGACGACTACCACGACTGGGAAGGCTGCCGCCGCGCCGCCGACGATTTCCTGGCCCGCAGCCCTGGTTTTTCGCTGACGCAAACGCGCCCGAACGCGGTGATTCGCCGGGCGTGACGATGTCTTAACGCTTCGCCGCCACCTTGGCCCCTGGTTTCAGGCGAAGGACGAACCATGGGCGGCACTCCCGACGATGCATCGGATTGGCACGCGGCACGCGGCCTGCCCATGGGTGACCTGGGCGGCGGCGGGCATGCCGCGCGCGCGGCCCACCTGATCGCGCGCGCCGCCGCCCTGCTGGGGCGGATGGAGGGTGATGCGGCGGAATCCTGGCTGACCCTGGGCGAAGGCCTGGCCGACGGCACCGACGCCACCGGCCCCCGCATCCCGGCCCAGCGCGTACGCGGCCACGCCGGGAACGGCTGATTGCCGCGCCGCGGCGGGGGCTGAGGCTCAACCGCTTGCATCCTGGGCCGTTCGGGAGAAACCTCCCGCACCCGCGAACAATGCGGGCGGGACCGGACACAGGAACAAGGCGCGCGCAGCGATGCAGAAGGCGATCCGTATCCACGACTACGGCGGCCCGGAGGTGTTGCGCTGGGAAGACGTGCCCAAGCCCAGCCCAGGCGCCGGCGAAGCCCTGGTGAAGCACGCCGCCGTGGGCCTCAACTACATCGACGTCTATTTCCGCACCGGCCTGTACAAGGCCCCCAGCATGCCCGCCGTGATCGGCATGGAGGCTTCCGGCACCGTCGAAGCCGTGGGCGAGGGCGTGACCAGCCTCAAGCCCGGCGACCGCGTGGCCTATGCCACCGGGCCGATCGGCGCCTATGCCCAGTTCCGCACCATCAAGGCCGACCGCCTGGTGGCGCTGCCCGACGCTATCCCGTTCGACACCGGGGCCGCCATGATGCTGCAGGGCATGACCGCGCAATACCTGCTGCTGCGCACCTACAAGGTGCTGAAGGGCGATACCATCCTGGTGCACGCGGCAGCCGGCGGCGTCGGCCTGATCATGTGCCAGTGGGCAAAACACCTGGGCTGCACCGTGATCGGCACGGTCGGCAGCGATGCCAAGGCCGAGCTGGCGCGCGCGCATGGCTGCGACCACCCGATCGTCTATACGCGCGAGGATTTCCTGGCCCGCGTCAAGGAGATCACCGACGGCAGGATGGTGCCGGTGGTCTATGACAGCATCGGCAAGGACACCTTCTACAAGTCGCTGGACTGCCTGGCGCCGTTCGGCATGATGGTGAGCTACGGCAACGCCTCGGGCCCGGTGGGCCAGGTCGATATCGGCATCCTGGCCGGCAAGGGCAGCCTGTTCCTGACGCGGCCCACGCTTGCCACCTACACCGCGAAGCGGTCCGACCTGGAATGGGCGGCGCGCGACCTGTTCGACGTGGTGGCGAAGGGCGTGGTGAAGGTCGAGGTCAACCAGCGCTTCCCGCTGGCCGACGCGGCCGCGGCGCACACCGCGCTGGAGGCGCGCAAGACCACCGGCAGCACGCTGCTGGTGCCATGAGTATCCTGGGCTTCCTGGTCGTCGGCCTGATCGCCGGGTGGCTTGCCGGCCGGATCATGTCGGGCGGCGGCTTCGGGCTACTGGGCAACATCGTGCTGGGCGTGGTCGGCGCGCTGGTGGGCGGGCATGTGCTGGGCTTCGTGGGCTACGCCGGCGGCGGCTTCTTCGCCAACCTGGTGGTCGCCACGCTGGGTGCCATCGGCTGCCTGGCGCTGGTCCGCGTGATCAAGAAAGCCTGATGCACGGCCCCGCCTGATGCACGGCAGGGCCGAGGACCTTTCCCAGGGCCCGCTGGGCGCCTGGCGCGCGCGCGTCACCGGCGGCGTGATCCGGCGGGATCCGGCGCAGGAAGCCGCCGTTACCCGGCTGCAAAGCCTATGGCGGGCGCTGGACGGCTACGACCCGGAACCCGAGCGCGAAGCGGGTGGCCTGCTGGCCCGGCTGGGGTTTGGCCGCAAGCGCGTGGACGAAGCGAGCCTCGCCCCGCACGGGCTTTACCTGGTCGGCGAGGTCGGGCGCGGCAAGTCCATGCTGATGGACCTGTTCTTCGCCGCCGCCCGCGTCAGCAGGAAGCGGCGCACGCATTTCCACCGCTTCATGCAGGACGTGCACAAGCGCATCCATGTCTGGCGCCAGGCGCAAGGCAAGGAAGCGGGCGTAGCTGGCTCTCGAGCCAGCGAAGCCAAACACATGGACCCCATCCCGCCGCTGGCCGAGGCGCTGGCCGCGGAAGCCGCGCTGCTGTGCTTCGACGAATTCCAGGTGCACGACATCGCCGACGCCATGATCCTGGCCCGCCTGTTCGAGCACCTGTTCCGCCACGGCGTGGTCGTGGTCGCCACCAGCAACACCCTGCCCGACGACCTGTACAAGGACGGGCTGCAGCGTGCCGCCTTCGTGCCCTTCATCGAACTGCTGAAGCACCGGCTTGACCTGCTGGTGCTGGATGGCGGCCACGACTACCGGCGCGACCGCATCGCCGGCATGCGCACCTGGCACGTGCCCGCCAATGCCGCGGCCGATGCCGCGCTGGACGAGGCGTTTGCCGCGCTGACCCATGGCGAGACCCCCGGCCCGGTCACGCTGATGGTGATGGGCCGGAAGTTCCCGGTGCCGCTGGCCGGCCAGGCGGTGGCGCGCTTCGACTTCGCCACGCTGTGCGGCGCAGCACTGGGCGCCGGCGACTACCTGGCCCTGGCCACGCATTTCCCCTCGCTGGTGCTGGACAACGTGCCGATCCTGAAGCCCGACAATTACGACCAGGCGAAGCGCTTCATCACGCTGGTCGATGCGCTGTACGAGCACCGGGTGAAGCTGGTCGCGTCCGCCGCCGCCGAACCCGATGCGCTTTACCGGGAAGGCGAGAACGCGCAGTCGTTCAGGCGCACCGCGTCACGGCTGATGGAAATGCAGGCGGCGGACTATCTGACGCTGCCGCACCTGACATAGCCTGGGCCATGTCCGACACGCCCTCTCCGCCGCCCGGCGAGCCCAGCATCCGCACCGTGGCCATGCCGGCCGACACCAACCCGCAGGGCGACATTTTCGGCGGCTGGCTGATGAGCCAGATGGACCTGGCGGGCGGCATCGCCGCCGGCCGCCAGGCGCGCGGGCGCGTCGCCACCGTGGCGGTGGACGGCATGGCGTTCCACTACCCGGTCAAGGTCGGCGACGAGGTGTCGGTATGGGCCGAGCTGGTCGCGGTCGGGCGCAGCTCGATGCGCTACCAGGTCTCCGCCTGGCGGCGGCCGCGGGATTCGGAACGCCACACCCGGGTCACGCAGGCCATGTTCACCTTCGTGGCGCTCGACTCAGACGGCAAGCCGCGGCCGGTGCCGAAGCCGGAGGCAGCGTGATGCAGCGCCGCGCACTGCTTGCCGCCTCCGCACTGCTGGCGCTGCCGGCCAGGGCGCAGAATTTCCCCACGAAACCCATCCGCATCCTGGTGCCGTTCGCGCCCGGCGGCTTCACCGACATCCTGGCGCGCTTCCTGGCCGACCGGCTGGCCGCACCGCTGGGCCAGCCGCTTGTGGTGGACAACCGGCCTGGCGCGGGCGGCAGCATCGCCGCCGAGGCGGTGGCGAAATCCCCGCCGGACGGGCACACGCTGCTGCTGGCAAGCCTCGCGGTCTTCGCCATCAACCGGCCGCTCTATGGCAGCGTGCCGTACGACCCGGAAGGCTTCGCCATGCTGGGCTTCGTGGCAAGCCAGCCCAACGTGCTGCTGGTTGGGCGCGATACGGGCATCGCCTCGGTCGCGGAGCTGATCGCGCGCGCCAGGGCGGCCCCGGAATCGCTCGCCTATGCCAGCTTCGGCGTCGGCTCGGTGACGCACCTGACCACCGCCTACATGGAATCGGTCGCCGGCATGAAGCTGCTGCACGTGCCCTATCGCGGCAGCGCGCCGGGCCTGGCGGCGCTGATGGGCGGCCAGGTGCAGCTGATGTTCGACGGCGCCGGCACCGCGCTGCCGCTGATCCGTGAGGGCCGGGTGCGCGCCATCGGCGTGAGCTCGCTGGCCCGTGCCGGCGACCTGCCGGACGTGCCGGCGATCGCGGAAACCCTGCCGGGCTTCGACATGGTGGGCTGGTTCGCGCTGGTCGCCCCCGGCGCCACGCCCGCCCCGGTGCAGGACCGGCTGCGGCGGGAGCTGGCCGCCGTGATGGCGGGTGCCGACTACCAGAAGCTGCTGGCCGATCGCGCCGCCGTGCCGGTGGCCGTGGCGCCGGACCAGGCCGCGGGCTTCCTTGCCAGTGAGCGTGCGCGCTGGGAAGGCGCGGTGCGGCAAAGCGGCGCGAAGCCCGAATAGCGGCATGCGCCGCCGCCCCCTGCTGCTGACGCTGCTGGCCGCCCCCGCCCCCATCCCCTCCCGCGTCCTTGCCGCACTGCCGCATTCCGGGCTAAGCCGCGCCCACCTCTCGCCTTACGCTAGGCCTTCCTTCGCCCCCCACCGTCAGGACCCCACATGGCCCGCAGCAAGATCGCCCTGGTTGGCGCCGGCAATATCGGCGGCACGCTTGCCCACATGGTGGGGCTGAAGGAACTGGGCGACGTGGTGCTGTTCGACGTGTTCCCAGGTGTCGCCGCCGGCAAGGCGCTGGACATCATGCAATCGGGCCCCGTGGACGGTTTTGACAGCGCCATGGTTGGCACCGGCGACTACGCCGCCATCGCCGGCGCCGACGTGGTGATCGTCACCGCCGGCATCCCGCGCAAGCCCGGCATGAGCCGCGACGACCTGATCGCCACCAACGCCAAGGTCATGGCCGACGTGGGGGCGGGCATCAAGGCGCACTGCCCCGATGCCTTCGTGATCTGCATCACCAATCCCCTCGACGCCATGGTGTGGGTGCTGCAGCAGAAATCCGGCCTGCCGGCCAACAAGGTGGTGGGCATGGCCGGCGTGCTCGACTCATCCCGCTTCCGGCTGTTCCTGGCGCATGAGTTCGGCGTCTCGGTCGAGGACGTCACGGCCTTCGTGCTGGGCGGCCACGGCGACACCATGGTGCCGCTGGTGCGCTATTCCACCGTGGCCGGCATCCCGGTGCCCGACCTGCTGGCCATGGGCTGGAGCAGCGCCGATAGGATTTCTTCGATCGTGCAGCGCACCCGCGACGGCGGCGCCGAGATCGTGAAACTGCTGGAGAAGGGGTCGGCGTTCTACGCGCCGGCGGCCAGCGCCATCGCCATGGCGGAAAGCTACCTGCGCGACAAGAAGCGGGTGCTGCCCTGCGCCGCCTGGCTGACCGGCCAGTACGGCATCAAGGATCTTTATGTCGGCGTGCCGGTGGTGATCGGCGCGGGCGGCGTGGAAAGGATCATCGAAGTGACACTGAACGCCGAGGAGCAGGCGGGCTTCGATGCGTCGTGCAAGGCGGTGCGCGGCCTGGTCGATGCGGCGGCGAAGCTGACGGCATAGGGGCCGCGCCATGAACATCCACGAATACCAGGGCAAGGAACTGCTGGCGAAATACGGCGTGCCGGTGCTGAAGGGCGCCGTGGCCTGGACCCCGGAGGAGGCGGAAGCCGCGGCCAGGAACCTGCCCGGCCCGGTCTGGGTGGTGAAGTCGCAGATCCATGCCGGCGGGCGCGGCAAGGGCCGCTTCGTGGACGATGCGTCCGGCAAGGGCGGCGTGCGCATCGCGAAGTCGCTCGCGGATGTGCGGGCGCAGGCCGAGGCCATGATCGGCCACGTGCTGGTCACCAAGCAGACCGGCGCGCAGGGCCGCAAAGTGCGGCGCGTGTATATCGAGGATGGCTGCGCGATCGCGCGCGAGCTTTACCTGGGCCTGCTGGTCGATCGCGCCACCGGGCGCGTGACCCTGGTGGCCAGCACCGAAGGCGGCATGGAGATCGAGGAGGTGGCGGCCAGCCACCCCGAGAAAATCCTGCGCGCCGCGATCGACCCCGCCGCAGGGCTGTGGCCGAACCAGACGCGCCGCCTGGCCTTCGGCCTGGGGCTTTCCGGCAAGCAGATTTCCGCCTTCGGCAAGTTCGTCGATGCGATCGTGAAGGCCTATCACGCGCTGGACTGCGCCATCATCGAGATCAACCCCCTGGTCGTGACCGACGCGGGCGAGATCGTGGCGCTGGATGCAAAGGTCTCGTTCGACGACAACGCGCTCTATCGGCATCCCGAGCTGGCGCAGTTGAAGGACGAGGAGGAGGAAGACCCGAAGGAGCTGGAGGCCGCGAAATACGACCTCAACTACGTCGCCCTGGATGGCACGATCGGCTGCATGGTGAACGGCGCGGGGCTGGCCATGGCGACCATGGACATCATCAAGCTGTATGGCGCGTCACCCGCCAATTTCCTGGACGTGGGCGGTGGTGCGACCAAGGAACGCGTGACCGCGGCGTTCAAGATCCTGGTGAGCGATCCGAACGTGGAAGGCCTGCTGGTTAACATCTTTGGCGGCATCATGCGCTGCGACGTGATCGCCGAAGGGGTGGTGGCGGCGGCGCGCGAGGTTTCCTTGAACGTGCCGCTGGTGGTGCGGCTGGAAGGCACCAACGTGGCGCTGGGCAAGCAGATCCTGGCCAAGTCGGGCCTGCCGATCGTCAGCGCCGACAACCTGGCCGATGCCGCCGAGAAAGTGGTGCGCGCCGTGAAGGAGGCCCGCTGACATGGCCGTGCTGGTCGACAAGGACACCAGGGTCATCACCCAGGGTTTCACGGGCGCCCAGGGCACCTTCCACAGCGAGCAGGCCATCGCCTATGGCACGCAGGTGGTGGGCGGCGTGACGCCCGGCAAAGGCGGCACCAAGCACCTTGACCTGCCGGTGTTCGACACGGTCGATGAAGCCGTGCAGGCAACCGGCGCCACCGCGACCGCCATCTACGTGCCGCCGCCCTTCGCCGCCGACGCCATCCTGGAAGCCATCGACGCGAAGCTGCCGCTGATCGTCTGCATCACCGAAGGCATCCCGGTGCTGGACATGGTGCGCGTGAAGCGGGCGCTGTGCGGCACCGCCTCGCGCCTGGTCGGGCCGAACTGCCCCGGCGTGATCACCCCCGATGCCTGCAAGATCGGCATCATGCCCGGCCACATCCACCGCCGCGGGCGGATCGGCATCGTCTCCCGTTCCGGCACGCTGACCTACGAGGCGGTGGCGCAGACCACTGCCGCGGGCCTGGGCCAGTCATCCTGCGTCGGCATCGGCGGTGATCCGGTGAAGGGGCTGGACTTCATCGACGTGCTGGACCTGTTCCTGCACGACGAGGAAACGCAAGCGATCATCATGATCGGCGAGATCGGCGGGCAATCCGAGACCGAGGGCGCGGCGTTCCTGGCGAAACACCCGAAGCGCAAGCCCACGGTGGGCTTCATTGCCGGCGCCACGGCCCCGCCGGGCCGTCGCATGGGCCACGCGGGCGCGGTGATTTCCGGCGGCAAGGACACGGCGCAGGCCAAGATGGCGGCGATGGCCGAGGCCGGCATCGCCGTGGCCGATTCTCCGGCCGCGCTGGGCAGCACCATGCTGAAGCTGCTGGGGTAGGGACCCTCGCTTCGCGCAACTTTCCGAAAAGCCATGCACCAGCATCATCCCGCCCGCGCAAGGCCGGAACGGCCGGTTAACCCGCACGCGCCTATGTGTATAGTCCGGCGCCCGTCCCGGCCCTAGACCCGCCCCGGCGCGCGAACACTTGGGGAAGCGATCCTGATGCCCAGCCTGTCTCTTGATGCCGTGTTGCAAGGCCTGCCCGCCGGCGAAGCCGCGTATCTCGCCGGCCTGTATGACCAGTGGGAAGCCGACCCCAAAGGCGTGCCGCAGGGCTGGGCCAACCTGTTCGGCGCCTTCGTGAACGGCGTCGCAGCGCCCACCAACGGTGGCGCACCTGCTGCGGGCATGGGCGCCCCCATCTCCGCCGCAGCGGTGCGCGCCGCCACCACCGACAGCATCCGTGCCTTGATGTTCATCCGCGCCTATCGTGTGCGCGGCCACATGGAAGCGAAGCTGGACCCGCTGGGCCTGTCCACGCCCGCCGCCCACCCCGAACTGGACCCCAAAACCTACGGCTTCACCGAAGCCGACCTCGATCGCAAGATCTTCATCGACCACGTGCTGGGCCTGGAAACCGCCACCATGCGCGAGATCGAGCGCGTGCTGCGCGAAACCTATTGCGGGCCGATCGGCGTGGAGTTCATGCACATCCAATCGCCCGAGCAGAAGGCCTGGATCCAGCGCCGCATCGAAGGCGCGCCGTGGAAGACCATGTTCGACGCCGCGATGAAGCGCAGCATCCTGGGCGACCTGACCGAGGCCGAGGGCTTTGAGGTTTTCTGCCAGAAGAAGTATGTGGGGACGAAGCGGTTCGGCCTTGAGGGCGGCGAAAGCACCATCACCGCGCTGCGTACCAGCCTGGACGCCGCGGTGCGCGCGGGCGTGGGCGACATCGTGATCGGCATGTCGCATCGCGGCCGCCTCAACACGCTGGTCAACGTGATGCGCAAACCCTTCAGCGCCGTGTTCAGCGAGTTCCAGGGCAACTCCGCCGCACCCGAGGACGTGCAGGGCAGCGGCGACGTGAAATACCACCTGGGCACCAGCACGGATGTCGAGATCGCCGGGCGCACCGTGCATCTTTCGCTGCAGGCCAACCCCTCGCACCTGGAAGCGGTCGATCCCGTGGTGATCGGCAAGGTGCGCGCGAAACAGGATTTGCTGGGCGACATCAAGGCGCGCCGCGTGGCCATGGGCATCCAGCTGCACGGCGATGCCGCCTTCGCAGGCCAGGGCGTGGTGGCCGAGGTGCTGGCCATGAGCCAGGTGGTGGGGTACCGCACCGGCGGCACCGTGCATTTCGTGGTGAACAACCAGATCGGCTTCACCACCGTGCCGAAATACGCCTTCTCGGGCCTGTATTGCACCGACATCGCGAAGTCCATCCAGGCGCCGGTGCTGCACGTGAACGGCGACGAACCCGAAGCGGTGGCGTTCGTGGCCAAGCTGGCCACCGATTTCCGCAACGAATTCGGCTGCGACGCGGTGGTGGACATCGTGTGCTACCGCCGCCACGGCCACAACGAGGCGGACGAGCCGGCCTTCACCCAGCCGCTGATGTACAAGCGCATCCGCGAGATCAAGACGACCCGCCAGATCTATGCCGACCGCCTGGTGGCCGAGGGCACGCTGACCGAGGCCGAGGCGAAAGGCATCCACGCCGACTTCAACCAGCTGCTGGAGGACGCGCACCAGGCCGCGCAGACCTACAAGCCGAACAAGGCCGACTGGCTGGAAGGCCAGTGGACCGGTCTGAGTGCCGCCAATGCCGACGACGAGGCCGACAGCGGCACCGGCGTGGCCCTGGAGGCGCTGAAGGTCGTGGGCGGCGCGATCAGCCGCAACCCCGAGAATTTCGACCTCAACCCGAAAATCGCGCGCCAGATGGAGGCGAAGAAGGCCGCCATCGACAGCGGCGAGGGCATCGACTGGGGCACCGGCGAGGCACTTGCCTTCGGCAGCCTGCTGACCGAGGGCCACCGCGTGCGCCTGTCTGGCGAGGATGTGCAGCGCGGCACCTTCAGCCATCGCCACGCGGTGCTGGTGGACCAGACCACGCAGGCGGAATACGTGCCGCTGAACGCGATCCCGGGCGCCCAGGCGAAGTTCGATGCGTTCAACAGCCCGCTCAGCGAATTCGGCGTGCTGGGCTTCGAATACGGCTACAGCCTGGCCGACCCGCGCAGCCTGGTGCTGTGGGAAGCGCAGTTCGGCGATTTCGCCAACGGCGCCCAGGTGATCCTGGACCAGTTCATCGCCTCGGGCGAAACCAAGTGGCTGCGCATGTCGGGCCTGGTGATGCTGCTGCCCCACGGCTATGAGGGCCAGGGGCCGGAGCATTCATCCGCCCGGCTGGAGCGCTATCTGCAGCTGTGCGCCGAGCGCAACATGCAGGTCTGCAACATCACCACGCCCGCCAACTACTTCCACGCGCTGCGCCGGCAGCTGAAGCGGTCGTTCCGCAAGCCATTGGTCGTGATGACTCCGAAGTCGCTGCTGCGCCACAAGCTGGCGACCAGCTCGCTCAGCGAGATGGCGGCGAACACGCATTTCACCTTCGTCTATCCGGAAGCCGACAGCATCGCCGCCGACGCCAAGGTGAAGCGCGTGGTGCTGTGCACCGGCAAGATCTACTACGACCTGCTGCAGCAGCGGCGCGACGCGGGCGCCACCGACGTGGCGATCCTGCGGCTGGAGCAGATCTATCCGTTCCCCGCGCGCAAGCTGGGCGAGCAGCTTGCCCGCTACCCGAACGCCGACGTGGTGTGGTGCCAGGAGGAGCCCGAGAACATGGGCGCCTGGATGTTCGTCGATCGCCGCATCGAGGCCGTGCTGGCCGGCCTGTCCGGCAAGGCGAAGCGCCCCAGCTTCGTGGGCCGGCGCGAGGCGGCGTCGCCCGCCACGGGCCTGGCGCGCACGCATGCGGTGGAACAGAAGACGCTTGTGTCCTCGGCCCTGGCGGCCTGACGGGAAACAGTTTCGATGGCCGTTGAGATCAAGGTTCCCTCGCTTGGCGAGAGCGTGACCAGCGCCACCGTGGCGCGCTGGATGAAGCAGGCAGGCGACACCGTGGCGGCGGACGAGCCGCTGGTGGAACTGGAGACCGACAAGGTCACGGTGGAGGTGCCCGCCCCCGCCGCCGGCGTGCTGGAGGCGATCGCGGCCGCGCAAGGCAGCGAGGTGGAAGTGGGCGCCGTGCTGGGCACCATGTCGGCCGGCGGCGCGGGACCCACCGCGGTGGCGCCCAAGGGTGCCGCGGACACCAAGGTGGCCGCGCCGCCACCCGCACCGGCCGCCGCCGCCGCGAACGTGGTGACCAAGCCCTCGGCCGAGGTGGTCGCCATGCCGTCGGCCGCCAAGATCGCCGCCGACAAGGGCATCGACCTGGCCACGGTCTCGGGCACCGGCAAGGATGGCCGCGTGACGAAGGGCGACGTGCTGGCAGCCACGCCCGCCGCGAAACCGGCCGCCGCCGCGCCTGCACCGAAGCCTACTCCTCCCGCCGCGCCGAAGCCCGCGCCGGCGCCAGGCGCGCGCACGGTTGAACGCGTGCGCATGACCCGGCTGCGGCAAACGATCGCAAAGCGCCTGAAGGACGCGCAGAACACCGCGGCCATCCTGACCACCTTCAACGAGATCGACATGAGCGCCGCCATGGCGCTGCGCGCCGAATACAAGGACGCGTTCGAGAAGAAGCACGGCGTGCGCCTGGGCTTCATGAGCTTCTTCGTGAAGGCCGTCTGCGCCGCACTGCGCGACTTCCCCGCCGCCAACGCCGCGATCGAGGGCGACGAGCTGGTCTATCACCAGTATGTCGATATGGGCATCGCGGTCAGCGGCCCGACCGGCCTGGTGGTGCCCGTGCTGCGCAACGCCGAGGCGCTCTCCATGGCCGGCATCGAGACCGCGATCGGCGCCTTCGGCAAGAAGGCGCGCGACGGCCAGCTCACGCTGGAGGACATGGCCGGCGGCACCTTCAGCATCACCAATGGCGGCGTGTTCGGCTCGCTGATGAGCACCCCCATCCTCAATCCGCCGCAGTCGGCCATCCTGGGCATGCATAAGATCGAGGAACGCCCCATCGCCATTGCCGGCAAGGTGGAAGTGCGGCCGATGATGTACGTGGCGCTGTCCTATGACCACCGCGTGATCGACGGGCGCGAGGCGGTCTCCACGCTGGTGCGCATCAAGGAAGCTGTCGAGGACCCGCGCAGGCTGCTGCTGGAGCTGTAGAGCGCGCGCGAACCCTCACCGGAGCGACGCCCACATCGGCGCCCCGGATCGGTTCAGGTCGCTTGCATCAAAGCACGAAGTCCGACGCGGTCATGAACATCGCATATGGAATCTCGATGGTCATGTCGGACTGCGTGTTGCCATCGCCGTGCTGCTCGAGGGCAACGAAAGACTTGCCGTTGTTGCTGTTGTGGAACACCCGCACCTCGCCGCGCGCGCCGCTGAAATGGTCGTTGCCGATGAAGGTGAAGGCCTGGTCGCCCGGTACCGTCAGGTCGGCATCGATGTAGGACAGGTTGATCTTGTCCAGGCCGAACTGAAACTCCGTCAGGATGTCGGCGAAGCCCGGAATGCTGTCCATGGTGTTGTAGAACGCGAAGATGTCGTTGCCGGCACCGCCGGTCAGGATATCCCGGCCGCCGCTGCCGGCCAGCCAGTCGTTGCCGGCGCCGCCATCGATCACATCGTCGCCGCTGCCGCCGTCCAGCGCTTCGTTGGCGTTGGCGCCCCTCAGGGTGTCGGCGCCCGCGCCGCCATCGACGCGGTCGTCACCGCCGCCATCCTTGGCGATGTAGGTGTCGTTGCCGTCGTACAGGTGGAACCACTCCCAGGCCGACGTGCCCTCGAAGTAGTCAGCCCAGTTCGTGCCGTAAACGTCCTTGTATGCAGGCATCTTGCAGTCTCCAGATGATGCGTAAGGCCGGGCGCTTCGGCGCGGCCGCGGCGCTCCATGCGCCACGCCGCGAAGGTGCCTGCGCGCGCGCGGCCGCCGCTGTCACCACGGAAACTTGCGTGCTGGTCGCTGGCGTGATCCGCCGTGCTCGGCGCTACCCCGCCTCGCGAACGTCCACGAACCTTGCGTTCTCGGCGCGGATGGCTGCCGCCGCGTCGTCGTACAGGAAGGGCAGGAAGGCGAAGCGCTCACCTGCCGTCACCTGCATCACCTCGTGCAGCAGGCCGCAGCCGAACACCACGGCGGCGCCTGGTGGCGCCTTGTAGGCGTGGCTGCCGAATTCCGGGAAGCGCAGGCCGCCGCCCTCGAAGCCGTCGTTCAGGTTGATGCTGACGGCGAAGCGGCGATGCGCGGTGCCCTGGGTGGTGTTGTCGCGATGCGGGCGGAAATGGCCTTCCTGCGCGCCGTAGCGCGCCACCAAATAGCGCTCCATGCGGGTCGCCTTGAACTGGAAGGCCTTGGCGATCTCCGGCACCACCCGCCTCAGGATTCTCTCACGGGTCGCCGCGCGCAGCGGCGCATCGTCAGGCAGCAGGTGGTCGCGGCGCTGCTTGAAGCCGGCATCCTGCACCAGCACCGTCCGACCATCCTTCTCGCGCATGAAACCGCTGGCCTCGCCGCCGCTTTCGCGGAAGGCGGCGATCAGCGCCTCGCACAGCGCGCTTTCGAACACGCGGGGCAGGATCAGCACCGGGGCATGCAGCGCAATGCCGGCATGCGCATCGGGCGCGGGCAGCGCCGCCAGGTGGTCCAGCAGCCGGCCCGTCTGGTCCAGCGGCAGCGCGCCATGCACGCGCAGGCCCGGGTCGATCAGCAGCGCCTGCGGCGCATAGGTCACGCGCTCGCCCTCGCTTGCCAGCAGCGTGCCGAACGCCTGGCTGGCGGTGCCGGAAAAATCGTCGAACACGCGGATGCCGGGGATGCTGTCGGCCAGCCGGGCCTCGGCCAGGTCGCTGCGGTCCATGGTGACGATGAAGCAGGTGGCGCGGTCGTCGTCGAACAGTTCGCGCCGAGCCGCCAGGGCGGCCAGCGCGGCCTGGGCGGCCGGCAGGCGCGCCTGGCCCAGCGCCAGCACCACGATCCAGCGCCCGGCGACCGAGCCGAACTCGAAGCGCGGGTTGGTCGCGGTAGGTGCCTTGAACAGCGGCACCGGGTCGCCGGGCGAAAGCGGGCGGGGTTGCTCAGCCATGGCGCGACTATACGCGCAGCAGGTTCGCCAGCACGATCTCCTGCCAGACCCGCATCGGGAAGGCGCCCTGGCCTGGCATGTTGTAGTTGCCCGCCAGTACCACCAAACACAACCCGGCCGACGGCATCAGGAACAAACGCTGTCCGCCATTGCCGTTGGCGTTGATCCAACGCTGCGGCGCGTCGCCAAAGGCGGGGGAGGTGGCCTGACCCACATACCAGTGCAGCCCGAATTGCAGCCCGTCCCCAGTCGGCACGACAGGGGCGAAGGCGCGCTCCAGCCATGCCGCCGGCACGATCTGCGCCTCGTTTGACCCGCCATTGGCCAGCAGCATGCGGCACAGCACCGCCAGGTCGCGCGCGCCCAGCCGCAGCCCGGATGCGGCGGAGTGCACGCCATCAGCCCCGGCCGCCCATTCAAAGCGCGTGATGCCCAGCGGATCGAACAGCGCCTGCTTCGCGAAATCGGGCAGCGACATGCCGGTGCCGCGTGCCAGCAGCGCGCCCAGCAGCGCCGTGGCACCGCCGCTGTAGGTCCAGCGCGTGCCGGGCGGATACGCCACCGGCTGCTCCAGGATGAAGCGAAACCGGTCAGGCGCGCGCTCCATCGCGATCTCGCTGTTGGCGGGGTTGGTGTACGGCAGATTCTCGTTCCAAGCGAGGCCCATGGTCATGCTGAGCACGTGCCCCACCGCGATATGTGCGCGCGACGGATCGGCCGCGAGGTCCGCGTATTGCGGGAACAGCGGATAGAGCGGCGCCTCCGGCGGCGGCACCTGGCCGCGGTCCAGCGCGATGCCGTACAGCAGCGCCACGATGCTTTTCGTGACCGACCGCAGGTCGTGCAGCGTGTCCGGCCCGTGCTGCACCACGCCAAGCGGGCGGCCCCAGCTTTCGTCCGCGCCGGGCCAGTAGCGCTCCAGGACCAGCCTGCCGTGGCGCACCACCAGCACCGCGTGCAGCCCGCGCAGCAGGCCGGACCGCATGCCGGCATCAAGCCGGTCGGCCAGGTCGGGCGCGAAGCCGGCGGCATCGAGCGCGCCTGTCTGCAAGGCGGTGGCCTGCGCGAGGCCCATGGGCATGGCTCCGGTGGCGAGCAAGAAGCCGCGCCGATTGACCCTGTGCATCATCCGCGCCCTCCTGGCACCGCGATCGACAGGCCGGTTATGCCATGGCGCGCTGTCTCAGCGGCATGATGATGTCGGTCAGCAGGTCGGCCGGAGGCGTCTGGCGCGGGTCGTTCAGGTATTCTTCCATGCAGGGCGCGTCGGACGGCTCGTGGCCCGACGCGGGCAGCCAGGTGCCATAGAACCATTCGTATGGCCGCTCGATCTCGGCATACGGCCCCTTGAAGCGCAGCACGGCGGCGCGCGTCGCGGGCACCTCGATGATGTGCACGTCGCTGTCGCCCTGCACGTCGGCGCCGACGGTGAAGCCCGCATCGGCGCGGCACTGTTCGGAGGCCACGGATTTCGGGTCGTCGTGATACAGGCCGATGAAGCGCGTGTTCGCGCCGATCAGGCCGCGCGCCGCACCCCAGGCCTGCACGCGGTCGAAGCTGGCGCCGATCGTCATGTAGGGGCCAAGTTGGCGGACCGCGGCCAGGCGAAACGGCGCGAAGTCATGCAGGATCACGTCGAACATGCTGGTCTCCTGTCTGTGGTGCGGGGTGGGGGCCGGTCGTGCGATGCCGCGCTGCGCGCGATACGATGCGGGCGGCACGCCATAGGCGGCACGGAAGGCGCGGGTGAAGGCGGCCACGCCGGAATAGCCGGCGCGGCGCGCGATGCGTGGCATGGGCAGGCGCGCGTCGATCAGGTCCTTGGCCGCGCGCTGCAGTTTTATGCGCGCGACATAGGCGCCAAGGGTCTCGCCGGCCAGCGCGCGGAAGATGCGGTGGAAATGGCAGGGCGAGAACGCCGCCGCATCCGCCACCCGCTCCAGGTCCAGCACGCCATCCAGGTTGGCATTCACGAACGCCATGGCGCGCGCCACGCGGCGTCCGTAGTCCAGTTGCGTGGTGGCGCGTGCCGGCATGGTGGCTCCGTTACAGTGGCACCATCCTGCCGCGCGCGGCTTTGCAGTGCTTGCGATCCTGGTGTCAGCGTGCCGCGGCGATGGCGCGCCACACCGCCTGGGCGGTCAGCGGCATGTCGATATGCCGCACGCCAAGCGGCCGCAGCGCATCGATCACCGCGTTCACCACCACCGGCAGCGCGCCCACGGTGCCCGCCTCGCCCGCGCCCTTCACGCCCAGCGGGTTCGACGTGGTGGGCGTGGGACAGGACTGCACGTCGAACAGCGGCAGGTCGTGCGCGCGCGGCACGGCGTAGTCCATGAAGCTCGCGGTCAGCAACTGCCCGGAAGCATCGAAGCGCATGTCCTCCAGCAGCGCCTGGCCAAGGCCCTGCGCGATGCCGCCATGGATCTGGCCCTTCAGCAGTTTTGGGTTGATCACGGTGCCGACATCGTCGGCCACGACGTAGCCGACCACATCGACCACGCCGGTGTCGGGATCCACTTCCACCTCGCAGACATGGCAGCCGTTCGGGAAGGTGGGGGCGTTCGGCGGGGTGACGGCCTGCGCCATCAGGCCCATGGGCATGCCCCGGGGCAGGGCACCGGGGGTAAAGGCCGCGCGTGCCACCGCATCGAAGCCCACGCCGCGATCCGTGCCGGCCACGCTGAACCGCCCGGCCTGGAACTCCACATCGATCTCGGCCGCTTCCAGCAGATGCGCCGCGATCGCGCGACCCTTCGCGATGATCGCCTCGGCGGCCTGCGCGACCGCGGCACCCCCCGCCATCAGGCTGCGCGAGCCGAACGTGCCGCGGCCATGCGCCACCTGGTCGGTATCGCCCTGCACGATGCGCACGCGCGCATGCGGCAGCCCAAGCAGGCTGAGTGCTACCTGGCGGAAGGCGGTTTCGTGGCCCTGGCCGTGGTTGTGGCCGCCCAGCAGCAGGGTGGCGTTGCCCTGTGCGTCGAAGCGGATTTCAGCACCTTCCTCGTTCGGCTGGGCCTGCGGGCCGCCGGCGATCTCGATGGCGTTGGCAATGCCGATGCCGCGCAGTCTTCCACGCGCTTCCGCCTCGGCCCGACGCGCCGCGAACCCGGCCCAGTCGGCCGCCGCCATCGCCACGTCCATGGCGCGCGAGAAGTCGCCGCTGTCGTAGGTGAACACCAGGCCGGTGCGGAACGGCATTGCGCCCGCCGCGATCAGATTCTTCCGGCGCAGTTTCACGCGGTCGATGCCAAGCTGGTCGGCGGCGATGTCGATGATGCGCTCGATGGCAAACGTAGCCTCGGGCCGTCCGGCGCCGCGATAGGGCGCGGTCGGCTGGCAGTTGGTAAAGGCTCCCCGCACTTCGGAAAAAATGTGCGGGGTGCGGTAGGTGCCGGCCAGGCCGCCAAGGTTGTTGGTGCTGGAATGCGGCGTGTTGAACGACAGGTAGGCGCCAAGATTGGCGACCGTTCGCACGCGCAGGCCCAGGAAGATGCCGTTCGCGTCCAATGCGAGCTCGACGCCGGAGAAATTGTCCCGCGCGTGGAAGTCGGACAGGAAGGCTTCCGTGCGGTCGGCCGCCCAGCGCACCGGCCGCCCGCATTGCCGCGCCGCCCACAGCACCAGCGCGTGTTCCTGCGTCGGTGCGCCCCGCATGCCAAAGGCGCCGCCCATGTCGGGGCTGATCACGCGCAGCGCCGATTGCGGCACGCCCAGCAGCAGCGCCAGCTCGTCGCGCAGCTTGTGCGGCACCTGTACGCCGCTGGTCAGCGTATAGCGCTCGGTGCTTTCGTCCCACATGCCGATGGCGGCGCGGGGCTCCATCGGCGTGGCACCAACGCGGCTGATGCGCATGTCCTGTCGCACCACATGCGCGGCACCGGCGAAGGCGGCATCGGTCGCCGCCGCGTCGCCCTGGCGGAACAGGAAGCACAGGTTGCCAGGCGCATGCTCCGGCCATACGGCCGGGCCGCCATGCAGTGCCGCGGCGGCATCCGTGACCGCTGGCATTTCCTGCCAGTCCACCAGCACGGCTTCCGCCGCGTCGCGCGCCTGGCTGCGCGTTTCCGCCAGCACGGCGGCCACGGGGTCGCCCACGAAGCGCGCGCGGTCGGTCGCCAGCACGCGATAGGGTGGGCGTGGCATCGGGCTGCCATCCGGCAGGTGGCGCTGTACGCTGGTCTGCAGCGTGCCGAGTGCATCCAGGTCCGTGCCGGTGATCACGCCGGCCACGCCCGGCATGGCCAGCGCCGCGGCACTGTCGATCGCGCCGATCACGGCATGCGCATGCGGGCTGCGTACGAACACCAAATGCAGCGCGCCCGGCGGCGCGTGGTCATCGGTATAGCGGCCCAGGCCGCGCAGCAGGCGCCGATCCTCGATGCGCGGCACGGCGGCGCCGATGCCGCCGGGCGTGACCACGTCATGCATGCTGGGCCAGCGCTCCCTCGATGGCGGCGCGGGTGGGCAGCGCGGGCTGCGCGCCAGGTGCGAGGCATGCCAGCGACCCCGCGATGGCGGCGAAGCGCAGCGCCTGTTCCATCGGGCGATGCTCGGCCAGCGCGGCGGCGAGCGCGCCACAGAACGCATCGCCGGCGCCGGTGGTATCGACCGGCGTGATGGGCAGCGCGGCAATGCGCAGATCACCGAACGCCACGCCCGCGGCCCCCAGCGTGCGCACCAGCGCCACACCAGGCGGGGCAAACGCGGCCTCGATCTCGTTGGCGATCACCAGGTCGGCCTGGTCCAGCCCGGGCGGCGGTGCCGCCGGCGCGGGCGCCAGGTTCACGAGCACCCGCACGCCACGCGCCTTCGCGCGGTGCAGCAGCAGCAGAGTCTCGGCCCACGGCGTTTCCAGCTGCATCAGCAGCACGCGCAGGCCATCAAGCCAGGCCTCGGGCACCTGGTCGGCCCGCGCGCGCGCATTGGCGCCCGAGGCACAGACGATGCGGTTTTCGCCTGCCGCATCCACGGTGATGGCGGCAAGCCCGGTGGGTGCATCGACGCGCGCCAGCGCCGACAGGTCCACGCCACCGGCGCGAAGCAGCGCCAGCGCCTGGTCGGCCAGCTGGTCCTGACCCACGGCGCCGGCCATGCGCACCGCGGCACCCGCGCGCGCTGCCGCCAGCGCCTGGTTGGCACCCTTGCCGCCGGGTGCCATCAGCGAGGCTTCGGCCAGCAGCGTCTCGCCCGCTTCCGGCGCGCGCGGCAGGCGGAAAATCAGATCGAGGTTGACCGAGCCGAAGACGCCGACGGTCACGACGTGGCCGGGTCCTGGTCGGGGGCAAGCAGCGCCTCGGCCCGCGTGCCGCGCACCCATTCCAGGATCAGCGCGTGGCCCAGCGCCAGCAGCGTGGGGCCCAGGAACAGGCCCAGGAAGCCGAAGGCGATCACGCCGCCCAGCACGCCCAGCAGGATCAGCAGCAACGGCAGCGGCGAGCCCAGGCTGATCAGCCAGGGGCGCACGAAATTGTCGGCGCTGCTGACCGCGCCCACGCCCCAGATCACCATGAAGATCGCCCAGCCCTGGTCGCCCTGGTACAGCAGCCACAGCGTGCCACCCAGCCAGGGCAGCACCGGCAGCACCGGAAACGGTGACCCCAGCGCGGTCAGGAAGCCCAGCAGCACCGGGGCCGGCACGCCGGCAATGGCAAGGCCGATGGCGGCCAGCACGCCCTGGCACAGCGCGGTCCCGACGATGCCCAGCACCACGCTGCGCACCGTGCCGCCGGCGACCGCCAGCAACTGCCCTGCCCGCGGCGTCAACCGGCCGATCGCCTCGGACATCACGGCGGCCAGCGTGTCACCGTCGCGGAACAGGAACCAGGCCACCACCAGAGCCAGCAGCAGCTCCAGCAGGCCATTGGCGAAGCCCAGCACCACGGCCAGCAGCAGCGACGCGGCATCGCCGACATAGGGACGCAGCAGGCCGAACAGCGAATCCAGGTCCTCGCGCATCAGGTTCCACCAGCCGGCCAGCCAACCGCCCGCCAGCGGCAATCCCTCCAGCCAGGCGGGTGCTGCCGGCAGGCCCTGTTCGCGCAGGCCGCCGACCACGCCCTGCAGCGCGCCCAGTTCGGCGGCACCGCGCGCGGCCAGGAAGCCCATTGGCACCAGCGTCAGCAGCGCGGTGCCCACGGTCAGCAGCGTGGCGGCGCGGCTGCGGCCGATACGCTCGGCCAGCCACGCATAGGGGCGCCAGGTCGCGGCAACGAAGATCGCCGCCCACAGCATGGCGCCGCCGAACGGCCGCAGCACCAGGAAGCAGCCGCCGGCGATGATGGCCAGGCCAATCAGCGCGAGCGTGCCTTCCAGGCGAAGCGGGCGGTCGGCCATGCGACGGTCTCTCGTGGATGCTGGGCCCAGACTATAGCTTGCCAAGCCGGGTCGCACGCTTGCAGGCTTGAGGCAACCATCGGGTCGGAGGAAACCATGCGCCGTCGCCGCCTGCTGCCGCTGCTGGCGGCCCCGCTTGTGCTGCGCACAGGCTCTGGCCATGCGCAGGCCATGTGGCCCGACCGGCCCGTGCGCCTGGTGGTGCCGTTCGGCGCCGGTGGTGCCGTGGACACGATCAGCCGGCTGGTGTCGCAGCATTTCCAGCCGATCGCGAACCAGCCCCTGGTGGTGGAAAACCGGCCCGGCGCGGGCGGCACCATCGCGGGCGCGTTCGTCGCCCGCGAGAAGCCCGACGGCTACACGCTGATGATGACCGATATCGGCGCCAACGCCATCGGCAACCTGATCTACGCCAACCTGCCCTACGACCCCGCCACCGCCTTCACCCCGGTGTGCCACATGGTGAACCTGCCCAGCGTGGTGATTGCGCGCAAGGACCTGGCGGTGCGCGACCTGCCGGACATGATCGCGCAGGCCAAGGCCAGGCCCGACAGCTTCACCTTCGCCAGTGCCGGCATCGGCAATGGCAGCCACCTGTTCATGGAGCTTCTGAAGCAGAAGGCCGATATCCGGCTGACGCACGTGCCCTATCGGTCGGGGGCGGAGCTGGCGACCGCGGTGGTGAAGGGCGAGACCGATTACGGCTTCCTGTCGGTCTCGTCCGGGCTGCAGCAGATAAGGGGCGGCCTGGTGAAGCCGATCGCGGTGTCGTCGCTGGCGCGCAACCCGGCGCTGCCGGACACGCCCCTGGTGGCCGACGTGATCCCCGGCTTCGAGACCAATATCTGGCACGGCATCGCGGCACCGGCGGGCGTGGCGCCACCGCTGCTGGCCGCGATGAACGGCGTGTTCGACCGCATCGCGCAATTGCCCGAGGTGAAGGACACGGTCACGCGCGTGCAGGCGGGTGTGACGGTGGGCGGCAGCCCCGAGAAATTCGGCCGCTTCATCGCCGCCGAGATCGCGACCTGGGCACCGCTGATCCAGGCCCTGGGGATCAGGGCGGTTTAGGCGCTATTCGGTCTCCGCCCAGCGCTTCTCGAAGTCCCACACAGCCTGGAAGCCCATGGTTTCGCAGATGCGCCCAAAACCGTAGCTGGGGGTCGGCATGCCGTCGCTGGTGCCGGCCTGCCTGAGATGCGCGTACGCACGCTCGACCGCGCCGGCGGCGGTCAGGAAGCCCAGGCCCGGATAGATCGCGATGGCGTAGCCGATGGCACGCAGCCGATCGACCGGCAGGATGGGCGTGCGCCCGCCCTCCACCAGGTTGGCCAGCAGCGGTGCGTCGATCGATTGCCCGATGCGGGCCATCTCGTCCTCGGATTCCGGCGATTCCACGAACACGATATCGGCGCCCGCGTCGCGGTACGCACGGCCGCGTAGAATTGCCTCGTCCAGGCCGTGGCGGGTGCGGGCATCGGTGCGCGCCATCACCAGGAAATCCTCGCTGCGGCGGGCGGCGACCGCGACCTCGATCTTGCGGCACATGTCGCGCACGGGGATCACGCGGCGGCCCGGCGTGTGGCCGCATTTCTTGGGGAATTCCTGGTCCTCGATCTGGATCACGGTCACGCCCGCCGCTTCGTAGCCGCGCACTGTGTGATGCACGTTCAAGAGGCCGCCATAGCCGGTATCGGCATCGGCGATCAGCGGCGTGCGGCAGGCCGCAGCGATGCGCTCGACCCGCGCCAGCATCTGGGTGAAGGTGGCGATGCCGGCATCGGGCAGGCCCAGGTCGCTGGCCACCATGCCGAAGCCGGTGGCGTACAGCGCGGTGAAGCCCATGGTGTCGGCGATGCGCGCGGTGATCAGGTCGTAGACGCCAGGCGCCAGCACGAAGCGTTTTTCGGCCAGCGCGGCCTTCAGGGCGGGATTGGCCATTCGGTGCGCCCTATGCCTGCTGCAGCCAGGGGTCGCTGTCGGCGAATTGCCCGCCGGCCTCCACCACCTTCCAGAACGTGTAGTCGGCCCAGTGCAGGATGGTGTTTTCCAGGCTGCGGGTCAGCAGCTCGCCCTCGCCGGAATGCGCCGCCGCCATGTGCGCCACCGCTTCCGGCAGGCCCATGGTGAGGCAAATGTGGATGCCGTAGCCGGGATGCCGCAGCGACGGCATGCCGACCTTGCGCGGATCGGCCTTCCAGCGGCGCACGTTCTCGGGGTCGAACTCCCACACCTTGCCGATGTCGTGGCACAGGCAGCCGGCGATCAGCAGGTCGCGGTCGGCCTTGAAGTGCGGGAACAGCGCGGTGAATTCCTCCAGCGTCTTCACCGCCATGCGCGTCACGCTGCGCATGTGGTCGGCCTGGGTGCCGGTGCGCAGCGGGCGGGAATCGTAGTTGCCGCTGGGCTTCATGTCGCCGATGCGGCTGAGCGAGGAGCTGGCGATCGCCGCCGCCCAGGCATCGGTCACGCCGTCGCGCAGCGCCTGGTCTTCGATCCACAGGATCTCCGGCATCTCATCGGTGATTCGTCTGCGCGCGGCGTCGTCGATGGTGATCTGCTTTTGGTTGAGCGTGACGGTGCGTGGCGCGGGCATGAGGGGTCCTGTCGCTTGTGGCGGCAGGGCATCATTGCGCTAGGCAGCGCGTGGCGCCAGCACCCCCCGCTCGCGAGGTGCCGCCTGAGGACAGGGCTGACGCGGGGCTGCGCGAAAGCTATCTGTTGTCTATGGATGAACATTCCAGGGAGCTGCTTCGTTTGCTGGGAGCGCGCATGCGCCGACTGACGCCGTCATGGTTTTGGCCGGCGGACACCAGGACGAGCACATTCAAGCGGAACCGAGCTTGGGGTGAGAACAAGCCGCCGACCCCCGTTCTCGTCCTGCACTGGTTGAGCGTGCTGACCCTGCCCCTAGAATGCCCTCGTTCATAAGCAGAGTCTGTTCTGTGTATGCCCCTGTGCGGGGCGGGTTGCAAAGGCTGCTGGGGTGAGCCCGCTCAGGCTCGTGTGTGGGCGCTCGGTGTTG
>JAESGU010000145.1_pt1 | contig 28679 bp, 28 predicted proteins | sample 9266271 | NCBI WGS metagenome assembly JAESGU01 (sample SAMN15740544, study PRJNA653495) | algae metagenome | isolation source: Scytonematopsis contorta HA4267-MV1 and co-occurring heterotrophs from mud... | place: USA: Palolo Valley Trail, Honolulu, Hawaii | collected 2009-07-25
ATTCATGAATAACTGGAAGTAGAAAGGATATACTTTTACCGCTGGAAGTTGGGGTTTGCAATATGATATTCTCTCCTCTATTATATGCTGACCAAGCTTCGACTTGGTGGGAGTATAATTGAGATATCCCAGAACGCGCTAAAGCCTTTTTGACTTCTGGATGAATGTTGTCTGGGATATCTTGTAAATCAGCTTGTTGAGCAGGGATAATCACAATATTTTTCAGTTTGCCTGCGTTGTCTAGTTCTGCTGCTATTTGGCTATAAATTTCTGTTTTGGTGGACATAATGAAAAACACCTACTCTTATTTTCGTAAAATAAGGCGTTAGCTTTAAGTAGTGGTTTTTCGATGAACACAGTTATATAAATTCATAAAATGCTCCCTTTTACGAAGAATGTAGAGAGAGCATCAGGTGTAAAGTGTAAGAGAGATGCGATAAATTTATGATAACGTTTTTAATTTTAGTTGTCAGTATTAATCATATAAAATTAGACTAAAACTATTAATCAATCAGATTATTTATAGTAAATTTACTTTTTAGATAAATAAATTTATTCTTACTTAAAGAGTAATACATATAATCAAAATAGTATTTGGTATTTTTATGGTTGCTAAGCAAATAGAATCGATTATTAAGCGAGCTTGTGCGGAAACTTTTTCTGATTCTGAAAAATATATAATAGATGATTTTTTGCAGTCAACTGGTGGGGGAAATCCTGCGAATTGGACAGCGATTGATGCAGACCGATTTATTGCTCGTTTGGATGGTGCGGATGTTTCCAACGAATTTTTATCTGGGGCAATAACCCGATTAGCTCAGCTTGCTCCTGCTCATATTGTTTCTAGGGTGTTGGGGAGTGACCGAGATGGGGATGGTGTTCCTTTGTATGAGGAGTTGAAACTTGGTACAAGGGCTACGGAGTATGATACTCCTACTGTTGTAGCTGTTGCACGGCAGAAGCTATATATATCTCGTGGCAGTGACATGGAACTGTAATTCTGCTTTTCGTCCATAAAAGCCAATTTGTCTGAAATTTCAATTAAAACTAGGTTGTTAATATCGTATGTATATTATATGTTTTAAATACATACGATATATTTATCTGCGTGCCTAAAATCATTCAGAATATTATATGTATTTCATCTGTATAAAATTGGAAAAATTGGTGTAGTGTATGTATATAGTACGTTCGCAAGAGATAAACTAAAGATGTAAATTAAATGTAATGGTATGGCTAGACTTGTGGGCAGACCTAGACGAGAAAGACCAATCGACCGCGTTAATTACAAATTAGATAGCGGTATTCGCGGTATGTTTAAAGACTTTATTCAAGTCAAACGCTTTACCGAGGGTATGGCTGTTGAGAAAGCTATGCTACAAATGATGTCTATTGATAGATTAATTAACAAAAATCAAGAATTGACTTATCAGAGCATTGAGCAAGAAATTGAACGTATTTGGATAGAATTAAATCAAGATGAAGAATAATCTATGTACTAGTAAATATTAAAGCTATATTGGCCTAAAGGTTTTCATTGTGGTTAAAGCATTTCAGATATTTAAGTAATTTAATCATAAAGCTGCATAATCTAGTGTTGTTGAACCTATAGATATAATATACACAGACCACACCACTGCGGAGAAACCTAATACACTCACTTCTTCGCAATTATTTAAAAAGTGCTTGTAATATATAAAAACAAGCCAAATATAACGAACCTATATTTAAAAGAACGGGGACTTACTCCACCTAAACCCAGCCATCACGGTTGGGTTTTGAGTTTTTATTACGATTCAAGAATTCCAGGTACTCTCACAGAACTGCATAATTTGATGCAGCTGAACCTATAAATAATTATGAGACCCTTAATTAGAGCTTACGGAGAAACATAATATTTTGGACTCCGTAATTATTTAAAAAGCGCTTGTGCCATTTAAAAACAAGCCAACTATAATCAATTTATATACTAAAGCACGGGGACTTACCCCAACTCAAACCCAGTTATTATGACTGGGTTTTTGAGTTTTAAGCGAAATTTGCTCAAGTGTTTTCAACTGTTTTAATTATTACACTCTAATTCTCCTAACACTTCTTTAAACCAACGTAAATGTTGAACTGTTTTATCTCGACCTTGGGCAGTGTTAAGCACAAGCTTGCTAAAAGTCTTACCTTTATCGGTTGGCAAGTAAGCAGGACTGTTACTTTCAGAATTACGTGTTTGTAGCCCACGAGCTAAAAGTAACTTATTTACTCTTTGCGATGACCAAACCTCACCAGTTTTTTCAACTAAAATCCTTCCCAGTTGTTTTGGTGATAATAATTCATCCTCAACTAAAATTGCCAAGGCAGGTTTAGCAATTTCTGCTGCTGATTTAAGTGCTGGATAGTAATGAGTAATCGCATTGATTTTGACTCCTGCTATTAATTTCGGGTCAAGGTCGGTTTTGCCTAAAGTTAGGTCAAGAAGTTGAGATATTTGCTCTAAAGTAGGGGTCTGCTCGTTTTGGGTAGGGCAAGAAACTGGTTGATGCCAGCCTTTTATCTGCTGCATCCAACTACGAATACCTATTGCTGCAAAAGCTTTATATGCCAACTTAGCTTGCTCTTTACAATACCTACCAGCATCGAGAGCATAGTACTCAAGTACGGTTGATATAGCTAAATCTGGAATTCCAGTTTTTGACATCAGTTGTAGCTCCGCAGCATCAAAACCTTGTGCTAAAAGCTTTTGAGCTAAAGTCGATGGCGTCAGCTCCGCACTTTCAAAGGCCAATCTCAAAGACTTGTCATCTACACCTGCAAGTCTAGCTGTTGCGCGAATACTAGCTTTTCCTTTACCTTGGAAATCAACTTCAATTTCTGATTGTATCTGCTCAATAATATTGTTTAACGGCAGTTGTGCCATAATTTGAAGGCTCCTTTAATCAGGGGGTAGAGCGACCGATGAAGGTTTTCTCAGGACTAGCACGGTCGCTTTTTACATGTACCTACTGTAAACTTGTTAATTAACAGTTGTCAACTGTCTAGTTGACAATTGACATATACTTGTAGAGTTAAGTTTTATAGCGATTTAAATGTGAAGGTAAGGCGAATTATTAAACAAGAGGTGGACGCTCCTGGTTTAGGGGAGCGGATAAAACGAGCAAGGGAGTCCAGCAATTGTTCAGTGACTCAACTTGCTAAAAATGTTGGTATTTCGCGAAATTATTGGTATCAATTAGAGGCTGAAGCTGTTTTAGGTGGTGTAGCGGAAGAAACTCTTAGGAAAATAGAAGAGGTATTGGGTGTTGACCTAGGAGTAAAGTTTAAAGAATAGTGACTGCGTACAATGACCTACGTGATGAAAGAGCTATTAAATTGAGTAAAATGATTGGTAGCCAAGAAAAAGCAAAATTTTCTTATACTTATGATTTTGGTGATTCTTGGGAACATGAAATTTTGGTAGAAAAAATTCTGCCTGCAACAGAGAATACAACCTACCCAGTATGCGTAACAGGGAAAAATGCTTGCCCTCCCGAAGATTGTGGGGGTCTTTGGGGTTATGCAGAGTTATTGTCTATACTGAATGACCCAGAACATCCTGAGTATGAAGAAAGGATGGAATACTTTGAGGATGGTTTTGACCCGTTAAAATTCGATTTAAACGAAATTAACTCAAGGCTAAAGCTGATGAGCAAATAAGGGTAACAAGTTAACAAACGCCGCTAGCCTGTAAACTAAAGATTGCTGGATATTCATCGCGCTCGTTAGGTGGAAATGCACTACCCCAATTGTTGCGATTATTAGTTTTTACTTGCTCAATTAAATCTCGCTTTGTTTCCAAGAAAGAAAGTACTTTTTTATCCCAAAATAAATGATTATGTAACCAGTAATAATAAGCCTCAAAAGCGCTACCACTTATTAAATTAGTCTCATGAAATGCTTTTGGTTGTTTGGGTAAACTAAGTAACAAAATTTCTGCAATCAATGGAGCACTATGAATTGCTTTATCGATATATTTGTTAGCTTTGCGAGTATCACCTAGCTTAATAGCAGCCAAAGCAGCCGCATATTCAACATCTGCCGATGCACCATCAGGGTATTTAGCAGCTAATTTTAAAACATCTTTATATCTATTAAGTGACAAATAACATTGGACTAATTTGATTCGCGCACCTACATTATCGCTTAAATGAACCTTAATTAAATTCTCAAAAATATCCACAGCTTTAGTAAAGTTCCAAGTTTTCAAGAATTTATATTTATTGTTTAATCGCGTTGCACGTTGGATGTAAGCCTCAGCCAATCCATAGCAAATCCTAAAGTAAGGTCGGTTAGATAGTACATAATAATTAATTTGATGCTTATCAAAATCAAATTCAGGTGGAATTGCCATCCTAATTAAATCAAAGCCTCGTTCCCAGACTTGGATTGACAAATCTAAATTACCAGTATTTTCAAGAATTATTGCTAACAAATTATAAGCATCAAGGTAATCAGGGCAGCGTTCAATTAGACTTTCTAGCTCTGCTATCTGACTGCTTGGTTTAGAGTCAGTGTAATCCCAGTTATCCTGAATTTTGTCGTAAACCTCATCAAAGTCCCTGACACAGGTAGGAAATACAAACCGCCATGAATCAGGCTCGTCAGGCTCTCTTAACAATTGCAAAGATTTTGGCGATTTCATACAGTACCGCCCGTTTACCGTTATGCTAACAATCTTTATTATACTCAAAGATGATAAGTCGGAGAGTTTAGAGGGCACTTTGACTGCCCTTAATCTACTCTCCTCTCGTATCGGTGGAATCCCCGCTCCTCATTTATAGGACGGTTAGAAAGGGCAATTATTCAACCTGCGGCAAGGTTTTCTGTCGAGTTGGAGTCAGGTTTGGTCAACAAGTTGATTGACGATGTGGGTTCGGGGGAAGGTAGTTTACCTTTACAACAGTTTGCTTTGACGCAATTGTGGGCAAAACAACTTCCGGGGTTGTTGACACACCAGGCTTATATAGAAATTGGTGGAGTGACACAGGCGATCGCAAATCATGCGGAAACTGTTTATGCTGGGTTGAGTGCAGAGCAACAACAAAGAGCGCAACGGGTATTTATTCAGTTGGTGCAACCGGGGTCAGGTACGGAGGATACGCGAAGGTTGACGACTCGTGATGAGGTGGGGGATTATTGGGATTTGGTAACGTTATTGGCTAATGAGCGTTTGTTGGTGACGAACCGGAATCAGTTGGTTGAGGATACGGTGGAGGTTGTGCATGAGGCTTTGATTCGCAATTGGGGACGGTTGCGGGGGTGGATGGATGATAATCGGGAGTTTCGTGTTTGGCAAGAACGGTTGAAGGTGGCTTTGCAGCAATGGGTGGATAGTAATAAAGATGATGGGGGTTTGTTGCGGGGGGCGACTTTGGCTGTGGCTGAGAATTGGTTGCAGAAGCGGGGAGAAGAAGTTATTAAACCGCAGCTATGGTTTATTGAGAAGGGTGTGGAGTTTCGGGAGAGGGAGAGGAAAGAAAAAGAACGTGAGTTGCAAGAAGCATTAATTAGGGAAACAAGCGCTCATTTGATTGCTGGTAATTTAACCGTTGAGAAACTTTTTGTATCACATTTAGAGCTTGAAGCGTTGATAGAAGCTGTAAAAACGAGTAAAAATGGTACAGAACTACAAACTCTGGAACTAAAAAGTAATGGTTTGATTAACAGTATGATGTTTAGTCCCAATGGCAAAACTCTTGCCTGTGTAAGTAATGAAGGAGAAATAATTATGTGGAATTTTGACCTTGATGATTTACTGAAAAAAGCTTGCAGATGGCTACACGACTATCTCCAAAATAACCCTAATGTTAGTCTAGAAGATAAGCTATTGTGTAACGATTTTAATATCAAGATGTAAAATGCAACCAAAATCTCGTTTATTTCCTCTCCAACCGACGTAAAGTAATTGATAATGGTCTTGTTGTTCGTCAAAAACTGTTTGCACTTCATACTCTTCGTATTTTCGTGGCATCGAAGCTCGCTTTTGGCGTTCGTCATAAGATGTTTAATATACTCTTGATATTGCTCTACAGCCATTGACTAATAACCTCCTGCTCTACATGGTATCCTTTGGAGATGTGTTGCGATTGCTGTCGCTTCTGTAACCTCATACTACAAAAACAATTTTCAAAAATTTTCCCAAAAACTGCGTAAAAGCTGACCATCTCCTTCGTAGAAGGGTTTAAAGAGGTTGGGGAGGAATCATTATGCATTAATGAGAGTCTATAGATTCCCGGTTAAAACTCGATAGCTGGGAGATTTGAATGCTTCAACTAGGTTACTTGCGTTCGTACACCCAAAAATCCCAAATCCCAAATTACAGTATCTTATGTATCTATGATGACAACAAAATACCAAGCATTCGAGGTGCAGCAGGAGATTTCGATGGATGATGTTTTAGACTTGCAACTGCGTCAGCTAGTGTGGGAAGCACAACAGTGTCCCGCTAAAAGTGGTGAACGTCGCAAAGTCTTGAATAAATTAATTACAAAAATACAGCAATCAAAGAAATTAAAAAGGTTTACACAATGTCAGAATTTACCATATTTTGAAGATATTTATCACGAAGCTGAGGCAAAAACATATGTGGAGATTTGCAAAAATATCGATAATTATCGCCCAGAATATAGGGTTATGGCTTGGGTTAATCAAATATTAAAATGGCGATTTCAAGATGTTTTAAGGCAAATGAGAAATCGCCCCAAAATATTATCACTTGATGAATTGGATAGCTGTAGCAGTGACTCAGACAAGCCTACTAGCAAAGAGCTATCTAGAGCTAAAGATGAACTCAAAGAAAAATCAATTTCTGCAACTGATGATGAAATTGAAGTATCAGCAGTTATAAATTTTGTCAAAGAAGACCCAGAAGGTATTTTACAAAATACTTATATTGGAGAAGATAAAAACGCCAATTTACAGATAGTGATATTAATGAGATTAGATGAGAAAAAATGGGAAGATATATCAAAACAATTAGGTCATTCGACCCCAAGATTATCTGAGCTATATCAACGCAGTCTAAAAAAACGTAAAATCATCGATTATTTTCGTAATTATTTACAGTAGACCACAAATACTCACTCTTGCACAACTATATTCAGGATAATTATGAACGCCTATCACGAACAAACATCTTTTACAATTCCTCTAAGTATTACAGCCCACGAAATAGCTGATGAACGAAGAAAAGGAATATCCAATGCTGAGAAAGCGAAACAAATTTATCTCAATACTTTGGCTATTTATGCAGTAAACAATTACCTTAGCTGCATGGGTTGGGAAACTAATTGGTCTAGTGATAATGACAACAATCCTTGGATGTTAAGTTTAATTGATTTGGCTGATTTAGAAGTAAAAAATCTCGGCAAAATTGAATGTCGTCCTGTTTTACCTGATGCGGAATATTTAGAAATTCCTACAGAAGTAAGGTCAGATAGAATTGCCTATGTTGCTGTGCAATTTAATCAATCTTTAAAATCGGCAACAATTTTAGGTTTTACTACTCAACCATTAGCCAAGGTTCATTTAAGTCAATTACAATCTGTGGATGATTTACTTGATTATTTAACAGCGAAAGAACAAGCAGCAAAAGCAAATACAAAAGTCAATATTCGTCAATGGATAGAGGGAGTAATTACAGAAGGATGGCAAACTGTTGAGTCAATTTTTAACCCGCAAGAACTAAGTTTAAGATTTGCGAGAAATTTCTGCATTACACTCGCAAAGAAATTTGATATCGGCTTAAAGGTAAATGGTACATCTGTTGCTTTAATTGTCAAACTTAACGAGCAAAGCCAGGAGAAACTTAAAAGTCAGTCAGAAATTAATATTGTGGTACAAATTCACCCTCTTGAAAGTTATTGTTTACCTCCAGCATTAAAATTAGTGGTAATTGATGAAAATGGCGAACAAGTAGATGCTGTTATTTCTCGACAAAAAGATAATTGGCTGGAAATTGAATTGGCTGCTGAAGTAGATGAAAAATTTAGTGTGGAGATAATTTTGGGCGAATCTAAAGTGACGGAGGAGTTTGTTGTATGATACTAATACATGTAAAAATTTAAAATAAATAATGTAGAGACGCAAAGCGCGTAGCTCCTGTGAAAGAGGCTATATGTCGCGTCTCTACTCAGAATATCGATAAATATATAAATTAAATAAATTAGATTGCATAACTTATGAAAAAGCTAGTTATCCTTAAATTTGATGGTAATTTTGAATCGGGATTTCAAGTAAATTTAGAAGTGGCAGATGATGGAGAGCGAGCTTATCGGACTGCGACGTTTAAATTACCGGAAAATAATAGTGTACCTCAATTATTGAATAATTGGCAGGAGATATATTGCAGTCGATACGGACTATTTAGGGTAAAATCTCTTAAAAGCCGCACTGTCGAAATAAAATCTTTGAATCAAGATTGCGAGCAACAATCAAGAAATTTACTTGATTGTTTTAATGGATGGCTAAATAAATCAGATTTCAGTCCAATTGTCAATTCCCTTAAAGACTTAAATCCAAAAGACGAAATCAGAGTAATTATTACAACTGATTGCCATGAATTACGTCAGCTACCTTGGCATTTGTGGGATGTTTTTACTCAATTCTCACGAATAGAAGTGGCTTTAAGTTCGCCAAATGCAGAACGGGGAGAGCGCGCTTATCGAGAAAAAATTATAATTTTAATTATTTTGGGGGATAGTTCAAATATTGATATAGAAGCTGATAAAGCCCTGTTGCAAAAATTCTGCGGTCAGAATGCGGAAGTTATTTTATTAGAGCAACCATCACTAGAGGACTTAAATAATTACCTGCAAGATGATATTGGTTGGGATATATTATTTTTCTCTGGACATTCACAAACTCAAGGAATGCAGGGAAGAATTTATTTAAAAGATAATGAAAGTTTGACAATGGCAGAATTGCGGGATGCTTTACAAGTAGCAATAAAAAGACGCTTGCAAATTGCATTTTTTAATTCCTGCGATGGTTTGGGGATTGCTTACGAATTAGAACAATTGTATATTCCCCAAGTAATTGTCATGCGTCAACCTGTATTAGATAGAGTTGCACAGGAATTTTTGAAGTATTTTCTGCAAGAGTTTACTGCTGGAAAGTCTCTATATATATCTGTGAGAAATGCACGGTTAGAGTTACAAAAACTAGAGTCAGAATTTCCCTGTGCTAGCTGGCTTCCTGTAATTGTCCAAAATCAGACGGAAACTCCACCAACTTGGCAAAGTTTGGGGATAATTTCTTTTTGTCCCTATCAAGGTTTGAGTGCATTTAAGGAAGAGAATGCTGAGTACTTTTTTGGTAGAAATCAGGCAATTGCGAGCCTAGTTGCTGCTGTTAATAGTAGACCTTTGGTGGCTGTAGTTGGTGCTTCGGGAAGTGGGAAATCTTCACTGGTGTTTGCTGGGTTAATTCCGCAATTGAGTCAGGATAATATTAATAATTGGTTGATTTTGTCGTTTCGTCCTGGTAAAAATCCCTTTGCTGCTTTGGCTGTAGCTTTAGTTTCGGCGTTAAATTTACCAGAAGATGAGCGACGTTTGGCAGAGTTGGAATTGGATGTCAATTTGAAACGCGATCGCACAACTCTAGAAAAATTTATCATCCACCTCACCCCCCTCTCTTCTCCATCACCACGAATCCTATTGATAGCCGACCAATTTGAGGAAATTTATACTCTTTGTACGGATGCGAATGAACGCAAAATTTTCTTGGATGGTTTGCTACAAGCGGTTAATAATGCACCATTTTTTACCTTATTACTAACATTACGGGCGGATTTTCTATCTAGGGCATTGGATGATTATGAACCCTTTGGGCGGGCGTTGCAACAGTATCAACTAGAACCTGTGGTGCGGATGAATCGGGAGGAATTAGAAGCAGCCATTACGCTCCCCGCGACACAATTAGGTTTTGAATTTGAGGAGGGTTTATGTAATACCATAATTGATGATATCCAAGATGGGGATGGGCGTTTGCCGTTATTGGAATTTACCCTGACTCAGTTGTGGAAGTAGCAATATGCGGGAAGGTTGACCCATCAAGCCTATGAGAAAATTGGTGGTGTGGAGCAAGCGCTGGCTAATTATGCGGAGACGGTTTATAAAGACTTGAGCGAGTCGGAACGTGAAAAAGCCCAACGGGTGTTTATTCAGTTGGTGCAACCGGGGGAAGGTACGGAAGATACCCGCAGGTTAGCGACGAGTGAGGAAGTGGGGGGAGATAATTGGGATTTGGTGACGCGCTTGGCTTCGGAGCGGTTGGTGGTGACGAATCGGGATGAGTTGAGGAATGAGGAAACGGTGGAAGTCGTCCATGAAGCGTTGATTCGCCATTGGGGACGGTTGCGGGGATGGATGCAACACAAGCGCAAGTTTCGCATTTGGCAACAAGGGTTGATGGTGGCTTTGCAGCAATGGATAGATAGTAATAAGGATAATGGAGCTTTATTGCGGGGTGCGCCCTTAGCTTTGGCAGAGGATTGGTTACAGCAACAAGGTGAGGAAATTAGTAAAGCGCAGCGATGGTTTATTGAGAAGGGTGTGGAGTTGCGGGAAAGGGAAAGGAAGCAGAGGGAGAGGTTGCGGAGGGGTATTATTGCTGGGTTGCTTTGTGCTTTGTTGGTGATTTCTGGGTTTGCGGGGTTTGCTAGGTGGCAATGGCAAGAAGCAAAAAATCTAGCTATAAAGGCTCAAAATTCCGAATTAGTTTCGGGTAGTTACTTTGCAGAAAAACTGCATAAATGTGGGATTAACTAGAGGCTGAAAGTATAATTATTTCGTCCAAAAATCAGCAAAATCATCCCCTGAATCAGCAATGCCTGCAATAAAACACCTGTCACGCCCTTTACCTCTATCGCCAGGGTCTGCTTCCACAAAATTTAGTAGTTCGCTACTGTAGCAACAGTTTCAAGTTTTAATTACAAAATTAGGTTTATTTTATTCCATTCTATAACGTAATTCTTCAAGTATTTTACGAGCGGAAACTATAAGAGGATGGTCATTTTCTAGACAATTATGAAGTATTTCTAAAGATTGCTGAAATAGAGAATTAGCTCTATTGTATTCGTATTGAGCTACGTAAAGTTCGCCTAAATTCCATAGCCCAAGAGCTACAACTGGATGTGTTTCTCCTAACAAACGTCTGTTTAATGCCAAGGCTTGAAAAAAGAAACTTTCTGCTTCACTGTATCGATACATTTTTGTATAAAGACAGGCTAGATTATTTAAGCTTTCTCCAATATCAGGATGTTCTACATTTAAAGTATGCTTTCTAATATCAAAAGCTTTCTTTAAGAGTCTTTCAGCTTTTGTTGTGTAACTATAATACCGCCAAGAATAGCGTGCTAGTCCTGCATATAACGTACCTAAATGGTTCAAACTTTGAGCCACAATTGGGTGATTTTCCCTCAAATGGAATTGTCTAATTTTTAGAGATTTACGAAAAAGATTTCTAGCTTCCAGATAACGATTTTCTGTTTGCATATACAAATTTATATTGTATTTCTCTTCCTCTTTAATAGGATTTTGCTGAGAGTATAGCAATGCCAAATTATTCATAATTGTGGCTACATCAAGATGATTATCTCCCAATTTATTTATACTTAAATTTAAAGCTTGCTGATAATATATTTCCGCATCATCATAATAACCTAAATCTTTATAGGTATTAGCTAAGCTATTTTGGCTAGAAGCCACCTCTAAGCTATCTTCCCCAAAGCGTTCTTTTGCATTTGATAGATAATTTTCATAGCACAGCTTTGCTTCTTTATATAAGCCTTGGTTCGTAAAAAATCTGCCTATACCCACAAAAAGTAAACAAAAATCATCATCACTTATAAAAGCACTGTTTCCGAGCATTGTTCTATTTTTTAGTATTTCTGCCACATGAGGCATAGTAGGAGCTATCGCTTGAATCTTAAGCTGAGTAAACGACTCAGAAACTTGTTTAGCAACCGCTATCATTGCCTGACAAAATGAATTTTGAAGTAGATTTTTCTGCTCTGACTGTGCCAACTTTTCTTTAAAAAATTCTCGAATAAGCTGATGTAGATGATAGGTTTCATTACCCTGAAGCAAATGCATATCTTCTAAATCGTCTCTCGCTTCTTCCAACTCTTCAATTTCTTGGCCAGTATTCACCGTTTCCACCAGTGACCAAGGAATAGGAGCCAGAGCAAATAAACTTAGTAAGCAACCTAACTGCTTGGCTTCCTTACTTAATTGGTCACAACTTAATTCAAAGGCAGCTGCAACTCCTTGCTTAATATTTAAAGTCCAAGTGGGGTCATTTTCTTTGACCACTAAGGAAGGATGACCTAGCCCTTTTTCCTCCAAGCGTTGTAGCATTTGTGCCAAGAGTATCTTACGTTTCTTGAGATAACGCCCCACTAATTGCAATGCTAGGGGCAAGTATCCTAAACGCTGACAAAGCTCTGTTGCTTTTTCTAACTCGTGATTTACTTTCTCTTCTCCAACCAGTTGAGTTAGTAATTGTAGCGCATCTGATTCTGGCAAAACTGACAAATATAGAGAACCAGCTAAAGACAATTTCAACCTAGTAGTAATTAATACCTTAAACTGGGATGGTTGCGGGGGTAGATATGGTTTTATATTGCTGTAATTTTTGACATCATCCAAGACAACCAGCGTACTTTTGTCACGCCAGTGTTTCCAGCACCAACGCACTTGTTGAAGTAACTCCAAATCCTCTGGTGGAAGCAAACCCAAATCTGTACGCGTAAAGTTTACTATTTGTAAACCAATATCCGCTTCTGTTGCTCGTAACCAAAAGATACCACCAGGATAATCACGCAATTGCAAATGTAATAGTGAATACTGGATTGCCAGTTCGGTTTTCCCAACTCCCCCCATACCTTCAAGTGCAGCAATTACTACCTCATTATTGCATTGTAACTGTTGATGGAGACGGCTTAATTCCCCTTCCCGTCCCACAAATTTATCTGTGCTACTGTTAGGGATATTTTGAGGAAAACCCGTTGGTTTTGGTATATTATCCAAATTGCTTATAATTTGATAAATCTGGGTAATATTTCCAACTATAATATCACCACTAGCCTGAAGGTTTTCAAGGGCTTTAAGGTTTTCAAAGACTTTATTGATAGTAAGATTTCCTTCTACCACACCCACAGTGGTGTTATTATCACCATAAATATTCTGAATAACATTCTCATTGCCTGAAATTATTTTCTCATTTTCCATAATATAAGAATTATTTAAGCAGGTAAGATTATATTTTTTGACTTCACATAATTATAAGTTTCATAATTTAGGGAATTTTACCCAACACCTGGCCAAAAAATTAACTTGATTAAAGTCTCTAGATGCTTTACAGAAATCAGTCTATATCCGTTGAGTAATATTTTTTTACTTTCGCTTACTCAGTTAACAAATAACACTAATTTATAGTTACATCGCCACTTACTTTTCCAATTGATTTATTGCTGTCACCTGTAACATTCTGCACCACGTTATCACTTCCAGTAATATTTTGATTAAAAGTATTAACAACCTTTGAAATTACTTCTGGGTCTTTTGCTAGAGGAGCAGCTACTTCACCAGTCAAGGCTTTGTCTTTATACAATAACTTTTTAAGTTGCTTTTGGAGTACATCCAAAGCATCTGTATCGTTGGGAGAATTAGCTAACTCGAGCAGTAAAGCTATATTCATTAGTTTATGTGATTTATCTATATCTATTCTTGTTTTAAGAACTGGAATCTTGGCTTGGGAATGGTTTTCTAGTTTAATCGCGACTAAACCTTCCTGAAAAGCTCTTTGAAATACATCCTGATTTTCTGGAGTTTCGTAACCCAATCCATCGTAAAAGCCTTGAGCAAACTGAATTGCAGATTTGTCCTGAATCTCTTGGTTCATTCCAATGACGTAATTAATATATTCCTTAATTGCAGAGGCAGATTTAACAGAGTGGCAAGTATTTAATAGTACACAGTCTACATAATCAGTGTGTAACTTAAAAAGAGATGCCAATACCTCTGGCGAAACAGCCTTGTTTTTTCCCGCATCATCTTCTAGCAGCAAACTACCATCCTCTAAGCCATGTCCACAGAAATGAACAATAGTGGGTTTTTCGGATGCGATCGCACGGCGAATATCCTGAGGTCTAACAGCAGTCCGAACATCAACCTCAAACATATCCCGTCTTACGGAGCGTTGAATACACTCGGAGATTTCTCTAATTTCCTTATCCAAGTGCAAATTATGGGGGATTGCAGCCAGAATCAAGATTTTTTGTTGCTGAGTAACTTGTCGCTTAACCATCTTCCACCTTATGCGAAAATTATTATTGTATCTTCTGGATGAATATATTAAACATTACCAATTTGTCTGCGAATCGGTTCTACTTCAAAGCTAAATTTGGCGTTGCTGAATTATGGGATGATTTTACCCAATAATGAACCAATTATTAATAGATAGTTTCAGTCACTAGTTAATCCCGTATTTATGCAACGTCAATTAATTATTCTGGAAAAGTTTACAGTGCTAGACCACTTTTGACTCTGTTTTCTCTAATCTTTTTCTCAAGTCATTTTCCAATCTATGTAGCTTCCAGCCATGCCAAGAGTTTGCCATCTTCGCGTAAGAGGATAAAAATCTTAGACGGTCTTTTGCTTTTTCTGGTAGCTTATCATTAAGCATTTTAACTCCTACAAGATATGCAAATCGCCCATACAGCCAGGGGATATCTTTGCCTTTTACATTTTCTTCATACAATCCAGCACGCATTGTATAAGCTTCCCAATTAAGTAACACTTTATCACCACTGCATCTTAATTGCTCTGATTTATTTTTTTCACAGCTTTTAAGGTAGTTATCAGCCAAATTATAGGATTCCCTCAGTGCCAGAGGCTGTAAATAATTCATGCGGAACTCAATCCACTTTCCTTTCGTATTGATTTCTTCTTTGTTATCACTCTGCATGATTGAAGCTACAGCATAACCCAGTTTTATAGCCTCGGAGCTATCTATAGGGTGATGAGAAGAGTATTCAATTGCGTTTTTTAGTTCTTCTTCCGCTATATTCCATTCTCCATTCCAAGCATCAACAACAGCTAAAGCTCCTTGTAAAATAGAAGATTTTTGAGGAACTTTTTGGTAATCTTTGAAGTATTCTGCTGCCAATTTCTGTGCTTTATTTGCAACTGAAACGGCAGATTCTCCAATTTGTCTATTCAAGTCATCATTTACTCCGTCCAAAAAATTATGTGTGTCTCCTTTGCTTTCTGCTTTATTTCTCCCTAAAGTTGTACGCTCTCTGGTTGCTTCAATGGATTCGGCAACTTTTTTATGCTTTATACCTTGTAACACAGCATTATAGGGAGCATCCCATGGGTTTTTTTCTGACTCAAAAATTTCAAGACTATGCTCTATCCACTGGTATTTTAATAGCTCCATGCTCTTAATTTTGGACATTATCCCCAGAAAATCTCTTGGTCTAGAGAACTTATTATCTTCTTGTTTCCAAACATTTATAAGATTTTTAGGCTGTAAGCTAGTCATCCAGGATTGGTATTGCAAATGTTTACAAGATTCTGCCTCTTGGCAAGCTGCGGCGACAAGACCCATTGTCGCAGTTATAGATGCAGCTTGATTTACAAGAGGTAATACCTCTCGATATTCGCCCGGACGAGCTTTCACATCTTGAATTAACTGTTCATAAGGAATTTCACCAAGTTTTTGGTCTTCTCGTGTTGCTTGAACGGGATCACCATAAGGTGAAAGAAATGTTACTTGTGGCTTATACTCCAAATTGACTAAGTCAGAGACCTCATCAGGATTTGGATTAAAGGATAAAATTATTTGCGGCCAACTTAAAGGTGGAAATGCCCAATTTTTTAATAGACTACTGTAGGAGGAATTCTTATCTTGAAGTAACTGACTAACTACATAATTTGGTCGCTTTAATTCGGGAGTTTTCTTTAGTAACTCTTCATTTCCCCACGCCATCGAAGCAAATTCACTATCCGCACGTAAAAATACTTTCCCGATTTCTGTATTCCTTAAGGCTTCGTCTGTATAAAGAGTAACATCATTCCCAGCAAGTTGGTCTTGAGATACCTGAAAACTTCGCTTTTTAGTTTGCTGCACTAGATTTATTGCTTCGCGCACTATCTTCGGACTAACTATGATGGGAATTATCTTACTTTCAATATTGGTAAAAAGCGTTCCATTTTTATAAGATAAATCTGAAGGCTTGAGTACAAGACTGCTTGCAATATTCGATTCTAGCCCACCAATACCTCTTGCGAACATCGCATTCAAAGCAGAAGCAAAAAAGCTTCCCGAGTCAAATGGGGGAATAGAAAGGGATTTTTGTGGAATAAATACCGTTACAAAAATTATCGCTATAAGAAAAATAGCTGTGAAACGCTGGCGCAGGGAATACATATTTAACTCCTTTTTTTCAGCATAAACTTTCCAATTATTACCAACGTTTTGTCCAGTATTTTTCTCCTGCTACAAACACCCCGATTACAATGCCAGTCGATGTCATTGCATTGGGATAATTGATAATTAATTGAGGTGTACCAAGTAAAATCTTAACAAAAATACCTAAATGCAAACATAGAACTAATATCCATAAGCTGGAAGTATGAAATATTGTTCTCAGTGGTTGCCGCTTACCTATATCAATAGCTAATGCTCCCTCTCCCCAAGCCATAGTCAAAGGGATTAAATGAGAACCTAATGAATTTTCGTTCATCAATGCGTCCCATATTATATACATTCTGTATGAGTGAAACAAAGCTTGCTCTAATAAAAGCTCAATAACTGCAACAACTAGAGTAGCAATCGTAGAAATTAGAAGTATTTTTAATAAAAACGGTAATCTCAAGCGATGTAAATTCATGCTTTTCATGTTTTCACCTTTAACCGTTAACGTTCTAAGGTTGCTCAATTCTTTCTGAAACTGCCAAAACGTTCATAATCCTGTAGCAATTACTATCTAAGTTTTGGGTTAACCCTGCTTGGACAAGCATTAGGCAAAATAGAGTCAAAGCTAAAATGCGATTATCATAAGCTTTGGATCTACGCTACAGTTGTTTCCATGTCTCGTAAAGGTTTTTTACCTTTATCTATTCCTGCTGCTTCTTAGCTGGTTGCTGACGGGGGGATGTGAATGGTTACAATTATGCTCAGAATTTAGGCTTTAAAGGAACAAAAAAATGAACATGAACTTTTTCAGGGACTATTATTGTAGAAATTGATAAAGAATCCAACACAGAAAACTGCGAAGAATCTACGGAGAAATTACAATAATATAAAATAAGTTATTACCAATTATGTTCTCTGCTATTCTTACAAGAAGAAGATAAGGAAAATATAGTCAAAATTCTTTATGCTGCTTTAGAAGATCCAGAATTAGAATTTTGGATTCGAGAAATTGACCATTTAGCAGGACATCATTTAGGAAATTTTAAGTCAGCTCATACTAATTCCGAATATAAAGATATTCATTATGAGTTAAGAGAGGAACTGGAAAAAAAATTGAAAGAAGGGAAAGACGAAGAAGATAGCTTTCATCATAAATTAACCGAAATGGATAAAAAATTAATGTTTTGTAAGTCTTATAAAGAGATTGAAAATGTGGTAAATCAGTTAGTTTTAGAGATATCCGAGAAAAAACTGCAATTAAATGATATTAAGTGCATGATGACATAAAGATAAAACAAAAACCCCATTTTTCATAAGCATTACGACCGCATATCTTATAGCCTTTACCCAAAAATAAAATTTACTGTAGTTATGGCGCTACTTGTAATAGTAGGAGCATTATTCGCTCTCGCTGTCAGAGTAAACCCGGATTCTAATCCCACGTCACCAAGTTAACAGGTTTAAAAGTGGGGCATTTACCGGGAAAGTACGGACAGTATGGAGATGATGAAGATAATAAAGATAAAATTAATGAGCAAGAAATCTATAAGAAAGAAAAGCTAGAACCCTTGTTGCAAGAAGCTTGTATAATAATTCTGCGGAATTAGCAGCTAGAACTATGGTGCAGCGACGTAATATCAGTTACGCAACTCAAACAGCAGATGGTACTAAAGCATGGGACACTTTTATGTCCCTTGTCGCCACTACTCGTAAATTGGGAATCAGCTTTTTTGAGTATATACGCGACCGTATTTCTCAAGCTGGAAAAATCCCATCCCTTGCGACTATTATTATGGAGAAGTCTTTGCTTAACCCCCTGGCTTGGTCGTGGGAATCAGGATAATTAACAACATAACCTTTTAATATTTTTTACTCATAAGCATCAGCACTTAACATTATTTGGCGCTGCATAATTGTAGGATAAATTGATAGTGATAAACCATCAAGCGTAATTGATGTTTTGCAACGTTATGCTGTCGCTAGCGCACCCTATGTATATTTTAAAATTAAATAGGATTTCTATAGACATGCATCTACTAGCATTAATTGATTGCTGATATGAGGTTTTTGTTTGCTTACTGGGAATACTAAAATAACAAGTTAAGTTTCCTCGCGAGCAAGTATAAAAAAAGACGAATCCCCCCGCAGTCGTACGCGATTTTATGGAAGAGTTTGAGTAATTTAATAATTGACTCATTGATAATGGAAAAATATGCTTTTAAATGATTTTTAGAACTTCAAAAAAATCGACGAACCGGGAGAACTAAATAACCATACTAGATATATTTCTAAAACCCAATTTAGTTTCCTCATAAGGTAGTAGGTGAATTGGGAGAATTAATTCTTTCATTGCTGGATTTCTGCTGAAGAAACGCTTTTCCCAATTTGCTTTTACATCCAAACCAGATTTTAAAGCTGATAACAATTTTTCAGAATTTTCTTTTTCAACAGTAGCAATTTCAATAGTACCTGTGGTTTTCCTCATAAGAAGAGGTGTTGTTTGACTACCGTCAATAGCTTTTAGTACAATTTCTCGCGGGTTAAAACTGACACAAGTTATTGAGCGTCCTTGGTCTACAATAAACGTGTAAGAATCCATAGATAACACAGTTAATTTAAATGGTGCTTGACCAATTTGGGCAGCAATTTCTAATCCTAAATCGGGTAGGAAACTGGATGGTAACTTAGCATCATTAATCTTTTTCGCGATTTTAATGGAATCGGTAACGTTACCGTACTGTTCTCCTAGGAATTGCTTGCGACGTTTTGCTTCACCCATAAAAAATATCCTTGTAGTAAATTTACTTTCGCTCTTCGTGGTTTAGCCTAATTCAGCAAAATTTCATTTTTATAGTTATAAGCTAATAACATTTGTCATAGCGTCTTCTATGATTTTTTATACTAATAAATACAGAGTTCATTCGTTTTCTATTTCATTATCTCTTACTGCTCTTGCTACATCTTGCTTAATTAGATGCTCAATATAGTTGCTAAGTGACCGACTGTGGTAAGTGGCTGCAATCTGTGCAAGCTCTTTAAGCTTTTGGTCGATATATGTTGAAACTCTAATTTTATCCGTTGCCATTATTTTATCATTTTTTGATATATAAATTAAATAAATTAAATTAGCAATTACGCAACTGCTAAATTAAATAAGTGATTCTGACCCGTTGACGAGTCAGTTTGAGCAATCCATAGAAGCTTTAACTGATAATAAATGGAGGCTGTTACATAAATATAAATCGCCAAAACTCAAGAAGCTTCCGCAATAGAAATTACTTTATCATCACTTTCATCTGGTTCGTATGTTAGGAGTTCACCAGGCTGACAATTTAAAGCTTTACAAATACCATTGAGCCTCTCTGGTGAAAGACGCGGCATTTCATCTACCTTGCGAAGCCTGTACACGGAGTTCTCAGTTATACCTAAGTCTTCAGCTAAGTCTTTGTTCCTTACTCGCTTGCGTGCCATAACCTCGTTTAATTTCCATCGAATCACTTTTTCTGTTTCCATAATTCATCCCCTCAAGTTTACTATTCAACTTCTGGCGTTTAACTCCTAAAATTATTCTATACGTCATAGGATGATAAATAAACATGAGATGTTGATTTTATTCTACACAAAGCGTAGAATAATTTTCAGACAAAACAAAAGCGACCACTTTTGATGCCACTCAAAATGCGATCGCCGATGTTTAACCCTCTAGTTTCAGAGGTTTAGTCTAAGTCCGAAGCGGTTCCTGCCTAGAAAACAAAACCGCTTTTACTCAAAAAGAAGTAATAAGATTCATTTATTATGCACCAAACCAGGATTGATGCTCAAGTACTAGCTCAAATCGAGTTGGAGCAGTACATCGAGGAGCAAGCAAACAAGATTGCCCCAGAATATGAGATTGATGCGATTTTAGATATTGACTTTGGCACGCTGTATCGCGTGTGGTTAGATTGCAAACTGCTTGGTACTTTTTATCGTGCTGTTGGTGATGGAAAGTGGGTAGCTCAACCGTGCTGCGTGTGTGTTCGTTACCGCCTGGATACAGCAAAGCAAGCGCAACAAAAAATTATCTCGGTTAGTGGATTGTCATTGCGTAACGCTGCCTAGTTTTTGTAATCACTGTTAGGTACAGACACAACTTGCGCGTTTTCCATAGAATATTGGAGATTTTAAATTATGGCTGAAAATGATGCGATTACTGTGATGTCGAATGAATCAGATGACCAAGGTTATTGTACTCGCTTTGAAGATGGAGTTAGCGGAATGACGGTAACAGTTTTAGCTGAGTTTTGTGGCACAGTTAAGTCAGCAATTACGCAACTGCTAAATCAAATAAGTTATTCTGACCCGTTCACGAATGAACTTGCAGAATGCCTAAAACCATTTGCTGGTGTTGACTGGAGGTTGTTCACGAACGAAGCTCAAAAAAGCGCGTTCATTATTGATGAAGTTTGCCACGCGGTGTTGGAATATTACGCACTGGAAGCAAGAGAGTATAAAGGTAAACAAGTTGCAGTCAACAATTATCGAATGATTGCTAAGGCAGGGATGAGGGTTTTTCTTTGGTCTCAAACTGGTTATTCTCCAGTTAGCACAGCGTCTGAGCTAGTGATGAGTGAAGAAAAATTATCTGTTATCGTCACCGCTGCTGTTGAGAGGGCACTTATTCCTGCCAATCAACTTTTAGAGAGAATTGAACAGCGTCTTAATGTTCTACTACCTGCCAAACCAAAGCATCCTTGGACATTGCCTTCGGATACTCCTCAAGAGCAAGTTCCTCAAGACTATATGCAAATCGAAGACGGTTCTTGGCTTTCTCCAGAAGCATATGAATCAATACTTCGTCAAAGTCAACGCTCGCTGCTGTGGGAATTAAGGGAAATTAAGAAACGAAAAGGTTTTGAGTAAAAACTTGTACCACTCCCTTACTGGGAGTGGATTTCAAATCTTCTCATATCAATCAAATGCAACACAGATAAACCAATGATGGACACTACACTTAAAAAACAATCAATACTCGTTATCCTCAGACGCGAATATCTGGAAATTGCTGAAAACAACTTCTGCGCTGCCAAGTTAATCGAGTATTTCAAGCACTGGACAAAATGGAAACTCAAAACCCATCGTACTCCTTGGGTGTACCAGCCCTTGAAAAACATTTACGCTGACTTGATGGGGGAACACAGCCTGCATGTTATTAGAGCAGCAATCGATTTACTCGAAAGACTAGGTATTTTATCCAAACAAAAGAACCCAGGCAACAAACAAGATAAGACCTGGCAGTATAAAATCAACATTGACACTCTAAGTAGGCTTTTAGAACATCGAAAGTTCAATTCTGAACATTCAACGTACAATGTAGAACAACACCAACAAATTTCAAATCCTAAAACTTCTAAGACACAACAACAGCTTGCTGCTGGTCAAAAAACTCTTGAGCCGGACTGGAATGCACTCGAACAACAAGTTAAGGCTTGGGAATCATCCCAGTTGGCACTCGGATCAGCAACCGAATTAGACGAGATGAGTAAGGGTATAAGCCAAGAGGTTACAACCTTGAATGAAGGCTTTGACTCATTAAGTGAAAATTCCGCCGCCACGCCGAACGATAATTTAGAAAAATTAGTTTTAGTTGAAGTAGAACAAAAAAACTATAGTCAAGCAGTAGAACCATCGACAACTCATAACCATTATGGCTATGAAGAAGAGTCATCTTATGAACCAAGCCATAATTCCAACAAACCAAGTTCAGAGGAATTGGGTCAAGTTTACCAACAGTTGCGAGAAATACCCTGTGTAGGTGGGATTTCACTTAACCAATCCGTTCGTGCAGCTGTGGTTAACCATTGGGAAAACGTAGCAGGTGCAATTGCCTACGTTAAAGAAGCAATTAGAACTTGGAAAAAAGTTGATTCCCCTGAAGCAGTCTTTGTTAAAGCTTGCAAACAAGGTATAAAACCTGAAACTTGGAATAAACCCAAACGAGAATTTCCTCAACCAACCCAAGAACAATTAGAACAGTTAGCAACTTTAAGAAGCAAGCGAGAGATTTTGGATTACTACAAGCAACCAGATGGTTTATGGGTAGTTGATACTGGAAAATCTATTGCTGCTTGGTGGGAGGTTCTCAATCCAGTGTAATGTTCCAACTTTACCATTGGTCCTAAAAATTTAAAAATATCTTGTTTTGAGGTATATTTAAAACAAGTGTTTAAAAAGTCAGGTAAAATTTAAACAAAATATCATTGTATTTCGATGGAGTACAAAACCGAAAATGGCTAGTGGATTTACTAGACAAGAAACCATTGCTTTAACTGGCACAAATTCTGGCAGACTAAGTTACTTAGACAGAACAGGGTTAGTAATACCAGAAAAATTTGGGAATCCTCTGCACCCAAAAGTGGTGTATAAATGGCAACAAATTCTAGAAATAAAAACTATTGAAAGATTAAGACAGAAGCTTTCATTACAAGAGATTAGAAAAGTGTTACTTTTTTTAAAATCAAGGAATTATGAATATTCTTTTTTCAAACATCGTCTTGTTTTTGTTAATTCCCAGCTTTATTTAATCGAAAATATGCAAGATTTCGGTTTGATGGTTTTAGAAACATCTGGTAAAAATAAAGGTCAAGTTATAATTAATGAAATTGGAGAAATCGGAGATGTAATTACAGAATTAGCCAGAGAAGCAGAAAAGCATCATGTTTTAGATTTTGATAAAAGGACAGGAATTGTTGTCAAGAGGTAAGAGAAATACGAATAATAATTATGGGGAGAAACTAGTGATGAGTTCTAATATAGCTGTAAATGAAACATATCAGCGAGTAATGGCGCATACTGGATTCTATCATGATGGTGTACCAACTACAGGAGTCACAGAAAGCGAAGAGATTCGCAATAATAATAAATATTTAGAAAAACGTATTAAATATAGTGCTGTAATTGATACCGAAAAAATTAATGCTACAGCCATCTATGAATTATCTAGCTCACCTTGTATTTATTTTACTATATTAAATAAACCTAGTTCTAGAGAATTAGCTAAATTACATAAATTGTCATGGAATCATGGTTTAGCTCCAATGCTATGGGTGATTACAGCTTCGGAGGTATTACTTTATAATTGCTATTCTCAACCCACAGAACAAGATGAAAATGATATAAGCCGACATTTAATTGAGAGATTTCAAACTACAGAACATGATTTGAATCAGATGAATCAATTTGCTAGTCGTATGCAAATTGAATCAGGTAAATTTTGGCAATGGGAAAAAGCAAAGCAAATTGACCGTAAACAAAGAGTAGATTCAGTGCTTGTAAAAGATTTGAATCAAGCTGAAGAGAAATTAACAAAAGAAAAAAAATTAGAGCGTCAATTTGCTCATGCTCTGTTAATACGTTCTATTTTTGTTGCTTATCTGCAAGATAGGGGTATTTTAAGTCCAGATTTTTTTAGTCATCGTTTTGGAGTATGCTCATTTAATGAATTACTAAATGAAAAAAATGCAATTTACGATTTATTTGAGTGGTTGCAGACAATTTTTAATGGAGATTTATTTCCTATCTCCCCAGAAGAAAGAAGTGCTGTAGACAAAAAGCATCTTGAAGTTGTACAAAGTTTAATAGGTGGTGTAGAAGAAATTGCAACGGGTCAACAACGTTTATGGCGGGCTTACGACTTTAATATTATACCTATAGAATTGATTAGCTCAATTTATGAAAGTTTTATTTATGCAAGCGATTCCAAATCAGCAAAAGAAAATAGCACCCATTATACACCTATAAATTTAGTTGATTTAGTGCTTTCTGAAGTATTTAAAGAGCTTGATAGTAATGCTAAAGTTTTAGATTTAGCTTGTGGCTCAGGTGTATTTTTAGTTGAATCTTTGCGGAAATTAGTTGTCAAACGTTGGGCTAATGGAGAAGCACCCACTCGTCATTTAATTCGCGAAACTCTCTACAATCAAATTTACGGTGTAGATATTAATCCGCAAGCAATTCAAATCGCTGCTTTTAGTCTTTACCTGACTGCTTTGGAATTAGATTATGAGTTAGAACAAAATCGTCAATTAACAGATGATTTAAAATTTCAAAAGCTGATAGGTAATAATTTATTTGCTAATGATATTTTTGATGAAAAAGCAGAATTTAATAAAATAGAACAATTTGCATATAAACAATTTAGTGCAATTGTTGGTAATCCACCTTGGACAAAATCTAAATCAAGTAAATCAGCAGAGCAGTATTGTAAGCGCAAGCGTCCTGATTTGGGTTATCCGGATGGATACCCTACAGCTTTTGGTACACCGAAAGACCAAGCATTTTTATGGCGTATTGGTGACTTCGCAACGGATAAAACTTGTATTGGTTTAATTTTGCATGGTAAGCCTTTTTTTAGTAATGACACAGCAGCTAAAAAAGCAAAAGAATTTTTGTTGATGAGATATAAACCAAAAGTTATGGTAAATTTATCTAAGCTCTATAGAGATGATTTATTTCCTAACTCTGAAGCTCCAGCAATAATTTTAATAGCAGAAGGTAAACGTTCAGAACAACAAGATTGTTTTTACTTTGTATGTCCAGAACCTTCTATAGATTTTCGGCTACATGGTATTCTTCAAATTGGAGCAGAGCATATTAAAAAACTTCCGGTTTTTAATGCAGCTTTCGACTCAGATACCTTGAAAGTTGCTACTTGGGGTAGCGCTAGAGATATATACTTGATTCAAAAATTACGGTTGCTTCCTAAAATAGAAGACATTGCAGAAAATTCACTTAAGAATGGATTTAAAGTTGGAAATCAGAAATATGCAATTCCAGAAGAATTACTGGGTAAAAAATGGCTCCCTTCTGGTCAAATGAATAGATACAAAATCGATACTACCGAATTAGAGACTTTGCCGTATACAAAATTAGAATCTTCCAGAGATAGTCAAATTTACAAAGCTCCTTTGATTATTATTTCAGAAAAAGTAGAGTCTGATGGTATTTGTGCTGCCTTTAGTGAGGAAGATATTGTTTATACAAAAAGTTACTCAGGGATAACAATATCAAAAAATTTAGTCCATTTAGCTTACTATTTGAATGGAGTAATTAACTCATCAATTGCAAGCTACTTTATTTTTATGACTGCTTCATCATGGGGTGTAGAGCGTAAAAAAGTTATGACACAGGATTTAGTACAACTTCCTATTCCTAACAAGTGCGAACAGAACCAAACATTTGTTAATCAAATTATTGAAATAGAAGGTAAATTACGCGAATCTCCCAGCAAATCTGTAGAGAAGGACTTGAAAAAACAACTTGATGAAGCTGTATTTAATCTATACGGTTTAGATGATAGTGAACGTGTTTTAGTTGAAGATGCTACACAAATAACGATAGATTTTTATATGCGGAATGAAAAATCAGAAAAAGCATTCAAGCTACCATTAGCTGCTGATTTAGAAGTTTACACTGTACAATTTATTAATGTTATTAAACCATTTCTTAAGACACTCAACTCTAGAAGTATAGTAGCTGATATATTTAGTATACCTAAAACACCATTACAGGTAATTAAATTTAGCATAGTGCCATATCCAGGTCGCGAGCAAGTTATACAAACTGTTGAGGCTAAAGATTTAGAGACTGTACTTAAAAGTATCGCAGAACAACTACCACCGACACTAGCAGACCGTGTTTTTACCCGAAAAAATGCAAGAATTTACGTTGGTGAATATTTGTATATTATGAAACCTACTCAACTGCGTTATTGGAGTCGTTCATCTGGGTTAAATGACGCCGATACTGTTTTAGCTGAACATTTTAGGAATCGTTAAATATGTTGCCATTGGATGATTCAGGTGCTATCGGACAACCATCATTTATTAAACGATACGACATTATTGCGACAGTTTTTAATATTATCCAAGGTGCTTGGATTCAAATATGCCAAAAATCAGAAATTAATAATCTATGTGATGAAGATACAATTGCTGGAGCTTTGCATAATGAAATGTGGGCTGAAAAGGAGCGTCGAGGTATATATGGACCACCAAGAATTGAGAATGAAGCAGCAACAAGACGTTCCGACAAAAGCTTGAAGCCAGATGGTTTTATAGACTTCAAAATGGTTTATTCATGTAATAGCCTTGAAGATTACTTTGGTATAGAGTGTAAGCGAGTTAGTAGCACAGAACCAGATAGAAATTTGGCAACAGATTATATCAAAAAAGGTGTGATGCGGTTTGTAGATGGTACTTATAGCATTGGTCATGACTATGCTGCAATGCTAGGTTTTGTGATTGATGGTAAAGTTACTGAGTGTGTTAATTTGATTTGTGAGCGCTTGAATAAATATAAAAATGATATATCTTTGAAAGAAGATTGGACTGAAGAGAAAACTTTTGTCGCGACACAAAATATATATCGTACTCGTCATATTCAATATGGTCAAAATGACTTGATGACTATTCTCCATTTATTTCTCATAATCAGTTAGCAAAGGAGTTTTAGGAGGAGAAACCTCGCCAAAGAATTTTTGAAACCCATTTACAGAATTATGGAAATAGTAGATGAATAGGTTTGATGCCTGTAAGCAACTTTACAAAAACAATCAAACTGTTTTACTTATTTTCAGAACTTAACCACATAACAAAGGTGAGTATGTAATTTTACAATCAAATTAATTTTCATGTAAATAATTTTTTGTTTCTCAGTTTCTAATACTTCAATCGGGCATAATTGTTTGAAAAAAAGTAGCATCGGTAAAATCTGTATCCCTAATTAAAGCTTCCTTAAGATTTACATTGCTCAAGCACGCACCTCTTAAATTTGCTCCTTCTAAGTTTGCCTTACTTAAATTAGCCCCTGATAAATTGCTATCATTTAACTTGGAAAAACGCAAATCAAACTCTGATAAACCAAGCCATAATTCCAACAAAGCAAGTTCAGAGGAATTGGGTCAAGTTTACCAGCAGCTACGCGAAATACCCTGTGTTGGTGGAATATCGCTAATCTTTTTAGTAAGAGAACTCCACGAAAAAATACACTTTAGTCATTATGAACGCAGTGTAAACGGAGTTTACATTACACTGACGCTACACTCAGCATGACAAGATTAGAACAATTATTCTGTGGGCTTCTCTAAACATGATAAAGTAAACCTGGATATTAAATTTTCCACCAAAGCGGGTGAGCAATGTCAACTGCTGTAATTAACTTAACAATAGAACCCGGTCAAAAAGTAACCCTTCAACCTGTCTCTTGGCAAAGGTTTGAATCTATTTTAGATGAACTTGGAGAAAAGCGTTCTTCACGAATAGCTTATGCAAATGGTATTTTGGAAATTATGGCGCCGCTACCAGAACACGAACGAACTAAGGTAATATTAGCTGATTTGGTCAAAATTTTACTTAAATTCAAAAAGCTTGCATGGGAACCTTTAGGGTCAACTACCTTTAAACGCCAAAGTATGACTGCTGGTATAGAACCAGATGATTGTTTCTACATCCAAAATTATAAAGCAGTTATTGGTAAAGAACGAATAGACTTATCTATAGACCCACCACCTGACCTTGCACTCGAAACAGATGTCACTTCCAAAACTGAAACAGATGCTTATAAAGCTTTGGGAGTTCCTGAACTATGGGTTTACGACACACCATTACTAAAAATAAATATTTTAGTAAACGGTAAATATATAGAGACTTCAACTTCTCCTACTTTTCCTGATATCGACGTTGTAACCATTATCCCACAATATGTCCGACGCGCTAAAGTTGTCGGAGTAAGTCTTGCACTCGATGAGTTTGAACAATTTATTACAACTTAATAGCGTCATCAGCAATTCGCAATTCGCTTTCTTCCGAGGCGGCACGCTATTCCCGCTATAGTGTACTATTTCTTCAGAAAAGTTGTTTAAATAGTTGAAAGTATACGCAGCCATAGTACGTTGCAAATGATTAGCATTTTTATTTTGCAGTAATGCTTTAAGTTTTTGCTGTACAACCTGAGAATTGTCTGCCAATTTAGCAATTGTGACAGTAGCTATACTGCGTATATCCGACTCCCTTTGTAACTGATGACCTGTGGTGGGTAGCAGCAGTATCGTAGTAAATATTACAACCTACATTCCGCACCCAAACTGTCACAGAAGTGTTTTTACTGACTATTTTCTCTATATGAAGAGTAAAAAAACACTGACGTTGCCTGTATAGTCACATTATTTACCTATCTCAGATGATATT
>JAESGU010000146.1_pt1 | contig 28668 bp, 29 predicted proteins | sample 9266271 | NCBI WGS metagenome assembly JAESGU01 (sample SAMN15740544, study PRJNA653495) | algae metagenome | isolation source: Scytonematopsis contorta HA4267-MV1 and co-occurring heterotrophs from mud... | place: USA: Palolo Valley Trail, Honolulu, Hawaii | collected 2009-07-25
CAACACCGAGCGCCCACACACGAGCCTGAGCGGGCTCACCCCAGCAGCCTTTGCAACCCGCCCCGCACAGGGGCATACACAGAACAGACTCTGCTTATGAACGAGGGCATTCTAGGGGCAGGGTCAAGCGGTTCTACAATCCCAGGCGGCACCACTCAGCCATCGGCTACGTCAGCCCTATGGAGTTCGAACAAATGGCACAAACAGGCTAAACTCGCTGTCCATCAAACCGGCAGCAGCTCACTATGGAGTTCGAACAAATGGCACAAACAGGCTAAACTCGCCGTCCATCAAACCGGCAGCAGCTCAGTTTGCCACGGCCTTCGGCAGGCGCGACCAGCCGACATCGATCTACGTCGTCGTCACGCGTGACCCCGCGCGTATGCTGCCCGGCGCCGATGACCGTAAGCTGATGAAGTTGGCGGCGGGCGACCGGCCGGTCTGACGTGCGGGCTCATCGTGGCGGCCGCAGTTCGCCTAATTCGCTTCCCGCCTGGCCCAGTCCACGAAACGGGCGATATCAGGTGCGCGCGACGACCCAAGCAGGTGCACGGCGTAGAAGTTCAGCCCTGGAATGCCTACAGCGCTCAACGCCACCAGCCGGCCCGCGGCAAGATCGAGCGAGACCTCCACATCCGACGCCAGCGCAACACCCTGGCCACTGATCGCCGCCTCGATCGCGTGCGCTTCCTCGGAGAGGCGAACGACCGGGGGCGGAAGCTTCAGGCTGGCGCAATCCGGATCGGAAGCCGCCGCCTCGGCCAGCCAACGCTCCCAGCTTGGCGCATTGGTCCGCCTGACCTTCCAGCGCCATTGCACCAGCGGCAGGGCCACCACGTCGCGTACGGATGCCGGCGCCCCATGGCGCGCGATCAGGGCAGGAGCCGCGAAGGGCACGAAGCGGTCGCCGAACAGCGGCAGCGCGGCCAGCCCGAGCGGCGGCGCGGCCACATAGCGGATCGCGAAGTCGACCGTCCGCGCGTGCAGATCCACCATGCGATCATCCGCCTCGATGGCGATGTCGAGCCCGGTTTCCTCACGCAGGCGCGCCAGGCGCGGCATCAGCCACCGCATCGCGAACGAATGCGCGCAGGAGACCGACAACGTGCCGGCCGCCGCGCCGGCGATCCCGCGGATCGTTTCCATGAACCGGTCCAGCCCATCGCGGATCACCGGAAACAGCATTTCGCCATGCGCGGTCAGCCGCATCGGGCGTGGAAAACGATGGAACAGCTGCCGGCCGAGGAACTCCTCCAGTTGCTTCACCTGGTGACTGATGGCGGTCGGCGTCAGGCCGAGCTCCTCGGCGGCGGCGGAGAAATGGAGATGCCGCGCGGCCGCTTCGAAGGCCCGCAACGAATGGAGCGGAGGCAGTCGGCGCATGCAATAACCTATGCGGCGCATGCGGCGATGTCATGCCGGACGAGAGCCGCTGGGTACGTCAGCCTTCGAGGCGAATGTTGGCTGCCCGGATGGCCGTGCCCCAGCGCTCCGCCTCACTCGCCACGAAGGTGGCGAAGGGGCCAGGCGCCAGGGGCAGGTTGCTGAAGCCATTGGCGCGAAGCGTCTCCTGGAACGCCGCACTGCGCTGCGCCTCTGCGACGGCCCGTTGCAGTTCCTCGGCCACCCGGCGCTCGGTGCGCGGCGGCGCCATCAGGCCCATCCAGGTATCCACGACCACGGGCAGGCCCTGCTCGGTCAGCGTGGGCACGTCCGGCACCAGGGGGAAGCGCTCGGCGCTGAGCACGCCCAGCATGCGCACCCGCGCGCGCTGCGGGTTGGCGACGGCGACGGGCAGCGCCAGCAGATCAACCTGGTCGGCGGCGATGGCGATCACGCCCGGACCCGCGCCGGTGAAGGGCACATGCGTCATCGGAACACCGATGGCCGCCGCGAGGATCTCCCCGGCGATGTGCGCCGAACTGCCGTATCCAAAGGACGCGTAGGTCAGCGGCGGACGCCCGACCGCCCTGGCATGCGCAACCAGCTCCTGCACACTGCCCGCCGCCAGTCCGGGGCGCGCGATCAGCGAGAACACGACATTCGCGACACCGCTCACGGGCACGAGGTCGGTGACATTGTAGGGCAGGCGCGGATGCGCCGCCGGCAGCATCGAATTCGTATCCGCCGTGGCCATCATGATGGTGTGGCCATCCGCCGGCGCGGCGATCAGGGCCTGGGTCGCGATCACGCCACCGGCGCCGGGACGGTTCTCGACGACCCAAGGCTGGCCGAGGCGGTCGCCGACCGCATTGGCGACCAGCCTGGTCAGCAGGTCGGTCGCCCCACCCGGCGCGAAAGGGACGAGGACGCGTAGCGGCCGGCTGGGCCGCCAGTCCGATTGCGCCTGTGCCGCGGGGATCGCCAAGGCCGGGGCCGCAAGGAAGGTTCGGCGGGGCAGCATGGCAGGCGGTTCCTTTCGCGGCGGGTGGGCAGTCGGCGGAGGCACCCCACCCGTTGGTCCGGTTACCTGCGGCATCCCATGGAAGCGACCGCAATTTTCTCATCCGCACGCTGAGCCAGATTCATCATGGGAGGGCGTGATGGTGGTGAGTTTGCCTCAGGGTCATGTTGAAAACTTCGCAGTCGCACCCCGCTGCGGTCTCCGGCAACACGAGCATGGCCGAGGAAATTGCCGATGCCGCACGCCGATGCCCGCGTCCGCTGGCATCGGCTGAACCGAATGCTCGATGCCCCTGGAGGCGCCCCATGATGCTTCGCCTTGTTCTTCCCATCCTCCTGTGTGTCCTCGGCGGAACGGCGCTCGGGCAGCCCCGGCTGCATCAGGAGCCCCCGCCCGCCATCACCGTGCCGTCGCCGGCGCTCTACCCCGAAGGCATCGAGTTCAACCCGCTTTCCAACGAATTCCTGTTGGGGTCCATTCGCCGCGGCGCCGTGGTCAGCGTGGCGATGAGCGGTGCCGTGCGGCCCTTCGTGGAGGATCAGCGCCTGCGCTCGGTCGTGGGCATTCGCGTCGATGCGCCGCGCGGGCGCCTGCTGGTGCTGAACTCGGACTACGCCGTGGCCGAGCGGAGCGCGCAGGGCGAGAGCTTCGCCACCGCCGCGCTGGCCGTATACGACCTTCGCACCGGCGCGCCGCTGCAATTCATTGACCTCTCGGCCGTGCGCCCGCGCGAGCGGCGCTTCGTCAATGACCTCGCGGTGGACGCCGACGGCAACGCCTACATCACCGACAGCCTGGCAGCCGCCATCCTGAGGGTCACGCCTGCCGGAGACGCCAGCGTGTTCCTGACCCACGAACGGTTCCGCGGCGACGGCTTCAACCTGAACGGCATCCAGGTACATCCCGATGGCTTCCTGCTCGTCGTGAAGAAGAGCGACGGCACGCTGTTCCGGGTGCCTCTCGCCGACCCGGCGGGCTTTGTCGAAGTGCAAATCCCGGAGCGTATCACCGGCACCGACGGGCTCGTCCTGCTGGGGCCGCACGACCTGGTCGCGATCGCCAACCGCACCGCCACCGTGGCCGCGAACCGCCTGTTCCGCCTGCACAGCGAGGACGGCTGGCGCAGCGCGCGGATCGCCCAGACCCTGCCGATCAGTGACACCTACATGTCCACCGGCATCGTGCATGACGGGCGGGTCTTCGCCGTCCATGGCTGGCTGCATGTGCTGCCCGAGACGCTGCGCGCCGGGGGCGCGCTGCGCGACCAATTCCTCATCCAGGAGATCGGTCGGTCCCGCTAGCAGGCGGGGATGCGCCGATGCACGCGACACCACAGCGGCGCCTCGTCATCCGGAACGCCGCCGTCCCGGAAGCCGGCGCGCGCCGGCTGTCACGGCTGGACATCCTGATCGAGCGCGGCGCGATCCGCGAGATCGCAGCACCCGGTCTTGTGGTCGGCGACGATCCTGCGGTGCTGGATGCGGGTGATCGGATCGTGATCCCCGGCCTCGTGAACTGCCACACGCACAGCCACTTCGCCTGGGGCCGCGGCTTCGGCGACGCTTGGACGCTGGAACTGCACCAGAACAGCGGCGGCGGCATCTGGTTCGGCGCGACAGTCGAGGATCTGCGCCTGGGCGCGATGCTGGTGGCCGCGGACATGATCCGCAACGGCTGCACGGCGGCCTACGACATGGTCCTGCAGGCGCCGGTGCCGTCCGCGGAGGGCATGGCGGCGGTTGCCGAAGGCTACGCCGCCATCGGCCTGCGCGCCGTGGTCGCGGCTGTGGTGGCGGACCGTACGTTCTGGGAATCGATCCCAGGCCTGACAGACGCGCTCGATCCTGAGGCAGCGGCCTTTGTTCGCTCGGTCGCGGCGCCTGCGGCGGCCGGCAGTCTGCACGGCCTCGAGGAGGTGCTGCGCACCTGGCGATTCGACCGCGATCGCATTCGACCCGCCGTCGCGCCCACCGTGCCTCTGCTCTGCTCCGATGAGTTCCTGCGCGATGTCACGCGGCTCGCGCGCCGGTACGGCGCACCGCTGCAAACCCACCTCGCGGAGTCGAAGGGGCAGGCTCTTGCCAGTGAGCATCGCTGGGGCGGCAGCCTGACCTCGCACCTCGATGCCAGCGGCTTCCTCGGGCCCGACGTATCGGTTGCGCATGCCGTATGGGTGCACGGCGACGACATCCTCCGGCTTGCGGACCGGGGCGTCGGCGTGGCGCACAACCCGGGCAGCAACCTGCGGCTCGGCAACGGCGTCGCCCCGGTGCACGCCATGCGATGTGCGGGTGTAACGGTTGGGATCGGCACGGACGCCTGCTCGTGCGGCGACCATCAGAACATGTTCGAGGCCGCGCGCCTCGCATCATACTTGTCGCGCATCGGCTCGCCGGAGCCGGCCGACTGGCTGGCCGCGCCGCAGACGCTCGAGATGGCCAGCGCAAAGGGCGCCGAGATCCTTGGCTTTCCGAACACCGGCCGCATCGCCGTGGGTCAGCGCGCGGACCTGGTCTTCCTCGATCGCGCCGACCTTGCCTATGTGCCGATGAACGATCCCCTGGCGCAGATCCTGTTCTCGGAGTCGGGGCGCGCGGTGCGCAGCGTGATGATTGACGGCGAATTGGTCTACGACGAGGGCCGCTTCACCCGGATCGATCTTGCCGCGCTGCTGCGGCAGGCCGAAGCCACCGCGGCGCGCCTGTCCGAGGCGGCGATCGAGCGTCGGCGCCGGCTTCGGGCGCTCGAGCCTGTCGTCTCGCAATTCTGTGTCGGCATGACGCGCCGGCCGCACGCCGTCAGCCGGACGCTGGCCCCAGCTACCCCAGGGAAGCACCGATCATGCGCCACTTCCTGACGAGCGACCATGTCGAGATCCACTTCACGGAGGTCGGGCGCGGCAGGCCGGTCGTATTCGCGCATGAATTCGCCGGCGATGCCGGCAGCTACGCGGCGCAGGTCGGCTTCTTCGCCCGCCGCTACCGCTGCATTGCCTACAACGCGCGCGGTTACCCGCCATCGGGCGCCCCGGCATCCGCAGCCGCCTACAGCCAGGACCGCGCGTGCGACGACCTGCTTGAGCTCCTCGATCACCTGGATCTTGCGGCGGCGCACATCGTCGGGCTGTCGATGGGCGGCTTCGCCGCGTTGCACGCCGCCATGAGGCGGCCCGCCCGCCTGGCCTCGCTGGTGATCGCCGGCAGCGGCTACGGGGCGTTTCCGCCAACCCGCGCGCGCTTCATCAATGAAATGGAAGCCTATGCGACCGGTTTCCTCACCGACGGCGTTGAACCGACGGGCCGTCGTTATGCCGCGGGCCCCACCCGTGTGCAGCTCCTCCGAAAGGACGTCGCCGCCTACGCCGAGTTCGTCGAGAAATTCCTTGCGAAGCCCGCCGGCACGCTCGCCGCGACGCTGCGCGGAGTGCAGCGAGACCGTCCGTCGCTCTGGGAGCTCGCGGACCGGCTGGCGTCCATCGATCTCCCGACCCTCATCATGTCGGGCGACGAGGATGAAGGCTGCCTCGAGCCTTCGCTGTTCCTGAAGCGAACAATCAGGGCTGCCGGCCTGATGGTGCTGCCCAACACCGGCCACACCCTGAACCTGGAGGAGCCGGCGATCTTCAACGCGGCGCTGCTCGACTTCTTCCACCGGGTCGAGACAGGGGCGTGGCCGAGGCGAAGCGTTCCCGCCGGTGCGCCCGCCGCCGAACCTACCTGAACCGTCAGCACCGGAAAGCTCAAGTGGCGTCCCACCTCGAGAACGACGCCCCTCCCGTCACGCGGATGCTGGCCGAATTCGTGGCGACCTTCGACACCAGGGCAGTCCCTACCGCTACTCGCCGTGAGGTGATCCGCACCCTGGTCAACTGGCTCGGCTGCGCCGTGGGCGGGGCGCCGCATCCTGCCGTCGCGTGTGCCGCCGCATGCCCCGCCGGGGCAGTTCACCGTGCCTGGGCTCTCCGGTGGCTTCGACCTGTTCACGGCGTCGCTTCTTCAGGGCATCGCCTCGCACGTTCTCGACTTCGACGACACGCATCTCCGAACGGTCGTTCATCCGGCCGGCCCGGTCCTCTCGGCGCTCTGGCCGCTGGCAGAACATCACCGGGCGAATGGAGCCCGGTTGCTCGACGCCTTGATCCTCGGCGTCGAAGTTGAGTGCCGGGTGGCCAATGCCCTCTACCCGGCGCACTACGATGTGGGCTGGCACATTACCGGCACGGTCGGCGTGCTGGGCGCCGCAGCTGCCTCTGCCAGGCTGCTTGGCCTGGACCCCATGCGGACCGCTCATGCGCTCGGCATCGCGGCGACCCAGTCCTCCGGCTTCCGCGAGATGTTCGGCTCGATGTGCAAGAGCCTTCATGTCGGCGTGGCGGCTCGGAACGGCATGCAGGCGGCATTGCTTGCGGCTGGCGGCTTCACGAGTTCCCAGCGCGCCATAGAAGCGCCGCGGGGCCTCGCGCACGTGATGTCGACAGGGCGTGATTTCCGCGCGATCACGGACCGCCTCGGGGCGAGCTGGGAGATCGATCACAACACCTACAAGCCCTTCGCCTGCGGCATCGTCATCCATCCGGCCATCGACGCCTGTATCCAGCTCTCCCGACGCCACGCCGTGCAGGCCGAGGACGTCGCCTTCATCGAACTGATTGTTCACCCGCTGGTGCTGGAGCTGACGGGCACCAAGGTGCCGGCCTCGGGGCTGCACGGGAAGTTCTCGGTCTTCCACGCGGCCGCCGCGGGATATCTCCGCCATAAGGCAGGCGAGGCGGAGTTCAGCGACGCAGCGGTGCGGGAGCCGGGGCTGGTTGCATTGCGCGACCGGATCACCGCCCACGTGTCGGCGACATACCGTGAGGACGAAGTCCACGCGACGGTTCAGACCCGCGATGGTCGTCGGTTCACGCTGCACATCGCGCACGCCATCGGCAGCCGCGACAACCCGCTGAGCGATGCGCAGCTCGACGCGAAATTCGGCGACCTGGCCCACCCGGTCCTGGGTGAAGTGGCGGCCGCTGATCTCCTGGCCGCAGCGCGCGACATCGAAGGCGCAGACGACATCGGGCCGATCAGCGCGCTGGCTCGCCCGAATTCGTAGCGGAGCCCCCCTAGCCCACGAAGGAGCACACCCATGCTGACACGACGAACCACCCTCGCGGCGACCATGGCAGGCCTCGGCGCACCACCGTTCGCCCTTGCGCAGTCGGAGGCATGGCCGAACCGACCCATCCGAATCATCGTGCCGTTTCCGCCCGGTGGGGCCGTGGACATGATCGCGCGCATCATGCAGCAGCCGCTGGCGGATACACTGGGACGGTCCGTCGTGATCGACAACCGCAGTGGCGGTTCCGGCTCGGTTGGTGCCATCGAGGCGGCCCGGTCGGCCCCGGATGGCTACACCTGGTTCATCGCCTTCGACAACGAGGCGGTAAACCAGAGCCTCATGCAGTTGCCCTATCGGGCAATCGATGCCTTCGCCCCCGTCACGCTGATGGCAACGGGTCCGATGGCGCTGGTCGCCCATCCGAGCCGGCCCCTGCGCAGCTTCGCGGACGTGCTCCAGGCGGCCCGGCAGCGGCCGGATGCCCTGTCCTATGCCACGGGTGGTATCGGCTCGCTGGCGCATGTGGCGGCGACGCTGCTCCAGCAACAGGCGGCCTTTCGGATGGTGCATGTGCCTTATCGCGGCGGTGCGCCGGCCTTGCAGGACTCGCTTGCCAATGTCGTGCCTCTGTTCATGAGCAACCTCGTGCTGATCAACCAGCATGTCCGCTCCGGTGCGCTGCGTCCGCTCGGCGTCACCACGCGCGGCGAGTCGCGACACCTGCCAGGCGTGCCGAGCTTCGTGCAGCAAGGAGTGGCGGACTTCGAGGCGCTCACCTGGTTTGCCTTTCTCGGTCGCGCCGGCACGCCCGAGCCCATCATGGCGCGCATGCACCAGGCGGTGACGCGGGTGCTGCGCGACCCCGCGGTGCAGCCGCGCATCGAGGACTTGGGCTGTGACATTGTCGCCGGCACGCCGGCGGAGTGCGGGCGCTTCTTCGCCGCCGAGATCGAGAAGTGGGGTCGCGTCGTGCGTGAACACGGCATCACGGTGGACAGTTGAACAAATTCGCGGTGCTGAATTTCGCTCAGGGTGATGTTGAGGAGTTCGCGTTGGCATCACCGAACCGCGCTGTGCGAGCACTTGGCATCGCACAGGGGACATCGACATGGGAAAGCAGCATTTCGGGCGCCGCACGGTCCTTTCGGCCGGCGGTGCACTCGCCGGGGGCATGATCATTCCGGCCGCGGCCGATGCACAGTCGCCAGCCGGCAGGGCGCTTGTCGTGGGCCAAGTGAATCTGAGCTTCTATGCCGCCACGGCGGCGATCATCCTCGAGGTGTTTCGCCGACTGAGCCTCGAGACCCGGACCATCGAGGCCGGTCATGCAGACATCTACGGGCGGCTTGGCCGAGGCGAGGTTGACGTGCTGATCGCCGCCTGGCTGCCGCGCGCCCATGGCGGGTTCCATGCGCCGATCGCCGACCGGCTCGTCGAGGCCGCGACGCTCTACGAGGATGCGCGGCTGTTCTGGGCGGTGCCGGCCCATGTGCCAGCAGACGCCGTCCGGAGCGTCGCCGATCTCAGGAAGCCGGAGATCCGCGATCGGATGGATCGAGAGATCGTCGGCATTTCCCCGGGTTCGGGCCTGATGAACGGCGCGGAGCGGATCATGCGGGAGTACGGGCTGGCCGAAGCCGGCTACAGCCTGCGGGTCGGCAGCGTCGATGAGTGGTCCTCGCGGCTGGAGCGGGCAACGCGCGACAGGCGATGGATGGTGACGCCGCTGTGGCACCCCACCTATCTCAATGCGCTTTACCCGGTGCGTATCCTGGAAGAGCCGCTCGACATCTACGGGGTGAATCGTGCGATCCTGGTGTTCCACCGGGATGCCTGGATGGCGCTTGGTGAACGCCACCGGCGCGTGATCTCGCGCATCGCGATCAGCATCCCGGACATCGCGGAGCTCGACCGGCAGATCGTCATCGAGCGCTTGCCGCAGGAGCAGGTCGGGCAGGCCTGGATGGAACGCAACGCCGCCCTCGTCGAACGGTGGTTTGCCCAAGCATGATGGGTGCGGCCGGATGGTATCCGGGTGAAGTGCAGCGCGGCGTCGTGGTCAGCCGGTCTTGTCCCTCATCGCGGACGGCACCAACACCCCCTGATGCTCCGGGCTGTCGAGCAGATGGATGGCGCGGGCGGCCCGCTCATGCAGCCTGCCGACGAGATCGGTGAGCGCCTGCACCTCGCCGGCGTTGAGGTCGCCATAGATCATGTCGTTGATCTCGCGCCGCAGCGGTGCGAGTTCGATGAGCAATTGCCGGCCGGTCGGGCTCAGAAGCAGCACATTGCTGCGGGCATCGGCGGGGTTTGCCCGCTTCACCAGAAGGCCCCGGCGCGCCAGCTTGCCCACTTCGGCGGTGACGAAGGGCGGGCTGATGCCCATGCGCTCGGCCATGAGTCCCACCGTCGCGGTGGTCTCCTCGGAGGCGATCACCAGCATCGCGTATTGCGGACCTGACACCCCGATCCGCGCGGCGAAGCGCTCGCGTGACTGCAGCAGCAGGGAGGACAGCGCGAGCACCTTGTAGATGAAGCTGCGGAACTTCGCGTCCGAGCCGCACTCGAGCCAGGCGGCGCTGGAGATGGTCAGCGGCGGGAACTCAGGCGTGGTTCGGCGGGCATGGCGCGGCAAACTTCTCTCCCATTGCTTACATATCTAAGTTGCGTATATATCTAACTTGCGGTATGTCTCGCTTATCGGCGTCGTTCAGAGCCGTGTCAAACCTCTCCAGGAGAACGTCCATGACCCCCGTCTTCCGCCACGATCTGGCGCCCCGTACCGGCTGGGCGGCCGAAATCCGCAAGGGCCAGCTCATCAAGGTCACCGATGTCGAGGGCGGCACCATCTCCGACATCGTCACCTTCAACCTGCACAACCTGCGTGACCGCTTCGACCAGGGTCGCACCAAGGCCAACCAGGGCCGCTTCAAGGTCAGCGCGGGCGATCTGCTCTACTCGAAGTACAATACGCTGTTCATGACGATCCTGGAGGACACGACCGGCGGCCGGCACGACCTCGCCTACGGCATGTGCAATGCCTGGGTGTTCAACAGCGGCAAGTACAAGGGCTCGCACTCGCTCGCCATCGGCGCTGATCTCGGCCTGCCGACGCGCGGCTGCTGGGAGATCCTGACCGAGGCGCTCGCCAAGTGGGGCATCGCCGCGGAAGACATCCCAAGCCCGTTCAATGCCTTCCAGGACATGCACTACAATTTCGAGACCGGCGAGTTCGGCATGCGCAAATCGCGCAACCAGGCCGGCGACTATGTGGTGCTGCGGGCAGAGTGCGACCTGCTTTTCGCCATGACCTCCTGCCCCTGCGCGAGCCGGCCGAACCGCGTCGAGATCTTCGACGACACGGGCGCGGCCTTCGATCGCACCTGGGTCGCCGTGCCGCGGCGCGACGAGCTGGTCACGGCCTGACGCGCAAAAATGCGCCTGACCTTCCGCACGGAGGCGCTGCACGGCGCCTCCAGCCTGAGCGTGACCATCCGCGCGCTCGTGATGGCCGGTTGGGCCGGGCGCGACCCGCACGCCGTGGCGGAACACATCCGCGAATTGGCGGAACTGGGCGTGAAGCCGCCGCGGCAGGTGCCCTGCTGTTACCAACTCGCGCCCGCACTGCTCACCGACGCGCCGGAGCTTCAGGTCGTGGGCGGGGCGAGCAGCGGCGAGGTGGAAGTGGCGTTGCTGTATGCCAGCGGGCGGCTTTGGGTCGGTGTGGGATCGGACCACACTGACCGCGCTCTCGAGGCGCATGGCATCGCCCATGCCAAGCAGGTCTGCGGCAAGCCGATCGCGCCGACCCTCTGGCCTTTCGAGGAGGTGGCGGGCCATTGGGACCAACTGATCCTCCGCAGCGAGATCGACGAAGGCAACGGGCTGGTGCCCTACCAGCGCGGACCGGTCGCGGCGCTGCTGCACCCGATGGAACTGCGTGACCGTCTCTTCGGCGGCGCTTGGCCGGAGGATGGGATCGTCTTCGGCGGCACCCTGCCCGCCATCGGCGGCATACGCCCAGCCCGGCACTTCGCCTTCGCGCTGGAGGACCCGGTGCTCGGCCGAACCATCCGGCACGCCCACGACATTACCCGGCTGCCCTGTGAGGACGACATCGCATGCTCATGAACAAGCTCCACGCGGAGTTCCATCGCCTCGACATGAGCATGGGATGGGAAACACCGCCGGGCTACCCGCCGGGCATCGAGCAGAAGATCCTCGCCGGCGCGCTGGACGAGGTGGCCAGCCAGGGCAGCCGCACCAGGCTGCTGCGATTTGCCCCCGGCGCCTTCACCACAGAACCCTTCATGCACGTCTACTGGGAGGAAGTGTTCCTGGTGGAAGGCGACTTGGTGGTGGGCACGGAGAGCTTCACCGGACCCACCTTCGCCTGCCGCCCGCCAGGCGTCCCGCATGGTCCGTTCCGCTCGGTGGGCGGCTGCCTGCTGCTGGAACTGCACAGCTTCGCCTGACCATTCCCATCCCTCACTGGAGAATCCCGATGTCCATCCTGCGTCAGGCCTCGGCCGCGACCATCACCGGGCCGCTCAGCTCCGTCACGTGTCGCCGAGCGCTGTTCGCCGGCACGGCTGCGGCGCTGGCGATGCCAGCGGTCGCCCAGCCGGCATGGCCGAACCGGCCTGTGCGGTTCATCGTCGGGTTCGGCGCGGGCGGCCTGACCGACACGCTGGCGCGCCTGGCGGCTCCGGGCTTCCAGGCCGCGCTCGGCCAGCCCATCGTCATCGAGAACCGGCCGGGTGCTGCCGGCAACATCGGCTCTGAGGCAGCGATCAGGGCCAATGACGGGCACACCTTCCTGATCGTCAACTCCGGCCAACTGACCATCAACCCGCACACCTTCGAGCGGCTGGGCTTCGATCCCATGCGCGAGCTGGTGCCGGTGGCGCGGATGATGGCGCTCTATTTCGTCATGACGGTGAATGCGCAAGTCCCGGCGCAGACCCATGCCGAGCTGGTGTCGCTGATGCGCGCCCGGCCGGGCCAGCTTGCCTACGCGACCGCGGGGGGCGGCGGGATCACGCATGTCGCGACCGAAGCGTGGCGGCGAATGGTCGGGGTGGAGAGCGACCCGATCCATTTCCGCAGCAGCGCCGCCGCCATCCCCGACCTTCTCGCCAACCGCGTGCCGATCTTCATGGATGCGGCGCTGCTGCTGAAGGAACACGTGGACAGCGGCAGGCTGCGGGCGCTGTTCACGACCCGCCAGTCACGTGAGCCCTCCATGCCCGATGTGCCGACGACGCGCGAGGTCGGCATTCCCCAGCTCGACACGGAGAGTTGGTTCGGCATGTATGCGCCGCGCGGCACGCCGCGTGACATCGTGCAGCGGCTGTCGAAGATCAGTCGCTCCGTCATGCAGCAGCCTATGGTCCGTGACCGCCTCGCCGCCGGCGGTGCGGACAGCGTGCCCTCGTCGCCGGAGGAGCTGCAGGCGATCGCCGAGCGCGACTTCCGCATGTTCGGCGAGATCGTGCGCGCGGGCAACATCCGCGCGGAGTGACGAGCGGAGCCGCCGCTTGAGGAGCCGCCCGATCCTGCGTGGGCGCAAGGCGCGCTCTCGGGCTCGTGCACGCCTCGGATCGCGGTCGGCCAGCAGCGGAGGCCGGTGAAGTTGTCCGGCGTCGGCGCCTTTGAGACGGATTGGGGAAGTTGAGGAGCGGAGGATTTCTGGCTCATCGTAACCGCCGAGGAGTGAAGATGAGCCAGAAATCCTCGGCGCCGTCCGCTGTGACGGCCGGCCCCGCCAAACCGCCCGCCGAGCGGGTGGTGCGCGACATTCGCCGGCGCACCCGCAAGCAGCACTCGGCCGAGGAGAAAATCCTGATCGTGCTGGAGGGCCTGCGCGGTGAGGACAGCATCGCCGCGCTGTGCCGGCGCGAGGGCATCGCCGAGAGCCTCTACCACGCCTGGTCCAAGGAGTTTCCCGAAGCCGGCAAGCGGCGGCTGGCTGGCGATACGGCGCGGGCCGCGACGACCGACGAGGTCAAGGCGCTGCGCCAGGAAGCGCGGGCCCTGAAGGAGGTCATGGCCGAGCAGGCTCTCGAGCTGCGGCTGATCAAGAAAAGCATGACCGGGGCTGGGGACGAGGTCGTATGATATCAACGGCACGAGACCTTGACTCGTGCCGAGGCCGCGAAGCGGCCCGCGCACGGTTGCGCGAGCCAAGCGGCCGTAGGCCGCGCCCGGCGATTGAGGGCAAGCAAAGACTCAATACCAACGGTCAATGCAATTGACCGTTGGTACGAGGCGCGGGGAAGGTCTCCACAAGCGCCATGTCCAGGTCGTGCATGGTCGCCGTGATGCCCAGCGCCTCCAGGCTGGTCACGCCGGCGTCGCTGATGCCGCAGGGCACGATGCCGGCGTAGTGCGACAGGTCCGGCGCCACGTTCAGCGCGAAGCCGTGCCAGGTGATCCAGCGCGTGACCCGCACGCCGATGGCGCCGATCTTGGCTTCGCGCGGGAAAACCCCGGCGCGCCGGTCGGGCACCCATAGCCCCACCCGGCCTTCGCGCGTTTCGGCGCGCACGCCCAGGCGCTCCAGCGCGGCGATCAGCCAGGTTTCCAGGCCATGCACGAAGGCGCGCACGTCCTGGCCGCCCCCTGCAGCATTGGGCCGGCGCAGGTCCAGCATCACGTAGCCCACGCGCTGGCCGGGGCCGTGATAGGTCCATTGCCCACCCCGCCCCGCGCGGTGGGTGGGAAAGCCGCGCGGGTTGAACAGGTCCGCATCGCGCGCGCTGGTGCCGGCGGTGAACAGGGGCGGATGCTCGACCAGCCAGATCGCCTCGTTCGCCTGGCCGGCATGGATCGCGGCCACGCGCGCCTGCATGGCGGCAAGGCTGGTTTCGTACGGCACCAGGCCATCCGCCACCCACCAGTCGGGGCCCGGGGCGGGGCCGCGCAGGCGAGTTGATATGGGCAGGTCCATCGGCTACACCCCGCGCCTTACCGGTGCGGCCGTGGTGGAACCGGTAGACACGCAAGCTTGAGGTGCTTGTGGGCGAAAGCCCGTGGAAGTTCGAGTCTTCTCGGCCGCACCAGTTTTCCCGTCCCGCCCACTCTTCTGATCGCGCATGGACTTTTCCGCTGTCCCGCACACCAATGGCGGGCAGGGAGGAGATGTCGCCATGGACGAGGATTTCCGCAAGGCCGCGCTGGATTACCACCGGCTGCCGCGGCCCGGAAAGATCGAGATCACGGCCACCAAGCGCATGGCGACCCAGCGCGACCTGGGCCTGGCCTACTCCCCCGGCGTGGCGGCGGCGTGCGAGGCGATCAAGGCCGACCCCGAAGCCGCCTGGGATTACACCGCCCGCGGCAACATGGTGGCGGTGATCACCAACGGCACCGCGGTGCTGGGGCTGGGCGCCATCGGGCCGCTCGCCGGCAAGCCGGTGATGGAAGGCAAGGCGGTGCTGTTCAAGAAATTCGCCGGCATCGACAGCATCGACCTGGGCATCGACACCACCGATCCGGACAAGATGATCGAGATCGTGGCCAGCCTGGAGTGCAATTTCGGCGGCATCAACCTGGAGGACATCAAGGCTCCCGAGTGCTTCGAGATCGAACGGCGCCTGCGTGAGCGCATGCGGATTCCCGTGTTCCACGACGACCAGCACGGCACCGCCATCATCGTCGCGGCCGCGATCCGCAACGCGCTCAGGATCCAGGGCAAGCGCATCGAGGAGGCGCGGCTGGTCACCTCGGGCGCCGGTGCGGCGGCGCTGGCCTGCCTCAACCTGCTGCACGCCATGGGCATGCCGAAGGCGAACATCACGGTCACCGACATCAAGGGTGTGGTCTATTCGGGCCGTACCGAGCTGATGGACCCGGAAAAGGCGCAATGGGCGCGCGAGACCGACGCCCGCACGCTGGACCAGGTGCTGCCGGGCGCCGACGTGTTCCTGGGCCTGTCGGCGCCGCGCGTCTTGAAGCCGGAGTGGCTGCCGGCCATGGCGGCCTCGCCGCTGATCCTGGCGCTCGCCAACCCCGAGCCCGAGATCACGCCGGAACTCGCCCGCGCTGCCCGGCCCGATGCGATCGTGGCCACCGGGCGCACCGACTATCCGAACCAGGTCAACAACGTGCTGTGCTTCCCCTTCATCTTCCGGGGTGCGCTGGACGTGGGCGCCACCACGATCAACGAGGCGATGAAGATCGCCGCCGCCGACGCCATCGCCGCACTCGCGGTGGCCGAACCCAGCGAGGTGGTGGCCCAGGCCTATGGCGGCACCGCGCCCACCTTCGGCCCCGACTACATCATCCCAAAACCGTTCGACCCGCGGCTGATCATGGAGATCGCGCCGGCGGTGGCGAAGGCCGCGATGGAATCCGGCGTGGCGCGCCGGCCGATCGCGGATTTCGACGCCTACCGCGCGCGTCTTATGGGCTTCGCCTTCCGCAGCGGCCAGATGATGCAGCCGCTGTTCGCCGCCGCCCGTCAATCGCCCAAGCGCGTGGTGTACGGCGAGGGCGAGGATCCGCGCGTGCTGCGGGCGGCGCAAACGGCGGTGGATGAAGGCATCGCGCATCCCATCCTGCTGGGCCGTCGCGCCGTGGTGAAGGGCCGCATCCGCGACCTTGGCCTGCGGCTGGTCGAGGACAGAAGCTGCGTCATCATGGACCCCGACGCGGATGAGGCGTTCCAGGCGCTGGGCCACGACTATGCCGCGCTGGTGGCGCGGCGCGGCAACCCGCCGGACAGCGCCGTGCGCCGCGTGCGCACCCGGCCCAGCGTGGCCGCCGCCATGCTGCTGCGCCAGGGCATGGCGGATGCCGCGATCGTGGGGTGCACCGGCGCCTGGATGCGGCATTTCGAGCACGCGCGCGACGTGATCGGCCAGCGGGGCGACGTGGGCCGCATCTACGCGCTTTCCTCGCTGGTGCTGCCGACGGGCAGCATTTTCGTCGCCGACACCTATGTGAACATCGACCCGTCGCCCGAGCAGATTGCCGAGATGACCTGCCTGGCGGCCGACGCGGTGAAGCGTTTTGGCGTCGCGCCGAAGGTGGCGCTGCTGAGCCATTCGAACTTCGGCTCGTCCGGCGCGCCGAGCGCCAAGAAGATGCGCACCGCCCTGGCGCTGATCCGCGCCCGGGCGCCGCAGGTGGAGGTGGACGGCGAGATGCAGGGCGATGCCGCGCTGATCGATGCCGTGCGCGCGCGCATGGTGCCGGACAGCGCGCTTTCGGGTGCCGCCAACCTGCTGATCATGCCCAACCTGGACGCCGCCAACATCGCCTTCACCCTGCTGCGCGCCGCCGCCGACGGGCTGGAGGTGGGGCCGATGCTGCTGGGCATGGCCAAGCCCATCCATGTGCTGACCCCCACGGTCACGGCGCGCGGCATCGCCAATGTCACCGCGATCGCGGTGACCGAGGCGTGCGGGTAGAGCCGCGCCTGGCGCATGACGCTGCACATCACGCTTGACTGCGACCCCGGCTGCGACGACGCGGTGGCGATCTGGCTGGCGCTGGCCTCGCCGGCGCTGGCGATCGACGCGATCACCATCGTCGCCGGCAATGTGCCGGCCGCGCGCTGTGCCGCGAATGCGCGCCGCGTGCTGGACTTTTCCGCACGCGACCTGCCGGTACTCGTGGGGCACGAACGCGACGTGCCGGATGCGGTGGTGCATGGCGCGGACGGCTTGGGCGGGCTCGACCTGCCGCCGCCGTCGCGCCCGCCCGACCCGGGCGACGCCGTTGCCGCGCTGGCGGCGGCAACGGCGATCGTGGCGATCGGCCCGCTGTCGAACGTCGCCGCGGCGGTCGGGCGCGGCGCAAGACCGCGCAGCCTGGTGTGGATGGGTGGGGCCGACGGCCCGGGCAACATCACCCCCACGGCCGAATTCAACGCGCATTGCGACCCTGAAGCCGCGCGCCTGGTGATGGCAGCGGCACTCGACCCCATCATCGTGCCATGGGACGCGGCCTTGCAGGCGCTGACCACCGATGCGCGGCTTGCGTCGCTGCGGGGCCGCGTGGGCGACGCGGCGGCCAGAATGCTGCGCGAATACCGCAAGGGCGACATGGCGCGGCTGGGCCTGCCTGGCGGCGCGCTGCCTGACCCGCTGGCGATCGGCGTGCTGACCGACCCGGATCTGTTCGAACTCCGCCCGGTTTCGGTGCGCGTGCAGGACGACGGCACCACGCGCTTCGGCCCGCCCGGCGACGGCCCGCCGGCGCGGCTGGTGCACCAGGTGCGGGCCGACGCCTTCTTCGCCCTGCTTGCCGCCCGCCTGGCCGCACTTTGAGTCCCGCGCCGGGCATCCTATCTCTCCCGCTGATGCCGAACGTTCCTGACAAGCCCGGCCGCACCGACATTGCCGCGTTCCTGGCGCGCGTGAACGCGATGCCGGCGGTGCGCCCGGTATCGGGCCGGCCCGGAAAACTGCTGTTCGCGATCGACGCCACCGCGTCGCGCCAGCCCACCTGGGACCGTGCCGGGGCGCTGACCGCCGACATGTTCTCGGCCGCTAGCCAGGCCGGCGCCAAGGCCGGCAGCGGGCTTGCCATCAGCCTGGCCTATTTCAGAAGCCGCGCGGAATTCGTCGCCACCCCCTTCCTCACCGATGCCCAGGACCTGACGCGCCGCATGGCCGGCGTGTCGTGCCTTTCCGGCATGACGCAGATTCATTGCGTGCTGCGCCACGCCATCGCCGAGCATCGCCAGGAGCGCGTCGCCGCCCTGGTGTTCATCGGCGACGCGGTCGAGGAGGATATCGACGCGCTGGCGGGTGCGGCGGGCGAAATGGGCGTGCTGGGCCTGCCGGGATTCTTCTTCCATGAAGGCGGCGACCCGGTGGCGGGCCAGGCGTTCCGGTCGCTGGCGCGGCTGTCGGGGGGTGCCTATGCGCCGTTCGACCTGAACGCCGCCGGCATGCTGCAAAGCCTGCTGGAGGCGGTCGCGGTCTATGCGGCCGGCGGCCGGTCGGCGCTGCTGGCGCTGGCCGGGCGCAGCCGCGCTGCCGCTACGCTGACGCAGCAATTGCCGGCACCCGGAAAGGCGCGATGACCTGGCTTGCGATCGGCCTTGGCGCGCTGGCGCTGCTGCTGTTCTCGGCCCGCGCCTTCGCCAATGCGCGGATCGAAACGCTGATGTCCGTGCTGCGCTGGACCGCCGGCATACTGGGCGTGGCCCTGGCCTGCTTCCTGCTGTTCACCGGCCGCGGCAGCACCGCGCTGATGGCGCTGCTGTTCGCGGGGCCGCTGCTGCTGCGCTTCTGGAAGCAGTACCAGGCCGCGCGCACCTTCCAGCAGGGCGGCCGGCCCAGCCGGGGCAGGACCAGCACGGTGGCGACCCGCACGCTGCGCATGGTGCTGGACCACGATTCCGGCGCCATGCACGGCACCGTGACCGATGGCCCGCTCCGCGGCCGGGATCTCGCCGACCTGACGCTGTCCGACGTCGTGGTGCTGTGGCGTGATTGCCGCGCCGACGATCCGGAAAGCGTGCCGCTGATCGAGGCGTGGCTGGATCGCGCCTTCCCCGACTGGCGCGACGCGGACCCGGCCGAGCCGTCCCGCCCGCCGCCCGCCAGGCCCGGCCACATGACCCGGGCCGAGGCATTCAGCGTGCTGGGCCTGGCCGAAGGCGCGCCCGAGGCGGATATCCGCGCCGCCTATGTTCGCCTGATGCGCGCAGCTCACCCCGATGCCGGCGGCAGCGCCTGGCTGGCGGCCAGGCTGAACGAGGCGCGGTCGGTGCTGCTGGGCGGCTGACAATCCCCGTGCAACCCTTCGCGCGCGCGGGCAGTTGTGGCAAACCTTGCCCGCGCCGGTAACGCCCCGGCCAGAATGCTGCCTTATCCTCGCGCCAGACAGTGCCCCAGCCTCTGACCGAGCCCAGCCCCTGACCGATCAAGGACCGGAGATATCGTGATCAAGCCTTTGCGCAAGGCCGTGCTGCCCGTGGCAGGGCTTGGCACGCGCTTCCTGCCCGCCACCAAGGCGATAGCCAAGGAAATGCTGCCGGTGGTGGACAAGCCGCTGATCCAGTACGCGATCGAGGAAGCCCGCGCCGCCGGCGTGGAGCAGTTCTGCCTGGTCACCGGCCGTGGGAAAACCGCGCTGGTCGAGCATTTCGACGTTGCCTACGAGCTGGAAGCCACGCTGCGCGAGCGCGGCAAGACCGACGCGCTGGCCTCGCTGGAAGGGTGCAGCATGCAGCCCGGCACCATCCTGTCGGTGCGCCAGCAGGTGCCGATGGGGCTGGGCCATGCCATCTGGTGCGCGCGCGCCTTCATCGGCGACGACCCCTTCGCCATTCTTTTGCCCGATGACGTGATCCTGGCCGACACGCCCTGCCTGAAGCAGCTGGTCGATGCCTATGACCGCACCGGCGGCAACGTGGTGGCAGTGACCGAGGTGCCGCGCGAGCACACCGCCCGCTACGGCATCCTGCAGACCGGCGCCGATGATGGCCGCCTGGTGGAAGTGAAGGGCCTGGTGGAGAAGCCGCAGCCGAAGGACGCGCCCAGCACGCTGTCCATCATCGGCCGCTACGTGCTGCTGCCCGACGTGATCGGCCACATCGCGCGCTTCGAGAAGGGCGCCGGCGGCGAGATTCAACTCACCGACGCCATGGCCCGCATGATCGGCCAGAAACCCTTCCATGGCCTGCGCTATGACGGCACGCGCTTCGATTGCGGCGACAAGGCGGGCTTCCTGGAAGCGCAGATCGCCTTTGCCCTGAAGCGCCCCGACATGGCCGATGCCGTGCGCGCCTTCCTGCCGAAATACGTCTGAAAGACGCGATACCCAGATGAAAATAGCGATGATCGGCGCAGGCTATGTCGGGCTTGTCTCGGGCGCCTGCTTTTCGGAGTTCGGCATCGACGTCGCCGTGGTCGATACCGACGCGGCCAAGGTCGAGGCGCTGCGGAACGGCGTGATCCCGATCTACGAGCCGGGCCTGGAAACGCTGGTGGCCGACAATGTGCGCGACGGGCGCCTCACTTTCACCACCGAGATGGCCGAGGCGGTGGACGGCGCCGATGCGGTGTTCATCGCGGTCGGCACGCCCAGCCGCCGCGGCGATGGCCATGCCGACCTGACCTACGTGTTCGCGGCCGCCGAGCAGGTGGCGAAGGCGCTGAAGGCGCCGGCGGTGATCGTGACCAAGTCCACCGTGCCGGTGGGCACCGGCCGCAAGGTACAGGCCATTGCGCGGGCCGCGCGCCCGGACCTGCAGATCGACGTGGCCAGCAACCCGGAATTCCTGCGCGAGGGCTCGGCGATCGGCGATTTCATGCGGCCCGACCGCGTGGTGATCGGCACCGATTCCGAGCGCGCGCAGGCGGTGCTGAAGCGCCTCTACCGGCCGCTGTTCCTCATCGAAACGCCTATCCTGTTCACCGGGCTGGAAACCGCGGAGCTCACGAAATACGCGGGCAACGCGTTCCTGGCGATGAAGATCACCTTCATCAACGAGATCGCCGACCTGTGCGAGAAGACCGGCGCCGACGTGCACGACGTGGCGCGCGGCATCGGCCTTGATGGCCGGATCGGCCGGAAGTTCCTGCATCCGGGGCCGGGCTATGGCGGCAGCTGCTTTCCCAAGGATACGCTGGCGCTGGTGCGCACCGGCCAGGATTTCCAGGCGCCCGTGCGCCTGGTGGAAACCACCGTGGCCGTGAACGATGCGCGCAAGCAGGCCATGGCGGTGCGCATCGCCGATGCCGCGGGCGGGGTCTCCGGCAAGACCGTGGCGGTGCTGGGCCTGACCTTCAAGCCCAACACCGACGACATGCGCGACAGCCCCTCGCTGGATATCGTGCCCGCGCTGCTGGCCGCCGGTGCCGCGGTGCGCGCCTTCGACCCGGAAGGCATGAAGGCGGCCAGGCCCCTGCTGCCGGCCGGCGTGCACTACTGCAAGGATGCGCTGGACGCCGCGCACGGCGCCGACGTGCTGGTGGTGGTGACGGAATGGAACGAGTTCCGCGCGCTCAATCCCGCAAAACTGCGCGCCACCATGAAGGGCGACGTGATCGTCGATCTGCGCAACATCTTTGACCCCCTGGCGATGCGCGAGGCAGGCTTCACCTACAGCTCGATCGGGAGGCACTGAGCCCATGGCGTTCACGCACCGCTTCGACCCAACCAGCTTGCGCGAATACGACATCAGGGGCGTCGTCGGCCGCACGCTGCGCGAGGCGGATGCGTTTGCCATCGGCCGCACCTTCGGCTCGATCGTCGCGCGGGGCGGCGGCAAGACCGTGGCGGTGAGCTGTGACGGGCGGCTCTCCTCGCCGTCGCTGGAAGCGGCCCTGGTGCGGGGGCTGAAGGCATCGGGCATGCACGCGATCCGCATCGGCGTCGGTCCCACGCCGATGCTGTACTACGCGGCCTTCACGCGGGCGACGGACGGCGCGGTGATGGTGACCGGCAGCCACAACCCGCCCGACTACAACGGCTTCAAGATGATGATCGGCAAGAAGCCCTTCTTCGGCGCCGACATCCGCCGCCTGGGCGAGCTCTCGGCCGCCGGCGACGTTGTGGAAGAAGCGCACGGCACCGACGAAACCATCGACGTGAGCGACGCCTATCTGGCGCGCATCGTGCAGGACTACGACGGCACGCGGCCGATGACGGTGGTGTGGGACCCGGGCAACGGGTCGGCCGGGGCCATCACGGAACGCCTGGTGAAGCTGCTGCCGGGCACGCATACCGTGATCAACGGCACGATCGACGGCACCTTCCCCGCGCACCACCCCGATCCCACGGTGCCGAAGAATCTCGAACAGCTCGCCGCCGCCGTGCGTAAGCAAGGCGCCGATTTGGGCATCGCCTTCGACGGCGACGCCGATCGCGTGGGCCTGGTCGATAACGAAGGCACCATGCTGTTCGGCGACCAGATCGTGGTGCTGCTGGCGCGCGACGTGCTGCGCCGCCACCCCGGCGGCACCGTGATCGCCGACGTGAAGGCCAGCCAGGTGCTGTTCGACGAGATCGGCAAGGCCGGCGGCAAGCCGCTGATGTGGAAGACCGGGCACAGCCTGATCAAGGCCAAGATGGCGGAGACCAAGGCGCCGCTGGCCGGCGAGATGAGCGGCCACATCTTCTTCGCCGACAAGTGGTACGGTTTTGACGACGGCGTGTACACCGGCGTGCGCGCGCTGGGGATTCTCGCGCGCATGTCCACCACGCTGAAGGATTTCCGCGAGGCGCTGCCGCATGTGGTGAACACGCCCGAACTGCGCTTCGACTGCGCCGAGGAGCGCAAGTTCGCGGTGGTGCAGGAAGTGGCGGCGCGGCTGAAATCGGCCGGCGCCAATGTGTCGGACGTGGACGGCGTGCGCGTGTCCACGCCCGATGGCTGGTGGCTGCTGCGCGCCAGCAACACGCAGGCCGTGCTGGTGGCGCGCTGCGAGGCCTCGACCGAGGCGGGGCTGGACCGGCTGAAGCACGCGCTGTCCGACCAACTGACGGCGAGCGGCCTTTCAGCGCCCGATTTCTCCGGCGAGAACGCGGGGCACTGAGAAGGGAACGACTGGACGGTCCTGATGCGGGGCTTGCCAATCCTTGCGCGGCGGCAATAATCAGGCGCAGCGCAGGCAACCGGCGAGTTTCCCATGGCACCCAGGCGACCGTCGGCCACCCCCAGGCCGGATGTGGTGGTGGGCGATCGCCCGGTCGGCGAGGCGGTCAAGCGGGGCGGGCATATGCTTGGCGGCCTGTTCCGCATCAATCTGCGCCGCCTGATCCTGCCCGCCACGTCCCTGCCCTGGGTGTCGCGCGCGGTGCGCCCGCCGCCCACGGGGCCGGTGTCACGCCGCGCCGACGAGGTCCTGGGCGCCGCGGTGCTGGAGCTGGAACCGCGGCCTTTCCCGCCCGACGACCTCTGGTGGTACCACGGCGAGGTGCTGGGCCTTGACCTGCCGGCAAACGAGATCCGCGCCCCGGAATTCTTCGCCGTGCCGCCGCACCAGATGGGTGATCCGTTCCCGCCGCCCGACCGGATGCCGCCGGTGATCGTGCAGATCCGCCTGACCATGGCGCAGTTCGGCCGCTGGCTCACGCTGCTGGAAGCTACGCCCTATCCGATGCTGCGGCTGGATGCCGAGGCTGCGACGGCGCAGCTGGAACTCTCCGACATGGGCTGAGCGGGCTGCGGCATAAGGCTCGCCGCGCGCGTTCCGACGTCCGGTGGAACGGCCCGCTTGGCCGGCTACAGCAGGATCAGGTCGGCCATCGACAGGTCGGTCTTCTGCACCCCGGTCAGGCGAATGCTGCCGTCACCATAGTCCAGCACCGTGTCGGCGCCGTCCTGCACGGCACTGGCCAGCATGGCCTGTGCCTCGGCCTCGGTCATGTCGATGAAACGCAGCTTGTCCGTGTCCCGCTGCACCGGCGCGAGCAGCCGCAGGGTGAGATTGTCGATAAGGGCACCTGGCGAGCTGCCTTGTGCTGCGGGCAGGAACAGCAGCTCATCCAGGTTCCGTGCCTCGTCGCCGAACGTCGTGCCGAACGTGACGGTCGTATTCAGCACGGTCTGGCCGTCGCGGCGACCCAGAAGCTGGAACGGGCCGAACTTGAGCTCCAGCGACTCGAGGTCGAAATGCTGGCCGCTGATCAATGAGGCGAAGCCCTGCGCGAAATAGATCGTTCCCCAGTCCTGGCCGGGGGTCGGGGTCGGGGTCGGGGCTGGAAGACTGTAGACATTGGTCCACGACAGGCCGGGTGCGCCGTAATCGTCGGGCAGCGGTCCGTAGAAGGTCGATCTGCCGGCGGGCAGGGGCGGTGGATTTGCCAATGTCGCCACGGGCAGGCCGGCCTGATCCTCGAAATCGATCACGACGCGATCGAAATTCGAGGCGATCGCCACGAAGTCCGTGATCACGTCGTTGCCGTCGCCGGCCTGGAAAGTGAAGGTGTCGTGACCGGTGCCGCCGGTCGATACGTCGTTGCCGGGGCCCGCGGTGATGCGGTCGTCGCCGGCGCCGCCATTCACGAAATCCCGGGTCTGGTTGCGCGCCAGGAACACGTCGTTGCCGTCGCCCAGATCGACATGGGTGCGCTGCCCGGCGCCGCTGGTGTCGAGAATTCCGGCCGTGCCCGCCATGCGGGCATAGGTGGTGTCGCCGGCGGCGATCGCGCCTGCCCGGTCCAGCGCGCCCACGCGCACGCTGTCGTTGCCGTCACCGGTGACCACGCGGAAATCGGCGGCCCAGCCGCCGCCATTGTCGAGCGTGTCGATGCGGATCGTGTCGTTGCCGTCGCCGGTGATGACATTGCCGCGCTTGGCACCCTGCAGCAGCACGGCGCTGTCGCCGCCATCGCCAAGCTGCACATCGGCCTGCACGAAGCCGCGGAATTCGACCCGGGCCGAGGCGTCGCTGATGAATACCGCGTTCTTCACGCTGTTCCAGAAGCCCACCACGTCGAACACCAGTCCGGCCTGGCCCAGCACCGGGGCGGCGGCCAGCGTGGCCTTGCCCGCGAACAAGGCGCCGGCCAGCGGATCGGTGTAGGTCTGGCTGATCGCGTCGGCGGCCGGCGCAACCCCGTTGGCCGGTGGGTGGGGAAGCGCCGAAAAATCGATGCCGGGCAGATACCACTGGCGATCGCGGCCGCCATTGCCGAAGCCGATGCGAAAACTCATTCTGTCCCAGCCCCCGATCAGGTTGCGGAACGTTAACGATCGGGCGAGGCGGGGTGCAATGACAAGTTGATGGCATGGCGCTTTGCGGGCGCGCCGGGCAGCATCGGGCCATGCGCATCTTCGCCTATGGCACGCTGTGCGATCCTGCCGTGTTCGCGCGCGTGGCTGGCACGCATGTGCCGCTGGCCGATGCGGCCCCTGCCACGCTGCCCGGCTGGCGCCGCGTAAAACTGCGCGGCACGTCGTACCCCACGCTGGTGCGGGACAGGGCGGCGGAGACCGATGGTCTGCTGCTGGCCGTGCCGCCGCTTATGCTGCGACGACTGCACATCTATGAAGGCCCGGCCTATCGCTTCGTGCCGGTGCTGCTGCGTGTCGGCTCGACACGCAACCGCGCCCATGCCTGGATTGCGCCCGACGCCGATCCGGCGGCTTCCTGGCCCTAGGATGAAAAATGCTCCAGCCTGCCCCTGCCGTCCCCGGCATGCCCGAGGACGAGATCGACACGCCCGCGCTGATCCTGGATCTCGATGCGTTCGAGCATAATCTTGCGGCCATGCGCGACCTGCTGGCGCCGTTCCCGAAGGTGAAGCTGCGCGCGCACACCAAGACGCACAAATCGGCGGTGGTGGCGCACCTGCAGGGGCGGCACGGTGCGATCGGCCAATGCACCCAGAAAGTGGGTGAGGCGGAGGCGCTCGCCTGGGGTGGGGTTTCCGACATCCTGGTCAGCAACGAGGTGGTGGGCAGATCGAAGCTGGCGCGCCTGGCATCGCTCGCGCGCATTGCCGAGGTCGGGCTGTGCGCCGACGACATCGCCCACATCACGGCCGCCGAGGCGGTGGCCGAGGCCGCCGGCATCCGCCTGAAAATGCTGGTGGAGATCGAGGTCGGCAGCCAGCGCTGCGGGGTTTCACCCGGTGAGCCGGCGGTTGAGCTGGCGAAGCGCATTGCCGCGTCCAGGCATCTGCGCTTCGGCGGCCTGCAGGCCTATCACGGCCGCGCCCAGCACATTTCCAGATGGGCTGACCGCAAGGTCGCGATTGCCGGCACCGCTGAGGTCACGCGCAGAACCGTGGACCAGCTGCGCCAGCACGGCCTTGATTGCCAGATCGTGGGCGGCGCGGGGTCCGGCAGTTTCCTGCTGGAAGCGGGCAGCGGCACCTTCACCGAGGTGCAGGCCGGCAGCTACGTGTTCATGGATTCCGACTACGGCGCGATCGAGGGGCCGGATGGAGCAAAGGCGCTGCCGTTCCGGCAATCCCTGTTCGTGCTGGCCACCGTGATCAGCGCGGCCAGGCCCGGCATCGCGGTGCTGGACGCAGGGCACAAGGCGGTGCCGCTGGGCTGGGGCCTGCCACGTGTGGTCGGCATGCCGGACGTGAAGGTGACGTCGCACAGCGACGAGCACGGCAACCTGGCGATCGAGGGTTCTACGCGGCGCCCGGCGGTGGGGGAGAAGCTGCGGCTGCTGCCGCCGCACTGCGACCCCACGGTGGATCGCTACGACTGGTACGTGGGGGTGCGCGGCGGCAGGGTGGAGTGCGTGTGGCCGATCGCGGCCAGGGGCGCGATGCATTGATCCGCCCTGCATTCAATCGTCACACACGCGACACGATCGGCATGGGCTAGAACCGTGGCACCAACCACGGGAGCACGCCCATGCCCGAAATCCGCATCGGCACCTTCAACGCGGAAAACCTGTTCCTGCGCTACCGCCCGCTGCAGGACGAGAAGACCAACCGGCCGAAGAAGGCGCCCGACGCCGACACGCTGAACGTCAACGACTTCCGCCGCACGGTCGAGAATTTCGGCCCCATCGGCGACACCGAACGCGAACTGACCGCGCGCGTCATCCTGGCGCATGACGCCGATGTGGTGTGCGTGCAGGAGGTCGAGAACCTGGAGGCGCTGGACAAGTTCAACCTGCACTTCCTGAAGAAGCGCTTCCCCTACCTGATGGTGATCGACGGCAACGATCCGCGGAACATCGACGTGGGCATCCTGTCGAAATTCCCGTTCGCGGGGTTGCGCACGCATCGCTTCGATCCCGTGCCGAAGCCGCCCAGCCAGCGCATCTTCAGCCGCGACTGCCTGGTGGTGCTGCTGCAGATCGACAAATCCACGCGGCTTGCGGTGTACGTGAACCACTTCAAGTCGAAGCTGCCGACGATCATCGACAAGGTGGTGACCAACGGCGAGGCCCGGCGCCTGGCGCAGGCCAAGCGGCTGGTCGAGATCATCCGCGAGGATTTCGGCCCGGACCTGGCTGGCGATTTCGTCGTCGCCGGCGACCTCAACATGGCGCCGCACGAAAAGGAAATGCGCCCGCTGCTGAAAACGCTCGGCCTGGTCAACGTGCTGGATCGGCTGCCCGAGGTGGCGCGCTGGACGCACTGGTTCGAGCGCGCGAAGCCGCCCAGCCGGCCACAGGAGCAACTGGACTACCTGCTGCTGTCACCGCGCCTCGCGGCACGCAGCCCGAAGCCGCCCATCGTCGAACGCCGCGGCCTGCCGATGAAGGCCATCAACGCGGTGAACGGCGCGCCCGGCATGTTCGGCGGGGCGATCCGCGCCTTCCCGCGCAATCCCGTTCCCGGCAAGCCGAAGCTGCTGGTCGAGGCTTCCGACCACTGCGCGGTGTTCCAGGATATCGTGCTGTAGCGGTCTGCCGGCGCAGATGAAAAGCGCCTGTGCGTTGGATCACTCTCGAAATGATCGACCTGGGTCAATGTTGCGACAGCGCACGGGATGGCCCGTGCCGAAGCAAGCAGAACCAAGGAGAGAGACCATGAGCACTTCGAACCGCTTCTGGGCCGCGGCCCTGGTCGCCCTGGCCTTCGCCGTGCCGGCGCTGGCCGAGGACGCCCCGGGTGGCGAGGGCACCTACATGCCACGTACCTTCGGCAACTCGGTGACCGCTGATCCGAACGCGCCGGCGCCCGCGTCGCTGCCGGACTTCACCTTCAAGTACAACTGAGCCGAAGCGCCAACCATGCACGGCATGGTTGGCGCACCGGCAGGAGGGCTGGTGCCATGGCCCGTATGATGATCCGCGCCGGCGCGCTGCTGGTGCTGGCGTTGCTGCATGCCGTGCCTGGGGCCATCGCGTCCGAGCCGACCGCGGAGGCGCCGCGGATTTCGGTGGGCAGCGTGATGACGCCGCAGGCCGCGACCGACACGGTGCCGACCACGGTCGAGCCGCCGGCGCCGCCGAGCTACTGAGGGCTTCGGTTTTGGATCAGAATCGTTCTGCCTTTACAGCGGCAAGGCAAGCGCCCCTCACGCCTCTGTCCCTCTCCCGAGGGAGAGCGGACCCTCAGGTGGATGGTCCGTTGGGTTCTCTCTCCCGAGGGGTGCGGACAGGGTGAGGGGCGCTTCGCCGGTTCCAGCCAGCGCGACAGTGGACTAGGTCCTGTGGACTCTAGGGATTCCCGAATTGGGTTTGGCGTGATTGAAGGCTTCCTTTGGGGAGGTGGCCTTGAGCGTTATGGATCGTTTGGTGCTGAGCGATGCGGCGTGGCAGCGGATGGCG